>Ga0210387_10000822_pt1 | contig 22666 bp, 12 predicted proteins | sample IncBWC7OmetaG_FD_160108 | JGI IMG/M metagenome (GOLD analysis project Ga0210387, IMG submission 160108) | Forest soil microbial communities from Barre Woods Harvard Forest LTER site, Petersham, Massachusetts, United States - Inc-BW-C-7-O ...
GAGAACAACCATGTCGGTGGCTTTTACGGCGCCAAAGACTTCTTGACAACCGCCGCCGGCAGCCCGATCACACAACTCACCAACAACCTCTACGCCGCACGCTACGCTCATGCCGGCTCCGAAGCGATCGACGGTCAGAGCCTTATAGCCCCATGGGGGAGCGAACCGTACTTCTGGAGCCAGGGCGACACTACTAGTCATTTTGTAGGGAACGTAGGTGTGCGGCTGTTTACTGCCGATGGCACCATCGTGACGACGATCGGCGGACAGGCCCAGGGCCAACCGTGCAACCTGGACTACGCCGGACTGGCCGTGGCCGCAGGCGCAAACGACTCACTGTTCGTGCTGACACAGCCCAACGCGAGCAACGGGAACTCCGACGATCGGGTGATCGAGTTCAAGCCCGGCGGCGCAGGCGCGTGCCCACAACCCTCCGGTAGCCTCACGGTAAACGGAAAAGCCGGCGCGTCGTTCTCGTTCCCGGTCGGCTCCGAAGTTACGTTCGCCGACTCAGTCGAACGCAAGGGCGAGGCCCCGTACCGCTTCGACTGGGTGCTGCTGAACTCCTCTACGCTCTCAGTCGAAGACCTGAAAACACAGATCGAAGCGCCTGGCTACACCTGGCCGGCGCCGAGCACAAGCCATACGTTCACGAAAAAAGGCACCTACTACGCGGCGGCCACAGTGTATGGAGACTACGGCCTCACATACATCACCACCGTCAAAATCACTATTCACTGAGAGACCGTCGCGCATCGCGACAACTCTGTAAGCACGAAGAAGGCGGCGGGCCCGAGCCCGCCGCCTTCTGACTGTAGACGACAAAGACCACAGAGGCTGCTCCTCTCATGTCTCCGGCAAAGAGTCCGACTCGGCACCCGCGCCCTCGCGCCTCTGTTCGGCGCCGAAGCGATAGCCCATGCCCCTATGGGTGTGGATGTAGTCCCAGGAAGGCGAGATCCTCCGCAACTTGGCTCGTATCTTGCGCATGAACGTGTCGATCGAACGGTCTCCGCGCGCCATCCCATAGCCCCAGACCTGACGGTAGATCTGGCCTCGCTCGAGCACCTCTCCCTGACTGCGCACCAGTTGCAGCAGGATCTCGAACTCATGGCGGGTGAAGCCGGCGGGCTTGCGCTTGGCAAACACTTCATAGAGATCTGAGTTCACTTCCAGCTCGCCGGCGCGCACCAGTTGCTTGATCTCGCCTACGTCTGTGCTCTGCCAAGAGCGGCGTATGATCGCCTCCAGGCGTGCGATCACCTCCGCGGGATCGCACGGCTTGGTGATCCAATCGTCGGCTCCGGAGCGCAAACCACGCACGCGCTGACGTACCGTCGACTCCTGAGTGCAAACCAACACTCCCAGATTTGGGATCTTCGCCGGATGACGCGCAAGCCAAATGTCCCAACGCGGCCCCAGCAGCCCGATATCGACGAGCAGGGCGTGAGGATTTCCGTCCTGCAGCGCGGCGCCTGGCACCGCCCCGGGATGCACCACCAAGGACCAATTGATCCTCCGCGCACGCTCAGACAGGATGCTCAAGAAGCGGCTGTCGCGGTCGATCGTCGCGATCCGCCGGCCAGACGTGGTAGCCATAAGCTACGGCTACGTCCCCAGCCACGGCGTCACTAAAAACGCATGGGCCATGGAGGGAACCTTGATATCTTCAGTCCATAAAGTCTACTAAATCACAAGATTCTCACAAATAGACCGGTGTGGCTATTTATCTCTTTTTGTTTCTAATTCTATTTAGACAAAGTTGGCGCACAGATGCAGGGCTCCTCGAGGCAGTACTCACGGAACTACTCCACCTATAACGAATGTCGACTATATGGCGGAATACCGACCTTAAGCCGCTCGCTTTACGAGCTGGCCACATTGCGCCTCAGGTAGCTATGCGGACGATCGGCTACCACGCCGACCCTGGTCGGGCCGGCACTCGTGCGCCCATGAGGTCCGGGCACAGGGCCCGGATACTGTTCGTGAGGATCGCTACTTCGACTTCGTGAACAACGACGGAGCGAACGAGCTGACCCCTTCGCCCCCCGCATACCCCAGGTGCCCAAGCCCGTACAGATCCTCGACGGTGCGCAGCAGCGAGAAGTGGTTGTAGGTGTCCTGCACCGTAGCTCCGCCCTTAATAAACGGAGAGAGCAACAGCGCACCGACCTGTCCCCCGCCCGGAGGACCAATCCCGCCCACGGGCGCCGGCATGTTGGGGAACTTGGGCTGACCGCAGCAGGAGCTCGAGTCCTCGAATTCGCCGCTGGAGGGAGCCTCGTCGACGGTGAGCACGAGCAGACCGCTTTCCTTGAATGCCTTCGAGCCGGTGATCTCCGGGACGACCTTCTTTAGCCACCCGTCCGCCGCCACCATCCCCGCAGGCGCACCCGGCGCGCACGGGGTCGCGTTGCCGTCGTGGCAGCGGTCGGGCACGATGTAGGCGAAGCTCGGCGTGCTCTTGACACTCGCGAGGGCGGGCTTCAGCTTGTTCAGGCCGACGTCGTCGCTCGCGCACGCCGAGGAGTCGATCAGCGAGTGGAAGTACACGAACGGGTTGCGCCAGGTCGCATATGCCTGTCCCGCGGGCGGCACGGGCGCCGCGGTCGGATCAGGCGTGCCGAGCGCGGGATGGCCGCAGGCGCCGTAGGCGCTGCCAGCGCCCGCGCCGGGTTCGTCCATCCCTTCCAGGTAGGCACGCCATTTCAAGTGCTTGGCGGCGAGCTGCCCGGCCAGCGTCTGCGTCGCGCTGGGATACACGCAGCCGTGCCCGAGCGCTTGACCTACCGCGCCGGGCGTCCCGGGCGTCAGGTCTTCGTAGATCGGGCAGTTCTGTGCGGTCTGCGGCGTCGGGCCCTGGCCACTTATGAGCGCGACCGCGTTCGCGAGCTGTTCGTGCGCGACCGCGTAGTAGCGGACCAGCAGCGCGCCCTGGTGCTCGAGCGTCCCCGTCAGATAGTGCGCGGGTGAGGCCGGCCCGAACGCGGTCGCGTAGGGCTGATCGTCGAGCATCACCACGAACACGTGCTTGACGCCCGGCAGCTTCTTTGAAGTGCCTTCTTCTTCACTGCCGCCGCCGGATGAGCCTTCGCCGCCGGATGAGCCTTCGCCGCCGGAGGGACTCGAGGAGCTAGACGGGGATTTGGAGGTGCCTTTGCTCAACGAGGAGGTGCTCGTGGTGGTGGGCGCCGAGGATTCCGGTTCTTCGCCGGAGGGACTGGGGGTCGCTTCCGGTTCGGAGCCCGGAGGCGAGGATTTCGCAGTCGACGTCGCGGTTGGCGTCACAGCGGGCGCCTGGGCTACGAGCACCTCCCGAGGACGTACCCTTCGCGCGCCAGAGCCCTTGGCGACCGCGCCCATCGCCACGCCGAACCCCAGGAACGCGACCAGCAGCAGGGCAGAGATCTGCGCCGGCGGCAGCACCCGCGACCACGCTTTGCGAGCCTCCTCGCTACCAGGTCCCGCCCCGAGCGAGCGCTCGTAGCCGAGCTTGCGTTCGACCTCGGCGAGCTCGGCGTCGCGCTCCTGCAACTGTGCCGCGCGGCTCACCAGGACGTCGTTGCGGAAGTGATCGCGCACCGCCATCTCGTAGGCCAGCCCGCCGAGATCCCAGTGCAGCTCGGCGACCTGCGCCGCGAGCTCCTCGCGGCGGCGTTCAAGCTGCGCGATGTCGTAGCGAGGTGGAGAAGAAGGCGATTCAGCGGGGGCCGGGGGAGGCTCCGGCGGAGTCTGTGCCGGCGGCGTGTCCGGTTCTTGCCCGCCCGGGGGTGACGTGCTCATCTAGCCCGTGGAGACGACATTGGGCAGGTTCTTGGACTTCTGCTCGTAGCTCTGCCCGCTGCCCGTGCGCAGGTTTTTCAAGACGGTCGGCGGCGCCGGTTTGCTGGGGATCGCGCCGACGCCCGATTCTTTGGCTTTGTGTTTGGTCGCAGCCGCTGCGGCGGCGGCCGCAGCCGCGCTTTTGGCTGCCGGGGTTTCCGCGGGCGTGGTCGGTGTCGTGGTCGTGCTCGCCGCGCCGCTCGCGGCAGACGGCACGGTGACTATCTGCGGCGCCGACCCGCCCGAAGAGGTGCCGCCCGAGCGTCCGATCAACACGCCGACGCCCATCGCCAGCAGCAGCACGCCGATGCTCGCGATCAACGTTAGGACGTTGCCGCGCTGCCACGTCGAGGAGCCCGGCGCGGCCGGCGTCAGCGGAGGACCGCCAGGAGTCCCGGCACCGATGGCGCCCACCGGCGATTGCAGCGGCTGACCGGGAGTTGCCTGCGCGGCCGCGGGCGCTCGCAGGCGGTCGAGCAGCATCCCGCTCAGGTACGTGCGCGGGGCACCGCATTCCAGGCAGTAGCGCTGATCCAGCGCCAGCGGCGTGCCGCAGTGCGGACAGGGTTCGACACCCGACATCGCCGCTTGCGAAGGGCTGGCGGCCGGCCCGGCGGTGGTCCCCGGCTGAGGGGACGCGCCACCCGCCGCCGCTCCGAGCGCCGCGAGCGGGTCGTGGGCCTGGACCGCGGGGATCGGAACAGTGGATGCCGCCTGTCCCTGCACGCGCGGGGACGCGGCAGCGACCGCTCCCGGCGCCGCCGTGACGGGAATCTCCGTCGTTATTGCAGTCGGATCAGTGGACACGATTCCGTAGCTCGCGGCCGTTCGCCCGCAACCCAATCGTCAACGTGATCGCCCGCTCATACGTAACGATTCTGTGAACACGGGCGAGCATCACCCGTTTTCGGCCGAGTTCGCGCCCGGCATCTCGTTGAAGGCGCAGCGGAAGTTCTCCGGCTGGGAGACCGGCTCGGAGCCCGCGAACCCGCCTTTGGTGCCGTTGGAGTAGACGGTCACGTACTGCAGCGTCGAGGGCGCGGGCACCGCCGGCAGCGGCACCGGGTTCGGTTCGCCGGTGCGCGGGTCGCCGGTCGAGCCGACGCTGACGCCCTCCGAGCCGGCGGCGTCCGAGCCGGCCGCGGTCGTGACGAGCGTCGCGCTCATCTCGCGCTGGTCGTGCAGACCGACGCTCGGGTCGAGCTGGATCGTGGCCGTCAGCTGCGAGTCGTGGATCGTCGACTCGAGCTTGACCCGGGCGGCGGCGCCGATCAGCTGCGCGGCGGTGGGCAGGTAGCCACCCATTCTCACGCACGCCTGACTGGCCCAGAAGTAGTTGTTGAGACCGGCCTGCGCATTCGTCAGCGGGTAGGGCGAGGTCATCAGACACCACGTCCCGATGTTGACCGTGGTCCCCGGACAGCTCGGTTCCAGGGCCGTGAGCTTCTTGCCGCCGACCTCCTGGGAGTTCTTGACGGTTGGTATCGCCGCGGCCGCGAATTTCTTGTTCTTACCGAGCACCAGCAGCCCATTCGGATAGGGCTTGGCGCTGACCCGGTGGCCGTCGATCGCCGCGACGACCGCGCGCCGCGCCGCGTCGGCGAGGCCCGTGGTCGAGGCGACGAGCGCGAGGATCGAGATGGCCAGCGCGGCGGTGCCGGCGTGGCGGGAGATGAAGGAGCGCTCGCTCATGGTCGGTGCCTCCTGAGGCGTCGATTTCTGTGTTGATGACGAGCAGCGGCCGCGCGTGCGCGGGCGGGATGCTCTCCGGTGGTCGCATAGGCGGTCTCGATCGGGCCTCCACGGCGCTTGGGGCCAAAGCGCAGCGTGGCGCCTCCGGCCGCGGCGAGCACGAGCAGCAGCAGATAGGCCGCCGGCGAGGGCGCGCTGTTGCCGGAGCCGGGGGCGGTGTAGGCGCGCGCGGCGACCGGCAGGCCGCGGTAGTCCGCGGCGCGATAGGCGGCGAACGCCTGGGACTGCTCGGTCGCCTCCTCCTCCTCCTTCTTTTCTTCGAACACCCGCACGCCCGCCCCGCCCGGGGGGATCGGGCGGGCGAACGCGGCCGCGGGCGGGGGCGGGATCGCCGGCACGCCGTTCTGCGGCAACAGCAGCAGTGGCGTGAACAGCAGCGCTGCCGGCGGCAGCGGCAGCTTCACCGCCGGCTTGGCCGCGGGTGGCGCAGGCGCCGCGGCCGGCGCAGGCGGCGGGGCGATCGGCGCAGGGGCCGGCGCGGGCGCGGGCGGCGGGGGCGAAGGCGCTCCCGCGGAAGGGGTCGCAGCCGTTTTCGCAAAGCGGCTCGCGGCCAGCGGCACGGTGCCACAGGGCTGCTCGACGCTGCCGCCCAAGACCGTCACCGGCACAGAGTAAGAGAGACCCCCCGCCGAGATCGTGACCACCGTGTTACCTGCGTTGAACGCGCACAGGATCCCCGATTTAGAGTCCGGGATCACATGCCCAGCGGAGTCCTGCAGGGGCTTTCGCAGGTTCGTGGAGTTGGGATCGTGCTCGACGAAGTTCGCGATTTCCGGTTCGGAGGAGGTGAACGTGTATTCCGGTTCGATCGCGCTCGCGCAGTCCGACTGCAGGCAGAGGGGCTGGGGGAATTCGCTGTAGGGATTGGCGCCGGGCGGACTGGGATTGCCGTTGGAGGCCGATATCGGTCCCCAGTGATCGCCGGCGATCGGGCGTCGACCAAGGCCCTCGAACAGCGCCGGAGCGCTGCGCCGCAGCAACGTCCCGTCGAGCGGATTCAGCGACATGCTCTGCACGAGGGGAATCAGGCGCGCGCTCACCGGAGCGACGTTCGTGGCGGGGTTGCGCTGGGCGACGTTGACGCTCACGAGCAGGTAGCCGGTCGTGCCGAACAGTGCGTCGGGCTGACCCGGCGTGAACGAGTCGGATATCGCCGAGCGGTAGCCGAGCGTGCCTGTGCCGAACTCCGGAATCGTGACCGCCCCGCCCGACGGTATCTGGCTGGCGCGGCTTTCCTCCGGACGCTCATACAGGTAGGCCGAAGCGCCCCCGGAGACCATGACCTGCGCCTCTTCGCTCGCGTCGGAGGCAACGTTCAGCGCCGGCGGCAGGTTGGGGTTCAGCTCGCGGCTGCCCACGACGATCGCGGGGATGCCACGCGCGCGAGCGTCGGCGAGCATCTCCCCCAGCCACGGCGCCTGCGGTTCGGCCGGGTTCTGGTAGGGGTCGCTCGCCGCCAGCGAGCCGCGCGAGTTGTCGATCACGATCACACGCACGGTGCCCGTCGCCCCGGTGCTGTCGAAGGCGTAATGGGTGCGCGCTCCCGGCCGCACGGGACCGCTCGGGCCGGGAATGTTCGACGTGCTGATGCCGGCCGGCAGGCCGCCTTCGCCGAAAGGCGCCGAAAAGCCCGCGAACGCAGCACCGAGCGCGCCTGCGCTGCCACCTTCGGAATCCCCCGCGGATACCGCCGGGAACACGCCCAGACCGCCGCCCTGAGCGAGCAGCTGGGCGTAGCGGTCGGCCTCGGCGCTCGACTCCGGGCCCTCGCCCGGCGTCTCGCGCCCGCCGGTGTAGAGCAGCGCGCGCGGACCGTTCGGCCGACCCGCCAGGCCGTCGATCGAGCTCAACGCGCTCGACAAGTTGCGGTCGGGGGCGATTCCCTCGTCGGCGAGATCGGCGCAAGGTTCAGCACACTCGGCGTGCCCGGCGACGGCGAAAGTCGCCACTGCGGAACTCAGAGGCACGGCTGATGTCGAGGCCCCGGGAGGGCCCTGAGCGCCCCCGCCTGGCGCATAGCGGTAGATGCCGGCGGTCTGCACGTTTTCGCGGATCGTCTGACCGCTGCCCTTGGAGGTGGTGCCGCGACCGGCGTCGTCGGACTCCCCGCTCCAGCCGCCCACGGCCCAGCCGGCACCTTCGGAGCCGAGGTCGAGTGCCAGAATCGGATCGGTCTTGACCGGCTTGTCTTCGCTGTCGCCGGCGTAGGCGGCGCGCTCCTCATCCTCCCAGCCACCACCGGTTTCGCGCAGCAGGTAGCCGTCACCGGGCAGTGGGTTGGGCGGAATCAGGGGCGGGGGCGTGTCCGGTTCCACGGGCGGGAGCACGAGCAGCGGCGGATACTGGAAGTCGGGCACGACCGAGAGCACCGCGCGCACCTTCCCCCCTTCCAGGTAGGCGCTCGCCGCCACCGCCGTCTCATCCACGATCGGCTGTTCGGAGAAATGCCACGGCGCGCCGGCGCTGTCGCGCTCGAGCACGACATCTCGTCCGGCGAGCACCGCGCCGCCATTGGGGAGACCTGCGACGACGTTCAGCTGCGGTACGCTCGGCAGGCTCGCCAGCAGGGCGTGCACTTCCGGTTGCACCTGCCAGCCCGAGCCGCCGTTTACGAGCAGGTCGTGTTCGGCGACGACCATTCCTTCGGCGCCGGCAAACGCAATCGACGTGAAGTTCGCCTTCTGGGCTTCGGCGGAGTTCCCGGCGATGCCTTCCCGAGTCTCCCTCTCGAACGGTTCGGGGAGCTGTTCCTGCGTCCACGTCTTGTCGTAGCGCAGCAACGCTCCACCCTGGCCGACGGCATACCCGAGAGCGGGGTCGGCAGGATCGAATGCGATGCCGTCGAGATCGCCCTGAAAGCCTTCTGGCGGCGCGGCGGGATCCTTCTCCCAAAGACCCGTTTCCGCACGCCACACCCACATCGCGCCGAGGTCACCGACGGCAAATGCGCGGTTGGACTCGGGCCAGGCGACGGCACGCAGCATCGGCGAGCTGACCGCTCCACTGGCGCTGAGCAGGAACTCGCGCTGCCAGCCCTGCCCCGGGATGTAGCGGGCGACGGCGCCATCGGCGCCGACGGCCAGCGCCTGTGCGTTGGGGTCGCCCGGGGCGGTCCCGGGCTGAGGGGCCACGGCAGTGAACGGAGCGCGCGCGGACACCGTCCAGCTCGTCAACCTCGCAGGCACCGGCCGCCCGGTGATCTGCACGGGCCCTTCGAGCCAACCGTCGCTTGGCGTGTAGAAGGCGCCCCCCGGCGCATCGTTCGGGCCTGCTCCCGGCATCCGCGCGAAGGTCGTTCCTTCAAGGCTCAGGTAGGCACCCAAGTTGGTCGAGTCATCGCCTCCCGGTCGCAACGGGTTGGTGATGATGCGAGAGCCGAAACCAGGTCCGTCGAAGGCGAAGCTGCGATAGCCGACAAGGCGACCAAAGCGGGCGCCCAGCGGATGAGTGCACAGCGCTTCTCCGCCACCGCTGTGAGCATCGCACCAGCTGGCCGTGACCTTGGCCTGAGCGATGTCGAAGTAGAGCGTGAAGTCGTACCCGGCCACACCGCCGCCTGGGGCCTGGAGGTTGCCGTCGATCCACACCCCCTGGTCTGAGACGGTCAACGGCTGGCCGGGATTGGTTAGCGGCGCTACGTCCGAGACGTTCTGTGCCGGAGTCGCAGCCTGGGCGAACAGAGCTGAGCCGAGTTCGGCGAGTTCCCAGTGTCCTTCGCCCAAGCCGTTGACGACGCGCTTGAACAGCATCGGCCCGAGGCCGCTTTCCTGACTGGCCTTACCGAGCAGCCACATGTTCTGCGGGGTCGTCCCCGCGAGCGCGACGATCGTGAACGAGCCCAGGTATCCACTGGGGAGCTCGACGGGCTCGCGCGACCATGCGGTCCCGTTCCAGCGAACCACCGCGGTGTCCCTGTCGCGTCCCAGCGCGCCGAAGAAAGCTTCGGTGTGCCCCCCGCTTTCCACGACCGCGTCGGCGACTGCGCCCGTCCCGTCGCCTTCGGCGAGCGTCCCGGCATTGGGGTCAGCTTCTTCACCGGCCTGCGGCAGCACCCCCGCGGCAGGTTCCGGGAGCACGTGAAAGCGCCCGCCGGGGTCGCGCGCGAGCACGACCACCTGCTCCCCCGATGGGCGCGCGGCGTCCTGGCCGACCAGCAGGCCGCCGCCGTGCGGAGCGATGCGCGCCGATGGCCGGTCCGGCTGCATCCCCCGATAGGGCTGAGTCTGCGCTTCGTTCAGAGGTGTTTCGGCGATTGTCCAGTTGGAGTCGGAGTCGGTCGCGCGCTCGAACACGAGTTGACCTGCAGGAGAGGTGCCGCTCGTCTGGGCGAAGGCCACGTGCCCTGAGGAGTCGGCGGGCGCCGGCACGTCAAGCGGCAGCACCTTGTAGGCCCATGCTTCGCCGGGTTCCCCGGCCGTCGCGGCCCCCATCAGGACCGTGCTCGCATCCGCGGTGCCGAGTACCGGCTGAGGCTGGGGATCGCTCCCGCCCGTGTCCGCCCGCGCCCCGGAGCCGGACAGATGCGCCAAGCAGTAGACCCCGAGCAGCGCAAGCAAAACCACCGCTGCGCCGGCGCTGATGCGACGACGAACGAAGCACCGGGAGCTCATCGGCGCAGGCTCGTGGCGACCGCGTTCGGCCCCGCTCCCGAGGAGCCGGAGGAAGAGCTGGATTCGCAAGACGTGGCGACCGCGTTGGGACCGGCGCCGCCACCGCCCGAGGAACCGGGACTGCTCTCACACCCGGTCGCCGGCACAGGCTTGAGCTTGACGAGCGCCTTGGTCTTGAAGCTCAGACCGGTCGGCCAGCGCTTGGCGCTGAAGCTGAGCTTCAACGCATGCTTCCCGGCCTTCAAGCGCTCCTTGGCGGTCTTGGCGATCGTCTTGCCGTGGCGCTTGGCGACGAGCTGAACATCGGCGAGACCAGCCAGCCTGAAGCTGACTATCACGGTCAGGCCATGACGGGAGACCTTGATGTCCTTCAGCAGTGCCGGGATGACCTCAGGCACGGGAGATTCGAGGCTTTTCGCCTGTTCGACGGCCACCGGCGGTGGTGCGAACAGCTGCGAATTGTCGGCCGGCGGCGTATCGGATACGAACTGCGCGACCGACTCGTTGGGGCGCTGAGTGATCGTGCTCGCCCAGTTGGGATCGGTGTCTTCGGGCAGGGTCGTCCCGTTGGTGTAGTGAAACAACCATCCCGCGGAGGTGGCCATCCAGGCTTCTTCGGAGCCGGTGGCGGCGATCACCTGGGCGCTGCCACGGCCCGGACCACTGATGGGCAGCGTGTCCAGTGTCGTGGCCCCGCCAGAGCCGATCAATGCGACCTTGGCCTTGGCCGTCGAGCTGCCACGCTGGGAGTAGGGCTGGTCGGCGACCCAGGCAGCCGCAACGCCGGGCACGGGCGCGACGTCGACAAAGCGATCTTCGGTTCCGAACAGCGACGTTTCGAGCGGGACCTGCTCGTAGAAGGGTTCGACGAGGTGCACCAGCACGGGCGGACTTGGAACCACCCCCCCGGGCTCTTTGGCGGCCGCAGGACCAGAGGCGGCACCGCCGCCCGAGAACCACAGTTCGCCGCCATCGGACTTGGCCGACAGCAGCTCAGTGCCTTCGGCGGGCACGCCCTCGTATGGATAAGGCAGAAAGCCCGTGTCGGTGAACGTGCCCCCAACGAGCTTGTGGATCAGGCTCGGCCCTGAAGCCTCGGGTGTGGAGAGCGTAACCGGGTCGGTCGTATCGCCAGGCTGAGCGCCGACGTAGGTGCTCTCGTAGAAGGTCCCACCGTAAAACGCGAGCCCGCTCACGCCTCGGCCCTGTGGCTGGTAGGAGCTCGTCAGGTTCGTCCCATCCCAGTGCAGATGAAAGGCGCCGATGCGCTGCCCCGAGGGATCCTCGCTGCCGATCCCCGCAAACCAACAGTCGTTCGGCCCGTCACAGGCGGCGGCGTCCATCGGACGGAAAGGGTCGGGCGACTGAAAGGCGGTCGAGTAGGAGCCGACGACAGCGCCATCCTTGAAGTGGCACAGGCCGAGTCCAGAGCCCGAGCGCGGCTCGCTCGGTTCCGTGATCGTCCAGAACTCGTCCGGGCCGGACCAGGCGATGCGCGAGGCTTCACCGGCGCCACCGCACACGGTCGCAAGTTGGTGCCAGTTGCGGCCGTTGTAGAAGAACAGGCCGTCCGGGATCGTCGCGTTGCCCTCCACGCTGAGCAACCCCTCGTTGGGCGCGTAGAACTCCATGTCGTCGGGCTTGCCCAGGGGAACCTTGAAAGCCGCCCCTTCGGGCGGCGGCGGCTGTTCCAGACGCCAGCTCGCTTCGCCCCGGGCGGACGCGGCGCCGGCCGAGGCGATCGCCGCGGCGATCAGCGCCCCGGCGGCAAGCCGCCTCAAGATCTGCGCCCCGGGTCTCGCTCGGGCGCGGCACGGCGCACGTCGCGCAGTTCCTCCAGCGTCGTCTCATGCACGGTCGAGAGCACGGCATCGAGCGCCACGCCCGACAGCGTCTCCTGCTCGAGCAGGGCGTTGGCGGTCTCCTCGACGGCGTTCCAGTAGCGATCGAGGATGAACCCCGCGCGCGCTTCGGCATCGCCCACGAGCCGCTCGACCTCGCGGTCGATCAGATCGAGCGTGGACGGTCCGACCGAGCCGAGGTCCTGCAGCGAGGCGCCGAGGAAAACCTCGCCGCCCTTCTCACCGATCGTGACCGGTCCCAGCGCCGGCGACATCCCGAACGACGTGACCATGCTGCGCGCCAGGCTCGTCGCGGCGTGCAGATCGTCGCTGACGCCAGTGGAGAGGCTGCCGAACGCGATCCGCTCGCCGGCGGTGCCGGCGACGATCACGATCAGCTGACGCTGCAGATCGAACTCCGTTTGGATCACCTGATCGCGGTCGGTGAGCATGTGCGCGGCCGTTCCGAGCTGGCGTCCACGCGCAACGATCGAGAGCTTGCGTGTGGAGCTCGTGTGCCCCAGCGCGTCCGTGACGACCGCGTGCGAGGCCTCGTGTATGGAGATCAGCCAGCGCTCCTCACGCGTGAGGATGTGCTTTTTGGCCGGACCCGCGACGACGCGATCGATCGACTCCTCGAGCGTCGCCTGATCGATCTCGTGGCTGGCGTCGCGCACGCTCAAGAGCGCCGCCTCGTTGATCACGTTCGCCAGCTCCGCGCCGCTGAAGCCCGGCGTCTGGTGGGCGATCTCCTCCAGCGAGACGTCCGCGCCGAGCGGGCGCTTGGCACCGTGCAGGCGCAGGATCTCCATACGACCGTGCACATCGGGGACGTCGATCGTCACCTGGCGGTCGAAGCGCCCAGGGCGCAGCAGCGCGGGGTCGAGGATGTCGGGACGGTTCGTCGCGCCCATCACGACCAGTCCGCCGTCGCCGGAGAAGCCATCCATCTCCACGAGCAGCGCGTTCAGCGTCTGCTCGCGCTCGTCGTTGCCCTGCCCGATCCCAGCGCCGCGCTTGCGCCCGGCGGCGTCGAACTCGTCGATGAAGATGATCGCGGGCGCTGCCTTGCGCGCCTTCGCGAACAGGTCGCGCACGCGCGCCGCGCCCACGCCGACGAGCGACTCCACGAAATCGGAGCCCGAAAGCGAGAAGAAGGAGGCGTCGGCCTCACCCGCGACGGCCTTCGCGAGCAGCGTCTTGCCGGTGCCCGGAGGGCCAACCAGCAGGACACCCTTCGGCGCCGCCGCGCCCACGTTCAGATAGCGCGCAGGGTCGTTGAGGTAGTCGCGAATCTCCCGCAACTCGGCCACCGCCTCGCCGGCGCCGGCGACGTCCGCGAACGTGATCGCTTCGGTTTTGCCCTTGCCCTTCTTGCGACCTTTGCCGGTGAACTCCGAGAACGCCGCGATCCCGCCGGCGCCGCCGTCGGCACCGATGCGCATGAACAGCGCGAACAGGCACACGAGCAGCAGAATCGGCAGCAGGAACTGCACGAGGATCGCACGCGGCGCCTTGCCCGACTGCTGATCGACGTTGACGACCACGCCCGAGCGCGTGAGGGTCTGCAGCAGGCCCTGAGTCTGCGCGCCCGAGACCGGATACGCAGCCCAGTATTCGAGCTTTGCGGACGTGGCCAGCGGCGCGTTTTTGGACGTCGTGTTGAGTTGTTCGGAGCCCGATGTGGTCGTCCCAGTGGCGGTGGTCCCGCCCGAAGTGGTCCCCGTCGGCACGCTCCCCGCCGTCGGAGCCTTGAGGGCGATCTCAACGCGACTGTCGTGGTCGAGCAGCGTCGCGGTCGCGACCTGTTTGTGTTCGGCCAGCGAGATCACGCGACTGATCGGCAGTTCCGTGCCGTGGCTGGAGGGGCCGATCGACCCGAGCAGCACGAAGAACGTGACGGCCAGTGCGATCGAGGCGACCGTCAAGAACAGCGCCAGCTTGTCGCGGAACACGAACCGGCGCGCGCCGATCGCGATATCTCCCGCGGTGGCGAGCACCGGATTGCGTTTGTTCGCAAGACCCGAGCGCACCGGCGGACGGGATGCCGACGGGCGGGGCTTGGACGCCCCGGCGATCTCCTCCGGAGCACGGCCGTTCGCGGGCGGGGGGCTTGCGTCTCCGGGCTCTGAGCCCTCGGGCTGGATGTCGTCGTCAGTCATGAGTGTTTGAGAGCTCTTGTGGTCGTGGTTGTCGTAACTGCCTACACGGCGAACGTCCGCCGGTGCACGGACGGCGCCCGGCGCCTAACTGCGGTGCCGGGCGCCGGGGCCGTGTGTTTGGACTTGCTTTCAGTCGGCCAGCTGCTGCCTAGCCTTTCTTCTTGCCTTTCTTCTTCTTCTTAGGCGGCGTGATCGCGGCCTGCGTGATCGTGATCGTCTTCGTCTTGCTCGCCGCCGTTCCGCCCGTGGGCGTGAACGTCACCGTGATCTTGACCGAGAGCTTGTGGCCCTTGATCTTCGCGAGCTTCTTCACCGCAGCGCTCGAGATCGGCAACGTCACCGTTCCCTGACCGCCGCCGACGCTCGCCGTCACGTTGGCCACCGTCACTCCGCTGCCGGTCGCCTTGATCTGCACCCTCCCGGGACCCGGGAGGACGAGCGAGAGGACCACGCTCTTGCCCTTCACCTTCGCGCCCGCTACCGAGAACGCGTTGCTTGGGGGGGTTACTACGGTCTGGGTGGTGGTGATTGTCGTGCTGCCACCATTGTTGTTGTTGCCGCCGTTGTTGTTATTACCGTTGTTGTTGTTGCCACCGCCATTGCCAGACGATCGGTTCCAGTCGATCGCAGCAACACCGGACTGGGCGTCCGCGAGCAACGTGGGATCGAGGACCGCGTAGTCGGCTTCGACAGGCAGCTGATCTTGCGCGTACTGAGACACTGCCACCGACAGGTAGTCCTTGATCGCTCGAGCTGCCTGCTCTTCTTTGGTGGTATTTGAGTACGCCGCAGCGTTGTCGTCAAACGCCAGGTCGTACGTGATCGCGCACACCGGGTAGGCGGTGATCACTGTGGCCGGTTTTTCAATGGCTTTCGCCGTGCCACCCGTTGCGATGGCTTTCGACCAGTCGCCGAGTGTCGGGTCAGCGGGCGAAGTCGGGACTCCACGGACATCCGCACCTTCGCAGTTGGCGCCCTTTTTGTGTCCCGTCAGGTTCGGGAAGTGAGCCACTGGATCAGCCGTCGGCTCAATAAAGACGCCCGTATCCACTGTCCCAGGCGTGGTGGCTGGATTTACAGCCTCCAGAGGCAGCCAATACGTGCCATCGGCCACTTTTTCTTCCATATTGAAGCCTTCTTTACGGGCGGTGGCCAGATCGAGGTAACCGATCGAGCCTTCGGTGCCCTTGACGGCTTCAGCCAATTTTCCTCCGCCACTACCCGCAGCCGCACAAATCTGAGTAACAGCTTTGCATTGGCTACCAGTTACACCTTCCGGGGTACCAGTGTGTTCTGCATTTTCGAGCGGCCAGGCAATATTCTTTGTACCGACTTCAGATTCGGTCCACAGTTTTGGACCGCCTTTGAAGGAGGGCAGAATACTCAGATACGCCTTGAAGTTGTAGGTCGTACCGGATGTGTCCTGACGCACGATCCGATAAATCGGGAAGTTTGCACAGGTAAAGCTCCCTTTCTGCAATCCAGTAGGCGAGCCTTCCATCTCTTCTTCCAAGAGTTTCCCACCGGTCGGGGTGGGAATTTTGCCCCATTCCGTGATCTTGTGCTCCCAGATTTCCTCAAGGGCTTTTGCCGGAATATGCACCCGGAGCGTTTCGCTTGCAAACGCATCGCCTGTCGCAGCAAGCGTGGGATCATTGACGCCACCCGTACTCGCATCGCCGTTGACGCTGCCGACACCGGATGCGGCCGTACCCGTACCTGGAGTCTTTAGTTTGCAGCCTTCGGGAATGTGCACGACGACCGCGATGGCAGCCTCCGCCACTGGAATGACATGCACCTCGCCCGATCCTGCATTGCCTGCTCCGTTCGGGCCGGCGTCGATGCTCTGCTCTTCTTCGGGGCTCGGAGCAAAGTCCGAAGCACCAAAGCGATCCGTTTCATCGCGGTAGCCTTTTGGAGGGCTCGGCTCTTTCGATGAGTAAGTACACCCGCCTGCTTCACCACCCGCACCTACGGAGTCGAGTCCGCAGCCACTGCTGTCCGAGTTGAACGTGACTGACGGAGAATTTGAGCCACAGCCATGCGCTTCCGTTTTCAAGATTGTTTTCCACAGATTCTGGGCATTTGCCTGTAGCGAAGAACCCTCGCCGGTGAGCGTAACCGCGCTGTTGTTACCGCTCGTGGGAGGAAGACAGGAAGGCGCGGACGCATCGAACGCCGCCGAGGCGGCGGACGGCGAGCCCACGATGATGGCCAGCAGGCCGATGACCGCCAAGGCGGCCACTGCGACACGCGGATTGACGGCGCGTAGACGGCCGGTTTCCGCGGTCATAAGTACGCTTGAGCGCATGAGCAGGGTAGGTCCTTTCACGAGCAGAGGTCGGGAACGGAGCGAGTGTCACACGCTCCCTCGCCCGAGCGCAAGCCCGTTCACAGAAGATATACAAGCCTGTAACGCCGCAGCATCAACTTGTGACGAGAAGTTACGATTTGGTTTCAGGTTGGTAACAGGTTGGTAACATGCAGTGCGTCAGTCGACACGGCCCACGACCCTCTAACCGGAGGCCGTCGAATCGGTCATAGTGCTATCCAAATCGAGCGAACTACCGCGCGCCAATGCCCTCAAACTCTCCCGTTTTGCAGACAGGAGGGTTATCTATTCTGAATAGCGCTCTGCCAAGGTCGTATCCACACTTTTTTTGGATTCACCGACGGCCGTACAGACCATCGGTGATGTGCATGAGGCTCCGTCCAGGTTGCTACCCGCCGCCCCGGCTGGATTGAGAGTTGGCTGGATCGACCACATGATGCCGTTCCTCCGACAGCAATGCACATAGTTAATGATGTGCATAATACTCCATTAAGATATATGAAACTCGCTTCCGTCGGATTGGGGGATGATTGAGTGGCCCATGATGTCCCATTCCAATCCTCCGCCAAGCTAGCGTCTGTTCTAGAGTATTTTCGTAAATACCCCATGGTGACTTCGCTCGGGACTTGGCCGGCGGTAAGCTCGAAGCTGCGATCGTAGACGACGGTCGATAGATCGGGTTATTCTTTCCCATGCAGTCAGCGCGAGTGTTTCAGCCAAGCGGCGCGAACAACCCAGATTCACAGAACCGTAACATTTCCGCACTGTGATTTAGGCTAGTCGAAGGTCGCGACTAAGTCGCACCAAACTAGGACGACTCGACCGTCTCCAGAAAACGTGCAGGTGAAAGGATCGGGAACTCGTCGGCGAGTGCCAGGAGGTGTTTGTCGCCCGAGACAAGAAGGGCGTCCTCGCTGGCCGCCAGTGCAAGCAGATAGTCGTCATCGGCATCCGTCACCCGGCGCGGTGGATCGACTGGGTCTACAGCGAGAATTGCCTGACGGGCGAGCCAGTCGACAAGCTGCTCAGCATCATGTGGTTCCACCCGGGAGCGGAGCTTGGGATATGCCAGCACACGCGTCAACTCCGCCAGGAGACGCGGCGAGACGACCAGTTCATATCGCCCCTCCACCCAGGCGAGTAGCGTGCGAGCCGGAGCACCGGCCGGAGAGAGCAGCGCAGAGACGAAGGCGTTCGGATCAAGGACTACGCGCAAGCCTCAGCGCCGCGTGGATCTGGTCGCTTGCTGAGCCTCGATGGCTAGCGCCATGGCCTCCTCTTCGGACATGTCGTTGCGCGCCCACAGCCGCTCCAGTAGATCGAGTCCCAGGTCGCGCCGCAGCGCCTCCTCGATCACCTGGCTGTCGCCCTTACCCGAGCGGGCGGCTGTGATCTTTACAGCCCGTAGGACATCCTCATCGACCGTCAGGGTCGTACGCACCTTGGACATAAAAACATTATAGCATCATGATGTGTTTACGTCACTTCTTAGCTTTCCTCTTCCCGGAGGACTTCTTCGCCGGCGAGGCCGTGACGAACGTCGCCGTGACTTCGTCCGAGAGCGCTTCGGCCGGCGCCGGGGGCGTGAAGGCGATCGTGACGTTGGCCTTGAGCTTGCCGGTGCGCCTGAGATCCTTGACGTACTTGGCCGAGATGTGGAGCGTGAGCGTGGTCGTGCCCTCCGAGCGGGCGGTAGCGGAGGCACTGGCGAGCAGCACGGGCGGCGGAGCCTTTTTCTTCTTCTTGGGTTTGGCCTTAGATGCACGTGCGATGGCGCTGCTTGCACGGGCCTTCTTGGCGGTCCCAGAGGAGGCCTTAGGGATCGAGCCGCGGGCCTTGGCCATCAGCTTGCCGGGGCCAGGGGTCTCCACGAGCAGGGTGACTCCGCCATCCTTTGCGCGCTTGACGGTGACGCCGAGTTCAGGGGACGAAACAGCGGTCAACGAGAAGCCCGCGGAACCTGCGTTGACGCTTGCGGGTGCTGGAGCTGTGCCTCCGGGGACCTGAAATATCGCGGCGAAGGCATCCTCGGAGTTATTGGCGTCCCCGAAGATGAAGTTGGACACCGAGGAGACGAACGCGAGCGCCGAGCCATTTTCGGAGAGCGTTGGATTGTTGGCGGTCGAGCCATTTGGTTCGGTGCCTTCAAGCCCAACGACGGCGCGTTCGAGCGTGTTCGCGGAAAGGTTGATCACGAACAGTTCACTCTGCTGGCCGGTCGTGCTGAAGCTCCCGGTAGGCGCTGGTTCACTCAATACGAAGGCATTGCGCTGAGAGACAAAGGCGATGTGGGAACCATCTGAAGACATCGCCAGCGAAGTGATCGAGGCATTGCCATCACCGCGAGCGCCGTTGACGGCGAGCGTCAACGCTCGCGTGCCTGCCTTGCGTGTCACGCCAGGGCGCATGCTCGTCACGTACACATCAAGCGAGTCCGGCTTGAGGAAGTTGGGACGTATCGCTCCGCCGGCAAGAAACGCGACCGTATATCCATCGGCGCTGAGAGCGGGATCCTGCGACGAGATACCCGGCGATGTGGACTCGGGGAGCGTGAGCGGGCCGTAACAGGGACCGATGGCGGTAGCTTCGTTTTTGATGCTGCTCCCAGGCGGGCATCCGGGATCTTCGGGGTCGGCGACTCCGGTTATGCGACGCGTTGAAACGCCCGGTTCCTGCCAGCGTCGCCACAGGTAATAGGGAAGCGTTTCATCCAGATCCTCACCCGCGAGAAAGGTGGTCTGTTCGGGGGCGTCCCGGCCCACCCAAGCGACGGTAGACCCGTCGGCACTGAGCGTGGCGGGACCTTCCGCGCCACCAGCCGGCCCGCCTTCTTCGGGTTCGCCTTTCTTCTTGCGTGTGACAAGCGTCGTTGTTTTCGCAGTCAGATCGCGCACGAACAGCTGGCCGGGCAGCGTACTCGGAGACGCCCCTTCGGGCAGGCTCGACGGGACTTCGGCCGAGCGGAACAGCACATAGCGCCCATCCGCGCTGATCGCAGTGTTTGGCCACAGCTGCGCGCCGGGATCGCCGCCCGGAATCGGGGTGATCGAGGAGTCGTCATAGACGGGCGGTTCGTCGCTGCCGTTCTGGGCCGAGACCAACGCGAAGGCATCGGCTTCGCCGGGCGGCCTGCTCATGTCGCGCTCGTAGACGTCGACGTTTTCGTTGGTGTCCTGGGGCACGAGCTTCTGTGCGGTGGCGAAGGCGACATAGCGACCTTCCGCGCTGACGGACGGGTTGACGGCGCCGCGCACGAGCACCTTGCCGGCTTCGGGTCCTTCGCCGACGACGAGGTTTCCGCTGGCCACGATCTGCAGCTGCCCGGTGTCGCGGTCGTAGCGGAAGATGCCGCCTTCGCGCAAGGTGCCGGGCGGTTCGGCGGCTTTGCGTTCGCTTTCGGATTCACCGTCGTCTTCGAAGAAATTCGTGGCGCGCGTCTGGAAGACCACATACCGCCCGTTCGCCGAGATATCGGCATCGCTCGTCGCGGCATCAGCCTGTTCATCCGAAGCGCGATCGACCGAAACGATGTCAGCCCCCAGCCCCCCGGCAGCGGGACCGTAGATCGCCTGGGCCGAGGAGGCAAGAACGAGCAGGCACAGAACGAGCACGACCGGCAGCGCCACGACGAGCCGAGCGATGGCAAAGAAGCGCCTCACGAGACCCGCACCACCCTGCGCACCTTGGTCCGATTGCCGGCCTTGTCAGAGGCCGTGACGGTGATCGTGTAAGTACCCCCGGCCCGATAGCGATGGCCGAGCACCGTGCGCCCGTGCGCAGAGCCGTGGCGACCGCCGTTGCCGAAGCTGACCCGCACAGAGCCCGCGTTGACCCCCGAGCTCTGTCCTCGCGCCCCGTCGCTCACACGCACGGTGACCGAGCTGCCGCGCACGCGCACGCGCACGCGTGGGGGCGTGCGGTCGATCTTGATGGTCGCGGGAACCGAGTCGACGACCTGCCCGAGCGAGTCGGTGGCCTCGACCTGGATCGTGTGGACGCCGCCCGAGATCTCCGAGCCGTGGAGGATCGTTTCGGTCGTGGTGAGGTTTTCGGCGACTTCGCGGTCGTCCACGAGCACGCCGTAGGTGATCGTGCCGGCGCCCGCCAGGGGGGTTTCCCATTGCAGCGGGACCTTCGCGGCGTGAACCCAGCCCGAGGGGGTGTCGAGCACGAACTCGCCCGGGGGGGCGCGCACGACGACGGCGCCGATCTTCGTGTTCGCGCCATCGCCCTGCAGGAAGCCGACGATCGCGTCGCCGTGGTGGGAGCCGCCGAGCTCCAGTTGGTGCACGGTGCCGCCACCGGGCGCGGAGACGAGCTGGCGGTTGGGGGTGCCGTCGGCCCGGCGCTCGAGCACGCCGACGGCGCCCGCGCCGTGCTCGTCGACCTTCCAGGCGGCCGCGAGCGCGCCGTTGTCGGCGCGCGTCACCACGGGATCGCCGGCGATGTCGCTGGCGCCGTCGTCCATGCGCACCGGCGTGGAGAGGCCGATTTCGGTGCCGCGCGCGTCGAGGCTCGCTACGCCCGAGCCGAAGCCGACGTCGAAGTCGCCCTCGCCGTCGAGGCCGAGGCTGAGCGGGCCGATCGGGCCCGCGAGCCCTTCGGCACCCCCGCCGTCGACGATCCGCGCAGGCGCGAAGGCGGCGCCGTGGGGGTCGAACGAGGAGGGGATCTCCGAGACGAACACGCGCGGGCGGGTGAAGCCCGAGCCGGGCGCCGGCTGCTGGCGCCACGCGACCGCGCCCTCGCCGAAGCCCGCGGTGTCGAGCGCGAGCTCGTCCGCGGGACCGTTGAGCGCATGGCCGGCATAGGTGGAGGGGCTGACCTGCAGGATGTTCCCGGGGACCATCCCGAAGATGCGCCGCGCGTAGATGCGGTTGACGAACGAGTCGTCGGGCTCCTGCCAGGCGACGATCCCCTGCCCGGTGAGGTCGATCGCCACGCGCGGGGAGTTGGCGGCGGTCGGCGCGAGCATCGGCTGGGCGGGGTTGCGATTGAGCGGCTGCCCGAAGGAGGACCAGAACTCGCCGTCGAAGCGGGCCATGCGGATTTCGGCCTTGACGTAGCCGGGCGGGATTTCCGGCGTGGAGGGTCCGCTGATTGCGGTGATCACGCGGTAGGCGACGAGCGCGCCACCGGCGAGGTTCATCGCCACCGAGGGGTAGGTGCCGATCGCCTGACCGATGTTCAGGTCGACCGGGACCGGCGGTTGAAAGCCGCTCGAGCCGGGCTCGAGCGCCGCGGAGAAGAGGCCGTCGGTCGTCGAGGAGTAGTGGTTGGTCCAGACCACCACCAGACGCCCGCCTTCCCCGGCGCCGATCGCGGGGAAGGAGGATTCGAAGGACTGGCCGACGTCCACGCGCTGCGGGGCCTGCCACGCCCCGTGGGTGTAGAGCGCCGCGAAGATGTGCGGGCGCCCCGCGACGCGCTTGCGATAGACGAGCCCGCCGCTGCCGTCGCTGGCCATCGCGACGCCGCCGAGTTCGACGATTTCAGAGCTCGCGCCGTCGAGGGTCGTGACAGGTGAGATCAGGGCGCTCGCCGTCGGGGCGTGCGCGAGCGTCGCGAGCCACAGGAGGACGAGCGCCGCAAGGGCCGCCGTTCGGGCACGAACACTCGCACGGCGCGGGAGACCGCGTGCGCGATGCAGAGGGAGCACCCCGGCAGATTGATCCGTGGGAGACCCCGACCTGTTAACGAGTTGAGAACATTTCGTCCGCGCCGCTACATTCGCGAGCGGGTTCGGTTCGTGTGGCGACCCCTTTTCCGCACGCAGTCACTTTTCTCGCAGCGAACACATTTTCTTTACGTTTGCGCGGACGAGGGGTTGGAAACTGGCAGGCGCCTCGCCGGGGAGGGATCCTCGACGGTTGAACCCTGGTAACAGCGATCTATCTGCCGAAACCCGCCCACACAAGGAGCCTGTCCGTGCGACGACGACCCACCCGCACCCTCTTGACCGTCCTGTTGACCGCCACGCTGGCACTGACCGTGCCTGCCGCAGCCGGAGCGCGCGCGCTGCTGCTCAGCGGCTCGACCTCGATCTACCCGTTGATGATCCAACTTGCGGCCGCCTACCACAAGGCCACGCACCAGCCGACGCCGAAGGTCAACCAGGGGACCTCCGACGCGGGCGTAAACGAAGTG
>Ga0210387_10000823_pt1 | contig 22651 bp, 17 predicted proteins | sample IncBWC7OmetaG_FD_160108 | JGI IMG/M metagenome (GOLD analysis project Ga0210387, IMG submission 160108) | Forest soil microbial communities from Barre Woods Harvard Forest LTER site, Petersham, Massachusetts, United States - Inc-BW-C-7-O ...
TCCATCACGAGTCGCTCACGCGCGGCACCACCCAGGGCGAGCGCGAGCTCGAGTCCCAGCGCCTGTTCTGGGAGCGCTGGTCGGGCTTCTTCGACGATCGCGAGGTGTGCACGCCCGACGGGCGCCTGCGGATCGTGTACGTGACCGAGGACACCGGCATCGGCGGCGGGCATCGCGACATCTTCGAGCACCTCAACCGGCTCGCCGACCGTGGTCACGACGTCTCGCTGTTCACGCTCGGCGATCGTCCCGAGTGGTTCGATCTGCGCGCGCCCGTGCGCTCCTTCCCCGACTACGACGCGCTCGCCGTGGCGCTCGCTCCGCTGGAGGCGATCAAGGTCGCGACGTGGTGGATGACCGCTCCGGCGGTGTGGCGCGCGAGCGTCGCGCGCGGCATCCCCGTGTACTTCGTGCAGGACATCGAGACCTCCTACTACCCCGACCACGAGAACGCGCGCCACGCCGTGCTCGACTCCTACCGCCCCGAGTTCCGCTACATGACCATCTCCGCCTGGAACCGCGAGCGGCTGCGCGAGCTGGGGCTCGACGCCGAGCTGATCCCGCCCGGCATCGACCTCGACACCTTCAAGCCGCTATCCGATCTCGCGCGGCGCGCGGACATGGTGCTCGCGCTCGGGCGCTCGAACCCCTTGAAGAACCTCCCGCTCACGCTCGACGCCTGGCGCGCGCTTCCAGGTGTCCGGCCCGAGCTGTGCCTGTTCGGCATCGAGCCCGAGCTGGCGAGCGACACGGGCATGCGCTATGTGAGCTCGCCCGACGATCGGCAGGTGAACGAGCTCTTCTGTCAGGCCACCGTGTTCGTGCAGACCTCCACCCACGAGGGCTTCGCGCTGCCGCCCCTGGAGGCGATGGCCACGGGCGCCGCCGTGGTCTGCACCGACGCGCACGGCAACCGCGACTTCTGCCGCGACGGCGTCAACTGCCTGATGCCCGACCCCAACCCGCGCGCGGTCTCGGCCGCGATCGCCCGGTTGCTCGGCGATCCCGATATGCGCACGCGCCTCGGGCAGGCAGGCATCGAGACGGCCGCCGACTACGCCTGGGAGCGGCGCATCGACGCGCTCGAGGACTTCTACGCGCGCGTAGCCCGCTCGCGCAGCATGGCTCGGGCGGGGGAGACGCTATAGCCAGTCCTCGCCATCGGCGAGGTCACTCTCGCCGGGATGCGTCGCGAGCTTGCGCTCGAGCGCGGCGACGATCTTGCCGGTGTCGCCGCGGGTACGAGAACGCCCTCCGGGGATGAAGATCATGCCGTAGTCGCCGAGGCCACCGGGTGTGATCGCCTCGTAGTGCAGGGGTCTCATGTCGACGAGGTTGTCGGTGACGAGGGCCCGATGCTCCTCACGTGCCAGATCGAGGACCTCGGGGTCGCTGTGGGAACACCACTCCGGATGCTCCTGGATGGCCTCGACATCGTGGTCGCGTGCGCGCAGCTCTCTCGCGATCGCAGGAGAGAGCATCTCGTCGAGCAGCAGCCTCAACGACCGAGGGCTTCCCCGGCGGCGAGGAAGGCGGCATGGGCATCGTTCGCCTCACGTCGATTGCGCTCGATCTGCTCGTCGATCTCCTGCGGGTGGGCCGCGTAGTAGGCAGCGGCGGCCTGCACGCGCCCGAGGGGAATCTCCAGATATGCGGCAGTCTCGGCGAGATCCCCACCATTGTCCTTCGCGACGGTGATCGCCTCCCAAACGTCGGGCCCGCCCAGCAGTCGCGCGCGACGACCTGCGGGACCGTCCACGAAGGCAATCAGGGGGTGCTCGTCCATGCGCAGGCCCTCCTCGACGTATCGCTGTGCGAGCGTGCGCGAGGGCATGTTCGAGCGTCCCGCGCGATCGGCCAACCGATCGACGGTCTGCTCAGGTAGGCGAATGCTGAGCGGTTGCGCGCTCATGTAGTGCATGGTAACACGGCGCGATACGCGAGCAAGCTCCTCTACAGATCCTCGGCGATGTGCGGGGCCTCGCGGTTGAAGTACCAGAAGCCGAGCACAAACACGGCCGCGACTAGAGCCATAGGCTCAAGTAGGGCGGCCCAACTGCCCATCACCTGTCCCGCGCTCAGCGTTGCGTGATTGACCATCGCGTGACGGAACTGCTGGAAGATGGCGACCAGTGGGTTGAGCGTGTACACGTGGTAGAGCGTATGGCCGAGCGATCCGTGGCTGAGTAGTTCCTTGCGCACGGCTTCCACCGGGATGATCACCGGTGAGGCGTAGAACAGGATCTGACTGAACACGTCCCAGATCGGCTGAATGTCGCGAAACCGCACGAACAGAGCCGAGAGAAGCATCGCCACGCCGGTCGTGAAAACCATCAACATCGAAACGATCAGCGGGAGCTCCAACCAGCTCAGCATCGGACGCACTCCCGAGATGAGAGCGAAGGCCATCACCACCAGCAGGTTCAGGCCGAGGTTGAAAGCCGCCAGCAGCACGACCGAGATCGGAATCGCCAGCCGCGGGAATTGGATCTTGCGCACGAGGGTCTCGCGATCCACCACGCTGCGCACCGACCCCGACGCCCCCTCGCTGAAGCACGTGAACAGCACGATCGATCCGAGCAACTGCACTCCATAGAATTTTCCGGCTGCGCCTTCTGCCTTGTTGACGTTCAGGATCACGACGAAGAACACGTACAGCACGCCGAACAGCAGCAGCGGACGCATTACCTGCCACACGTATCCCAGGGCCGAGCCGAAGAACTTCAGTTTGAATTCGCTGCGCGCGATGTTGTAGGCGAGATGCCAAAAGCGCGACCAGCTGTCGTCCAGTGCCCGCGGTCCGCGGATTGGCTGCCCCAACGGCTCGGAGACGGCGGGCGAGCTCATCGGCGACTTCCCGCCGTCTGGATCTCATCCTCGGGCGCCCGACCCCAGCGGCTGACGGAGGTCTCGACCGGGATCTCGACCATGCCGCCGCTGGCAGTGAGACCGGAGACCACGAACGACAGCCCACCCGTATAGCGGTCGATCACGTCCAAGCCTTCACCGCGATGGGTGATCGTGAGAATCGGGTGATAGCGACCGGGGGCCAGCATGTTGTGGAAGGAGAAAGCAAAACCGGCGCGCTCGCCCGCTTGGAAGCTCCCGGTCTCCTCATGGTCCAGGGCAGTGGTCGCCACGACCACAGGCTGGCGCTGGTCGTTCAGCAGCGTCAGGCTTACCGCCGGATCGACCACATCGGCGTTGAACGTAACGAGCACCTTCAACGTCAACGGCTCGGACTGAGGCGCCACCGAGCGGTGCTCGGAGCGGTCGTCGCCGAGCCACACATCGGTCACTCGGGCAGTCCCGTCGCCCATGCGCGCGCTGCCGACTTGGTCGTCCTCGTAACCGGCGGCCCGGCCGAAAGACAGCTCCAGATAGCGGTCGGCGACGTCCCGCGGGTCCCCGATGCTGACGACCTCTCCGCGCTCGAGCAGCATCGCGCGACGGCAGAAGCGCGTGACGGCGCTCATGTCGTGGGTGACGAAGATGATCGTGCGACCTTCTTCGCGCATGGAGCTGAACACGTCGAAGCACTTCTGCTGGAACGCCGCATCGCCGACCGCGAGAACCTCATCAATCAGCAGGATCTCAGCGTCCACCTGGATCGCCACCGAGAACGCCAGACGCACGTGCATGCCCGAGGAGTAGTTCTTGAGCTTGAGGTCCTGGAACTCCTCCAGTTCAGCGAACTCGATGACCCGCTCGTAACGAGCCCGCGCCTCCTTTGGAGAGAGCCCGAGCATGATCCCGTTGAGCGCCACGTTCTCGTAGGCCGCGAGGTCCGGGTTGAAGCCGACGCCCAGCTCGATGAACGTGGACATCCGTCCGTTGCACCAGATCGCGCCCTGATCGACGCGGTAGATGCCGGCCATGCACTTCAGCAGCGTGCTCTTGCCGCTGCCGTTGCGCCCGACGATGCCAAAGAACTCACCCGGTTCGACGTCAAAGGAGATGTCCTTGAGCGCATGCAGGTCGTCGTGGCGTGAGCGACGTAGGGGATGCAGCGCCCGCTCCTTCAAGGTGTGGCTGCGCTCCTCGGGGATCCGGAAGCGCTTGTGAACCCCGCGCGCGGCCAACGCGGGAAGCCCGGGAGGGCTCGCTTGACTGGATGCCGTCATCGCTGACAGCGTATATCGGCGTGGAGATCTCACGGGCCGGCTGTCTACGTCAGGGGGTCATCGAACCGAGAGCCGTTGCGATCTCGCCCATTTCATGGAGGGGGTGGCCAAGCGTGCGCGCCGTTGCAGACACCCGCGATCAGGCGCGGCGAAACAGGCGTCGCAGGACCCGAGCCACGCTGCGCCCGATCGCGAACAGGCCCGCCGCGAGCCCGTACAACGGTCGGCTGAGGGCCGGACGAGCGCTGAGCGCCAGCAGCGCGCGCTGCAGATCCTCGGGCAGCGAGCCGTGGGGGCCAACGAGGCTGCGCCCGGAGCCGACCTCGGCTAGCAGTGTCTCGTAGTCGTGCAGCACCAGCTCGCGTTCGTCGATCAGCATCTGCACGACCTCCCGGTGGGCCGCGGTCAGCTCGCGTTCGCGTGTCACCGCGTCGCGGCTCAAGCTTGCCGCGACGCGCACGGGCGCGCTCGCCGCTTCGCGATAGATCTCGACCATCGCCGTCGCCGCGCGCTCCCAGGTAAGGCCGCGCGCGGCCTCGGCGAGCGTACGCACGTGCTCCGCGCGGGCGTCCGGATCGACGAGCAGCGGGTGCGCCGCGGCGGCGCTTCGCGCGGGATCGCCCGGGACGATCGTCGCGGCCTTCGCGATCGGTCCCTCTGCGAGCGAGGACGTGGCCGCGAACAGACAAGGCACGTCCTGAAGCCCGGACTCGAACGGAACGAGCCCGAACCCCTCGTACAGCGATGGGTAGACAACCGCGGCTGATCGCGTTGTCAGCCACGCCTTCTCGGCCTCCTCGACCGGTCCCAGATCGCTGACGCACGCGCGCAGTCGAGGGTCAGCGTCCAGCAGCTCGCGCTCGGAGCGTTGCGAGGATCCGTGCGCGACGTGAGCGCCCGCGAACACGAGCTCTCCCGGCCAATCGTGACGCGCGCGCAGCTCCGCGAGCAGTTCGAGCGCGAACACCCTGTTCTTGTGCGTGTAGTCGGCACCCAGGCACAGCAGGAAGTCGCTTTCCACCCGCGCGGGTAGCCCAGCCGGCCTGCGGGGCTCTCCCGCGGAGTCGTGGTCGAGGCCGGGGGGCACGATCCTGATGCGCTCCTCCTCCACCAGGTCCTGCTCGAGCAGTCGCGCGCGGGTGTGCGCGGAGAAGACGACCACACGCTCGGCCGCCGACATGCCGTGACGGGCCGCCCGGCGGTAGTCCTCGTAGGCCTCCGCGTCCGGGAAGTAGCCGGGGCTCTCGTAGGCGATCAGGTCGAGCTGGCTGAGCACGATCCGCTCGCCCAGGTCGCACGCAAGCCCGACGTCCTCATGGGAGAAAGCCTGCACCGGGCGGTGGAAGACGGCGCTCGCGGGCGTGTCCGCCACGACCTCCCGGGCGTCGAGGATCTCAGTGTTGGGCAGCTCGCCCAACAGCTCCAGCGTGGAGTGATCGATCTTCTCCCCGCGGACCAGCACGCGTTGGCGGAGCCCCGCGGTGTGAGCGAGGGCGCGAACCAGCTCGAGCACGTGGACCTGGGTCCCCATCCGCGTTCCGTCCAACGCACGGGCGTCGATCGTTACCTCAAGGCGTCCGCTCGTATGCATTTCCTCTTCGTGGCTCATGGTCCCAAGCCCAGCCGTCGGTCGCGGCGACCACCGTCGTCCGAGAGCGCAGCCTAGAGCAGCACGCCGCCGTCGGCGAGCCGTGGGCGATAATGGGCGTGAAGTCGCGCCGATGACTGCCGAGGACCAGACCACACCTACGGCCCGTGCCGCCGAGACGCTCAGGCGGGCGCCGGGTGCCGACTCCATGCCCGGACGCGGTCCGCGCGCCTTCCTGCGCCGACTCCTGTTGCGCGTGCTGCGTCCGTACACCCACCACCAGCGCGAGCTCGACACCCAGCTTGTCGCCGCGCTGCGCCACCAGCAGTCCACCATCGAACGTCACGCAGAGCAGATCGAGCGCTTGGAGGAGCTCGCGCGCGAGCTGATCCTCACGGCCGAGTCGCTGCGCCGCGCGAGCGCCGATGCCGCTGGGGATGCCGCCCTCGCGCGGCGCAGCATCGAGCCGATCGCGGCCGAGCTTCACGCCCCGCCATACATGGCCGACAGCCCGTTCGAGCTCGTCCCCACGCCCGTGGGAGAGGCGCTGGGCTTCTCCACGGGCACCTCCGCCGACGAGGGCGCAGTTCGTGGCAGTGCCGACGGCGACTATGTGGCATTCGAGCAGCTGTTCCGCGGTCCCGCCGAGCGTGTGGCCGAGCTCCAGCAGCCTTACCTCAGGCTGGTCGCAGCCCATCAGCCGGTGCTGGACGTCGGCTGTGGGCGCGGCGAGTTCCTCGCGCTGCTCGCCGACGAGGGCATCGCCGCGCGCGGAGTCGACGGCGACGCGGGCATGGTCGCGCGCTGCCGCTCGCTCGGGCTCGATGTCGTGCAGGGTGACGCCAACGAGCACCTCTCGGGCTTGGCGGACGGCTCGCTCGGCACGGTCTTCTCTGCCCAGGTGATCGAGCATCTGCCCCACGAGCAGCTGCGCCGACTGTTGGAGCTCTCGCTGCGCAAGCTTGCCCCCGGGGGACTGTTCATCGCCGAGACCGTCAACCCGCACAGGATCTCCTCGCTGAAGACCTTCTGGGTCGACCTCACCCACCAGCATCCGATCTTCCCTGAGGTCGCGCTGGCCATCTGCGCGATCGCGGGCTTTCAGTCGGGATACGTGTTCGCCCCCGGCTTCGACAACTTCGAGCAGGCTCGCTTCGACTCTCCGGCCTACGCTGTAGTGGCGACCGCGCCGGATGCAACGGAGGCCGCACCCTGATGCCGGTGCAGTTGCTGACGCTCGCAACCCCCTCGACACTCCCCCAGGCACGTGTGCTCGCCGAGTCGCTGCGCCGTCATCAGCCCGACTGGCCGCTCGACATCCTGTTCGTGGGTCGCGAGCAACAGGGGGACGCCGACCGTGAGCAGCTGCAACTGCGCTCGGTCGCCGACGAGCTGGATGTCGACATCGAGCGTGTCGTGGCCAGTCACGACGAGGAGGACCTGATCGCGCTGCTGCTGCCTCGGGTGCTCCGGTCCTACTCCGCCCGCGGCAGCGGACCGCTGCTGCATCTGCCGCCCACTGCCTGGGTACTCGGCGACCTCGCCCTGGTGCAGACGGCACTCGCGACGCGCAGCGTGCTGCTGGTTCCGCGGATGACCGCTGACATCCCGAACGACGGCCTGCTGCCTGCGCGTGAGCAGATGGAGCGTGCAGGACGTATGAGCGACACGCTCGTCGGCGTGGATGGAACCGCGGCCGCCGACGGGTTCCTGACGTGGTGGAGCGGGCACATCGAGCAGATGCTCGGATCGTTCGACGGTCGCCGCGCCGGCGCACGGCCCGAGGATCGGCCATGGCTCGCGCGCCTGCTGGAGCTGGCGCCGGCGCGTTTCGCAACGGCCGTGCTCGATGATCCGGGATGCAACCTCTCGATGTGGAATCTCCACCTGCACTCGTTGCAGTCGGTCCCCGCGGGGACGCTCGTCGACGGGCGCCGGCCACTGCGCTGGCTGGATCTCCCAGGCTTCAGACCGGACCGTCCCCACCAGCTCAGCGCGGACGCCAGTCGCGTGCGGATCAGCCGCTCGCCGGCGCTGCGCGAGCTGTGCCTCACCTACGCACAGGAGCTGGAACGGGCCGGATGGTCGGCCGTCGATCGCCGCCAGGACATCGGCCGACGCCTGGCCGATGGGCTCGTCTACGACGATGCCCTGGATGCGCTGCGCTCGCGCGCGGAAGCCCTCGGCGAGCGCTATGTAGACCTGTTCGACCCGGACGGCGAGGACGCGCGCGCTTTCACGAGCTGGCTCGAAGGCCCCGCGCCGGCTGGTGCCGCATACGGTGTCAACCGCTACGTGTACCACCGCGTCGCGCGTGAGCGCCCCGACGTGATGCGCGCCTATCCCGATCTCGACGGCCTCGATGGGGCGGACTACGTGGAGTGGTGTTGGGTGTTCGGGCGCGAAGAGGTCTCGATACCCGATCGCTTCATGCCGCCCCGGCCCGGCTCCGCGGTCGCTCCGCCATCGAGCGCCACCGGCCCTGAGACGGATCGTTCGCTTGAGCCGAGTGCGTCGCAGCCGGTGGGGGATGTGTCGATGCCGGTTGGCGAGACCGCCACGTTTGGGCCGCCTGCGGCCATGGGAGGGTCAGGGCGCAAGTCCCGGCACTCACAGAACGGGTCTCGACCCGCGGTGCGGGTCACGGGCTACCTCAGCCACACGCTCGGGCTCGGGGCCGCCGGCCGTGGCTACGCGCAGGCGCTTCAGGCCGCCGGCGTCGCGGTGAGCACCGCGAGCGTGCCCCTGCACCATCTGGAGCTACCCGTCGAGCTTCAGGCCGGCTATGGCCGCCACGGGTTCGAGGATGTCGTGCACGATGGTGTCCAACACGGGTACGAGATCGTCGCGGTGAATGCCGACGAGCTGCCGAGCTTCGTCACTCGCCTCGGCGAGGACTACTTCCACGGGCCCCGCATCGGCATCTGGGGATGGGAGACCGACACGATTCCGGTGCGCTGGCAGCGCGCGTTCGCGCTCGTGCAGGAGGTCTGGGTGTACTCGCGCTTCATGGCACAGAACATCGGCGCGGTCGCGCCGGTGCCCACGATCGCTCTGCCGCCGCCCGTGCAGCCGCCGGCCGAGCCCGCTTCGCCACTGCGTCTGGACGTCCCAGATGACGGCTTCCTGTTCCTGTTCGTGTTCGACTACCTGAGCACGATCCAGCGCAAGAACCCCGTGGGCCTGATCGAAGCGTTCAAGCGTGCCTTCGCGCCCGGTGAGGGGCCGCGCCTGCTCTTGAAGACGATCAACGGGCCGCTGCGCCCGCTGGCCGAGGAGGAGGTGCTGTGGGCCGCCCACGGTCGACCCGACATCCATGTGATCGACCGCTCGCTCAGCACAGACGAGCTGAACGGGCTGATGGCCGGGTGCGACGCCTACGTCTCGCTGCACCGCTCCGAGGGGTTCGGGCTGACGATGGCCGAGGCGATGGCGATCGGTAAGCCCGTGATCGGTACCGGCTACTCCGGCAACCTCGACTTCATGAACGCCGATAACAGCTACCTGGTCGAGTACGAGCTCGGCCGTGTGGGGCCGGATTGCGAGATCTACCCCCCCGAGGGCACCTGGGCGCAGCCCAGTGTCGAGCACGCCGCAGAGCTGATGCGCAGGGTGGTGGAGCGTCCCGAGGAGGCCGCTGCGATCGGCGCCAGGGCGCGGGAGGACGTCGCCAGGGAGCTTTCTCCGCAGACGACCGGCGAGGCCATGCGGCGACGGTTGGAGGAGCTCGACGGCGAGTGACGGTTTGCCCGGACGCCGGCGAGCTCCTTGGACTCGCGTGCGGCAACGGAGAATGAGGCCGGTCGCCGGCAGTGCTGCTGCCGCTGGCGCTGTGCCTGCCGGATAGGGTTCGCCCCAATGAACGGAGTCTTCCTCCTGGCCTGGGTCGTGTTCCCGGCTCTGATGCTCGTGCTATGTGGCGGCGCCGGCTTGGCGGTACGGCGGCTCACCGGCCCGACGGCCGTCCCGCCGTTGCTCGTCCTACCGGTGGGGATGGCCACGCTCGTGGTCGTATGCGGACTGTTCTGTTACTACGCACCTCTCGCACCGCTGGCCGGAGCGGCCTGTGTGCTCGTAGGCGTGCTCGGTCTGGTGTTGGGTCGCGATGCGCTCGGTCGTGTGGTGGAGCGCCGGGCGAGAGGGGTCGATCTCTGGGCGGTGGGCGCAGCGGTCGGTGCTTGGATGGTCGTCGCGGCGCCTGTCGTGCTCTCGGGCAAGCCCGGGTTCACCGGCTACGCCCACATCGTCGACATCGCATACCAGTTCGACCTCTCTGCTCACTTCGCGAGCAGCGGTCGCAGCATACCCACGCTGTCGAACTCCGCTTACCAGGCCGACATGATCAAGTATCTCGGCAGTGGGTATCCCGGCGGTGGGCAGTGGACGCTCGGCGCCCTCTCCAACCTGACGCCGGTCGATCTCTCCTGGCTGTATCAACCATTCCTCGCGTTCCTGTCGGCGATGAGCGCCCTGTCGTTGTACGCGCTCCTGGGTCGCCTCCTCGAGCCGCGGCCTCTGAGGGCGCTCGGCGCCTTTGTGGCGGCACAGCCCAGCATCCTGCTCGCGTACACGCTGGCGGGCGGCATCAAGGAGCTCAGCACGAGTTGCTTCTTGCTGCTGACGGCGGCCCTGCTCGCGCAGGTGCTCCCACGCGTCACCCCGGGTCGCGCCCTGCTGGCGATCCCGATCGCGTTGTCGGCGACGTTTGCGTCGCTGTCGCTGACCACGGTGCCGTGGATCGGGGTGCTCAGCGCCGGGATCCTGCTGACGGTGCTGCTGGTCGAGCGTGAGCGGATACGCGCTCTGCTGGCGTGTGCGCAAATTGCGGTGGTGGCGGCGGTGCTTTCGCTGCCAACGCTGGCGGTCGTGGTCAAACTGCTTCCGCTTGCGACAGGCCCAGGGCTTTTGGAACTCGGCAACCTGTCGACCCCGGTTCCGATGATCACGGCAGCCGGCGTATGGATCAGCGGCGACTACCGCTATCCCCAGTACGCTCATCGGCTTCCAAGCGACATCCTCGCGATCCTCGTCTTGGTCCTCGCCGCATGCGGGTTGGTCTACGCGATTCGCCGCCGGGCGTGGGGTGTGGCCTGGCTGGGAATAGCCGGACTCGTCGCCGTCTTCTTCGTCGCCCATCGCTACGGGCCGTGGGTGCAGTTCAAGGCCGACTGCATAACGGCTCCGATCGCGCTGCTGATGGCATTCGTCGGTGTCGGGGCGCTCATCCGCGCCAGCCGACGCCCACTCGTCGGGGCAGGGTTCGCGCTCGTGCTCGCCGCCGGGGTACTGGCGGGAACGGCGTTGCTCTACCACGACACCACCCTGGCCCCCTACGAACGGCTTCACGATCTCGAATACATCGGCAAGCGCTTCGCCGGTCAGGGACCGACGCTGACCCCGGACTTCGAGGAGTACGCCGAGTACTACCTGCGTGACGACGATCAGGACAGCATGGTCAACGGACCTCGGCTCGAACTCCGGTCGGACGTAGACCGTGCTACTGCGCCCGGAGGCACGTGGGCCTACGATCTCGACGAGTATCCGCTCGGCTTCGTGGAGTCGTTCCGCACGATCGTGATGCGACGCAATCCCTTGGCGAGCCGTCCGCCCAGCAACTATCGCCTGGCCTACCTCTCGCCCTACTACGAGGTCTGGCAGCGCGAGCAGCCGGCACACAGCGTGTACGCGCTGGTTCCGCTTGCGGACCCGACCGGTAAACGCGACGCGGCCGCCTGCGCAACGCTGGCGGCCGCCGCTCGCAAGGTCGGTCCGGCGGCGCAGATCGCCTACATGCCCTCACCCACCGGCTACCTCCAGCTGGATGACAGCAACATGACCCTCAGCGGCGGGTTCGCTCCCTCGGGGGGCGTCATCGAGGCCACCGGGTCGGGGAGCGCGACTCGAAGGCAGCCGATCCCCGCGTCGGGACGCTACGACTTCTTCATCGAGGGTTCGTTCGGACGCCCGGTCGAAGTCAAGGTCGACGGCCACCGCGTGGGCACCGCGGCCTACCAGGTGAGCTATCCCGCCGAGTGGATCCAGATCGCTTCGCACTGGCTTTCGGCCGGTCCGCACAAGGTCGAGATCAAGCGCGGTGGGATCAGCCTGCATGCCGGCAACGGCGATGGCGTGGACCCCTTCAACCGGACGATCGGGCCGCTCGTGATCATGCCGGCGGGACTCAGCGTGCCCACCGTTCGCTACACCAGCGTGAGCGAGCTGCCCCGACTCTGCCGCTCCACGCAGGCTCTTCGCTGGCTCGAGGTCACGCGCCCGGCGTAAGTTATCGAAGAGACGCCGACTTGACGGTGTTTCAAAGCTCTGCCGGTCATCTCACAAGCGGTAATCGACTCGTGCTCGGCCGGCCATTCTCATCCGGGTCGACGCAGCGCCCGAAGATGACGGCATCTGCCGAGCGGAGCGCTGGTCACTTACTCGAGCCCATCGATAGGAATGCGCGCAACATTCGGGTCTCAAAAATCGTCATGTTCTGCTCTTGCTCGACGATCAGGCCGAGAAAGTAGGCGCCATTGGTGCTCGCGGCGGGCGATTCATAGACGCCCAGCATCTGCCGTGCCAGTCGAGCGGCCCTCTCGAACACCGAATGGCCCGGTGTCGAACCCAAGACCGTCATTCCAAGCCGGCCGCCGCCCTCCAAGACCGAGAATGCATCGATTCCGTTCAGCAACGGTGTCAATGTGCTCCGGCACCCGATGTTGATGTCCACGTACACACCGCCGTAGCGACGCAGCACCTCATACCGCACGACGTTTGCCAGCTCGGCGGGAGTGCGAGCACGATCCTGGTCGGTCTTGCTGATCCCGAGCGCTGGGAGATCGTCGTCGGTCCACAAACGCATGTCCCAGCCCGGGTGATGCCGGGCGAAGGTTTGACCCAGTCGTTCGTGTGCCTCCGACATCGGCATTCCGCCCAGCCACACCCGGTGGATTGTGTTCGGGATGCGAACCTCCGCGATCTTGCCGTCGTCTCCGCTACGAGGCAGCTTGGCCTCACGCAGTCGCGGTTCGGCTAGGCGCCACGAAGGATGTTCGACCTGGACGGGCACTCGGCAAGCGCAGTTAAACCAGCGTACCTCCTCGTGGACGACGTCAACCTCGAGTACGAATTCACCCTCCGCGCCGGGCGCATCGACATGCAGGGGCGTCAGGAGCCAGTCTCCCGGCCCCACGGCACGAGGGAAGGCCGAGCGAGGACCCTCAGGCGTGTGTACGCTCCCGTCTGAATTCAACCAGCGGTATGCGAGCCGGATCAGCGGCCTCTCGTCGATACTCGACGGCCAGTGCTCGTTGCCTTCGTTGCGCACGCTCATCAGCACCTGTCGCTGTTCGGCGGGAGCCATCGACAGTGAGGGTGCGAGCAACTCGATGCTCGCTCGGTAAGCCTCCCCCTGCACGTCGCGCCCTTCCCACATGCGATCCATCGTTGCCAGTGAAACGAGCGGCACGCTCTCGATGGAGACGTCTGACTGTGACGGTGGCGATCCCTCGAGCGCCTCCGCGATCCTTGCTTGGTCCTCATCGGGAACCTGGCTCAGCTCCAGTGACGTGCGCAGCTCGGGCAGGTAGAAGGCCTCATTGAGACGGCCACCACCGGCCGCGAGCAAGTGAGGGCGGGTGGCCTCGTAGCGCACCACCTTGTCAAGCCTGCGCTGATGGCTTCCCGCAAGCAGGTCAAGATGATAAAGCGGCTCATCGATGTACTCGCGCGGTGTAACCGACTCGGGATCTGTGTGTCGCCGTCCGCTGATCCGCAGAGTTCCGTCGTTGCGCGTGAGCCTGTTGACGAAGTCTTCAGACCAAGGCATCTCCGCAAGCACGCGTCTTGAGTCTGGGAATAGCCAAGCACGACGGATCCAGAACTGTCTGATGTGGCGCGAGGCAAGCATCTCAGGCAGTCGCTTGACAAGCGCGTGGCTAGCGACCTCGTCGCCGTCCAGACGCAGAATCCAGTCGCCCTCACACTGCGTACACAGCCACGCCAGATGGCGCCCGGCGAGGACGAACTCGATCCTGAACAGCTTGTCGGCGATCGTGTCGTATCTGGCCAGGGTCTCTTCGCCCACGCGTGAGTCCGCAGCGATCACGACCTCGTCCGCGTAGGCTCGCAGCGGCTGGACTGCTGCGGCCACCCGGCCAGGAGGATCGGCGGTTATCAGGCAAATCGAGAGCGACATCTGGCGGCATTATGTCGGCCAGGTACTCGGTCCGGTGGCTGGATAGCGCTTGCCTCGCTCACTGTCACGCGACTAGACTCCAACCCCACATGCCGGGTGGACAGCTGCGAATCAACGCCCCTCACGTCGTGCACGAGACGATCGACGGGGAGACGATCCTCATCCATCTCGGCACCGGCGCCTACTACAGCCTGGAGGGAGTCGGCGCGCACGTATGGGGCTTGGCCGTGGCTGTCGGCGATGAGCGCGAGATCGTCGCCGACGTGCAGTCGCGCTACGACGCAGATCCACAGCTGGTCGCCGGGGGGGTTGAGTCGCTTCTGCGAAGGCTGCTCGAGGAGGAACTGCTCGCGGCCGCCGAGACGACTAGCGATGGTCGTGCAGGTGGCGCGCCCGCAGGCGGCGAAGCGGATGACGCTGCCGCAGGTGAGGAACCTCCCCGACCCGCGGACTCCGCGTCTTCGGCGTCCTCGCTCCCCACCGAGTTCGTGGCGCCGGTGCTGAGCAAGTACACGGACATGCAGGAGTTCATGCTCATCGACCCGATCCACGATGTCGAGGAGGAGGCCGGCTGGCCGCATGTCAAGGCCGGCTGAGACCGCCGCCTACACGGCGCTTCCGGCCTTCTTCGAGGACGCCGCGCGTGAGCACGCCGAGACGGTGGCGCACACGCGCGAGCGCAGCTGTGACCTGCGCTTCGCCGACCGCTCGATCCGGCTGCGCTTCGCCGGGGACGAGCTCGCGAATGCTCTGCTCGCGCCGTTTCGTCCGCGCCTGGCGGGCCCGGCCGCCGGTGACATCGAGGTCGACCCGATCGCTGCTCCAGGAGCGACGGTCGCGCTGTGGCAGGAGCGCGACGTTCCCGGCGGCGCCCTGCCGATCCCATGGCGCGAAGGCGATCTCGCCGCCCGCGGCCTGCTGCGCGGGCCAGGCGATAGCGATCTCGTCGCGGTGCACGAGCTCGGATACCACGCGATCACACTGTTCGACAGGCATGCCTGTCGGATGCTGCACCGCGTGCCCGATGTGGCTGCCCTCCCATGGTGGGAGCGTGCGGCCCCGCTGCGCCCCGCTCTGTTCTGGGCCTTGAGCGGGCCCGATCGCCACCTCGTGCACGCCGGAGCGGTCGGCGACGATCGCGGCGGTGTGCTGCTCGCCGGCGCCGGAGGCTCGGGCAAGACGACCGTCGCGCTGGCCGCGCTGGCCGGGGGTATGCGCTATGTCGCCGACGACTATCTGCTGCTGCACGCCCGCCCCGAGCCGGTCGCGTGGAACCTGTTCGCCACCGCCAAGCTCGACGCCGGACATCGTGAGCGGATTCCCGAGCTGGCCCCGGCCGCAAGCATCTCCCCTGATCCGGTCGCGGATGAGAAGTGGGTGCTGGACGTCGCCGCGCTGTTCCCGGACGCGCTCGAACCCTCGCTCCCGATCCGGGCGATCGTCGTCCCCCGCATACACGGCGGGCGCTCCGCTCTGTGTCCGGCCAGCGCCGGCGCCGCGCTGCTGGCGCTCGCACCGAGCACGGCCTTTCAGATGCCCTACGACGATGGCGCCGTCGTCGCGTCGCTGGCCGCCGTGGCGCGCTCGGTGCCCGCGTTCTCGCTGGAGGTGGGCGATGACGTGCAGGAGCTGGTCGACGCGATCGACCGGGTGCTCGACCAGGTCGGCGCCGAGAGCCTCGTCGGATGAGCGGCGCTCCCGCCGAGCGCGTGCCCCGGCTGGCCTCGGTGATAGTTCCCGCCTACCAGGCCGAGGTCTACCTCGAGGAAGCCCTCGAGAGCGCCCTGGCCCAGGACTACGGTCCCCTCGAGGTGATCGTCGTGGACGACGGCTCGACCGACCGCACCGCCGAGATCGCCGCGTGTTACCCGGTGCAGCTGCTGCGTCTGTCCCATCGCGGCCCGGCCGCCGCTCGCAACTCCGGCATCGCCGTGGCCCTCGGCGAGTTCGTAACGGTGCTCGACTCCGACGACATCTGGCCCGTGAACCGCCTCTCGTGTCAGATCGGCCATCTCGAAAGCCATCCGGAGGTCGGCATCGTCCTCGGCCACACCCGGTTCTTCGTCAATCCCGGCGAGCCGCGCCCGGCGCATTATCCGAAGCTCGCCACCGGAGATTCGGCGCCCGGCCACGCCGCCACGATGCTCGCCCGGCGCGAGGTGTTCGACCAGATAGGTGTCTTCGACGAGTCGCTGTGGCTGGGCGAGGACATCGATTGGCTGGCGCGAGCCAAGGACGCCGGCATCGCGTCCGCGACGCTCGAGGATGTTGTGCTGCGCTACCGCGTGCACGCGGCCAACACATCGCGCTTCACGGTCGCCAACCAGGCCGCGATTCTCGGCATCCTGCGCGACTCGGTGCACCGTCAGCGAGGCCGCCCCGATGGCTGACCCGCTCGTGTCGGTGATCGTGCCCGTGCACGCCGGTGAGCGCTTCCTCGGCGCGGCGCTCGACGGCGTCGCCGCCCAGACCCATCCGCGTGTCGAGACGATCGTCATCGACGACGGCTCGCCCGATCGCTCGGCGGAGATCGCCTCTGCTCGAGCCGGCGTGCGCGTTCTGCACCAGGAGCGCGCCGGCGTCGCCGCCGCCCGCAACACCGGAGCCGCCGCAGCGCGGGGTGAGCTGCTCGCGTTCCTCGACCAGGACGACGAATGGCATCCCGCCAAGCTCGCCCGTCAGGTCGCGACGCTGCGCGAGCGGACCGATGTGGCGCTTGTGCTCACGCACATGCACATCGTCCTGACCCCGGGCACGCCGCGCCCCTCGTGGTTCCCGGGCGAATGGCAGGATCGACCCCAGCCCGGCTACATTCCCAGCACCTGGCTCGTGCGCCGGGACACGTTCGAGCAGATCGGCCCGTTCGACACCACATATGAGATCGCCTGCGACTCCGACTGGCTCGCGCGGTTCAAGGACGCGGGCCTCGCGCCCGCGACGGCGATGCTGCCCGACGCGCTGGTCACCTGGCGCATCCACGACGCCAACGGCTCCTACGACCAGCAGACGATGCACCGCGAGATGCTGCGCATGATGCGCGGCAGTGCGACCCGCGTGCGCGAGACCGATCCGGGTCGCGCAGAGACCGTCCGGCAGGTACGCCGTGCCCTCTGACGGAAGGCCTTCCGTAGGCGCGGCGATTCCTGCCTACAACGCCGAGCGTTGGCTCGCGCAGGCGATCGAGAGCCTGCTCGCCCAAAGTGCCGTGCCCGGCGACATCCTCGTCCTCGACGACGGTTCGACGGACGCCACGGCGACGGTGGCCGGGCGTTTCGGGTCGCCCGTGCGGGTCCTCAGCCAAGCGAACGCTGGCATCGGCGCGGCGCGCAATCGCGCCGTCGAGCTCGTGCGCGGCGAGATCGTCGCGTTCCTGGATGCCGACGACCTGTACACGCCGTCGAGCATCGCGACCCGCCTGGACGTTCTCCTCGAGCGCCCGCATGTCGGTGCGGTGTTCGGCCACGAGCGCCGCTTCGCCGAGATACGCGACGGGAAGCCCGTTCCGATCGGTCCGTCTCGGCCATCGCCGCTGCCGGGCTCGATGCTCGTACGGCGCGACGCGCTGGAGCTCGTCGGCCGATTCCCCGCGGACACTCGCGTGGCCGAGGGCCTTGACTGGCTGCTGCGCGCACAAGAGCTCTCAGTCGAGAGCGTGACCGTCGAGGAGCAGGTGCTGTGGCGTCGGGTGCACGGCGAGAACAACTCGGTCCGACACCGCGATTCGATGGGCGAGTTCGCACGCACGCTGAAGGCCTCGCTCGACCGGCGGCGCGCTCGCGCGAGCGTCGGCGCGGAGGCGAACGTGCCCATCGAGTCCCGTCGGAGAGAGGTCGGTCCGTGAGCCCTTCCTCGGTCACCGCGCCGTCGGATGTCGCGTCGGCGGCTGCGGCCGCGAACCCGGAGACCTTCTGGGGCGCCGTGCCCGACCAGCGCGACTCCTGGCCGACACCGGCACAGGAGCTGCTGCTGCAGGCGACGCTCATGCGCGACGAGCGCGCGCTCCTCGCCTGGCGGCAGGTGCGCCCGCAGCTGGACATCGCCAGGCTCGACGGTCCCAGCCAGGCGCTGCTGCCGATGCTGCGCAAGAACCTGATCGCGCTCGGCGTCGAAGACGAGCTGCTGGCCCTCTTCAAGGGCGTGCACCGCTACAACTGGGCCCGCAACCAGACGCTGCTCGCGCCGATGGTCCCGCGTGTGCAAGCGCTCGAGCGCGCCGGCATACCGACGCTGCTGCTCAAGGGCGCGGCCTTCATCGCCGACACGCGCTTGGACGCGGGCATGCGCTCGATGAACGACATCGACGTGCTCGTCCCGAGCGAGCGCACCGCAGATGCGGTCACGGTGCTGCTGCTGGAGGGCCTCTTACCGGTCGGCGAGGTGCAGCCCTGGTACGTCGTCGAGTACGCGCCCCGGTTCGTCCCCAGTCACGGCTTCCGCGACGAGCACGATCGTCAGCTGGACCTGCACTGGAACGTCCTGCACGCCTCCCGCCAGCCGGGCGCGGACGACGACTTCTGGGCCGCCGCGGTCCCGATCGAGCTGCTGGGAGTACACACCCGTGGGCTGTGCCCCGCGGATGAGCTGCTGCTGGTCGTGCTGCACGGCCTGCGCTGGAATGCGCTTCCGACCTACCGCTGGGTGCTCGACGCGGCGGTGATCGCATCGGGCACGTTCGGGGAGGTCGATTACGAACGCCTGCTCGAGCAGGCGCGCCGGCGTCGCGTCACCGTCGCGCTGCACGCCGCGCTCTCCTACCTGCGCCGTTTCGCCGCCGTGCAGATCTCCGACGCGGCCATGCGCGCGCTCGGGGGCCGGCGCGCGCGTCCGCTGGAGCGCGTCGAGCACCGCGCCCAGATGACCCAGCCCAGGCGCCGCACCGCGCTCCAGCGCGAGGTGCTCGCTCATCAGCAGATCCTCAGACACACACTCGCGCTGGGCGAGCGCCCGACCTTGCGCCGGCATCTGCGCGCGGCTCGCGAGCGCCTCGGTCTCACGCGTCTGCGCGACCTCCCCGCGCTGCGCCACGGTCCCATCCCCGGACCCGGCCGACCCTTCGCTGAAACCGCCGCCCCGGTAGGCCGCGGGATCGCGGCGACCTCCGCCGCCCCGATCGCCCTCGGCGAGCCGCTCGAGCCGGGGGACGACGATTTCGTCAGGCAGCGCGCGGCATACGGGATGTGGCGCCCCGAGGCCGCCGGCTGCTGGATCGCGGGGCGCGAGGCGCGGCTCGTGCTCGCTCTGGAGCGCGCGCCCGAGACCTCGCTGCTGCTCGAGGTTCAAGCCGAAGGTCTCATCTCCGGGGCCCGTCCGCGCCAACGGATGGGCGTGTCGGTCAACGGCCGCGACCTCGCCGAGTTCGCGATCGCGGCCGACTCCGATCGGTCGACGGAGTCGATGATCCTGCCGCGGGCAGCGCTCGCCGGTCGCAGCGGCCTCGATCTGAAGCTGCGAGCCCCCGATGCCGCCGCCCCCGCACGGCTCGGTCTCGACGACGACGATCGGAGCATGGGCATCTACCTGCGCCGCCTCGTGGTGCGCGAACCGCGCTCGTATGCGCCCGGCGAGCACCTCTCTTTCGGCTTGGACTCCGGCGATTTGTCGATGCTGGCGGGCGGCTGGAGCGAGGGGGAGCCCGAGGGTCGCTGGACCTCGGGGCCGCTCGCCCGGCTGCTGTTGCGAGTCGCGCCCGCGACGATGGCGAGCTTCGACGCGGACACCCTCATGCTCGAGTTCCTCGCCCTGCCGCTGCTGGGTGCTCCCGCCCGGGAGCTGCGCGTCGAGGTGCTCGCCAACGGTCACCCCCTCGCCACGCTGCACTACGGCGAGACGAACCCGGGCCGCAGCCCCGTTCGCGTACCGTTGCCGACGAGCGTCCTGGACCCGACCGGCGAGCTCTTGCTCGCCTGGTCGATCCACGATCCACGCTCTCCCCGAGAACTGAAGATCTCCCTCGACGAACGTCTGCTGGGGCTGTATTTTCAGAGCCTCGCGCTCGCCCGCCGCCAATAGCACCGTCGCGATATCGATCCTTCCCCCGCTCCACGGGGTTCGGCAGGTAATGCGATCGCTCCTTCGCAGCGCGGCGGCCGGGCTCTGCGTGCTCGTCACCGTCTCGCTGCCGGCCCCCAACGCGAGCGCGCGTTCCTACTCCTACGACGACGACGTTCATGCCCCCGTCGCCGCCATGCTCTCGCTCTCCGAAGCTCCGCTGCGATCTCTCACCGGTGACTCGCTCTCCCCGCCGGGGACCGCGTACGTCGACGGCATCTCCGACCAGAGCCTTCCCTACTGGGACGGCTCCTTCGCGGGCTCCTACTCCGCGGGCCTCTTCCATGACGCCTGGGTGGCCGATGGTCTCTCCTCCCACATCGCGCTCGCCCGCTACGTGGTGCAGTGGAACGTCATGTCCGGCGCCTATCCCGCCTACCTTTCCGAGCTTGAAGCGTGGTACCGCGACGTGCTCTCGCTCGGTCTCACGCCCGAGATCTCGTTCGCCGCCTACGACGGGATGCTGCCGGGCTCCCCTTCGGAATATCGCACCGCTCTGCAAACACTGCTGGATCGATTCCCCGCCACTGCCTACGTCGAGGCGTGGGATGAGCCGAACAACACGCTCGGCCTCTCGCCCGGTGCGGCCGCCCGCTACACGCTCATCGCCCAATCGCTCTGCCGCCCCCGCGGCTGCACCGTTATCGCCGGCAACTTCCTCGACTCCGATTCCATGACCGCCTACGAGCGGGCGTACGCGCGCGCTCTGTATCCGGCGAGCCTGACGAACTGGGGTGTTCATCCCTATCTCGCCGTCAAGACGCACCACGCCTCCACGGTCCTCGCCTTCAAGGCCAACCTCCCCGGCGCGGGCGCCGGCGAGCGGATCTGGTTCACCGAGATCGGCGCCTATCGCTGCGAGGGTGGCGCTCGACCGGTGCTGCTCGGCGAACGCTCCCAGGCGCTCGACGCCTCCTGGCTCGTGAACGGCCTGATGCCAAAGATCCAGCCCGCGCACGTCTTCTACTACGAGTTCCTCTTCAAGGGCCACCGTCCGCCACCGTGCGACCGCTCGGACTCCGACACGGCTCTGTATGCCCCCGCCGGTGATCGTGACGGTGTCGACCTCGCCCGTGCCGCGGCCTCCTACATCTACGACGATCGCGGCATGTCACTCGCCATCCCGGCAGCCCCCACGCAAAGCCGACCGCTGCCGTGACCGGCGCCGGCAGCGTCATACGAAGGGGCCACCTCTGCGTCTCCCAAGAACGGCATCCGTCTCCCGGCCAGATACCCTCCCCACCCATGCAAGCCACGCCCTGCCGCCTGGACGGCCTGACCGTGATCGAGCCCGCCGTGCACGGCGATGAGCGCGGGTTCTTCACCGAGACCTACCGCCGCTCCTGGCACGAGTCCGTGGGCATCCCCGACGGGCAGGAGTTCATCCAGGACAACCACTCGCGCTCCTCCCACGGCGTGGTGCGTGGCATGCACTTCCACATCGGCCCGGGCGTGGCAAAGCTCGTGCGCTGCGCGCGCGGGCGGATCCTCGACGTCGCGGTGGACCTGCGCCGCGGCTCGCCCACCTACGGCGAGTGGGAGGGCGTCGAGCTCGACGGCGAGTCCCTGCGCGAGCTGTACGTGCCGATCGGCTTCGCCCACGGGTTCTGCGTGCTCTCAGACGTGGCCGACGTGCTCTACAGGCAGAGCGCCTACTACGACCCGGCCGTCGAGCGGGGCATCGCCTGGGACGATCCCGATATCGGGATCGAATGGCCGCTTCGGGTCGAGGAGCTCATCGTCTCCGAGCGCGACGCCGCCGCACCGCGCCTGCGCGAGCTCGCCGACGAGCTGCCGTTCGTCTACTGACCATGCCCACGGCAATAGTCACCGGCTCGGGCGGCCTGATCGGCTCGGAGTCGGTCTCACGGTTCGTGGCGCTCGGCTACGACGTGATCGGCGTGGAGAACGACATGCGCGCTTCGTTCTTCGGCCCCGACGCCTCCACCTCGCGGATGACCGCATCGCTGCGCGCGCGCCATCCCGATGCGTTCACCTCCCTGGAGCTGGACATCCGTGATCGCGCCGGGATCGAGCGGCTGTTCGCCGAGCACGCGCGCGAGATCGAGCTGGTGATCCACACCGCCGCCCAGCCCTCCCACGACTGGGCCGCCTCGGATCCTCACACCGACTTCGCGGTGAACGCGCTCGGAACGCTCAACCTGCTGGAGGCCGCCCGCGCTCACGCCCCGGATGCGACTTTCGTGTTCTGCTCGACCAACAAGGTGTACGGCGATCTGCCCAACGCGCTGCCACTGCTGGAGCTGGCCACGCGCCTGGATCTGCCCGAGGATCACGTCTACCACGAGGGCATCGACTGCTCGATGTCGATCGACCGCTCCACCCACTCGCTGTTCGGCGTATCCAAGACCGCCGCCGACCTGCTCGTACAGGAGTACGGCCGCTATTTCGACATGCCCACCGTCTGCTTTCGCGCCGGCTGCCTGACGGGCCCCAACCACGCGGGCGCACGCCTGCACGGGTTCCTCTCCTATCTGATGCGCTGCACCGTCACCGGGGCCCCGTACACGGTGCTCGGCTACGCGGGCAAGCAGGTGCGCGACAACATCCACTCCGCCGACCTCATCGCCGCCTTCGAGGCCTTCCATCGAGCGCCCCGTCCGGGCGGGGCCGTCTACAACATCGGCGGCGGGCGCCCCTCCAACTGCTCGATGCTCGAGGCGATCGAGCTCTGTC
>Ga0210387_10000825_pt1 | contig 22635 bp, 17 predicted proteins | sample IncBWC7OmetaG_FD_160108 | JGI IMG/M metagenome (GOLD analysis project Ga0210387, IMG submission 160108) | Forest soil microbial communities from Barre Woods Harvard Forest LTER site, Petersham, Massachusetts, United States - Inc-BW-C-7-O ...
CCGAGATCAGGCCGTTGTCGCCGTAGCGATCGATCAGCCGGTAATAGCGCACGCGTGAACCTGGCCCGGCGGCAAGACGGATCAGTTCGGACTCGGAATAGCGGATCGTGGTCAGATTGAATTGATTGCTCTTGTTTACCAGCTGCGCCATGCGAGCGAGGTTCACGCGATCGAGGTCGCCGGCTTCCGCAGTCTGATTCAGGTAGGTCAGATATTCGCCCTGATCGGTGAAGGTCCCCATCTGTGCGGCGCGTTCCGCGTTCTTGCGATAGAAACCCGCGCGTTCAGTATCCTCATGCGAAAAGGAAACGGTTTCGAAGTACAGCTGCGCTTCGATCGTCGCGAGATACTCGGCTGGATCCTGCGGCAATTCGGGTACCGCCACCATCGGCAGGTTTTGGCGCACGAGATTGCGTTCGACAGGATTGTCGTCAACGAAGACCAGCGAATCAAGACCGATGTTCAAAGTCTCAGCGATGTAGCGAATGTTATCGGCTTTGTTCTCCCAGTTTGCTCGAAACACCGCTATGTCGTCGAACTTGAGTTGCATGTCCGGATGACGCTCGAACGCGTCCTTGGCGATGTCGTGTTCGTTTTTGGAGCAGACCGCGAGGATGATGCCGCGCTCCTTGAGCGAGCGAGCCCACAGTTGAATGTCGACGTAGGCTTCGCCGTCGGCGCCGACGCCGAGGCGAATGCCTTCGATCCCGTCGTCACCGATGACCCCTCCCCACAATGTGTTGTCCAGATCGAGAACGACACATTTCTTGGCCAGCCCCTTCATCGCGCCGATCGTGCGCGCGCCGACAAAGGCGACCGCCCCCTGCGCTTGGAAATTAATCGCATGCTTGGAGTGATACCAATAACGCCGATCCACCCAGCCGCGCTTCCCATACTCGCCGGAAAGATGTTCGAAATCGACAATGGTTACCCCGGAAGGCGCAGCCGCGGCCAATTCCAGGTTAAAACGGCGCAGCAGGTTGCGCCGGCTCCAGGCCGCTTGGCCCGCGAAGTTGCCCAGCACGTCGCTTACCGGGATATCGGCGTTATTGTCCAGAATGGCCGCCGAGCAATTGGCCTTCAAAGCGTTCCACAGGCTGGTACGACCCGCAACCGCGGCCGCCACAGCCGCGCCGACCCCGCTCGTATCGCCGAGCGCCACTTCGATGCGGACGTCGCGATGGGTGTTGAAAAGCCAGATTACATCGGGCTGGAAGCGATAGAGTTCACTGTCCTTGTCCAACACCTGCGCATGCATCGTGTCGAACGAAGCGATCCAGATCTCGGCGGCGAATCCCTCGAAGGCAAGCCAAAGCTTCAGCAGATCGGAAAACTGATCGAGCGTGCTCGAGGCGAGCAGCGCCACCCGCACGGGCTTCCCCAGCGCCGAGGCGGGAATCTTGGAGACGAGGCGCGAGGCTTTAGCCTGTACGCTGAAATCCTCTGCAGGCGCCACCTGACTTCGCAGCAGGGCGAGAGCTTGCTCGTAGCTGCCCTCGGCGATCAACTGGCGGACGAGCGCAATCTCGTCCACGGGGCGGGACCCATTTTTCATGCGAACAAACTCCGTCCCGGACATGGCGTTGAGGTTTCAAGGGATGCGTCCCGGCGGGCGTATATTAAGCGGTAAACGCCCATGCACTACGCGCACCGCGACTAGGCCTCGTGTCAGTGGTTTCTGACAGTGTATCGAGTCGCTCGGGCGGCCATGCGGCGCATGTTGTATTATTGAGGGGCCTGATATCGGCAGTTTTCGAGGATCTAAATGAAGACCCTGTTTTTACATCCGCCCTCATTCGACGGGTTCGACGGGGGCGCCGGTGCGCGCTATCAGATGAAACGCGAAGTGCGCTCCTTCTGGTATCCCACCTGGCTCGCGCAACCTGCGGCGCTCGTGGAAGGCTCGAAGCTCATCGATGCACCGCCTCACGACCTGAGTTTCGAGGATATTGTGCCGGAGTTGAAAAACCGCGATCTGGTGGTGATGCATACCTCCACGCCGTCTTTCAAATCGGATGTCAAGACGGCGGAGCTGATCAAAGCGATTAATCCGGCTGTAAAAATTGGATTCATCGGCGCCAAGGTCGCGGTTGAACCCGAGAAGAGCCTCATCGCGGGACACGCCGTTGATTTCGTCGCGCGCAACGAATTCGATTTCACCATCAAAGAGGTGGCCGACGGCATGGACTGGAGCGGGATCAAGGGCCTCTCCTACCGCAACGCGGATGGCGTCATCGTTCACAATGAGGAACGCGCGATTCTGGAAAACATGGATTCGCTTCCCTGGGTCACCCCCGTCTACAAGCGCGATCTTAACGTCGAGAAATATTTCGGCGGATACTTGAAACATCCCTACATCTCGTTCTATACCGGCCGTGGCTGCAAATCGCGCTGCACCTTTTGTTTGTGGCCGCAGACCGTGGGCGGTCACCGCTATCGAGTGCGTTCTGTTGAGAACGTCGTCGAGGAGATGAAGTGGGCCAAGAATGCCTTCCCGCAGGTGAAGGAATTCTTTTTTGACGATGACACCCTCACGGACAACTTGCCGCGTGTTGAAGCCCTGGCGAAAGAGTTGGGCAAGCTGGGGGTCGTCTGGTCGTGCAATGCCAAAGCGAACGTGCCGCGTAAGACGTTGGAAGTCATGAAGGCGAATGGCTTGCGCCTGCTCCTGGTCGGATATGAGTCCGGCAACCAGCAAATCTTGATCAACATCAAAAAGGGCATGCGCGTCGATTTTGCCCGCCGCTTCACCAAGGATTGCCACGAGTTGGGAATCGTCATCCACGGCACCTTTATTCTCGGTCTGCCCGGCGAGACCAAGGAGACAATTCAGCAGACACTGGATTTCGCCAAGGAGATCAATCCGCATACGATTCAGATTTCACTCGCCGCCCCGTACCCGGGGACATTTCTGTACCGCCAGGCAAAGGAGAACGGCTGGCTCTATAACGAGGAGATCGATCTTCTGACGCAGGAGGGGACGCAAATTGCGCCGCTCAACTATCCGCACCTGAGTCATACCGAGATTTTCAAATCCGTGGAGGATTTCTATAAGAAGTTTTATTTTCGCCCCTCAAAGATCGCATCCATCGTTGCGGAAATGATCAAGAGCCCGGAAATGATGAAGCGCCGCCTGCGCGAAGGGGTTGAATTCTTCCACTTCTTGCGGTCCCGGCACGACGCGGCTTAAAGCGGTTAGACGACGTGAATTCCTCGCCGGCGATGCATGAGTCAAGCCAGGATTCCCCCGTGGAGGGGCCGATTCGCGTCGGCAGCGAGGCGCACAAGGCGCTTTTTTGCCGCACGCTGCTCGATACCTTCAATCCGTACAAGCCGGCGGTCATCGATTGGCCGAAACTCAATGCCGAGGCGCGCGCTCGTCTGGTCGATCTGCCGATCTGGGACATCGCGGTGCAGACGGAGGGGCGGGCACGGCTCAATGTGGCATCCTATGGCGCGGTGACCACGGATCCGTTGCTGCGCAAGGCGATTGAGCTGAACGCATTCGAGGAGGGCCGTCACAAGCACGTACTGTCCAATCTGGTGGCGGCGTATGGCATTACGCTTGCGCCCGAGCCCGAATACGTTGTGCGCGGCGATCCTCAATGGGCCTTCATGGTAACCGGATACAGTGAGTGCATTGACAGCTTCTTTGCCTTCGGGCTGTTCGAAACCGCCAAGCGTTCGGGATTTTTTCCTGCGGAATTGGTCGACACTTTCGAACCGGTTATTCATGAAGAGGCGCGGCATATTCTGTTCTTCGTCAACTGGGCGGCCTGGCATCGCAGGAACCTGCCGTTTTGGCGCCGGCCGTTCTTCGAGTTGAAAGTGCTGGCCGTGTGGCTCTTTTTGATCTGGGAGCGCATCGGTATCGCGCGCGATATGGGAAGCGGAGTACAGGACAACAATTTTACCGTGACCGGCGCCAAAGCCATCGGCGACGATATTGACGTCGCCGAATTGATCGACCTCTGTCTCTCTGAGAACGCACGCCGGATGGGAGCTTACGACCGGCGCTTGCTGCGGCCTTTTGCCGTCCCGGCGCTGGCGAAACTCGTGCGCCGTTTCATGCGAACCGCCAAACCAAAAACCAGCGCTTAAGCTCGGTATGAAATTGCGCATCGTCGTCATCGCGGCTCTAGGCGCCGCTCTGGCCCTCTATCTCGTGGCATTCGTCGGTATCGGCGCGGTGTTTTCGGCAGTCTTCACCGCCGGATTGCGTGGGTTTGCCATTCTGTGCCTATATACGCTGGCGTTGTTCCTGGTCTTGGGAATGGCTTGGCGTGCATTGCTGCCGGACGCACGCCACAGCGTGTGGATCTTCGTGTGGGCACGCATGGTGCGGGACGCGGCCAGCGAGGTGCTGCCGTTTTCGCAACTGGGCGGAATCGTATTGGGCGCGCGGGCGGCCATTATCCAGGGCGTCGCGACTGCCGTCGCCTTTGCATCGACGGCGGTCGACGTGACGACCGAGATGATGGCGCAGATTGTCTTCGTCGCCTTGGGGCTCGGGATCTTGAGCGTCTACGCGCCGCATACCCCGTTCGCTGCGTCACTGACCAGTGCGCTAGCGATGGCCTTGGGTGCGGCGGTTGTCGGCTGCGGCATGTTCTTCGCGCTGCAGCGGCACAGCCTGTGGTTAACGGGAAAGCTTGCCACGCGCATGCTGCATCGCGCGGGCGCGGCCGGTGCGGCCGTCGCCGCCACCTTCACTGACATTCATCGTTCTCCGCTGCGCATCGCTCTCTCCTCGGCCCTACACCTCTGCGGATGGGTCGCGAGTGCTGTCGGGACCTGGATCGCGTTCCGCTTGATTGGCGTGCGCATCGGCTTTTTGCCCGTGGTGGCGATCGAGAGTCTCGTGTGCGCTGCGCGCAGCGCCGCCGTGTTCATCCCCAATGCGCTCGGAGTACAGGAAGCCGCGTACGCGGTACTCGCGCCCTTGTTCGGCGTAGGGGCGGAGTTCGGACTTGCCGTCTCGTTGCTGAAGCGGGCCAGAGATATCGCCTTGGGCGTGCCCATTTTGCTGATCTGGCACGCGGTGGAAGGCCAGCGGGCGCTCGCAAAGTCATCCCGTGTATGATTTGATTTGGAATGCTGTGATCCGCCGCGGGATGCAATGAATGAATCAAGAACTCAGCATTGAAGGGTCAATCGCGCAGTCGGCCTACGCCGGCCGCAGCGCGCAGATGTTTCCACATCTTACGCCGATGCAAATCACGCGCCTGAACGCGCACGGCCGCAAAATTTCCACTCAAAAAGGGCAGGTTTTATCGGAGCCCGGCGATCACCCGCCGATGTATGTGGTGCTGTCGGGCAGCATCGAGATCATTCAGCCGACCCTGTCCGGTGAAACTCTGATCGTGCTGCATACACCGGGAAGTTTTACCGGCGACACCGGCACGTTGCGCGCCATCAGTACGGTCGTGCGCATGCGCGTGCGCGAAGCCGGTGAGGTCCTGGCGATTGACGACGCTCAGTTGCGCGAGATCGTGCAAACCGATTCGGAACTGAGCGAGCTGTTCATGCGCGCCTTCATATTGCGGCGCGTGGCGCTCATCACCTCGCAGTCCAGCGATGTAATTCTACTGGGCTCCAGGCACTCGGCCGGTACCTTGCGGCTGCAGCAGTTCTTGACCCGCAATACCTATCCATTCGTCAATCTCGACATCGATACGGATGTCTCGGTTCGCGACCTGCTCGAGCGGTTTCACGTAACGGTTGAGGACCTGCCGGTGGTCGTGTGCCGCGCCTCGATCGTACTCAAGAATCCCAGCAATGAGGAAGTTGCGGCCAATCTCGGCATGAATCAACAGATCGATGATGATCGAATTCGCGACGTCATCGTGGTCGGTGCCGGTCCGGCCGGTTTGGCCGCAGGAGTTTACGCTGCCTCGGAAGGGCTGGATGTTCTGGTCCTCGAGACCGGGACGCCCGGGGGCCAGGCGGGATCGAGCTCCAAGATCGAAAACTACTTGGGCTTTCCCACTGGGATATCCGGACTGGCGCTCGCCGCGCGCGCCTTGGTTCAGGCGCAGAAATTCGGCGCGGAAATCAGAACCGCCTACCCAGTGATGAGCCTGAAGTGCGACAAGCGGCCGTATGCGATTGAGTTTGCCGACGGCCACGCCGCGCGCGCACGCAGCGTTATCATTGCGACCGGCGCGGAATATCGGCAGCTATCCCTCGACAATGCGTCGCGCTTTCTGGGAACGGGAATTTATTACGCCGCCACCAGCACCGAAGCGCGCCGCTGCGGACCGGGCGAGGCCATCGTGGTCGGCGGCGGCAATTCGGCCGGTCAAGCGGCGGTATTTTTGGCCGGCAGCTCCCGGATGGTCCATTTGCTGGTTCGATCGGGCCGCCTTGCCGACACGATGTCGCAATACTTGATTCGCCGAATCCAGGAGATGCCCAACATTACTTTGCACGTTCGTACCGAGATCACCGCGCTGGAAGGGCAGGATCAATTGAGCCGCGTGACTTGGAAAACCGTCGGCAAAGAAGCGGAGACGCATGACATCGGCCACGTCTTTCTCATGATGGGTGCGTTGCCGTGCACTGCTTGGCTGAATTCCTGCATTGCCCTCAACGACAAGGGTTTTGTGCGAACCGGTGCGGATTTGCACGGCGCGGATTTATCGCCGGGCGATTGGCCGAACGCGCGTCAACCGCTTTTTTTCGAATCCAGCATCCCAGGGATATTCGCGGTGGGCGATGTTCGCTGCGGCAGCGTGAAGCGCGTCGCGGCCGCGGTCGGCGAGGGGTCAGCCTGCATTCAGCAGGTGCATCGCGTCCTGGGCGAAGCCAGCGAAGTAGTGGCCTCCTAGTGCTCGGCAGTCTTTGGCGCGCGCCGCGTTTCAATGAAAAACATCGCCGCCAACACGACTCCTTGCAGCGCGCAACCCAGCAGCCGGATCGTGGTGCCTTGATTGGGAGTCAACTGCGCATAGGTGGCCGTGGCAACGATCATGAACAAGGCGCCGGCGGTGGCGCTGGCGATCTCGCGCGACGCCTTCAGTTCCGCCAGAAAAAATAATGAAAAAGGCGATTTCACGATTTGAAAGGCGGCCGCGAATGAGGCGATGAGCCCGGTCAGCTCGGCCGCCGCGTAGCGCGGCGGCAAAAATGGAATGCCGATGCGCAGGCCGACGAACACGGCCACACAGGCTATGGCGGCGATGCCGGAGAATAATTTCAAGCTGGCAAGAGTGATGTGCCTGCGCTGCGCCAGGTCATCGCCGGCAGCGGCCAGCCGCGTAATGACGATTGGCGTTATGATCAACGGAATGAACGTCATCATGTTGAAGATCTGATTGCCAATGCTGTAAATCGCGTTCTCGGATACCCCGCCATTGCCGTAAACGATCTTGCGTTGAATGAGCCACTGTGAAAAGGTCACGGTTGAAACCACCAATATCTGTTTCGCGCCGTACTTGAACAGGGTCATCACCTCGGTTTTAGCGGCCTCCAGCGAAGTCTGAATCAGTTCGTATCCGCTGCGCAGTTTCCAGGATCGTGCAAGCCGGGCGAGCGCTATCGCCATGTAAGACACGGCTATGATCTGCGCAATAATTGACAAGAACATGAGTCCGAGGCCCGATGTGCCCGTGTTGGCGAAAATCGCGAAGCCGGCAAACAAGGAAGACGTGAGGATGTAAGAGACCCCGACATTGATGCTCGCCGACAGCGCGAATGACATCGCAGTCAGCAGCGAGGTGAAAATCATGAACGAGGAATAGATGCATACCGCGGCGACTGCCAAATGCTCGGAGCCGGTCACAGTCAGTTGCGAAGCAAAGGCCACCGTCACCGCGAGGCAGGCCAACACGATTCCCGTGACGGCCAAGGTGCAGGCGGCGAGGATGGTGGGCGCGAGGCGGCTTCCCTCTTTGATCTTGCGGGTCAGCTGCGCATTGACCGATATTTCGATCCCTAATGAGCAGAAAGCGACGGTGGAGACTGCCGTGGCCTGAAGATAGCTCATTTCCCCGAAGGTGCTGGGAGCGAATCGCTGTAGCGCGATAAACATGCCCGCTGCATTGAGCACCCGCGCGATCAATGACAACGCCAGGTAAATGCTGTTCTTGCTGCGCGACCGAGCCAGCAGCCTTTCGACCTGGCGGCGAAACGGGGCTTGTTTTTCGGTGCCGATCATTGGTCGCGGCGATAGCCCTGGCCATATTCCTGATACGAGACTCCGAACGCGGCAATTAACATGCCCACGCCGCGGCAAACGGTCGCGATCGCACGGGCGACGGCCGGGAAATCCCGACGGCCGCGTACCGCTGCGGTAACGATGACCAGGATTGCGCCCGCGCCGATGCGGCCGACGCCGCGTGCCGCATTGGCAAATCGGTTGCGCCAGCCCAGATTGGTGCTTCCCATCAGCAGGGTGCCGGTCGCACCCGCGCGCAGCCAGCGCCGCATCATCCATTTCAGACTCGCGCGGCTGCGCGGTATCGATTCGAACGCCAGGGCGCCGTGGCTACACTTGATGTGGAATCCGCGAGCGCGCAGCGAGCGAAAAAAGATGACGTCTTCACCGCCGATCGAGTTCAGGGTTTCGTCGAAGCGCACGCCGGTTGCTTCAATTGCGGCCGTTCTCATCATCACGTTGCCGGTGTATCCCATCCTATCTTCATCGGTACCCGAGCAGCGGTGACGGAAAAAATTCCCGGCGACGATCCACTGGGGCGGCGGCACTTCGAATCGCGGCTCGAGGGGTCCGACGACAATGGCGGTACTCGGGTCTTTGAAGCTGTCCACCAGCGACTGAAGCCAGCGCTCGCTCGGAACCTCATCATCGTCCAGAAACGCAAACAGATCGGCTTGCGAGGCAAACGCCAGGTGCAGGGCGCTGTTGCGGGCACTGGACAGTCCGCGTTTGCGCTGGATCATGCTGCAGAGCCTGAAGCGGCCGGCGGCGGCATAACTCGCAAGCACCTGGGCAGCTGAACCTTCAGCATCGTTATCGACCACCGCAACGGTCAGGTCCTGGTCACGAATCGATTCGAGCAGCTGTGTGTCGAGCCCCTGCAAGAGGGCGCGCAAACCGTCAGGATTTCTGAAGGTGCAGATGCAGACGGTTACGGTGGTCAAAGGACAGACATGGGCGGCAGGTGGGGCTTATAACGCGCAAACACCGCTCTTCGATGCGCTACCGCTCCAGTAGGTCATATCTATAACCCCAGACGGCAGTCCCGAGGTCCCATAGATTTGCACCGGAGCCTGGAATGAGAAGACGTCCGCGCCATTGCGGGACACGGCAAATTGCGGATCGCCGGGTGCGGTGGGCACCTTGAAGGAGGAAATTCCAGCCGCCGCCTCTTGCGTAAAGGAGCGGCCCCCGATCGTAATCTTGAGCGTCGCAGGCGCAGTGAGGAACGCGACCAGCTCGATGTTGTTTTCGGCGGCCGCGTTGCCGACCAATTTGTTGGGGACGGATTGCGCCGGACTGGCCGCGTTGGTCGGTTCACGACGGTAGAAGTAGTAGAGAACGTCATGGGTGATGGGCGGCTGCGCTCCCAATAAGAACCAGGCGGCGTAATAGCCGGTGAGATCGTAGAAACCGGTGCCGATGTCAGTGCGCAGCGTTGCATCCGTGTACGGCTCCACCTGGCTTGATTCCGAAAAGTCACTCCAAGTAACCAGTTGCACCCAGTCGGCTCCGGCGTTGATCGCACTCATCCATGCGGTGCGGAACGTCGTGCTGTTCCCTGCCTCCCAGAATATGGAGTCCTTGGGTCGATATTGCTGCGGATCGATGGGCATCATATATAGCTTTCCGTAGCTGTCATGCGCGAGCGATGGGTCTCTTTTCATGCTGTCGGAACTGGCGGCTGTCGCCGTCCCCCAATCGCTAAATCCATGACTGATGGCGGCGAATGATGCGGCCTGGCCGGTCCAACCCAGAAAAGTCGGAACGAAGGCCACTTTTATGCCGCGCGAGTTCAACTGGTCAAAAATGCCTTGCCACCATGCGGGCGGGTTGAGAGAGGCATTAAATGCACTGACGACCAGCCTGCCGTCATCGAGCCGATAGGCCGCGTCGCTGGCGGCCGCGGCGGCAATGATCTGCGACACCGCGTTTGCATCGGCCTTTAGCGCCGAAATATCGGGCATGACCACGATCTTGAATCGCGGATCGACCGCCTTCGCGGCCTTAAGCAGCATATTGAGGTGACTATTCGGATCGCCGGCTTCCTTGCCCGACAGCACGTCGATTGTAAATCCGGTGATGCCTCTGGCGATGGCCATGCGCACTTCGGTTTCTACATTCTGCAACTGCCGGTCAGCTGATGAGTTCGCGGCGACCGGCAAAGGCCGTTGTCGCAAATATCCGCCAAGCGCGGCATGTTTGCCGTTCTCGCCCTGGGGGTTCAGGAATTGCGCGTTGTAGTAGTCGCTGTCCGCCGGCTTGTTGCCAATGGATAGCGGAAACACATAGAAATAGTGTGCAAAAACCTTTTTCTGCGAATTGAACAGGGTGGCGCTGTCGGGCATCGAAAATGGCAGGCAGGCGCTGGGATCCTTGGTGTCGGCCGCCGGGGCGCCCGCGCCAAACGCAAGCGTTGCGCAGATCAACGGTAGGAGACCGAGGACTCCAAATCGCTGCAATTGGATGAGCCGTGATTTACACATAGAAGGACTACGGTTGTGAGGAGAAAAATGCGTGGATGCGTTTGCGCATGTCATTCGCGAGGGATTCAACGTAGGGCTCGTGCATCATGCTGATATGAGTGCCGACAATCCCGACGATTTCTGCCTGGCGGGCGAATTCTCGCCACATATGCCCGATTTGCGGCAGGTACAGCAGGGGCTTCACCGTCGCCTCATAGACCACCACATTGCCCGTATAGCTCTTAGGCGTGTGTGCAAACAGCGCCTGGAACAATCGATTGACGAAGGATTTGTGCTCCGGTGGATAGCGCGATACGTCCATGATTCCCTCGATCGCGTAACCACCGCCCAATTTCTGCGCTCGCTTCAGGCCGATCGCTCCCTTGCCAATCGCGGTTGCGTTGTTCGCGATGCTCCAAACCAATGAACGCAGGGTCCGGCTGCGCATCAAGTCGCCGTGGTTGAACCAGCCACGCACATTGCGAGCCAACTCAAGCCAATACTGCGCCCGCCACCGGGACATCGCCGCGCCGACATTTTCCGGTACGCCGTCAATGGCGAGCAGGGGTCCGACTTCGCGCCCCCGCGCGCGCAATTTATCCACCATTGCGAGCGCGATAACGGCTCCGACGCAGTACCCGCCGATCAGCAATGGGCCGGTCGGCTGAAATTTCGACAAGGCCTCGGCGTAGTATTCGGCAATGGAATCCACCGAGTTGCCAAACTCGGTGTCGGGCATCTGCTTCGGCGGCGCCTGAATGCCGTAAAAGCGGATGGTTGGCTCAAGTCGCTGCGCCAAGTCAAGAAAATCCGTCCCCGCGACGCCCGAAGCGGAGTGCACGCAATAAAACGCGGGGCGGGGTGCAACCGACTCCAAGGCGCAATCGTTGATAGGCACGATCGCACGGGTGGAGTTGCGCGATGCGTGTGCGAACAGGGCGTGCGTATTCCGTGCCATGGCTTTGCCCAAGGGGGCGTTCATGATATGGCGTCGATGTTGCGAATGGGGTCCAATATTCGGTGCCGGTCGGGGCCTTTTTTTATAATGAACATAATCTGTCGCGCGTACGGCTTGAAACAACTGCATGTTCTGTCGCCCGTTTATTTATACCGAACAAAATACAAAGAAGCGCCCCCAGATGTTGTAGGACGATTTGAAGTGCCTGGTGCGAGTTCCGCCGACACGGGATGCAGAATGACCATGCTAGATTGCGACCCAGATGGCAGTTGAAAGTTTAATCACGGTCGGAACGTCTTCCGCGAAATTTGTACCGAATCCGATTCAAGCCGCCTGGATACTGGACGGCAGCCCGGTTGCGCGCGCCGAACTCCTATCCAGCAGCGAGGACGGTACGGCGAGCACCTATTTCTGGGATTGCACGGCCGGACGATTTAATTGGTTCTATAGCTTCGATGAGACCTTCCACATCCTGGAGGGCGATGTCACCCTGAAATATCCATCGGGTGTCTCGCGACGCGTGGCTACCGGCGACACCGTGTTTTTTCCGGCCGGATCGAGCGCCGAGTGGACGGTGGATCACTACGTCCGCAAGCTGGCATTTTGCCGAACCCCGTTGCCCGGTTATCTGACCCTCGCCAGGCAAGTGGTGCGCCGCCTGAAACGCGCGGTACGCGGCGGCGCCCCCTCGAATGGTGGGTCGGGTCTGCTTTAGAGGGTGCAGACTCCCGACTTTGCTGCGCTGCCGCTCCAGTAAGTCAAGTCTTGGACAGTCGATGGCAGGCCGCTCGGCCCGTAGATTTGCACGCCGCCCTCGAATGAAAAGACATCGGTCCCGCCGCGCGACAGCGTGAAGAGCGGAGTGCCGGGCTGGGTGGGGATTTTGAAGGACACGATTCCGGCGGCGGCGTTTTGGGTGAAGGTCTTGCCGCCGATGGTGATCTTCAGCACGCCGGGACTGGTCAGGAATCCCAGCAATTCAATGCTATTTTCGGGGACGCCGCTGTAGTCGGTAGCCAATTGGCTTTGCCCGCTGGCCGCGCCAGTCACCGGCTCACGGCGATAAAAGTAATAGAGCACATCGTGCGTGATGGTCGGTTCCTGCCCCGTGAGGAACCAGCTCGCATAGTAGCCGGTCAGGTTGTAGAAACCCGTGCCGATACTCCGCTGCAAAGTGCCATCGGTCACCGGCGAAATCGACGAACTCTCGGAAAAGTCGTTCCACGTCACCACCTGAACCCAATCCGCATCTCCCTTAATCGAGCCGGTCCACGCCTCGCGGAGTGCCGCGCTGTTTCCGGCGTCCCAGTACACGAAATCCTTCGGTCTGTATTGCTGGGGACCGACCGGCTCCATGAATATCTTTTTATAACTGGAATGCGCGAGGGCCGGACTGCCCTCCAGTGCGTCAGCGCCGGCGACCGTGGCCGTGCCCCAATCAGAAAAGCCATAGGAGAATGCCGAGAACGCAGCGGCGGAACTGGACCAACCAAGAAATGTCGGCACCAGAGCGATCTGAATGCCTTGGGCGCCCAACTGGCTGATTACCGACTGCCACCAGGCGGGCGTATTCAGGCCGGCATCAAATGGCGAGACGACCAGGCGCCCATCGCTCAGGCGATAAGCGGCCGGGCTGCCGGCCACGGCGACGATGATCTGGACCACTGCGCTGGCATCGGTACCCAGGGCAGTCATGTCCGGCATGATCAGGATTTTGAAGCGCGAATCGACCGCCTGGGCCGCGGCGAGCATGAGGTGTAAGTCGCTCGTGCTATCCGTCGCATCCGTCACTGACAGCGAATCGAAGGTGAAGCCGGTGATACCGCGCGCAATCGCCGCGCGCACCTCACCTTCCATATTCAGTTGTTGCCAATTCGGATTGGTGCTGGGCGTTACACCGAGCGGTCTCTGGCGCAGGTAGCCACCCTCCTTGAGCCATTTGTCCGATTCACCCGTCCGGGTCAAGTATTGCAGGTTGTAATAGTCCTTGGCGGACGGGTCATTGTCGATCGAGACCGGGAAGGGGTGAAAATAATGGGCGAATACCCGCTTAGTCGAGTTGAACAACGTCGCGCTGGAGGGCATCGGTGCGGCGAGACAGGCGTCTCCATTGTTGGAGGTTGAAAGCGGTGCCACAACCGCCGCCTTCGTGGGGGCCGACCCCGCGGATGTGGTGGCGGGCGCGGGTGTGGACGTGGGTGCCGCGGCGGTGGCCGGCGGCGGTGTGGTTATTGAAGCCGGGGGAGCCGTCGTGGAATCGTTGGAGGAGCCGCCGTCTCCGCAGCCGCCGAGTGCGGCGACCAAAAATAGAAGCGCAAGTTTACTTAATGCGCCGAACGCGTTCGAACTAATCCCCATGCCACCTGTTCCTGTATAGATGATTTACGCCGGAACATGAGCAGCACTGGCCTGAGTTCACAAAGACCGCCACCACTGGCCGTCTCCGGAAACCCCGCTATCTGTACTCACAGACCGGAAGCTTTGCGTCCCCGGCTTGCGCCGGGTTTGCCCTTGAACGGCTGGCAGTAAAACACGCGAAAGATGCGCAGGCACCATGTCGTACCCGGCCGACAGGCGCCAAAATTCAAGACGAAAAAATGTGACGCAACGCCCGGGAATTTCGCTTTGCGCAAGGCTCTATTCGACATAAGCGATATCAGCGTTCGGCACGAGAAAAACCAGCGCATTTCATCCGCGAGAAATTTCCCGTGCCGTCGCTTCGAAGCGGCGCGCGAATCGGCACCAAAAAAAATTTTCGAGTCAAGGATTTGTTGTTGCGTGGCTGGGACCCGGAAAAGGTGCCGCGGCGTCTTCATGTCGGTGAACCCAGACGTTTGACATACGTCCAGGGGTGCCTGTAGAGCGGGTCGAACCGATTCGCAGAATGGATGCGTGCTTGTCAGACCACCGCTTACGTCCTCCTGCGCAGATGTCTGGCATCTTTATCTGCCTGTGTCTGGCGAACTAGCCGCTCGGGGATCCTGTACCGCGGATTTAGGGGCGATGGATGAAAATATTGATTTACAGCGCCAATTTTGCGCCGGAGCCCACGGGTATTGGCAAATACTCGGGCGACATGGCTTGGTGGCTGGCGGAGCAGGGTCACGAAGTTCGCGTCGTGTGCGCGCCTCCCTACTATCCAAACTGGCAGGTTGATAGGAAATACCGCTGGCCGCCGTATCGGCGGGAAAAATGGCGCGGGGTGGATGTCTGGCGAACCCCGCTTTGGGTGCCGAAGTCGCCGAGCGGCCTGACTCGACTGTTGCACTTACTCTCATTTGCCATCGCTTCATTTCCCGTGATGCTGTGGCAGATTGCTTGGCGGCCGGATGTCGTGTTGACAGTGGCTCCCGCTTTCATGTGTGCTCCCGCCGGGCTCTTGACCGCCTGGCTGTGCCGCGCCAAGTGCTGGCTGCACCTCCAGGACTTCGAAGTGGACGTTGCCTTCGGAATGGGATTGTTGAAAGGCAGACTTCTGCAGAGAATGGCTTTGCGCATGGAACGCTCACTACTGCGTCGCTTCGACACCGTCTCGACGATCTCCGGCAGAATGATGGAGAGACTGTGCGCCAAGGGCGTGAACGCCGGCAAAACCCGCTACCTCCCAAACTGGGTCGATCTAACGCGCATCAAAGCGCCCAACGGCGGCTATCGAACGCAGCTCGGGATTTCGAACGACGCGTTTGTGGCGCTGTTTTCGGGGACGCTAAGCGGCAAGCAGGGACTGAAAGTGATTCCCGAGGCCGCAAAGCTGCTGCGAGCCCGCGACGAAATCGTATTCGTTGTCTGCGGCGAGGGTGTCATGAAGTCCGAACTGGAAGCAGCCGCCGCGGGCTTGCCGAACGTTCGCTTCATCCCGCTTCAGCCTGCCGGACAAGTATCGGACTTGCTGTCAATGGCTGACATTCATCTGTTGCCCCAAAGCCCCGATGCGGCCGACCTGGTGCTTCCCTCGAAACTCGGCGGCATGCTCGCAAGCGGGCGGCCGGTGATTGCAACTTGTCGTGCGGGAACCGAAATCAGCGAGATAGTGTCGCAGTGCGGCCTGGTGGTAGCCCCGGAGAACAGCGTGGAGCTGGCTCGTGCCATTGCCACGCTGGTGGACGATCCTGAGAGGCGGAAATCGCTGGGACGACGGGCCCGGATTTTCGCGGAGAACAATTTCGAGCGCAATGCGGTGTTGAGCACGGTGTTTGCGCCATTCGAAATCAATGAGCGCCAATTGGCGTTGTGAATCACCGATCAATTAATTGCTTCACTACATAGGTTGTCGCAGTTGTTTGCCGATCAGTCGATGGTTGGTCCCAGCATCAGCAAGAAGTAGAATTATGAGAGCAGAGTCCATCATCGTGAGTCCAAACATACAAAACATAGAATGCCCGAAGCGCTCTCTCCATTGGCTTGGGCTTTGGATGGCGTTTTCATGCCTCTGCGCCCTTGCCCTGGGCGCGGCGCCCGTCCGCGCACAGCCCGAGTACCTGCTGGCTCCCGGCGATATCTTGAAGATCACCGTGTTCAAGAACGCAGATCTGAGCTTGGATGTTCGCGTGTCCGAATCGGGGGCCATCGGCTATCCTCTCATCGGTTCGGTTCCGCTCAAGGGCCTGACGCTGCCGGCGGCGGAAGCAAAAATCGCGCAAATGCTTCGGGACGGCGGTTTTGTCGTCAATCCGCAAGTGAACATATTGCTGACTGAAGGCTTTGGCAATTTGGTGTCGGTGATCGGGGAGGTGAATAAACCCGGCCGCTACTCCACCGATGCGGCAGGGGGCCATGTGTCCGGCATGCTCGCGGCGGCCGGCGGAGTCGCAGTCACCGGGGGCGAAACCGTAACCCTTTCCGGAATGCGAAACGGCAAGCCTTTTCGACACGATGTCGACATCGTGAAGATGGCCTCGACCGGGAATCAGGGCGATGACATCGAGTTGTTCGGCGGCGACACGCTCTATGTCACCCGCGCGCCCATGTTCTACATATATGGCCAAGTGCAAAAGCCCGGTCAGTACCGCTTGGAGCGGGGCATGACGGTCATTCAAGCGCTGGCAACCGGAGGCGGTGTCACCGGCAAAGGAACACAGCGGGGGATCGTCCGTCACCGCCGGGATGCCAATGGCAAGGTGAAGGAGGAAGGCGTGTCCATGGATGACGATGTACAGGACCGCGATGTCATTTACGTCAAGGAGAGTTTGTTTTGAACTGCCCCGATGAATTCCAATCAACTCACTACAGTTGCCGCCGAGGCTGTTTAAGTCATGAGCTTTAATCAATTCCTGGTAATTTTGCGAGCCCGCTGGCTGATCGCCGCGGGCATATTCGTGGCGGTGTTTGTTCTCATCGCATTTGCGAGCGTCATTTGGCCGAAGCAGTACACCGCGACAGCATCGGTCGTCATCGACAGTAAAACCGACCCTGTGGCGCAGGCCAACGGTGCTGCGGGGGGCGGCGAGATGCCTGCGACGTACGTCAATACCCAGGCCGACATCATCTCCAGCATACGCGTCGCGCAACGGGTGGTGAAGACCTTGAAGCTGGACCAGCAGCCCGAGGCCCGGAAGCTGTGGGCAAAAGGGCCGGACGACGATATTAGCGTTACCGTTGCGAAACTGATCTTGGACAAAAAGTTGTTGGTCGCGCCGGCCCATGACAGCCCGACGCATTCCAGCAATGTAATCGACATCTCGGTCACATGGTCGGATCCGGCGACTGCCGCGGCTCTGGCGAATGGCTTTGCCCAGGCAGCCATTGAAACCAACATCGAGTTGAAGGTTGAGCCGGCGAAGCAATACGCAAGTTGGTTTGACCAGCGTTCGCGGGCGCTGCGCGCCGACCTCGAGGATAAGCAAAAGAAACTCTCCGATTTTCAGAGCAAGAACGGCATCATTGCGACGGACGAAAAGCTGGATGTTGAAAATGCCCGTTTGAACGAATTGTCGACGGAGTTGGTGACCATTCAGGGGCTGCGTCAGGATAGCCAATCCCGCCAGCACCAGGTCGGATCCGATATATCCACTCTTCCGGAGGTGTTGCAAAGCCCGGTAATTCAGTCGCTGAAGGCGGCCTTGGTGCAGGCAGAGGCGAAAAAGCCCGACGTCGCGGCTCGCCTGGGAAAGAATCACCCCGATTATCAGGCCGTCGAGGGCGAAATCTCCGACTTGCGCACCCGCATCGCCCAGGAGAGCGCGAATATAGCCACCTCGCTCGGCAATGCGACGCAGTCCAATTTACGCCGGGAAAACGATGTGCGCCAAGCCCTCGAGGCTCAAAAGAAGAAGGTGCTGGAACTCAAGTATCAACATGACCAATCGGCCATGTTCGAAAGCGACGTGACGGCGGCGCAGCGCGATTTGGATCAGGTTAGTCAGCGGCTGGCGCAAAGCAACTTGGAAAGTTTGACGCAGCAAACCAATGTCGTGCAACTAAGCACCGCCACCGCGCCCAGCGGCGCGTCCAGCCCCAAGATCGTGATTAATTTGATTGTCGCGATCTTTTTGGGAGGAATGCTGGGAATCGCAACCGCGCTGGCTGCGGAGATGCGCAATCGACGCGTGCGCGAAGATGAAGACATCATCGATCTGCTCGGTGTCCCGCTGCTCGGCAAAATCGATATCGTGCGCGTACGTGCCAATGACGTACGCCTTCCTCAGACCGCGCCCGGGCGCCTCGAACCGTCGGTAATTTGACATGAATGACATCGTAGAGCGGCCCGTCAAACGGCAAATCACTCCGCCCGACCGCGGCCGCGCGATCGGTACCATACTCATCGAGCAAGGACGCCTGAATTCCCAAGACGTGGAAGAAATTCAGCGCTTCGCCAATGCCCACGGGGTTCGATTCGGCGAAGCCGCGGTCCAGCTGAAGCGCATCACTGAGCGCGACATCGAATCCGCCATTGCACAGCAATACAATTACCCGATATTGGCGCGTGGCGGCGAGAGCGGTGTCTCCGATGATGTCATCGCGGCCTACATGCCGCAAAGTGATGTGGTTGAGCCGCTGCGCGCGCTGCGCAGTCAGATCATCCTGCGGTGGTTCAACAATGCAAGCCGCAGGGTCCTGGCGGTCACCAGCGCAGAGCGCGGCGATGGCCGCAGTTGGCTTGCGGCCAATCTGGCGACCATGTTTGCCCAACTCGGGGAGCGTACGTTGTTGATCGACGCGGACATGCGGCATCCGCGCCAGCATCGGATATTCAATATCGAAAATTCGGTGGGTTTGTCCGCACTGCTGACTGGACGCGCGGGACGGGAAATTGCGCGGCGGATCCATCCGCAGCTGCGTCTATTCGTATTGCCGGCGGGCATCATTCCGCCCAATCCGCAGGAGCTGCTCGCGCGCCCGGTGTTCGACGTGATCCTCGATCACTTCGCCGCTCAATTCAGCCTGGTGATCCTCGATACTCCGGCGGCCTGCGAAACGGCGGATGCACAGATCCTCGCCGCCAATGCGGGAAATGCAGTGATGATTGCGCGGCGTAACTGCACGCCGCAAGCCAAGCTGCTGGCGGCCATGGAAATGTTCACCGATACCGGCGTCAACGTCATCGGGAGCGTCATCAATGAGCACTGAGCGAGAGTAGTTCGATTGCTTCATCACTCAAGAAGCAACGTGTAGGTCTGGAATCGCATGCGCACAAAGGCAACCGCTCACTTTCTCGGCGTAAAGGTTTTATTGGCGCTGTTTATCGTGCTGATGGAGATCATATTCATCAACAGCCTCGCTTCGGCGGGGATGGAATTTGTGTTCTCGAGCGTGGCCGTGACGATTGCGTTGCTGCTACAGCTAAGATTTGCGGTTCGGCCTGCGGCCGCATCGCCCGCCGATATGGTCGTGTTCATTTTCAATTGGTTGTTTCTTGATTTGGCGCCAAAAGTCCAATTGATGAGCATGCCGCAGCGTCTGATCAACACCTCGACCGTTGCGGTGGATAGGGTGGCGCTTACAAATCTCATGTGTGCGCTGTTCATGCTGGCGTTTACGCTGTTCTATGGATTCTTGAGCGGGCGCGCCGAAGCGCGGCGGGTGGACTCCCCACCAGCGAGTGCGCCGCGGCCGTTTACCGCCGGCGCGGTTGGTCTCGCATTGTTCGTCTGTGTCTGTGTGGTGGCAATCGCCGCACCGAAAGCTTATGCGTCGATTGACAACGCCGTCGCGCCGTCGCCCGCGTCGCTCATCGTGAAAAGATGCCTGCTGTTTCTGCCGTCGGCGACCTTGTTGATCCTTCTGCACGAGACCGTTCGTTCGGGGCGCAAGCTGTTATTCAGCCGCGTTTGCGTGCTGCTGTTGCTGCTGCTGCTGGTATTGATAACGGAGAATCCGTATACCGAGAAGCGCAACGCGTTGGGGCCCCTGTACATCGCTCTGTTGCTGGTGGCATTTCCTGGATTCTTTGCCAACTGGTCGAGACGGATGCTGCTGTTGGTGGGCGGCATGGTGGTGATTTTCCCGGCCATCACGATATTTACGCACAATCACCAGCAAGCCCTCGGCGATGTGACCCTGACGCAGGTATTGGATCGGCTCATGGATCATTACTTTTCCATCAACTACGACTCATGGGCGAATATATATACGGCCGTTGAAATTGCCGGCGCGCACGGGGTGCAATGGGGCCATCAACTGTTGGGTTCGCTGCTATTTTTCGTTCCGAGCAGCGTATGGAGTGGGAAGCCGTTGGCCACGGGCATCTTTCTCGCCAACTACCTGACCAAGAACTACAGCATGTGGTTCACGAATCTCTCGGCGCCATTGATAGCGGGGGATATCTCGACTTTGGTTTCGTCGGCGTCATGCTCTATGCGGGCGTGGCAGCGTTTGCCGTGACGCTTCTGAATAAAGTCGCCAGGCGCAGCAGCAAGTGGGTCTCGTTTCCGCTGGCGGTCTACGGAGCGGTGTTTTTGATGATCGTGCTGCGCGGCTCCCTCATGATCGCCATGGGGTTCGCGAGTGCAACTCTCCTGGCTTTTGCGATTTCCTCTGCGATGCTGTCCGTGCAACTGGGGGCGCGCTACCGCATACCGAGGCGAGTCAGCGCGCAACCGACGATGGTGTCTTGAGGCGCGCCGCTGGTGCGCGAAACGTATGCGAGTAGCGATATACCACAACATTCTTTGGTCCAAATACAAGGGCGTTGTGTTCTCACAAGTGCATTTGGATGGGGCACCCCGCGGCATTACTCCCTCGTTCATACAGATCGCCGAGACCGAAGAGATACGTATGGGATTGGGCGGCGTCGATTTGTCCTACCATCAGTACCCCTTCCGGCTCTTGTTTCGCGGCTCCTACACCAACGCCCCGCTGATTCGGCGCATTGGTGCCCTTGCACGAGATCTCTATAAGAATCCGGTCGATTTGGTCATCATGCCCGGCTATCACCGCGCCGAATATTGGGCGATGCTCGTGGTTTGCATCGTGTTACGGCGCAAGCGCGCCGTCTTCTGCGACTCCACCTTGGCCGACCGGCCCAAAGTGGCGTGGCGGGAATTGGCCAAGCGCGGGTTCTTTCGTTTGTGCAACGGCTTTTTTTGCTACGGCATCAGGAGCAAAGAATTTCTAATGAGCTACGGCGTGAGCGAGTCGAAGATCGCCTATCGCTGTCAGGCAGCCGCGCTGCCCCACGGTTACGGCAAAGACAAGGTCCTGGCGCACTACCGGTCGAATTGGCACGGGCGCGCCGATGAGCCTCGCTTTCTTTACGTCGGCAGGCTCTCGATCGAAAAAGGCCTGGATGATTTATTCACGGCATTCTGCACTCTTCATGCGCGGCTTCCGGGGGCGAGATTGGATTTGGTCGGCGCAGGGCCGCTGGCGGACGATCTGAAGAGGCGGGTGACCAATCTCAACATGACGCACGCAATCTCTTTCCTGGGCAGCAAAAGCCTGGAGGATATTTCGGGATTGTTCCAGAACTGCACGGCTTTGGTGTTGCCGAGCCACAGCGAACCCTGGGGTTTGGTGGTCAATGAGGCATTGAGCTACGGTTGCCCCGTGGTCGTGAGCAGCGCCTGCGGTTGCGTGCCGGACTTGGTGCGAGAGGGGGCGACCGGATACGCATTCGAATCCGGCAACAGCGATGATTTGGTCAAGGCGCTGGATTCAGTTAGACATCTCTCGGACGACAGGGAAGCGGTGGCGCTAAATTGCCTCGACGTAGTGGCGGACTATACGCCGGAGCGTGCCGCAACCCAGATCTTGGACGGTTGTGTACGCATGGTAGAGAACACCGGATGACATGCCTGTGCTTTGCCGGCCCGCTGCCCCCGCCGGTGAATGGCTTTTACATTATCTGCGCCAGGATGCTCGATCTTTTGAAAGCGAGAATGCCCGTTGCAGTATTCGATCGTGCCCCAGGCCCGCAGCCCAAGGCGATCGGTGTCCTGCAACAATTGATCAAGGCGTTGAACTACCTGACGACTTGCATCGGTAAACGCGACACTGCGCTTTATCTGGCGCTATCGGGCGGCCGCGGCCAGCTCTTCGATTTGCTCTACGTGGTCATCAGCAAGCTGTTTCGCCGGCCGATTTATATTCATCATCACAGCTATGCCTACATCAACGCGCCTTCACGCCTGAATCGATGCCTTTTTGCTCTGGTCCGCAAAGAGAGCCATATCGTGCTGAGCCCCATGATGGGGTTGTTATTGAACCGCGAATATGGCGTGGATCCCGCAGCGGTACGCGTGGTTTCGAACGCGGCCTTCTATCAATGCGACGATGGGTGCCAGGTGCAAGCCAACCAATCCGCACCGCTACAGCTCGGCTTTCTGTCGAACATCACCTTTGAGAAGGGCATCGTTGAATTCTTCGATGTCCTGGCGGCGTTGAATCGGCGCGGGATTGAATATCGCGCCCATATCGCCGGGCCGGTCGCGTCGGAAACACAGCAAAGCTTCGACAGGTTGTTGCAGTCTACGCCGCACGCGCGCTACGCGGGGCCGCTCTACGGCGAGGACAAAGAGCGTTTCTACCGGCAATTGGACATATTTTTATTTCCGACCCGGTACCCGAATGAAGCCGAGCCACTGGTCATTTATGAAGCCATGCGGCACGGCGTCCAC
>Ga0210387_10000826_pt1 | contig 22619 bp, 21 predicted proteins | sample IncBWC7OmetaG_FD_160108 | JGI IMG/M metagenome (GOLD analysis project Ga0210387, IMG submission 160108) | Forest soil microbial communities from Barre Woods Harvard Forest LTER site, Petersham, Massachusetts, United States - Inc-BW-C-7-O ...
CAACGCCTTCATCGCCCGCCGCATGGAGATGATGCGATCAGGCGATTCCACGCCGATCAACATCAAGCTCAAGGACGGCAAGGTGCTGCGCTTCTCCTGCACCGCGCTACCCGACGGCGGGCGCATGCTGAGCTACACGCCAGTCACCGACCTCGTCCGCCACACCGACGACCCCGCCGACGCCGAATATTACCAGGCGCTGCGCGGCGGCGGCAGCGATCATGCCCTCACCCGCGCGCTGCGAGCTGCGGAGTAATCCAATCTCGGCTCCTCATGGTGAGGAGGCGCGCCAGCGCCGTCTCGAACCACGAAGCCCGAGTGCGGCCACATCCTTCGAGACGCTTGCTGCGCAAGCTCCTCAGGATGAGGGGATAGAGTGCACAGCGGCGATAGAAGCGGCGGCGTCAAGCCCGAAAATGATTTGATCCGATCGCGCGGAGCCCCTAGAGAGGACAAAGCACCCGCACACGAAAGATATAAGATGTCTGATAACTTGTCCGTCCGCTCCGTGCGGCGAAGCGATTTCGATAAATGGCTGCCGCTGTGGGACGGCTACAACGCCTTCTACGGACGTTCAGGTCCGACCGCGCTGGCGCGCGAAATCACCGAGATGACGTGGCAGCGTTTCTTCGACGGCTATGAGCCGGTCTACGGCCTCGTCGCCGAAAGCGACGGCGAGTTGCTCGGGCTCACGCATTATCTGCTTCATCGCAGCACGACCTTGATCGAGCCGCTGTGCTATCTGCAGGACCTGTTCACCAGTGAAGCTGCGCGCGGCAAGGGCGTCGGCCGCGCGTTGATCGAGAGCGTCTATGCGCAGGCCAAACTGCTGGGCTCGCCGCGCGTCTATTGGCAGACGCATCAGACCAACGCCACCGCACGCACGCTCTACGACAAGGTCGCCGAGCATCAGGGATTCATCATCTATCGCAAGCAGCTTTGAGCTGGTTTCTCGCACCGAGCACGCGCCTGTGGCATGCAAAAAACCCCTATTTTTACTGGCCTGTGGATAAATATGGCTGTCACCGCCACGTAACAAAGCGGGGCTACGCTGCCTCGGCGTCTGATCAGGCCCCCCGTCACAGATCAAGCGCCCCAGCGGTCCCCGTCAGTCGCCGCGTCTGACCGGGGCCGCACTTTTTTGGGCCCCTGCTTTCGGCATCCCTTGTTTCATTGCCATTGCACCGCAAGGCTTTTTCGACGGCCGGGCATGCGCGTTCGTGGGTCAGATCGTACCTTGAAGCAAATACATGCGCGCGTCACAATGCGCGCTCTCCGCTTCCCAAGTTCCTCGACCAGGATTTTTCCATGCAAATTCGCAATCTCGGCGGCTCCGGCCTGCGCGTTTCGGCAGTCGGCCTCGGCTGCAACAATTTCGGCCAGCGCGTCGACCTCGAAGGCTCGCGCAAGGTGATCCACAAGGCGCTCGACCTCGGCATCACCCTGTTCGACACCGCCGACATCTATTCCGACATGGGCGGCTCGGAGAACGTGCTGGGCGCTGTGCTCGGCGACCGCCGCAAGGACATCGTGCTCGCGACCAAATATTCCAAGCCGATGGCGACCGACGGCACCAAGCAGGGAGCCTCGCGCCGCTACATCATGAACGCGGTCGAAGCGAGCCTGAAGCGGCTGAAGACCGACTACATCGATCTCTATCAGCAGCACGATTACGATCCCTTGACGCCGATCGAGGAGAGCTTGCGCGCGCTCGACGATCTCGTGCGCCAGGGCAAGGTCCGCTACATCGGCAATTCAAATTTCCCGGCATGGCGTGTGGCGGAAGCCGAATATGTCGCGCGCGCAATGAATGTCAGCCGCTTCGTTTCCTGTCAGGACGAATACTCGCTCGTGGTGCGCGACGTCGAGAAGGATCTGCTGCCGGCCGCGGAGGAATATAACCTCGGCCTGTTGCCGTTCTTCCCGCTCGCCAGCGGCCTTCTCACCGGCAAATACAAGCGCGGCGAGGCCGCCCCCGGCGACACGCGCTTGGGCAAGATCGCCCGCCTGCGCGACCGCTACGTCACGCCGCGCAACGAGGAGATCGTCGAAAAGCTGCAGGCCTTCGCGCAAGCGCGCGGCCACTCGATGCTCGAGCTCGCCTTCTCCTGGCTCGCCACGCGGCCGCAGGTTGCGAGCGTGATCGCCGGTGCGACGCGCGTGGAGCAGGTCGAGCAGAACGTGAAGGCGATCGCGTGGCATCTCTCCGCTGAGGAGATGAAGGAGATCGACGGGATTACGCTGTAAGCGATTGTCCCTGCGAATGTGCAAGCTTGGCCGTGACAACATTGCGCGTGCAGGTCGGTGCGGCGCAGGCTTTGCGCCGCGCTACTTCTTGCCTCCAACGGTCTGCATCACCTCAAACCCCTCGAACTGCGGGTGGCCAAGATAGAGCGGCTTGTTCTCTCCAGCCCTGTGATGCGTGGCGCGAAAAGCCTCCGACTTGGTCCAGGCCTCGAACGCGGCGTGGTTCGCCCATATCGTGTGGGAAGCGTAGAGCGTGTGATCTTCGGCTTCAGGTCCTCTTAGCAAGTGGAATTCGACGAAGCCTGGCACCTTGTCGAGATGGGTATCGCGGGACAGCCAAACCTGCTCGAAGGCAGCCTCGGAGCCCTTGGCAACGCGAAAGCGATTCATGGCGATGTACATTCGATCGATCTCCTGATGCTCGACAAATTATGTCGTCATTCTCTCATGCGCCGCAAGGAGCAAAGCAGGAGTCCATTTGCCGCGAAGAGACGGATTGATCGATAATTTGTTGCTGACGCGCTAAGCGATCAGCCCCTTCATCGGCTTTGCCATCGCGCTATCCGGGAACACCGTCTGCGCCAGAACGCGCTCACTAATGCCGAGGTGGTCGGCGAGCACGCCCTTGATCACCGCGCGCAAATCCGTGGTCGGCGCGAGGTCGCGCGCCTGGTAGAGATTCGCCGGCTTCAGCCCTGGCCAGTCCGAGATCACGCGGCCGCCCTTGATGGCGCCGCCGGCGAGCAGCGCGATCGTGCCGGTGCCGTGATCGGTGCCTTCGGTGCCGTTGATATGCGCGGTGCGGCCGAACTCGGTGGCGACGACGATGGCGGTGTCGCGCCAGTGGTCGCCGAGCCCGCTCTGAAATTCCGCAAACGCGCCGTCGAGGCCTGACAGCAGCAGCGCCAGCCGGCCGACCGGGCCGCCTTCATTGGCGTGCGTATCCCAGCCGTCGAAGGCGAGTGCGGCGATGCGCGGGCCGTCGTCGGCGGCCATCAGCTTGGCAGCGCCGCGCGCCACGGTTCCCATCGCGGTGACGGCATTGCCGCCGGGCTGCGGCTTCATGTCATTGCCGGCTGCCGCCTTCTCGAGCTGCAAGCCCTGCGACAGCGCGGTGGCGAGCGCGAGATCGCGGTGGCGATACAATTCGACCAGCCGCATCGCGGTGTCGTCATCGGCCTGCGGCAGCGCCACTGGCGCCCAGCCGACCGTCGGCGCCGCGCCGCGCAACACCAGCGGCGTAGTCGGTCCGACCGCGAGCGCGCTGGTGACGCGATCGCCGCGCGGCAGCGCTTCCAGCGCCCGATTGAGCCAGCCGGATTGCACCCGGCCGGGACCGGCATAGCCGCTCTCCAGCACGTCCTGCCCGTCGAAATGCGAACGGTCGCGATAGGGCGTCGACACCGCATGGACCACCGCGGCCCGCTTGTTGGCATACATCCGCGCAAATTCCGGCATCGACGGATGCAGGCCGAAGAAAGAGTCCAGCATCAGAGCCGGATGCTGCCCGCCCGAGGTCAGCGCGATCGAGCCATGCAGTCCGGCGTAATCGGGGTCACCGATCGGCGCGACGGTGGCGAGCCCATCGAGCGCGCCACGCAGGATCACGACGACGAGGCGCGGATCGCGGCCATCGGCGGCGCGGGCGAATTTCGGCAAATAGGCCCAGGCGGCAAATGAGGCGCCACCGAGCAGCAGCGCGCGGCGCGACGTTACCAGCGAGGCATAGCCTTCACAGCAATCCATCGTCATCTCCTCTGGAATTCCGGCGACATCAACAGCAGCGCCATCGCCTGCTGCCGCGATTCCGCGCGCTCGATGGTGCGGCGGGTTTCGTCCGACGCCGCATCCGCCGCCGCGAGTTCGAGCAGCTCGCGCGGATCGACCGCGTCGGGCAGCCGCGCCGAAACCTGTGCCGCGATATCGAGCCGCAGCTTCATGCCCTCGGGCGCGGCCCAGGCGGCATTGGTATCGGGAAATCCATTCGGCCCCGCCGGCGACCACAAGGGTTGGCCGAGCAGATTGAGACCGCCGATAAAGCGGCCCGGCTCTTCGGGCACGCGCGACAAAATGCGTCCCGTCGCGATCATGTATTCGTAAGGCGAGCGCATCTTCGACAGCGGCGCCGTCCAGGCCTCATCGGAATCGACCAGCGCATTCGCAAGCAGGCGCAGATCGCCGTCGGTCTTGATGAAGACACCCTGCAATCGCGCCACCAGCGCGGGCGGCGGATCGTCGGCGACGAAATGACGGGCGAATTTGGTCGCGATGAATTTCGCGGTCGAGGGATGTCGCGCGATGTCCGACAGCACCGCCTCGCCTTGCGCGAGACCACCCGCCTCGTAGACCTTTCCCAGCACGCGCTGCGCGCCCGGCTCATGCGCATTGTTGTTGAACACGAAGGTGCCGGGCTGGCCCAACTGGCCAAGCCGGCCGGCATAGGTCCAGCCCGTGATGATTCGCGCCAGCGACGTGATATCGTCCTGCGTGTAGCCGCCGTTCACCCCCAGCGTATGCAGCTCCATGATCTCGCGCGCGAGATTTTCGTTCAGCCCGCGCTGGCGATTGATGCCGGCCTGCGAATCCGGGCCCAGCGATTGCTGGTTGTCGAGGAAGAACAGCATCGCCGGATGCTGCTCGACCGCCTTCAGCATGTCGGCGAAGCGGCCGAGCACATAAGGCCTGATGGCCTCGCGCTCGAACGAGCCGGCCCACATCCGCGCCAGCCCGCCCTTGCTCGCGGAGATGCAGAAATGATTGGACCAGAACACGACCAGCCGCTCGGCAAAGCCGCATTCGGCGACGCTGGCGCGCTGAAACCGCGCCAATGCCTCGGCGCGAAACGTCTTCTGGATCACATTGAGCGGCGCCGGCGCGGGCTTTGGCGGATTAAGTTGAGGCGGCGCGTTCGATTGCATGATCTCCGGTGGCGTTGCGCTATTGGCCGCGGGCTGAACCGGCTGATCCTTGGGCGAAATGTCCTGCGCGATGTTGGCAAGCGACAGGCCGCGGCGTTGCTGCGCATCGGACGCCGTCGGCGGCGGAGTTTCGGCCGCTCCCGTCGTGGCGGATTTTACCGCTTCGCGCGCCTGCTTCTGCTCGAACTGGAATTCGAATACGGCCCTGGCGAGATCCGGCGTCGGCTGCAATCCCGGCACTTCCAGCAGCGTTGCATTGACGCGGCCGAGATCGGCCTTGACGAAGCCGCGCGGATCGGACGCCGCGTTGACGAGATCGCCGGACGCGCCGCCGCGGGCGCCGAAACCGAACCGGTTGAGCGCGACAAGCGCATTTCTGGAATCGCGGGCCATCTGCTATCCCTGATATCCTTTCGGGTTCCCTGAGCGGAATTTTCCCGATGCGCTTTAGTCGTGGCAGACTATAGCGCCGTTCGAGATGAACCCCGCATGAAAACACTGAGGAATTCCCTTTACCTTCATGACAAATCGGACAGAAAGCATCACGTTCCGTCGACTGGTCTGCTCCCGCTGCGGCGCGGCGTTCGATTGCGATCCGGCCGGCTCATGCTGGTGCAAGGACGAATCGTTTCGCCTGCCGATGCCGGTTGCGGGCGAGGATTGCCTGTGCCCGGAATGCCTGCGCAAGGCGGCGAGGCAAACGCAAGCATCGGCCACGTGATGGAGGAGCCCAGGGTGTGTCGGCGCGCTTGAACTTTCGTCAGATCGAGGCCTTTCGAGCGGTCATGCTCACGGGCACGACCATTGCGGCCGCCGACATGCTCAACACGACGCAGCCTTCGATCAGCCGCTCCATCGCGCAGATGCAGGCGGCGGCCAAGCTCAAACTGTTCGAGCTCGATCGCGGCCGGCTGCGACCGACGCCGGAAGCCGTCATGCTGTTCGAAGCCGTGCAGCGCAATTTTCTTGGACTCGAGGCGGTCGAAGAGACGGTCTCGCTGCTCCGGCGCGCCGGCGTCGGCCGGTTGCGCGTGGCCTGCACGCCGGCGTTGGGCATGAGCGTCATGCCTGCCGTCATGGCCAAATTCAAGACACGCCAGCCCGACGTTCACATCACCTTGCGGACCATCAGCTCCTACGATGTCCGCGAGGGATTGCTGAACGGGCTTTACGATCTCGGTATCACGACCAACTCGCTCCAGCTCGAGGGCGCGCAACTGCAGACCAAGGTGGTCGATCAGGTCGCTGCGGTCTGCGTCATGGGCCGCTCGCATCCGCTGGCGGGGAACGCGCATATCACGCCGCGCCATTTCCAGTCCGAGACATTGCTGACACTGGATCGCGCGGACGAGCTCAGCGACGAGTGGCGGCGGGCGCTGGCGCAAGCGAAGGTGACGCCGGCCTCGGTGATCGAGACGACCTATTCGGCAACCATCTGCCGCCTCGCCGAGGTCGGAGCCGGCATCGGCGTGGTGAATCCCTACATCGCGTCGGTGTTTTCAAACGTGCTGCGCGTGGTGCCCTTGAAACCGACGATCGGCGTCAAGGTCTTCGTGGCTTATCCGCGTCACGTCTCGATATCGGCGCTCGCCTCCGCGCTCATCACGGAGATCAGCGATCACTTCGAGACCGACACGCGCCCTCCCCGAAGCGGCAAACGCTGAGCGCGGCTGGTGCTTCGCTGACGGCGCCGCCCCCGCGAAAGCTATGTATATCATTCCTGCATAGAGCAGCCGCATAAATCGATTGGCCGTCATAGCAGCGTCATGTCTAGTATCGTGATCGCGCCGGGATAGATGTCACTCCTTCAAGAGGTGCCTCAACCATGAGGTTGATTGCTGCTGTTCTATCCATCTCCATCTGCGCTCTCTTCAATGCCCCATCGGTCCAAGCCAGTCCGATACGGATGGTCGTTCCGTTCGCCGCCGGCGGGACCGCCGACGTCCTCGGACGCATCGTCGCGCAACAGCTGGGTACGTTGGCCGGAAATGCGGTTGTCGTCGAAAACCGCCCCGGCAGCGGCGGCAATATCGGTGCGGACGTGGTGGCGCATGGACCCGACGACGGCTCGGTGCTGCTGCTCGGTACGATCGGCATTCATGCCGCCAGCAAGATCTACCGAAGCCTGCCGTACGACCCCGGCAAGGAGCTTCAGCCGGTCACCATCCTCGCAGAGGTGCCGAACGTGCTGATCGTGAATCCTTCCGTCCCTGCCAGGGACGTCAAGGAGTTCATCGCGCTTGCCAGGGAGAAGCCCGGCTCGCTCAATTTCGGCTCGGCCGGCAACGGCTCGTCGACCCACATGATCGCGGAGCTGTTCAAGCTGAAAGCCGGCGTGAACCTGACGCACGTCCCCTATCGCGGCAGCGCGCCGGCGCTCAACGACCTGATCGCGGGCCAGATCCAGGTCATGCTCGAGAATCTGCCGACCGCCTTGCCGTTCATCCAGGCCGGGAGTGTCCGGGCGCTGGGCGTCACCAGCGCAACGCGCTCCCCCAGCCTGCCTGACGTGCCGACCATCGCGGAGGCCGGCGTGCCCGGCTATGAGGCGACGGCATGGTTCACCATCGCGGTTGCCGGCAGCGTTCCGCCGGCCAGGGTCGAGAAGCTCAACGCCGATATTCGCAAGGTCCTCGCCGAGCCCGGGGTGATCGAACGCTTCAAATCGCTCGGCGCAGTCATCGTCGGCAACAGCGTGGCGGACGCCAAGGCGTACTTCGTCAGCGAAACCGCGAAGTGGAACAACGTCATCGAAACCGCGCACATCAAGATCGACTGATCGCGCAAACTCGTCAGCAGGAATACGCCGTGCCCATGCCCTTGTCGCGCTTCACCGTCCTCGATCTCACGCGCGTTCGCTCCGGTCCGCTGGCGGTCCGCCAGCTCGCCGACTGGGGCGCCAACGTCATCAAGATCGAGGCGCCCGAGGCCGTCGACGGTTCGAAGGGCATGGGCGGCGAACGCGACGGCTCCGATTTCCAGAACACGCATCGCAACAAGCGCGGTATCACGCTCAATCTGAAAAAGCCGGAAGGGCGCGAGCTGTTCTATACACTCGTCGCCAAGGCGGACGTGGTCGTCGAGAATTACCGGCCCGACGTGAAGTCCCGTCTCGGCATCGACTACGAGCGCCTGCGCGCTGTCAACAAGGGCATCGTGCTCGCGAGCATATCGGGGTTCGGCCAGTCCGGGCCTTATGCGCGTCGACCCGGCTTCGACCAGATCGCGCAAGGCATGGGCGGGCTGATGTCGGTCACGGGATTGCCGGGCCAGGGTCCGGTGCGGGCCGGCATTCCCATCGCTGATTTGTCGACGGGCCTCTACGCCGCCATCGGCATCCTGATTGCGCTGCTGGAGCGTGACGTCTCCGGAGAAGGTCAGTGGGTGCACACCTCGCTGCTGGAGGCGCAGATCGCCATGCTGGATTTCCAAGCGACGCGCTGGCTGATCGACGAGGAGCGTCCGGGCCAGGCCGGCAACAACCATCCGACCAGCATTCCGACCGGACTGTTTCGCGCGCGTGACGGACTGCTCAATCTTGCCGGCGGCGGCGAATCGATGTGGCGACGGATTTGCGCCGCATTGGAGCTGGGCGAGGTGGTGGATCGCGCAGAATTTTCGTCGGAAGGGCTGCGCTCAAAAAATCGCGATGTGCTGAACGCGGTCCTCCAGGAGCGCTTCATCCAGAATACGGTCGGCCACTGGGTTACCCTGCTCAACGAAGCCGGAGTGCCGTGCGGCCCGGTCTATGGCGTCGACGAGATGTTTTCCGATGCCCATGTGGAGGCGCTCGACATGCGCCTGCCGGTGCATCACAGCCGGCTCGGTCTTCTCAATCTCCTTCGCAGCCCCATTTCGCTGAGCCGCGGCGCACGGCGGGCCGAACCGACGCCGGAACGGGGAGAGCATACGGATGCCGTGTTGAAGGAATTCGGCGTAGCACCCGAACAGATCGCGACGTTGCGCGCTCAGAACGTGATTTAGGCGGATCGCAGACATGACCTCGCAGTTCTTGCAGCTCAGCACCAACGACGGTGTATCAATGCTCACGCTGAACAATCCCGCAAAACACAATGCGATGAACTTTGCGATGTGGCAGGCGCTGCCGGACCTGTTGCAGAAAGCCGGCGACGATCGCGCGACACGCGTTCTCATTCTCACCGGGGCCGGCGATCGGGCCTTTTGTTCCGGCAATGATGTTTCCGAGTTTGACAAGGTGCGCAGCACACGAGCGCAGATCGAGCACTACAACGAGCTTCAGCGCACGGTCTGCGAACGTCTTGCGAAACTGTCCAAGCCCACCATCGCCATGATCGACGGATATTGCCTCGGCGCCGGACTGGAGTTCGCGCTGCTGTGCGATTTTCGCTATTGCACGCTCGCCTCGCGGTTTGCCGTGCCGGCGGTCAAGCTGGGCCTGCCGTACCGGCACGAAGATATCGTCAAGCTGCTCGACGTGATCGGACCGGCGCACACTCGTGAGATGGTGCTTGGCGGACGACGGATCGACGGCGAACGAGCCGCAGATATCGGTCTTGTCCACCAGCTCGCGCCCTCGCGCGAGGCGCTGGTTCGCGACGTCATGGAATTGGCAGGCGAGCTTGCCGCGAGTGCGCCGCTTAGTCTCGCCGCAGCCAAGGTCACCATCAACGAGGTGCTGCGGCGCGACACCGCGCCCGACCTCACGCTTTGCAAGCGGCTGGCTGACGAAGTGTATGCCAGTCACGACTACATCGAAGGCCGCGCCGCTTTTGCAGAAAAGCGCAAGCCACGATTTGAGGGACGTTGATGCGACAGGGATTACGGGCGAACTCATGAACTACCGGATTGCGATCGATATTGGCGGCACGTTCACGGACGGCGTCATCGAAAACGCCGCCACCGGAGAAGTGCGGCTGGCGAAACGTCTCACAACCCAGGCCGATCCCGGACAGGCCCTCGCCGACGTGGTCGACGACCTGCTGGCAGCCGTCCGTCCGCTCAATGGAAGCGGCGCCCCGGCCGGCGACGTGTCCGAGGTCGTGCACGGCAGCACGCTGGTGACCAACGCGCTCATCGAGCGCAAGGGCGCCAAGACGGCGCTGGTCGCGACCGAGGGCACCGCAGACATCATCGATATCGGTCGCGAGGTGCGTTACGACCTCTATGATCTCGACATCCAGATGCCGAAGCCGCTGGTCGATCGCGAGCACCGGTTCGAGCTCGGCGAACGGATCGCCGCCGATGGCGCCATCCTGGCGGCGCCGGATCAGGCCGGGATCGATGCCGTCATCGAGAAGCTGAAGAGATCCGGCGCGCAATCCGTCGCGGTTTCGTTCCTTCATTCCTGCGTCAATCCGGAAAACGAGATCCGCGTGGCGGACGCGATACGGCGTGCCCTGCCGGATATGGCGATTTCGGTTTCATCCCGGGTTGCCCGCGAAATACGCGAATATGAGCGGACCACGACGGCGACCGCGAATGCGTTCGTTCAGCCCATCGTCGCAAAGTATCTCAACGAGCTGTCGGCTCGGCTGCGCCAGGCGGGAATCGAGGCGCCGCTGCGCATCATGGTGTCGAGCGGCGGCTCGACTTCGGCCGACATCGCAGCCGAGGTGCCGATCACGACACTGGAATCGGGGCCGGCCGGCGGCGTGCTGAGCGCGGCCAATGCAGGACGTGCAGCGGGATTCGACGATGTGCTCGCTTTCGATATGGGCGGCACCACCGCGAAGATCTGCACGGTGGTGGCGGGCAGCCCATCCGTCGTTCACACCTTCGAGGCCGCGCGCGTTCGCCGTTTCAAGAAGGGCAGCGGCCTGCCGCTGTTGATCGCCAGCATCGACCTCATCGAGATCGGCGCCGGCGGCGGCAGCATCGCACGTATCAGCGACCTCGGTCTGTTGACCGTGGGGCCCGACAGCGCTGCCGCCAATCCCGGCCCCGCCTGCTATGGACAGGGCGGCGAAAGCGCGACAGTCACCGACGCCGACCTCACCCTCGGCTATCTCAATCCGGATTTCTTCCTTGGCGGCCGGATGGCGCTTGACGCGCCCGCCGCCGGCAAGGCGTTGCAGCGACTCGGCGATCGCCTGTCGCTCAAATCGCTTGATGTCGCGAAGGGCATTTTCAATGTCGTCAACGAAGCGATGGCGGCCGCGGCGCGCGTCCACATTGCCGAGAAGGCGCAGGATCCCCGGCGCTTCACCATGGTGGCGACGGGCGGCGCCGGCCCGGTTCATGCGGTCGAGATCGCGCGCAAGCTGCGCGTGCCCCGTGTGCTGTTCCCGATTGCGGCCGGCACCGGCTCCTGTCTCGGATTCCTGGCGGCGCCGCTGCGCGTGGATCGCTCCTGGTCCAAGCCGCAAGGCCTGGAAACGGTCGACTGGCGCGAAATCGAGGCAACGCTTGCCGATCTCAAGCGCGACGCCGACGAAGAACTGAAATCAGCGCTGACGAGTTCCGCCGACGTCACCTGGGAGATTCTCGTCGAGATGCGATATGTCGGACAGGGCGCGAACCTCGCGGTATCCTTCCCCTGGCGCAAGGTCGGCCCCGCCTTTGCGGATGAGCTCGATACCGCTTTCCGCAAGGCCTATGAAATCAACTATGGCGGCGTGCTGCCGGCGGGATCGCTGGAGGTCGTGACCTGGCGCATCGTCGGGGCGACGCGACAGGACGTCAAACGCTTCGTCTGGCCCGCGAGTGGTGGGTCGTCCGAGGCGAAGCCCAAGGCCCATCGCGCAATCTTCTGCACGCAGGCCGATGCCATGAACGACGTGCCGGTCTACGACCGCTACGCGCTTGGCGGCGGAACGCGGTTGCGCGGTCCGCTGATCCTCGAAGAATCGGAATCGACCATCGTGGTGCCGATCGGGGCCGACGTCGAAGTGCTCGATGACCTCAGCGTGCTGATCCATCTGGGAGCCGAATAATGATTGATCCGATTTCGCTGGAAATCCTCTGGACCCGGCTGGTCAGCCTCGTCGACGAGGCCGCCGCAACCCTGGTGCGCACGTCGTTCTCGACGATTGTGCGCGAGTCGAACGACTATGCCGTCGTGCTGCTCGATCGCGATGCGCAGCTCCTGGCTCAATCGAGCCAGAGCATCCCCTCCTTCATCTGCACCTTGCCGGAAACCGTGCGGCATTTCCTTAAACGTTTTCCGCGCGAGACGCTGAAGCCCGGCGACATCATGATTACCAACGATCCGTGGCTTGGCACGGGTCATCTCCCTGATATCAACATCGCGATGCCGGTGTTCCGGGACGGAGCCCTGGTGGGATTCGCCGGCAGCGTTGCGCATTCGCCTGACATCGGCGGGCGCTTGCGTTCGCCCGGCAATCGCGACCTCTATGAAGAGGGTTTGCGCATCCCGCCGATGAAGCTGGTTGCGGCCGGCACGATCAACGAAACGCTGGTTCAGATCATCCAGAACAACGTGCGCATTCCCGAACAGGTGATGGGCGATCTGTGGGCGCAGGTTTCGGCCAATCGCATGCTGTCGCAGCGCCTGCTCGAGATGCTCGACGAGACCGAATGCGATCTTGTCGAAGTCGGCAAGGAAATGCACGCAAGGTCCGAGGCCGCGATGCGCAACGCCATCCGCGCCCTGCCTGACGGCGATTACGAATACGAGGCGCGAACGGACGGCTTCATCGAGCCGGTCACGATCCGCTGCCGGATCATCGTCAAGGGCGATGCGTTGACCGTCGACTACACCGGCTCGTCGCCGCAATTGCCGCGCGCCATCAACGTCGTGCCGATCTACACGTTTGCCTACACCGCATATGCGCTCAAATGCGTGCTGGCGCCGACCGTCCCGAACAATGACGGCTCGTTCCGGCCCATCACCACGACGGCCCCATCAGGATCGATCCTCAATCCGAAATTCCCTGCGGCGGTGAGCGCGCGCGCCATGACCGGCCATCTGCTGCCGACCGCCGTCATGGGGGCGCTCGCCAATGTGGTGCCGGACCGCGTTCGCGCCGCGGCGGGATCGCCCTTGTGGTGCGTGCAACTCGCCGGCGCGCATGAAGGCCGGCGCTTTGCCTCGACGCTGTTCCTCAACGGCGGCCAAGGCGCCGGCGCGAAGGGCGACGGGCTGCCGTCGCTCAGCTTCCCCAGCAATCTCGCGAACACGCCGATCGAAGTGATCGAGTCCCAGGCGCCAATCCGGATCACGCGGCGTGCCTTGCGGCACGGCACCGGTGGCGCCGGCACGACGCGCGGCGGCGACGGGCAGGTGTTCGAGCTTGAACTGCTGGCCGATGAGCCGGTGACGATGACCTTCATGGCCGATCGCCTGCGGACCGCGGCGCCGGGCATGCGTGGCGGCGAAGCCGGCGCTACCGGCCGTGTGCTGCTCAATGGTGAACCGATCGATCCGCGGGAGACGGTCGTCGCCGCGCCCGGTTCGCGATTGACCTTGGAAACGCCTGGCGGCGGCGGCTTCGGCCCCGCCAGCGAACGCGCCAAGGCTTCCTGATCACAAGGCTTCCTGATCACAAGGCGTCCTGATCGACAGGCTTGTCGATTCAGGAGCGAGGCCGGGGGCTTTTGCCTTTCGCGCGCGTCCGCAGCGCCATCTCGACCAGCGAAGATGCCGCCTCGCCCGCCGTCTCCATGTAGGAGGCATCGCGGTGCAACTGCACGACCGCAAAGGAGCCGTCGAGCAGCAGCAGGATTTGCCGCGCGAGCGGCGCGGCGCTCGCGATACCGGCTTCCTCGAAACTCGTGCGCAGCCAAGCCTCGAACTTCTTCTTGTGCGCGGCGCCGATCTTGATCGCGGGATGGCCGGGCAGATTGGCGAGCTCGGCGGAGGTGCGCAGGAATCCGCAGCCCTTCCATTTCGGATGGCCCGCGTTGCGCGCGAGCTGGTTAAAGATCGCCTGCACTTTTGAGGGCAGCTCGCCATCGGCCTCGTCGAACCAGCGCTTGAACAGCGCCAGATTCGGCTGGTCGCGCGCGGCGAGATAGGCCGCGACCAGATCGTCCTTGCTGCGGAAGTGATAATACAGCGTGCGCTTGGTGAGGCCGGCCTTTTCAGCCACCGCATCGACGCTCACCGCGCGGATGCCATCGGTGTAAAATAACTTGCTCGCGGCCGAAATGATGCGCTCGCGGGTATCGTTCGGGGTAGTCGCCATCGGCTTCATGTATACTAACCAGTGAATATACACAATGTGGCGTTAGGCCTAGCGTGCGCTTCACAGCGGAGGCCATAATGTCCGACCCTATCCTGCTCGAAATCAAAGACGAAATCGCGCTGATCACGCTGAACCGGCCGGAGCGGCTGAATGCGCTGAACTATGAGTTGATCGATCGCCTGATGGCCGTGCTCCATGCGGTCGAGGTCGATGCAAATGTGCGCGCGGTCATCCTGACCGGCGCGGGCGAGCGCGCCTTCTCGGCCGGCGCCGACATCCATGAATTTTCGCAGAGCGTCGCGCTCGGTGCCGGCGTTGCGGTCCGTGATTTCGTGCGGCGCGGCCAGGCCATGACCGCGCGGCTGGAAGCCTTCAAAAAGCCTGTCATCGCCGCCATCAACGGACTCGCGTTCGGCGGCGGCTGCGAGATCACGGAAGCGGTGCATCTGGCGGTCGCGAGCGAATTCGCGACGTTCGCAAAGCCTGAGATCAATCTCGGCATGCCGCCGACCTTCGGCGGGACACAGCGGCTGCCACGGCTGGCAGGCCGCAAGCGCGTGTTGGAGCATCTGCTAACCGGCGATCCCTTCTCGCCGCAGCGCGCGCTGGAGATCGGTCTGATCAACGCCATCGTGCCGCATGACGAGCTGTTGCCCGCCGCTCGCGCGCTGGCGCAGCGGATCATCCGCCATTCGCCGCTCGCGGTGGGCGGAGTCATCACCGCGGTGACGCGCGGGCTCAACATGGCCATCGCCGAGGGGCTGCTGGTCGAGAGCGAGCAATTCGCCGCGCTGGTGCCGAGCCACGATCTTGGCGAGGGCCTCGCCGCCTGGAAGGAACGCCGCGCGCCGAATTATACCGGCGCGTGATCAGTGAAACCGGTCGCGCGGCCGCTCGGCAGGCCCTTGCGGACCTTTCGGCTCGAGCGCGGCTTTCATTTCAGCCGGCGTGACGCGACAGTCGCCATTGGTGTCGAAACGCAGGATGAACGGGCTCTCCTTTTCGACGAACTCGGCCCGCGTGATCTTGCCGTCCTGGTTCTCGTCGAAATAGCCGAAATCCGCATCAGCCAAGGTCGCGTCGGCCTTCTGCACCGTCGCGAACTCGGCCGGATCGAGCTTGCCGTCATGGTTGCGGTCGGCCGATTTGAACAGGCGGTCCATGTAGGACTTCCATTCCTCGCAGGTATAGACGCCGTCGTGATTGGCATCCCAGCTCGGCGGCCCCTTGTTGAGCATCGCATCCGTCGGCGGCGCTGATTGCGCCAGCGCAGCGGACGTGCCCGCCAATAGCAGCCATGCGGCAACGCCGATTATCCATTTCTCACGCGACAATGCTATCTCCCATCCAATCGCCGGCTCGCCCGTTCGGCTTATAGGCTGATGGAAAGGCCGCACACAATTCACGGAAGACGCGCGGCGGTGCGCAGTCCGCGAATACTATTTTTTGTTTATTTTTTTGGTCACCGATCCCTACGCGCGTTTAACGCTAGACCGCAAACCCCGGCGATTTGCGCGCGAGGCCATCGAATGCGTCGAGCAGCTTTTCGCGCCAGTCGTAGACCGGATCCTCTGCCGCGAGCAGCTTGAACGGGCTCACCACCCGCGCCCATTGAAAGCCGCCGAACACGATGTAGTCGGCGTAGTTCGGCGCCGCGCCGCCGAGATAAGGCTGCGCGCGCAGCGTCATGCGCAGCGGCTCCAGCGAGCGGCGAAAGCCGATCACGGCCTTGTCGCGCTCGGCGGCGGCTTCCTCCAGCTTGCGGCCGAGTCGCGCCTCGCGCGACGCGCGGAAATAGTCGGCATCGACCGGGCCGAGATGCTCCGGGATATCGGCGACGATTAGCGGAAAGATGCCGCCGACAATGGCAATATCGCCCCAGGAATTGATCATCCGCATCGCGGCGCGGCCGCCTGCGCCGCCGAACAGCGAGGGACGGTCTGGAAAATTGTCTTCGAGATAGTTGGCGATCACCCAGGAATCGACCACCGGGTTTTCGTCGTGCAGCAGCACCGGCACCTGCTCCGAGCCATGTGGCGCGATCGCCTGCTTCTCGGTGAAGCGCCATGGGATCGAGCCGTGGTCGAGCCCCTTATGCGCCAGCGCCATCCGCGTCCGCCAGCAATACGGGCTGAACGGACGCGCCTCGTCCGTGCCGACCAGTTCGAAGAGTTGGAGATTCATGGTGCCCCCGCAACGGTCCGTAGGGTGGGCAAAGCGCAGCGTGCCCACCATCGCTTGCACGAAGCTTGAATGGTGGGCACGGCGCTAACGCGCCTTTGCCCACGCTACGATCGCTCGGCCATGACGAGTATACGCGTAGCTACGGCGAAATGTTACCGCACCACCGACGCCGTCTGCCCGAACAGGATCTTGCGTTCCTCCTCGGTGCGATTGACGGGCTGGCCGAAATTCGGATTGACCTCTTTCGCCTTCGCATAGGCGCGCTCGGTCGCGGGCTTGGCCTTGATGGTGTCGAGCCAGCGCTTCAGATGCGGGAACTGGTCGATGTCCTGGCCCTGGTTCTTGTAGCCGACCACCCAGGGATAGCTCGCCATGTCGGCGATCGAATAATCGCCGCCGATATATTCGCGGTCCGAAAGCCGCTTGTTGAGCACGCCGTAGAGGCGGTTGGTCTCGTTGACATAGCGGTCGATCGCGTAGGGGATCTTGTCGACCGCATAGTTGCGGAAGTGATGGTTCTGGCCGGCCATCGGCCCGAGCCCGCCCATCTGCCAGAACGTCCACTGGATCACGTCATAGCGGCCGTGGAGATCGGCGGGGAGAAACTTGCCGGTCTTCTCGGCGAGATACAGCAGCATCGCACCGGACTCGAAGATCGAGATCGGCTTGCCGCCGCGTTTCGGCGCGTGATCGACCATCGCCGGGATGCGGTTGTTCGGCGCGACCGCCAGAAACTCCGGACGAAATTGCTCGCCCTTGCCGATGTTCACCGGGAAGATCGTGTATTCGAGGCCGGTCTCCTCGAGGAACATCGTGACCTTGTGGCCGTTCGGCGTGGTCCAATAATAGAGATCGATCATGGCGGGCGTTCCCATCCTGCTCTCGTGTTGGGGCGGTCGCAGATACATGCGATTGCATGGACTTTGCCACGCCGCGTCGCCAAGTCAATGGCGGACGGCCCAAACGTGCGGAATTGTGATCGCGGCTCAGCTCACACGGCCATGCGCGCGCAGCAGCCTTTCGCCGTCTTCCGTCACCGTCACGACCAGGCCGAAGCCCGCGATCGTCTCGCGCGCGACATAGCCGCGCTCGGCGGCGTCCTCCCAGATCGTCAGCCGCGGGCATGAGGTCTTCCAGATGCCGATCACCTCGGAATAGGCGCGCGGCTCGCGCGCGATCCATTCGACGAAATCGAGCACCAGCGGATCGGCAATCTCCGTCATCGCATGTCTCCTAAGACTTATTGTTTGCGCATGATCTTTTCGGAAAACCGCTGCACACTTTTCCGGATCATGCGCTAGAACGGCGCAGCCGAGCTTTTCGCGACCAGGAGCCAGCCGCCATAGAGCAGGTAATAGCTCGCCACCGTCGTGATGATATGATTGGCCCAGCGGCGGAATTGCTGGTCGCTCATCGCCTCCAGCACGCGCCGCGACAGCGTGGTGCCGAGCATCGAGGCCGCGATCGCGACCAGCGCCAGCACCGGATTGAGCGTCGCGGCCTGGTCGATGATGCCGCCGAAATAGATCAGCTTGGTGAGATGGCTCGCGACCTGGCAGGTCGCCTTGGTGGCGATGATCTGGCGGCGCTCGAAATTGCCGCCGAGGAAGAAGGTGTCGAGCAGTGGCCCGGAGACGCCCGTCATCAGCATCAACCCCATGCAGATCGAGCCGTAGACCGAGCCCTGCCAGATGCTGTCGGGATTGGGTTTGACGTCCGAAGGCAGCAGCCGCGCCATGAACGGCGTGATGCCGAGGAGCAGCAGCGCGATCGGCTTGTCCGGCACGTAGCGCGTGATCGACCAGACCGCGAGCGCGATCGCGCAGCCGATCAGATAGACGGACACCGGCCGCCATTTGATGTGCGCGCGCCAGAGGAAGGCGCGCCAGCCGTTGGAGGCCATCTGCGTGATCGCATGCAGCACCATCGCCGCCGGCAGCGGCATCAGCACCAGCAGCACGCCGATCAGGATCATGCCGCCGGCCATGCCGAACAAGCCCGACAGGAACGCGGTCGCAACCATCAGCGCGCCAAGGGCTGCAATCATCAGGGGCGTCATCGGGAATCCTCCGCCGATATTTCTGCCGCGCTTGTGCGCTTCCCGCAAACGGAGTTATCTAGCGCTTAGCATCAGTTTTCCTGAGGGTCGATGTGCGGCGGCTGCTTTTTCTCAACGGCATCAAGGCATTTGAAGCGGCGGCGCGCGGCGGCAGCTTTGCCGCGGCGGGCGCCGAGCTCAATGTCTCGCCGGCCGCGATCTCCAGGATGGTGCATCTGCTCGAGCAAAGGCTCGGCGTCGTGCTGTTCGAGCGCAAGGCCAACCGCCTGCTGCCGACGGCGGCGGGCCGCGCCTATCAGAGCGGGCTGACGCCGATCTTCGATGCGCTCGCAAGCCTCACCGTGCAGGTGACGGCGCCCGCCGCGCTCCGCGTGCTCACCATCGGCGTCGGGCCGACCTTTGCGATGCGCTGGCTGATCCCGCGCCTTGCGGATTTCAGCCGGCAGGAGCCCGCCATCGAAGTCCGCTTCACCACCGGCGGCGTGGCGGTGCCGTTCGGCGACGACTGGAGCTGCGGCATCAAGCTCGGCGACGGCGACTGGCCGGGCCTGGTCGCCGAGCCGCTGTTTGCCGCCGACCTCCTGCCGGTCTGCACGCCGAAACTCGCCGCGACGCTCAAGCGCGCAAGCGACCTCAAGGGCCCGAGCCTGCTCCGCGTCGCGCATTCGCCGGAGGACTGGCCGGCCTGGCTGAAGGCCGCGGGCGTTGCCCGCCTCACCGCGCGCGGCACCGAGTTTCAATATTACGGTCAGGCGCTGCAGGCCGCCCTCGACGGGCTCGGCATCGCCATGGGCATCCGGCCCTATATCGACGACGACCTCGCCGCCGGAAGGCTCGTCGCCCCGTTCACGCTGTCGGTGCCGAAGGGCATGCGCTGGTATCTGGTCTATCGCCCGTTCCAGGCCGAGCAGCGCGATTTTGCCGCCTTCCGCCGCTGGATCATGCGGGCCGCGGCAGCGCCGGCCGCGGGCGCCAAGGTTCCTGTTAAAGAGGCGCGTCCCAAAAAAGACAAAAAAGAGAAAGCCTTGTGAACGGCTTCACATGTTACCTTTTGAATTCATGATCTCCTCACCCGGACAGCAGGGGGAGACCACATGGATTACCTCTACCAGGACTACCGGATCGAGCTCTTCGAAGCCGGCCACAATCTGTGGCACGCCCGCATCCGCCGCGCCGACGACCGGCCGCTGATGATCGGCAACCACCCCTTCCCCACGCTTGAAGTCGGCTTCGCCTGGGGCGATCCCGACTCCGCCATCGCCGACGCCAAGCACCACATCGACCGTTTCAAGCATCGCTGGACCGGACCCGAAGAAGTCCGGGCGGCTTAAGTTGACGAGAGGAACGCCCATGCCCCCGCTTGACCCCCGACTGCTCTCTCCCCTCTCGCGCAACGTCCGCACCGATTGCCCGGATTGCCGCGGCGGCCTCTCGGTGATGAAGGTCATCGGCAGCCGGCAGGGGTCGGAATACTGGACCATGCGCTGCGTCAGCTGCGGCGGCATCCATCTCGACATCGTCAATCCGCGCGCGCCCACGCCGGAACACACCGCGGCGTAGGTCTAAGACCCTCATGGTGAGGAGGCGCGAAGCGCCGTCTCGGACGATGCTTCGCATCGCCGGGAGAACCATGAGGCCCGTCTGTGGCCTCATCCTTCGAGACGCGGCTGACGCCGCTCCTCAGGATGAGGGATAGAGGGCGGGAACCTGCCTGCTGACAACGTACTGACAGCATCCGCGCCGGCGCCGTGCCTGGGCCATCCCTTCGCTCTTTCACATCCCGCGGACTCGTCCCATATTCGCCCCATGGCGAAGAACCCCTCCTCTCCGAAAAAGCCCGGCAAAACCTCGAGAACCAAAGCAGGCCGCCCCGACGTTCAGCCGATCGGGCCGGCCCTGGCCGAGCTGCTCAATCCCGCGATCAACCGCGGCGATGCCGGCATGGGCTCGGGCACGGGGTTGCAACCGCCGCCGGACAATTCATGGGACCGCCGCGCCGGTGGGGAGGCCGCCGCCCACCGCGCCCGCGCCTCGACCCGCGACAAGAGCGAGGATGTCGCCAAGCGCGACGCGACCGGTTTCGAGGAAGCCCCGCAGGCCAATTACGGCACCTCCGCCACCATCCCCACGCTCGACCCCGAATTGGCGCGGCAGCTCGGCCTGCCCACCGCCGAGGACGACGACGAGGCCCTCGCCCGCCCGCCGCGCAACAAGATGGAAGCGCTCGGCGTCAAGGCGACCGCGGAGGCGCTGGAAAATTTGATCCGCGACGGCCGTCCCGAGTTCAAAAGAGACGACGGCTCCCTGAAGGTGTGGACGCCGCACCGTCCGCCGCGCCCGGAGAAATCCGAAGGCGGCGTGCGCTTCGAGATCAAGTCCGAATACTCGCCGAAAGGCGACCAGCCCACCGCCATCGCCGAGTTGGTCGAAGGCATCAACCGCAACGACCGCACCCAGGTGCTGCTCGGCGTCACCGGCTCGGGCAAGACCTACACCATGGCCAAGGTGATCGAGGCCACCCAGCGCCCGGCGCTGATCCTGGCACCGAACAAGACGCTGGCCGCCCAGCTCTATGGTGAGTTCAAGAACTTCTTCCCCGACAACGCGGTCGAGTATTTTGTCTCTTATTACGACTACTACCAGCCCGAGGCCTATGTGCCGCGGACCGACACGTACATCGAAAAGGACTCCTCGATCAACGAGCAGATCGATCGCATGCGCCACTCGGCGACGCGCGCGCTGCTCGAGCGCGACGATGTGATCATTGTCGCCTCGGTGTCCTGCATCTACGGTATCGGCTCGGTGGAAACCTACACCGCGATGACCTTCGCGCTGAAGAAGGGCGAGCGCATCGACCAGCGCCAGCTGATCGCCGACCTGGTCGCGCTGCAATACAAGCGCACCTCGGCCGACTTTTCCCGCGGCACTTTTCGCGTGCGCGGCGACGTCATCGACATCTTCCCGGCGCACTATGAGGACCGCGCCTGGCGCGTGAACCTGTTCGGCGACGTCATCGAGAACATCGAGGAGTTCGATCCCCTCACCGGCCACAAGCAGGACGATCTCGAATTCATCAAGATGTACGCCAACTCGCACTATGTGACGCCGCGCCCGACGCTGGTGCAGGCGATCAAGGCGATCAAGGGCGAGCTGAAGCTCCGGCTCGACGAATTGAACGCGCAAGGTCGCCTGCTGGAAGCGCAGCGGCTGGAGCAGCGCACCACCTTCGATCTCGAGATGATGGAGGCCACCGGAAGCTGCGCCGGCATCGAGAACTATTCGCGCTATCTCACCGGACGCCGACCCGGCGAGCCGCCGCCGACCTTGTTCGCATATGTGCCCGACAATGCGCTGGTCTTCGCCGACGAAAGCCACGTCACGGTGCCGCAGATCGGCGGCATGTTCCGCGGCGACTTCCGCCGCAAGGCGACCTTGGCCGAATACGGCTTCCGGCTGCCCTCCTGCATGGACAACCGCCCGCTGCGCTTCGAGGAATGGGACATGATGCGCCCGCAATCGGTCGCGGTGTCGGCGACGCCGAGCGGCTGGGAGCTGAACGAGAGCGGCGGCGTGTTCGTCGAGCAGGTGATCCGCCCGACCGGCTTGATCGATCCGCCGGTCGACATTCGCCCCGCGCGCACCCAGGTCGACGATCTCGTCGGTGAAGTCCGCGCCACGGCGCAGGCCGGCTATCGCTCGCTGGTCACGGTGCTGACCAAACGCATGGCGGAGGACCTCACCGAATATCTGCATGAGCAGGGCATTCGCGTGCGCTACATGCACAGCGATATCGACACCATCGAGCGCATCGAGATCATCCGCGACCTTCGCCTCGGCGCCTTCGACGCGCTGGTCGGCATCAACCTGCTCCGCGAAGGCCTCGACATTCCCGAATGCGCGCTGGTCGCGATCCTCGACGCCGACAAGGAAGGCTTCCTCCGCAGCGAGACCTCGCTGATCCAGACCATCGGCCGCGCCGCGCGCAATGTCGACGGCAAGGTGATCCTCTATGCCGATCAGATGACGGGCTCGATGGAGCGCGCCATCGCCGAAACCAACCGGCGCCGCGAGAAGCAGGTCGAA
>Ga0210387_10000827_pt1 | contig 22601 bp, 20 predicted proteins | sample IncBWC7OmetaG_FD_160108 | JGI IMG/M metagenome (GOLD analysis project Ga0210387, IMG submission 160108) | Forest soil microbial communities from Barre Woods Harvard Forest LTER site, Petersham, Massachusetts, United States - Inc-BW-C-7-O ...
AAATGTCGGTCAACGATCCCATCAACTGGATGCTGTCGGAGGCGCTGGGCTCGCTGGCGCGCGCCGAGCGATTGCACCAGCAGTTCTTCACCCTGCAACAGACCTTCTGGGAACCGCCCATCGATGTGCTTGAGACCGACGAGGAAATCCTGCTCTTCGTCGCCTTGCCCGGTGTGGACCTCGACCAGGTCGAGGCGGTCATTGAAAACGGCGTGCTGACGATCAGCGGTAGCCGGACATTGCCGGCTGAGTTGCGCAACGCGCGCATCCACCGGCTCGAACTGCCGCAAGGCAATTTCCTGCGCCGCATCGCCTTGCCGGTCGGCCGTTACGCGATCAGCCGCTTTGCCGCTAACGGCTGCATCGTCTTCCGCCTCGCAAAATCCGAGTAGAACCATGGCAATCGACAATGAAGCCGCTGCGCCAACGGGCGCGCCATCGTCAAACAAGATCCGGATCCCCGACGATGCCCTGATCATCGTCGCCGTCCGCAACATCGTGCTGTTCCCGGGCGTGGTCGCGCCCATCACCATCAACCGACCGAAGTCCATTGCCGCCGCCCAGCAGGCGCTGCGCGAGCAACGGCCGATCGGAATATTGCTTCAGCGCGACGGCGAGGTCGAAGATCCGGCGCCGGATGATCTCTATCGCGTGTGCACGATTGCCAACATCGTCCGCTACATCACCGCGCCGGACGAGACCCACCATATCGTCTGCCAGGGCGTGCAGCGCGCGCGCATTCTCGACTTTCTTCCGGGCACGCCGTTCCCGGTGGCACGGTTTGTTCAAATCCCCGAACCGGCGACAAGCTCGCCCGAGATCGAGGCGCGGTTTCTGAACCTGCAGCGGCAGGCGGTCGAGGCGATTCAGCTCATTCCGCAGGCGCCGCCGGAGCTGGTGGGCGTATTCCAGTCGACGACATCACCGGCCGCGCTCGCCGATCTTGCGACCTCCTACATGGACATCAAGCCGCAGGAGAAGCAGGAGATCCTGGAAACCGTCGATCTCTCCAAGAGGATGGAGAAGGTGTCGGCCTTCCTTGCCGAGCGGCTCGAAGTACTGCGGCTGACCAATGAAATCGGGCAGAAGACCAAGGCGGCGTTCGATGAACGCCAGCGCGAGGCGATCCTGCGCGAGCAGATGGCGACCATCCAGCGCCAGTTGGGCGAAGGCGACGGCAAGGCCCAGGAGGTCGCCGAGCTCACCGAAGCCATCGCGAAAGCCAAGATGCCGCCGGAGGCCGAAAGCCAGGCGCGCAAGGAATTGCGCCGCTACGAGCGCATGCCGGAGGCGGCGGGCGAATCCGGCATGGTGCGCACCTATCTCGACTGGCTGATCGAGCTGCCCTGGGCGCTGCCGGAAGAGAAGCCGATCGACATCAAGGAAGCGCGCCGCATCCTCGACGAGGACCATTTCGGGCTGGAGAAGATCAAGGGCCGCATCATCGAATATCTCGCGGTGCGCAAGCTCGCACCGCAGGGCAAGGCTCCGATCCTGTGCTTCGTCGGCCCGCCCGGCGTCGGCAAGACCTCGCTCGGCCAATCGATCGCGCGCGCGATGTCCCGCCCCTTCGTCCGCGTCAGCCTCGGCGGCGTGCATGACGAGGCGGAAATCCGCGGCCATCGCCGGACCTATATCGGCTCGCTTCCCGGCAACATCATCCAGGGCATCAAGAAGGCCGGCGCGCGCAATTGCGTCATGATGCTCGACGAGCTCGACAAGATGGGGCGCGGTGTCCAGGGCGACCCGTCGGCGGCGATGTTAGAGGTTCTCGATCCCGAGCAGAACGCGACCTTCCGCGACAATTATCTTGGCATCCCCTTTGATCTCTCGCGCGTGGTTTTCATCGCAACCGCCAACATGCTCGACACGGTACCGGGCCCGCTGCTGGACCGCATGGAGATCATCAGCCTGCCCGGCTACACCGAAGAGGAGAAGCTCGAGATCGCGCGCCGCTATCTCGTTCGCCGCCAGCTCGGAGCCAACGGCCTCACCGCCGAGCAAGTCGAGATCGACCCGGAGGCGCTGCGGCAGCTCATCAACGGCTATACGCGCGAAGCAGGCGTCCGCTCGCTCGAACGGGAAATCGGACGCGCGTTGCGGTACGCGGCGGTGCAGATTGCCGAAGGCAGCACCACCAAGGTCACCATTGAGCCCAAGGATCTCGTCTCCATCCTCGGCGCACCGCGTTTCGAAGGCGAGATCGCCTTGCGCACCAGCGTGCCGGGCGTGGCGACGGGACTGGCCTGGACGCCGGTCGGCGGCGATATCCTCTTCATCGAGGCAACGCGGGTACCCGGCCGCGGCGCGCTGATCCTGACCGGCCAGCTTGGCGAGGTCATGCGCGAGAGCGTGCAGGCGGCGCTGACGCTGGTGAAGAGCCGGGCCACCCAGCTCGGCATCGACCCCGCGATCTTCGAGAAGAGCGACATCCACGTCCATGTCCCGGCCGGCGCCACGCCGAAGGATGGACCGAGCGCGGGTGTTGCGATGTTCACCGCACTGACCTCGCTGCTCACCGACCGCACGGTGCGGCACGACACCGCGATGACCGGCGAGATATCGCTGCGCGGCCTGGTGCTGCCGGTTGGCGGCATCAAGGAGAAGGTCGTCGCGGCGGCTGCGGCCGGGCTGAAGCGGGTGATGTTGCCGGCGCGCAATCGCAGGGATTACGAGGACATTCCGAAGAGCGCGCGGGACAAGCTCAGCTTTGTCTGGCTCGAACAGGTCGACGATGCCATTGCCAATGCGCTCGCCGAAGCCAAGCCGCCGGCCGCGGCAGCCGAGTAGCGCCGGATGATGCGGTCTCGTCACGCCAGTGCTCTGGTTCTATTATTGGCCACGCTGCTTGCGGGCTGCTGGACGACGGACAGGCCGGCGGTCGAGAACGAGGCCAACGCTGTACCCGCGGTCGCGCCACCGCCGACCAGCCTTTCCGGCAAATGGACCCTGTCCGCAACCGGCGCCGGCTCCTGCACCATGACCTTCGGCGCGCAACCGCAGGCGAGCGAAGGCACCATCGCGCCTGCTGGCGGCTGTCCCTATAGCTTCTTCACCAGCCGAAAATGGAATTACACCACCGCGGGCCTCATCATCCGCGACCACAATGCCCAGCAGCTCGCACAGCTCTCGCCGACAGGTGACGGCCGCTTCGAAGGCAAGACCAACGCCGGCCAGGATGTCGCGTTGTCGCGATAAAGGGGATCGGGTGGGCAAAGCGTAGCGTGCCCACCACCACGAGCAGAAGCCAGGAGGTGGGCACGGCGCTTGCGCCTTTGCACCCTACGAACCAGCATCACGCGGAAAGACCCGTCAGCTTCAGACTGATCTCGCGCAGCTTCTTGCGCGCCGACACGTCATAGGCCTGCGCGTTTGCTCTTGTCTCATTCATGCCGTTGAAGAACAGCCCGCTCTTGCCGGCGACATCGTCGCCCTCGACCAGATGCAGAATCGCGGCACCGCCCTGCTCCACGGTCGACATCGGCGTGATCCCGCCGGCACGCACCATGGTGGTGTTCATGTAAGTCGCCGGATGCAGCGAATTGACGGTGACGCCGGTGCCCTTCAGCTCGTTCGCAAGATCGATGGTGAACATGATCTGCGACAGCTTGCTCTGCGCATAGGCGCGCGAGCCCGAATAGTTTTTGCTGATCATCACGTCGTCGAAATCGATCGGGTGCTGGCCGATCGAGGCGACATTGACGATGCGCGAGGGCGCGGCCGCCTTGATCTGCGGCAGCAGGAGATGAGCAAGCAGGAAGCCCGAGAGATAGTTCACCGCAAAGCGCAACTCGAATCCGTCCGCACTCTCCTGCCGCTGCGGGCCTGCGTTTTGCGAGCCGATGCCGGCGTTGCTGACGAAGACGTCGAGCCGCTTGTGATCGGCTTTCACCGCCTCGGCCAGCTGCCGAGCGCCTGCAAGCGACGACAGGTCGGCCTGGTAGAACACCGGCGCGACGCCGCCGTTGGCCTTGATCTCCTCGATCAAGGCTTTGGCCCGTGACGCGTCGCGGCCATGGATCAGGACATGCGCGCCCTGCTTTGCCAATTCACCGGCAACATAACGGCCGACGCCATCGGTCGAGCCCGTGATCAGCACCGTCTTGCCGCGCATGTCCATGGGCGAATGCCTCTCGATCATGATGCGATTACAGGCAATCGCATCATGATCTCATCTCTTTTGATTGAGCATGATCTCCGCGCAAACGCTTCGCGTTTGTCGCGAGGGAAAACCGGCTGCCACTTTTCCGGATCATGCTCTAGTGAATCTCCGCCGATTTCTTCAGCGCGTCCTTCAGCTTCTCCAGCGAGAAGTCCTTGGAGCGCGCGATCTCCAGGATCGGCGTCTCGCGACGGCCACACAGATCGCAAGCGTCGGGCAGCTTGGCGGCGAGCTCATAGGGGATCACGATGGCGCCGTGGCGGTCGGCATGGATGAGATCGTCGGACTTCACCGTCATGCCAGCGACGCGCACCTCGCCGCCGAAGCTCTCCGCATGCGTCCAGGCATGCGACGGGCCGATCGAGCCGGCAAGCGCCTGGAAGCCCGGGGCCCATTGCGGGATGTCGCGGATCGAGCCGTCGGTGATGACGCCAAGGCAGCCGAGCGCCTTGTGCACGTTGCTCTGCACCTCGCCCCAGAACGCGCCATAGCCGATATCGGCGCCGTCGATGTCCTGGATCACGGCGATACGGGGGCCCGATCCGGTACCCATGTATTCGTAATATTCGATGCGCCGCTTGGACGCCTCGGCCGCCGTCAGGCCCGACTTGGTCACCGCCCGAGCCGTCACCGTGCGGGCATAACCGACGATCGGCGGCAGATCCGGAAACGGGCAGACCAGCGGCTTGGTCGTATAGCCGATCAGCCGCCGCTCCGGCGCAATCACCTCCATCGCATTGCAGATCGTCGGCGTGTCATAACGCGCCAGCGCTTCGAGGACGGATGCGGGTACGGGCGCGGCATTGGTCACAGGCGTTTCTCCAGATTTTTGAGAGGATTTGGTCGCGAAAAGCCCTATAGCCGAGATCGCGGCCGAACCCAACTCATGGCTGATATCTTTGGAATGGAGTAGCCGCAGCTTCGCATTGCCGCTGCACAAAACGCCCGGGTGATGCATAAGAAAGCCGACGAGTAGCCGCCGCAACGACAATTCGGGCAAAGTCATGAAACATGAAGGAATATGGGCCGCGCGGCTCGCCCTGTTGGCGGCGGTTGCGTGGCCGTTGCAGGCCGCGATGGGAGCAACCTTCGCCGATCACGTCCAGGCGATCGCCGCGGGCACGCTGGCCGGGCCGGAATGCACTGGAGCCTCGGTCGCCATCGCCTTCGCCGGCACGGCAGGCACGGGGCAAGCATTCAGCGGCAGGGTCGCTTACGCAAATGGCGCGACAGAGTCTGCCGGTCCTAATACGATCTATGAGATCGGCTCTGTCACCAAGACCTTCACCGCCTTTCTGCTCGCGGACGCCGTTGCCAAAGGGCTCGTGAAGCTCGACGATCCCGTGGCGAAATATTTGCCTGAAGGGACCCGATTGCCGGTCTTCCAGAAGGATGGGCAGACCTATCCGATCCGCCTCGTCGATCTGGCGACCCATACGTCCGGCTTGCCGCGCGCGCTGCCCGATATGGTCTTCCCCTTCTCGACCGCGCAAATGTATGCGGGGCTGGCGAAGGTCTCACTCACCGCCCAGCCGAGCACCGCATGGGACTATTCCAATTTGGGCTTCGCACTGCTCGCCGAAGCCATGCAGAGGGTCTTCAAACAGCCCTACGAAAAACTTCTGGCCGACCGTATCGACGCGCCGCTCGGCATACCGCATACGGCCCTGGTCTCGGCCGGCAGCGACGGCGCCTGCACGCCGATCGGCTATGGCCCCAATGGCGGCCAGGCTCCGCTCAACAACAACTCCTGGCCGGCCTTCAACGGCGCCGGCGCGATCCGTTCCTCGCTCGCCGACATGACCCGATATCTGGACTTCGCGATATCAGGTGCCGGCGACACCGGCAAGTTGCGCCCACTGCTGTTCAGCTGGCAAAGATTCGACAAACTCGACGGCAGCGGCAGCGTCGAGCAAGGCCTTGCATGGCAGCGGATAACGCCGTTCGGCAACGGTGTCGATGTCGTCTGGAAAGATGGCGAGGTGCCAGGGTTCGCAAGCTACATCGCCTTCTCCGAAAAACTCGGCGAAGGCGTCGTCGTCCTGACTAACCGGCAAAGTTGCAAGGCCGTGCGCGCTGGGCTGTGCGTCTTGCGCGCGGCGGGCGATGCGGCCGGCATGGCAGCGACACGCGGGCCGAATTGCGTGTTCTAGAACTGCGATACAGTCCGAAGGATGGGTTGAAGGAAGTGAAACCCATCGCGTTCGCCGAGGGCAAGTGATGGGTGTCGCTCCGCTCAACCCATCCTGCGCACTGAGCAATTTAGTGCAGCCGCCCCAGCCGATCTTCTTGCGAAGACTCGACGACGGTCAGTGACGGCGCTGCCGCCGGCGGCGCGGGCGCGGCTGGCTGTGCGTTCGCCGCCTCATAGGCGAGCTTCTGGTCGCGGTAGGACTTCCAGCCCAGCGGCAGGCTCAGGAGATAGAGCACTGAACCGGCCGAGAGGATGTGCCAGGGATAACCGATCAGAAGCGCGATGAAGAAGATCACGGAGACGAAGACCGGCAGCACCATCTCTGGCGGCACGCGCATGCGGATGCTCTTGCCCGAAAACACCGGCAGCCGCGACACCATCAGGAAGGCGATCACGAGCGTATAGACCGCGGTCACCAGCGCCGGCGGCGTCCAGACGCCGAGGAAGGCGAGATAGACCGGCAGCAGCGCCGTCACCGCGCCCGCGGGCGCCGGCACGCCGGTGAAGTAGTTGGAGGCGAAGGGCGGCCGGTTCGGATCGTCCATCGAGGCGTTGAAGCGCGCCAGCCGCAAGCCGCCGGAAATCGCGAACACCATCGCGGCAATCCAGCCGCCGTCATGCAGCTCATGCAGCTGCCAGAAATAAAGAATCAGGCCGGGCGCCACGCCGAAATTCACGAAATCGGCGAGGCTGTCGAGCTCGGCGCCGAATTTCGATTGCCCCTTGATCATGCGCGCGACGCGGCCATCGAGGCCATCAAGCACGGCGGCGAACACGATGGCCGCAACCGCAAGCTCCATCCGCCCTTCCGTGGAGAGCCGGATCGCGGTTAGGCCGGCGCAGATCGCCAGCAGTGTGATGACGTTGGGCACCAGCATCCGCACCGGGATCGGGCGAAACCGGCGGCGGCGCAACTCGGCATAGCTGTAACGGGGCTCGAACATGACCGCAATATAACAAGCGCAATGCGCTTACGCCATCGTTCCGCCAGCCGCTGCAATGTCGCAGTGCGATTAGTTAATTGTTGCGGAACGTCCGGTTCTCGTCGCGAAAGGCGAAATCCGCCAGAATCGTCTCGCCGGCGATCGCGGTCTGGCCTTCCGAGACGAGCGCGCGCGTGCCGTCAGGCAGATAGACGTCGAGCCGCGAGCCGAAGCGGATCAGCCCGAAGCGCTCGCCGGCGCCGATGGACTGGCCTTCCTTGACAAAGCAGACGATACGGCGCGCCACGAGGCCTGCGATCTGGATCACGCCGATGCGCCCGTTCGGCGTCGAGATCACCAGTGAATTGCGCTCATTGTCCTCGCTCGCCTTGTCGAGCTCGGCGTTGAGGAAGGCGCCGGGACGATAGGCGATGCGGTCGATGCGGCCTGCAACCGGCGCGCGGTTCACATGGCAGTTGAACACGCTCATGAAGATCGAGACCCGCGGCAGAGGCCGGTCGCCGAGCCCCAATTCGGCCGGCGGGATCACGTTGGTGATCATCGAGACGCGGCCGTCGGCCGGCGAGACCACGATGCCATCGCGGATCGGCGTGACGCGCACGGGATCGCGGAAGAACAGCGCGCACCAGATGGTCAGGATCGAGCCGATCCAACCGAGCGGCGTCCACATCCAGAACAGGATCAGGCTCGCCAGCGCAAAGCCGCCGATGAAGGGATAGCCCTCGGGGTGGATCGGCGGAATCTGCGCGCGAATGGAATTGGCGATGGACATCAAAACTCGCTGACACTGTTTCGGCGGAGACGCTTTTACGCGGCCCGGGGCGCGCAAGCAATGTGTGGCTGGAGCATGATCCGGAAAAGTGTCCAGCGGTTTTCCGAAAAGATCATGCTTGATCAAAAAAGCTATTCCGCCGCGGTCGCGATGGCATCGTCGACCGGCGGCACGTCGCCATCGACCGGCGGCGGCAGGCGATTTGGCTCCTCGTTGTCGTCATCGACCAGCGCCAGCCGTTCGCGCGCCTCTTCGGCTTCGCGCTGCCGGTTCCACATGCTGGCATAGAGCCCGCCTTTCGCCAGCAGCACGCCGTGGGTGCCGCGCTCGGCGATGCAGCCTTGATCGAGCACGATGATCTCATCGGCCGCGACAATGGTCGAGAGCCGGTGCGCGATCACCAGTGAGGTGCGATTACGGGAGACCCGATCCAGCGCCTCCTGGATTTCGGCCTCGGTGTGGCTGTCCAGCGCCGACGTCGCCTCGTCCAGCACCAGGATCGGCGGCGCCTTCAGGACCGTGCGCGCGATCGCGACGCGCTGCTTCTCGCCGCCGGAAAGCTTCAGGCCGCGCTCGCCGACCTGGGTCTCATAGCCCTTCGGCGACATGCGGATGAAGGAATCGATCTGTGCCAGTCGCGCCGCCTCCTCGACCTCGGCATCGCCGGCATCCCAGCGGCCGTAGCGGATGTTGTAGCGGATGGTGTCGTTGAACAGCACGGTATCCTGCGGCACCATGCCGATCGCCGCGCGCAGCGAGGTTTGCGTGACTTCGCGGATGTCGTGGCCGTCGATGGTGATCGACCCGCTGGAAATATCGTAGAGCCGGAACAGCAGCCGCGAGATGGTCGACTTGCCGGCGCCCGAAGGCCCCACGATCGCAACCGTCTTGCCGGCCGGCACCTCGAAGCTCAGACCCTTGAGGATTTGGCGATCCGGGTCATAGGAAAAGCGCACGTCGTCGAAGCGCACGAGACCCGCCGTCACCACCAGCGGCTTCGCGCCGGGCAAATCCTTGATCTCGGCCTCGCGCGCCAGCACCTCGAACATCTTCTCGATATCGACGACCGCCTGCTTGATTCCGTTATACAGCATGCCCATGAAATTCAGCGGCTGGTAGAGCTGGATCATCATGGCGTTGATCATGACGAAGTCGCCGACACTGTTATGGCCTTGCCGGATGCCGGTCGCGCACATCAGCATGGTCGCCGTCAGGCCCGCCGTGAAGATCACCGCCTGCCCCGCGTTGAGCAGCGTGAGCGAGGTATAGGTCTTCACACTGGCATGCTCGTAGCGCTCCATCGAGCGGTCATAGCGCGCCGCCTCGCGCGCCTCGGCGCCGAAATATTTCACGGTCTCGTAGTTCAGGAGCGAGTCGATCGCCTTGGTGTTCGCATCCGTATCGGAATCGTTCATCTTGCGGCGGATGCCGAGCCGCCACGTGGTCGCAACATAGGTGAACGACATGAACACCACGACCATGGCCAGCGTCGCCAGCACGTAACGCCAGTCGAACTGCCAGAGCAGCACGCCCATCAGAAGCGAGACCTCGACAATGGTCGGCAGCAGTTGCAGGATTACCAGGCGCACGATGGTCTCGATGCCGTTGCGGCCGCGCTCGAGCACGCGCGTCAGCCCGCCGGTCTTGCGCTCCAGATGAAACCGCAGCGACAACTCATGCATGTGGACAAAGGTGATGGTGGCGAGCCTGCGCACCGCATGCATGGCGACGCGCGCGAAGATACCGTCACGCCATTGCGTCAGCACCGCCATCAGCACCCGCAAGGCCCCGTAGCCCGCGGTCAGCAGCAGGGGCGAGGCCAGCACCCATAATTTCCAGTTCGAGGCATCGATCGGCGCCGAGCCCTTCCCGGTCAGGGCATCGGTCGCCCATTTGAAGATGAAGGGCACCGCCAACGTGGCGAGTTTCGCCACCAGGAGCAGCACCACCGACCACATCACGCGCATCTTCAGGTCGGCGCGGTCGCTCGGCCAGATGTAGGGCCAGAGATGGATCAGGGTGCCCACCAGGGTCGCCTCGGCGGACGAGCGCGCCTCGGGCGGCGCTTCACCGGCAGGCGGGGACGAATGAGGAGGTACCATCAGCGGGGGCCTAAGGGCCGCGATCCGCGGCTGCTACTTTTTTCATCTGTACGATGGGTCATATAGAGGCTTTGGGCAGTTGTTGCATCCTCGACCGAACGCAAATCCTTCGCGAATCGAGGGTATTTGCGGGTAAGTTCGGCTGTCCATTGACCTCGATCCCGGCTTGACGCCGTTTACGCTGCAGTGCCACATGACGGGCATGAACAAAATCAAGACTATCTGTGTTTATTGCGGTTCCAGCGCAGGTACCAATCCCCGCTTCACCGAGGCCGCCTCGACCTTCGGCAAGATCCTGGCCGAGAACGGCATCCGCCTGGTCTATGGCGGCGGCTCGAACGGATTGATGGGCGCGGTGGCCAACGGCGTGCTCGATCACGGCGGCAGCGTCACCGGCATCATTCCCGAATTCCTGAACTCGCGGGAGCGGATGCTGACCCGCGTGCAGGAATTGGTCGTCACCCCCGACATGCATGAGCGCAAGCGGCTGATGTTCGAACGCTCGGACGCGTTCGTGGCGCTGCCCGGCGGCATCGGCACGCTGGAGGAGCTGGTCGAGCAATTGACCTGGCAGCAACTTGGCCGGCATTCACGCCCCGTGCTACTCGCCAATATCGATGGCTTCTGGGAGCCCCTGCTCGCGCTGATGACGCACATGCGCTCAACCCAGTTCATCCGCCCCGGCATGGCGGTCGAGGTGCTGAAGGCTGAACGCGTCGAGGACATCCTCCCGCGCCTGCGCGCCGCTGCTGCGTTGGTGCCGGACGAAGCGATGCAGATGGCGCCGGAAGTCGCGCGAAGGCTTTAGCTTCGCGGTCGGAATTATTGCGGGAACGTCACCGCCTCGATGCGGTTGCCGTCGGGATCGAGCACGAAGGCCGCGTAATATTTGACGCGGTCGTGCGGCCGCAGACCGGGCGGGCCATCGGAGATGCCGCCGCTGTTCACGGCAGCGGCATGAAAGGCGTCTACCTCGGCCGTCGTCTTCGCCCGCAGGCAGATATGGGTGCCGCTTTCATGCGGCACCTTGCCCATCGCTGCACGCAGATTGATCCAGAACTCCGGATAAGCCTTGCCGAAGCCGACCGTTGCCGGCCGCGTCACCAGCCGCGTAAGACCGAGCGCGGCAAGTGCTGCTTCATAGAAGCGCGCGGCGCGTTCGAGGTCGGCGACGCCGACGGAGACATGGTCGATCATTTCTCGTTCCCTCCTCGAGGAGCGAAGCGACGAAGCAATCCATAGCTCAGCAAGCGGGAAGATGGATTGCTTCGCTTCGCTCGCAATGACGATGTTCTTGCCGCCCTACGCCGGCGCACCCGATTTCACCAGCTTGTAGATCACCGAATCCATCAGCGCCTGGAACGAGGCGTCGATGATATTCGGCGAGACGCCGACCGTGGTCCAGTGCTCGCCTGCCTCATCCTCGCTCTCGATCAGCACGCGCGTGACGGCTTCCGTGCCGCCGTTGAGGATACGCACGCGATAATCGATCAGCTTCAGGCCCTCGATATATTTCTGGTACTTGCCGAGGTCTTTCCGTAGCGCGACGTCGAGCGCGTTGACCGGGCCGTTGCCTTCCGCGGCCGAGATCAGCCGCTCGCCGGCGACGTCGACCTTCACCACCGCGAGCGCCACCGTGACGCGTTGGCCGTTGGCGTTGTAGCGCTGCTCGACATTGACGTCGAACTGCTCGACCCGGAAATATTCCGGCACCTTGCCGAGCGTCCGCCGCGCCAGCAGATCGAACGAAGCGTTGGCCGACTCGTAGGCAAAGCCCGCGGCCTCCCGCTCCTTCAATTCCTCGACCAGCCGCGCAAGCTTCGGATCACTCTTGTCATAGGCAATGCCGGCACGGTCGAGCTCGGCGATCACATTGGAACGGCCGGCCTGGTCGGACACCAGCACCTTGCGGTGGTTGCCGACGGTTTCCGGGGATACATGCTCGTAGGTCTGCGGATCCTTCAGCACTGCGGAGGCATGAATGCCGGTCTTTGTGACGAAGGCGCTCTCGCCGACGTAAGGAGCGTGCCGGTTCGGCGCGCGGTTGAGCATGTCGTCGAGGGTGCGCGATACTTTCATCAGGTTGGCGAGCTTGGCATCGGACACGCCGATCTCGAAGGCATCGGCAAATTCGCACTTCAGCTTGAGCGTCGGGATCAGCGAGCAGAGATTGGCGTTGCCGCAGCGCTCGCCAAGTCCGTTCAGCGTACCCTGGATCTGCCGCGCGCCGGCACGCACCGCGGCGAGCGAATTGGCGACGGCCTGCTCGGTGTCGTTATGGGCGTGAATGCCGACATGATCGCCCGGGATATGCTTTGTCACCTCCGTGACGATGCTTTCCACCTCATGCGGCATGGTGCCGCCATTGGTGTCGCAGAGCACCACCCAGCGCGCGCCGGACTCATAGGCCGCCTTGGCGCAGGCCAGCGCGAACTCGGCGTTCTCCTTGTAGCCGTCGAAGAAATGCTCGCAATCGAGCATCACCTCGCGCCCGGCTTTCTTGGCTGCGCTCACGCTGTCGCGGATGGAAGCCAGGTTTTCCTCGTTGGTGGTCTCGAGCGCGACCCGCACCTGATAGGCGGAAGATTTCGCCACGAAGCAGATCGCGTCTGCTTTCGCTTCCAGCAATCCCGCGACGCCTGGATCGTTGGAGACCGAGCGCCCTGCCCGCCGCGTCATGCCAAAGGCGGTGAAACGCGCGTGATTGAATTTGGGCTTGGCCGAGAAAAACTCGGTATCGGTCGGATTGGCGCCGGGATAGCCGCCCTCGACATAATCGATGCCGAACTCGTCGAGCATGGCGGCGATGACCTGCTTGTCGGCAAGCGTGAAGTCGACGCCGTTGGTCTGCGCGCCGTCGCGCAGCGTGGTGTCGAAGAGATAGAGGCGTTCGCGGCTCATGCCTGTCCCCCGCTCCCGAGTGTCTTCTGCATGGTGGTGTTGGCGAGCCATTCGCCGTTGATGGTGACGGTATTGCGCTGCTGCGCGACATAGCCACGCTTCCTGAAAAAATCCTGCGCGTTATCGCTGGCGTCGACCGTGAGCTTCGTCGCACCCCGTGCGCCCGCGAGCTTCTCCAGCGCATCGCACAGCGCCGAGGCTACGCCCTGCCCGGCGGCCGCCGGATGCACATAGAGCATGTCGATGTGGTCCTTGCCCCTGAGCGAAGCAAAGCCGACCGGCGCGTTCTCCAGGCTCGCGATCAGCGTCAACTCACCGGCGAGCTTCTTGCCGAACTCTGCCTCGTCATCGGCGACCGACGCCCAGGCTTCCTGCTGCGTCTCGTCGTAATCGTCGCCGGTCAATTCCTGGATCGCCGCGGCAAAGATCGCCGCGAGCACCGGCGTGTCAGCCGGCAGGAACGGACGCAGCGCGGGGGTGGCAGCGGCACTCATCGCGCAACCTCCCAGGTGGTACCTTCCTTGGAATCCTTGATCGCAATGCCCATCCCGGCCAGCTCATCGCGGATACGATCCGACTCCCTAAAATCCTTTCGCGCCCGCGCCGCGGTGCGATCGGCGATCAGCGCATTGACGCGGTCGGCATCGACGCCGCTGGCCTTGCGCTTCCGGCCTTCCCATTGCGCGGCGCTCTCGGCAAGGAATCCGAGGAAGCGCAGCGAGGCCGCAAACGCACCGAGGTCGCTGCTGCGCAGACCATGCAGTGCTGCGATCATCTGCGGCGTGTTGAGATCGTCGGACAGCGCCTCGAGAATGCGGTCCGAGAGTTGTCCATCATGCACGTCAGCGTCCTTGTACCAATCGTCGAGCGTGCGGGCGCTCTCCTCGACACTCTTCAGCGTCCAGTCCATCGGCGAGCGATAATGCGTCTTGAGCATGTTGAGGCGCAGCACCTCGCCCGGCCAATCCGCCAGCAGCTCGTTGATGGTGACGAAGTTGCCGAGCGATTTCGACATCTTGGCGCCTTCGACATGCACAAACTCGTTGTGCAGCCAGTAATTCGCCATCGTCGGCGTGCCATGCGCGCAACGCGACTGCGCGATCTCGTTTTCATGGTGCGGAAAGATCAGGTCGAGACCGCCGCCGTGAATGTCGAAGACATCGCCGAGATAGGCCGCGCTCATGGCGGAGCATTCGATATGCCAGCCCGGCCGGCCCCTGCCCCACGGACTTTCCCAGCCGGGCTCGTCCGCGGAGGATTGTTTCCACAGCACGAAATCGGCGGCGTTCTTCTTGTGGGCATCGACGGCGACGCGCGCGCCGGCCAGTTGCTCGTCAAGCTTGCGGCCCGACAGCGCGCCATAGTCCGGCATCGACTGAGTGTCGAACAGCACTTCGCCGGCAGCCTCATAGGCATGGCCGCGGTCGATGAGCTGTTTGATCAGCGTCTCCATGTCGGTCTTGCCGTCGGGGCGCGGCAGCACGAACTCGGTCGCGCGCGGCTCGAAGGTCGGCGGCAAGCAGCCCAAGGCCGCAACGTCGGCATGGAATTGGTTCGCGGTCTTTTCCGTAACCTTGCGGATCGCCTCGTTCAGCGGCAGCCCTGGAAAGTCGCGGACGGCGCGTGCGTTGATCTTGTCATCGACGTCGGTGATGTTGCGAACGTAAGTCACGTGCTTCTCGCCGTAGACGTGGCGCAGCAGCCGAAACAGCACGTCGAACACGATGACCGGGCGCGCGTTGCCGATATGGGCGAAGTCGTAGACCGTCGGCCCGCAGACATACATGCGCACGTTGGTGGGATCGAGCGGCTTGAAGGTCCGCTTCTCCCGCGTCAGCGTATCGTAAAGGCGCAATTCCAATTGCGGATTCATGGATCACCCGTGGCTTGCCAGCCGGGCGTCTGGTGATCTCAATGTTTGAGAAAAGACGGCCTCAGCCAGCTATTCGCTAGCTCGTAATCTCGCAAATAATACAAATGGCGAGGAAACCGTTCATGCGTCGCACCATGCGGCAAGCGGAGGCTCCGCGTCAAGATCGCAGGCCCACGAAAAAGCCGTTTTCGGCGGGGAGATGCGGCCCTTCGAGGCCTAATCATTAACGATTTGAGTTTATCAATTGGGAGCGCTCATCTCATTTCCCGGTGACTTATGCGACTCGCTCCAGCACTCTTGGCCGGCGCATTACTCATTTGCGCGACGGCGGCCTCCGCAGAGACCCACATCTTCATCATCGCCAACCATCCCGACGGCTATGGCATCGACCAGTGCCTCGCCAAGGGCGACAAATGCGGGGCGAACGCCGCCCGTTCATATTGCCAATCACGGGATTTTGCGCAGGCCTCCAACTATCGCCGCGTCGACCCCGACGAAATCACCGGTTCGGTGCCGAAAGACGGTGCCAATTGCGCGCATGGCGGCTGCGACGAATTCGTCGCAATCACCTGCCAACGCTAAGGTTTTAGGTTCCCGCCACACCACGGCCGCGGAAACGACGTGACGCTGCCGTTGGAAGCGGCTATAGGGCGGCCCCGGCCTTCGCGCCGCGCGGAATTCCCTGTTGGCCGGATACATGCCTGACACGTTGAACGCTTTCTCTTCCAGAAAAATGCTGGCGGCCTTTTCTAAAAAAATGCTGGCCGCGCTGCTCGGCAGTTTGCTGCTGAGCACGAGCGCATTCGCGCAAGTGCAGCAGGGCATGCAGCCTCCGCCGCCGCCTCCCCCCGGTCCGCCGCCACAGGCAGGGGCGCCGCCGGCCGTCAATCCGATCTGTCCGCGGCTCGAAGGACAGCTTGCGACCATCGATCGCGGCGGCACCGGCGATCCCCAGAAAGACGACCAGATCCGCCGCTACCAGGACGCCCAGACCCAGCAGCAGGCCGAGCTCGACCGCGTCACAAGTCAGGCCAAGCGAATGGGCTGCGACAGCTCGGGGTTCTTCTCGATCTTCAGCGGACAGTCGTCGCAGTGCGGACCGGTCAATACCCGCATCCAGCAGATGCGCGCCAATCTCGATCAGATCACGAGCAACCTCGAACGGCTGCGCACCGGCGGCTTCGGCGGCCCCGATCGCGACAGCCAGCGCCGTTCGGTCTTGACCGCGCTGGCGCAGAACAATTGCGGCCCGCAATATGCGAACGCGGCGGCAGCGCCCGGGCCGGGCGGCTTCCTGAACAATCTGTTCGGCGGCGGCAACAACAATCCCAACGGGCAGCCCGGTGTGGATCCCAACAGCATGTCCGGCACGTATCGTACCGTCTGCGTTCGTACCTGCGACGGCGGCTATTTCCCGGTCTCGTTTGCGACCTCGCCGGCGCGCTTCGGCGACGACGAGAGGCAGTGCAAGGCGCTGTGCCCGGCGACCGAGGCCGAGCTTTACGCCTATCAGAATCCCGGCCAGGACATCAACCAGGCGGTCTCGATCAGTGGCGCGCCCTACACGGCGCTGCCGAACGCTTTCAAATTCCGCACCGAGTTCAATCCGTCCTGCGCCTGCAAGGCACCGGGCCAGTCCTGGTCGGAGGCGCTGAAATCGATCGACGACAAGGCCGACGCCGCGCAGCAGGGCGACATCATCGTCACCGAGGAAAGCGCGAAGAAAATGCAGCAGCGTGGTCAGCAGCCAGCGAAGGCGGGCAAGAAGGGCGCGGGGCCGGCGCAGGCCAGCGCCCCCGACTCGGCCGCAGCGGCCGCACCTGATGCCACAGCTGGCGCGTCATCCAACAAGCAGATCCGCACCGTCGGTCCCAAATTCCTGCAGGACAACTCCACGCCGTCGGTCCCGCACTGACGCAATTCAACGCCTACTGGTTCAGGAGCGGAATGTCCTTGGGCGACTTCGGCCCCGGCAGCGAGCTCAGGAAGGCGTGGATGTCGGCCGCATCCTTGTCGGACAGCACATCCGTCGAGAATGACGGCATGTCGTTCGGCGCCTCGCGCAGGAACGAGATGAAGGATTCCACGGGCAGCGCGATATCGGCGAGCGCCGGCGTCGGATAGTTGAACCTGCCGCCCTGCCCGGCACGGCCGTGGCATTCGAAGCAGCCGTCGGCGAGATAGAGCCGCTTGCCGTTGACGGGATCGCCCGGCGGCGGCGTGTCGTCGGCCCGCGCCGTGGCGAGGCCCCCCATCATCACGGCGACGACCGCCGTCGCGACGATCCGCATCCAGGTCGAAGCGAATTGGCTGATCATTGTTTCCCCGCCTCAACGTTGGTCCATTACGACATCGAGCAGCGCCGGCTGCCCGCTCTTGACCATGGCAACCGCGCGTTTGAGCGCAGGCCCGAGTTCGTTCGGATCAGAAATCGGGCCCTCGCCATAGACACCAAAACCCTTGGCAACGGTCGCATAGTCGACAAAGGGATCCTTCAGCGTAGTGCCGATATCAGCCTTGGTAATGCCACGGCCGTGGCGGGCGGCCATCGCCTGCAGGTACATGTATTCCTGATGGTAGGCGCGATTGTTATGCACGATGTAGAGCAAGGGAATTTGGTGATGCGCCGCCGTCCACAGGGTCGACGGCACGAACATGAAGTCGCCGTCGCCGCCGATCGCGACCGTCAGCCGGCCGTGCCGCTTGTTGGCAAGCGCGGCTCCCAGCGATGACGGCAGGTTGTAGCCGACGCCGCCGCCGCCGGCGACGCCGTTCCATCGGTAGGGCTTGTCGAAATTCCACAGGCGGTGCGGCCAGGACAAGCCGATCGAGGTGCCGGCCAGCGACCAGTCCTCGTCCTTGATCTGGTTGTAGAGTTCGGCGCAGAGCCGCGCGGTGGTGATCGGGCTTGCGTCCCAGCCGACGGTGGCGGCGGACTTCGCCTGCTCGACGGTGGCAAGCCTCGCAGCAGCCAGCTTCTTGCCGCGCGCCTCGAACGCCGACTTCCGCCCCTCGTCGATCTGGCGCTTGACCTGGTCGATCAGCGACGGAAGGCTCGCTTCAGCATCACCCGCGATATCGAGATCGGTTTCCTGGTAGCGGCCGAAGTCCTGATAGTTGGCCTTCAGATAAAGGCCGCGCGTGCCGAGGGTGACGATCCTGGTACCCTTCTTGTAGCGCGGCTCGGAGGAGCGCACGATGCGGTCGTGGAAATCGGCAAGCGTGCCCCACAAATCGTTGACCTCCATTGCGACGATCAGGTCGGCGGAGGCCAGGATCGAACGGCGGAACGACTGGTTCAGCGGATGCCGCGAGGGGAAATTCATCCGCCCGTAATTGTCGATCACGGCGCATTGCAGCGTCTCGGCGAGTTCAACCAGCCGCGGCATGCCGGCCGGTGTCCGCGCCACCCGATCGCAGATGATCACCGGGTTTTCGGCGGCGACCAACATCTTCGCGAGCTCGCCGAGCGCCGCATCGTCGCCCTGCGGCGGCGTGGCCCGCGTGAATTTCGGAATGCGCAGGAGATCACGATTCTCGATCGGATTTTCCTGCAGCTCGGCGTCGAGCGACAACATCACCGGCGCCATCGGCGGCGTGGTCGCAATCTTGTAGGCGCGCACCGCGGATTCTGCGAAATGCTGCAGCGAAGCCGGCTGGTCGTCCCATTTGACGAAGTCGCGCGTCAGCACCGCCGGATCGATCGCCGAATGCGGCCATTCGGCGCCAGGCGCCCGCTTGTTGGCCTCCATGATGTTGCCGCCCATCACGATGATGGGCACGCGATCGCACCAGGCATTGTACATCGCCATGGAAGCATGCTGCAGCCCGACCACGCCGTGGCAGATCATGGCGAGCGGCTTGCCTTCCATCTTGGCGTAGCCCTGTCCCATATGCACCGCGATCTCCTCGTGCGGGCAGGTGAGGATTTCGGGCTTGGTATTGCCGCCGTAATTGATGACGGCCTCATGCAGGCCGCGGAAGCTCGAGGCGCAATTCATCGCGAGATAGTCGATATCGAGCGTCTTGAACACGTCGACCATGAAGTCGCCGCCGCTCGAGGTCTGGTTGACCGGATCGGCCGGCGGCGGCATCGAGTCGGCCGCGGCGAGTTTCGGACCCGGAGGCTGCGCTTTGGGACGCTCCTCGGGAACGCCTGATATCGGCGTGTTGGCGGAAACCGGGGTGCTCAGCGCGGCCGCGCCTGCGATCGTTGCCCCCTTGAGGAAATTTCGACGCGACGCGTCGGGCGCGCTGTCGCGCGTGCCGCCTTTGGACATGGTCTTCCTCCCAGAAAGGAACCGTACCTTATGTCGACGAGCTCTTGTTGTTGGCGCGAAGTGTCGCCTCGCGCCTGGGATGCGTCAAGACGAGGATACGTGAATGCATGGCTGTCGCGCGAAAACGCGGCTGGGCACAAAGTCGGCCGGTCTGGATCGCAGCCTGCCGCATCCCTCACGCGGAGGAGCGCTCGATTTCCCACCGTGGGCCCGATTTGCCTGCCGGATTACCTCGTCACGTCGTTCCTCGCGATGATCCGGATTTCTTGTAAGGCAGGTCTTAAGGATTTGGCGCCACAGATAGGCAATCCAAAACGGCCCGCAAACTGCGGGCCGTTAGCCTGATAGCGGTGCGCGGCGGCACGCTGAACCAAGGCTGCGCTTTGACGCCAAGGACGATCATCGTCCTGCCGGCGGGAAGCGCGTGAAATCGGCGCTTGCGTCGGTCGCTGAAGAGCGCCGCCCTTGCCGCCGGATCGTGCCAATCTGCTCGACCGGCCAGAAAAGCCGGCCGCGCCACAGAGTCGAAACCGAGCGCAGGCCCAGAACTCTGACTTGGCGCTTGCGCTGGCACCAAAAGCAATCCCCACGATTCCAACACAAACCTGGAGACGCCGTGTTCCGTAGGCAGCGCAATCGATCCCGACGGATCCCGACCGCAAGTGAGGCATCGCCGCGCGGTCGCAGGGGGCGAACCATGAGGCGCCTGATGATTTTTCTGTTCCTCGTGGCCTTAACGGCGAATGCGATTGTCAACTACAAGGATTCGCCGCGGGCGGCGCTCGCGAGCGACGCCGTTTCGGATTTTTGGCGCCAGCACGAGTCAGCCTACGCCGTGCAGATACCTCGCGGCTCGAACGGCGAGTTCGCCGTGCAGGCCAAAATCAACGGGGTCGGCACCGCGATGGTGGTCGATACCGGCGCGACCTCGGTCGTCCTGACTTACGAAACTGCGAAGGCCGTTGGCCTCCCGCTGGAACTGCTCGAATATAATGTCGATGTTCAAACCGCGGGCGGGCGCACCAAGGCAGCGCGGCTCTGGCTCGATCGATTGGCGATCGGCAAGCTGGAGGAGCGCTCGGTGTCGGCGCTGGTGGTGCCACACGGACAGATGACAACCAATTTGCTCGGCATGAGCTTTCTCGACCGGCTCGAAAGCATCGAGGTGCGCGCCGACCATTTGATGCTGCGTGGCTTCCACGAGCCGGTGGCTGTGCGCAGCGAGCGGCGCAAATCCGTCATCAACTAGGGCGTGATCCGGACCCGTAGGGCCGCGTTAGCGCAAAGTGTGAAGCGGTTTTCCCTCGCGACAAAACGCGAAGCGTTTGCGCGGAGATCATGCTCAATCAAAAGCCCAAAGCGCGATGACGATCTAACCTGACTTCATCGCGCTTCAGGACGTCGGGTCACCATCGAAACGCCGCGATCGAAGCGCCGTCGAGGTACGTACCGGCGAGATTACTTGCACGGATTTCCCTGGTTCGATGACCACCACTGCCATCGCGAAGCGCCACCGGACCAGCAGGAGGCAGGCAGCATCTTGAAGCTGGGAGCCGATGTAGCCGGTTGCGCCGGTTCCGGAGACGATCCTTCGGCAACCTTCGGCCCTACGGCAACCTTTGATCCTTCAACCGTCTTGGGTCTGGAAAGTTCGCTTGGCGGCCGCGCAGCGCCGTTTGCCGTATTGGCGGCGCCGGCCTCGGCAGGTGCGCGCGGCAAATTCGGAGACGGCCTGACATCGGCCAGAACACGGTGGCCGGCTTGCACAGGCCGCAGTGGCGGTAAAGCATTCCTCGCGGGAATTGGCCGATTGGCGCGCTGTGCCGGGATCGGCTCGGGCATGTCACCGTTTTCCCGATAACGAACGACCTTCGGCACGGGTGGGATCTCGCCCGGTCCCACACCAATGTCACGCGGCGGCACCAGAGCGATGTCACGCGCTGGTTCGCCTGCGACTTCACGCCCGGGCGCCGGTCGCTCCTGGGGGCGTCCTTCGTCCGTTATTTCGATGGTCGTATTGCTCGGACCTTCCTGTTGCACCAGGTCGAAGAGTATCGCTGCATGATGGGGATGAAGCCGTACGCATCCGTGCGATGCCGGTCCGCCAAGTTGATCGATCGCGTAGCTACCGTGGATGGCATAGCCGTTGTGGAAGAATATCGAAAATGGCATCGGCGAGTTGTAGTACGCGGTGGAGAACCAACTACGCTCCAATCGTTGCGGAGCATAGACCCCATTCGGGGTTGCCATGTTGTCGCGGCCGGTGGAGACAGGCCACGTATACCTGATGTAGCCATCCTGAATAACGAGCATGCGTTGCGTCGCTTTGTCGACAAGTATGTCGAGTTTTGCCTCGGCGCTTTCGCTGCAGACAAAGCATGCAAGCGTTGCAAGCAGGATAATCGCATGGCCACGCATGACGAACTCCAAGGATTCTTTCTTGTGGATAAAGGCAGGTGATTCGAGGATGTTTCGCGGTACTTTCTTGACCGAAGTGCGAGCGGAATCCGGGCAGACGATGGTCCGCTCGAAGAGCTACCGCAAACTGCTTGCAAGACCAGCAGTTAGCGACGGGCGTTGCTCAGAAATTGCGCATCGCGCACAATGAGCGAACGCCATGCATGGAGCCATCACCGCGCAGTGAGTGTGAAAGGCGTTCCTGCCAAGCCACAATACCCTTTGCGCGGTTCTGACGATCGCGGAGCGTTGGTCTCCCAACGCCACATCATGCAACCTCCCCCCTGGCATCGAAAGAAATGTCCCCTCATCTGGTGATGCAGGCGTGGGAAAAACATTCGATACAGCATGTTCTTGAAGCGACCTTTGGGGCCCGGATTGGAGCGATTGAACGCAAATGGCCTTTCTTCCCAACGAAGGCGGATCATCGGGCACCATTTTTTCATCACCGCGTCTTCTTCGGTCACGAGCATTGGAAACTCTCCATTTAGATGACGATCACATGACGGCATCTATCGATTGCGGTTGCCGACTCTTCCTCCAACGATAGCGAACGCTCTCAAGCACTTCTCTTTCCAAGGAGATCCGAGCAAGAGCCCTGTCACTCCCCCGCCTTCGCCCTCCGCGAAACCAACCTCGGCCTTGAAACACTCCAACTGACGCCCTGAAAAATTCTCGAATCGGGCTTACGGCAGTGGCAAAGGCTTGTGGGCGGGCGTCGGGGCTAAAGGCAGCATTCCGCAGCATTCCTAAAGAGTACTCGCACCGCGAATGTCAGGCCTGTGGCCATGACCTCGCGACGAGCACGTAGTCATGTGATCGTACGGACAAGATTTTGAGCGTTTGGTCGTAGCGCGGGAGATTGCGCAGTGAACTTCGGGTTTGTTGCTTCGCTCATCGTCGTGATCCTTGCGGT
>Ga0210387_10000830_pt1 | contig 22573 bp, 24 predicted proteins | sample IncBWC7OmetaG_FD_160108 | JGI IMG/M metagenome (GOLD analysis project Ga0210387, IMG submission 160108) | Forest soil microbial communities from Barre Woods Harvard Forest LTER site, Petersham, Massachusetts, United States - Inc-BW-C-7-O ...
GTCTGGGCGTGACGAGCTGGCCCAAGCGCGAACAGGTCGATCCCGCCGATCTCATCGGCGCGGGCGAGATCCTCAAGCTCGTCGGCTGGAAGACCCGCAAGAGCTTCCTCGACGCCCAGAAGACCCGCGACTTCCCACCGCCGGTCGTCGTGGTCCGCGGCGCGCGACTCTGGCACCGAGAGGATGTCGAGCAGTGGGTGGAGCGCCAACGCTAGTCGAGCGCAGCTCAGTCGGGCAGGAAGCCGTCCTTGATCTCAGCGCGGGCCGGGGCGCTGTCTAAAGCCCGAAGGACCTGACTCCGTTTGGCGAGCCCGTGCGCGTCGGCGAACTCCAAGAACCTTCTCGTAGAGCCAGTACGTCTGCCCTGGGTGCGTGAAACCGCTACCCCGAAGATGGGAGAGCACTGCGCGCCGAAGGGCCAGGCGCTCCGCCTTCAGCCCTGGGGAACTGTCGTCGAGGATCGCCTCCAGCGCGAAGAATTGGAACAGCAACGCGACTAGCTGGTCCGTGGCGAGCTGGGCTCGCTCGAACCATTCGAGTGCCCTGTTCGCGGCCTGCTGGACCACCGTCCCGCCTGTGGGCGGTAGCGCCGAGATGGTGGCCACCGTCACCAGCTTCAGCTCGTCCTCGTTCAGATCGAGTGACATGGTTTCGCCGGGGCGTGACCCCCAGCCGCCACCGATGTCGGTGAACCAGTAGGCGGTCCCGAGCCTGAAACGCAACTGCTGGTCGATGATCCCCATGTCCTGTCTGAGATCGACCCGCAGAAGACGCAGGCCGTGTTCGGCGATCTCGCGGGCGCGGCCCATCATCGCGCGGCCGCTCGTCCCGGAGCAGTCCGCCGCGATCACCGAGTCCATGGTCGGGTCGAGTTGAAGGATGAAGTCCGAAGGGGCGATCTCGCCGCGCGGGTAAAGGGTCGCGCCCCCGAGCTGGACTCGGCGGTGAACGGTCAGGCCCTCGACAGGGAAGAAGCAGATTTGATCGCTGGGCTCCTCCGCATTGGCGGCGATGAACCCTGCTACGCGGCTGGCGCTCCGGTTCAAGAACGCGGCGTTGGCGAATTGTTCGACGGCTTCTTTGATCGCCCTCGGCTTCATATGCTCGAAGCAAGGGTCTGCCGCTAGCGCGGCTTCGAGGTCCTCCAGCGCGTCGACCTGATGTTCGCTCGGTCGGTAGGCGGAGTGCGTATTGACCCGGCACTTTTCCGGCCACTTTGGCGGCTCGGGCCACTCGACGGTCTCTCGCGCCGTCCGCTCGACCTTCCGCAGCGCCTTCTCGACCGTCATTTTCGTCCTTTCCGGAGCGTGGGTTTTGCCCTGTGATGCACGATACTGGCCTGGATGACTGAGATCGACATCGAGGGCTTCTTCTGGGCAGACGATCCCGAGCGACGAGTTCGAGGCCATCTGACCTTCGATGAACGAGTCTCACTCGCGCTTGAGTCCACACTTCGGCTGGTCGAGGGCGCTAGTCGGGACAAGCTCGACGTCATCTATGGCACGACTCTGCTGGGCCAGCCGCTTTGTCTTTCCGGCTGCTTCGTCTACGAGCAGATCATGGGAAACGCCCAGCATCGCCAATCGTGGTCGGCGAATAAGCTTCTCGTCGGTACCCACGACCCGAAACCCGAAGTGATCGGTGTGTCGGTCACGATCGAGGACTTCAGCTTGCTATGGGGTGCTCCGAACGTCGAGTTTAAACAGGGTCAACGCGACGGATGCGAGTCCTTGGACATTGAATGGCTCTCCAGAGGAGAGCTATCGCTCGGTATCGGCGAGCTGGCCCTTGAGATCGACGACGACTACCAGGTCCGTGGCAACGGGACCCATCTCGAGCTCGACTCTGCTCCTCGCATACGCTTCAAACTTAAAGACCCTGGGCCTGTAGAGCCGCTCAACAAGGCGATCGGGCCGCTCCTTATCCTCGCGAATGTCTTCCTCCGGCGACCCGTCGCATTGCTCGCGCAGCGCGGCCGAACTGCCAGACGGCTCTGAGGTCCAGGAACTCTTCCCGCAGCGTCCAATCATTCACGAAAACAGCAAGACCCAGCAACCCTGGGTGCCGCTGGGCAACCTACAGCCACTGGATCACTCACTGACCCGCTGGTATGGGTTCGCTGCCGAGTTGCCGTCGGCGTTTGCGATGGTGGCCGAGTACACGCGTGCGGGGTCCACGACCCCATGGGAGGATCGACTTTCCTATCTTGCCCGGTTTGTGGAGCAGTACCACCGGGCGAGGCTCGAGACCCACCGCATGGACAAGCGAGAGTTCAGGCAGAAGCGCGAACTGGTCAAGTCCACGCTTTACGAGGCGAAGCTGGACGATCTCGCCGATTGGACTGACTCGCTAACCGAGCACGCCAACGAAAAGCGTCTTGCCGAGCGACTGCAAGAGCTGGTGGAAGATCTCGGTGACACCGTTTCACCGGTGATCGCCAATCCCGAGGCCTGGGCGAAGGCGGTTGCTGATACACGTAACTACTACGCGCACTACTCGGATTACCTACAGAGCAAAGCGGCGAGCGGATTTGATTTGGTCATTATGACCAAACAGCTGTGGTGGGTCGTACGTGCCTGCCTGCTACGTGAGATGGGCTTCGACAACGCTAAAGACCATCGATCTCTTCAGCTTCGACAACGAACGGGCTAGGTTGGTCGATCAACAAAGGCAAGCTGCTGATCATGAGTGAAGAGATCGAGCTCGCTTCCAAGAGCGCCGGAGAGGTCGCCGGTCAAGTCGCCGACGTTCTCGTAGAGAAGTCTGGCGTCACGGAGCCGACCCGGGCGGTTTTCCGCGCAGTCGCCACAGCACTCGATGCGGCGTTCTATCCGGCTCTCCTAAGCTTTTGCCAGCGAGCGGCTACGAAAATGGAGGCTCGCGGATTGTCTCGGCGAGCCGTAGAGACTCTCCCACCTCGCCTTCTTCGAGGCATTCTCGAAGAAGGCGCAATGGAGCAAGACGAGACCCTGGAAGGTCTATGGGCGAATCTCCTTGGCAACCTTGCAACGGCTAGCGCAGCCGACGTCAGAAGAGCGTTCCCAAAAATTCTCGCCAGCCTCGAGCCGGACGAGGCGCGTCTCCTGGAAGAGGTCCGGGCATCGCTTGATCAGCCGACAGGTGCGCTCACAATCCAGACGCCAAATCTGGATATGGTGACAATCGACAACTTAACACGCTCAGAGCTGATCGAGAGCCTTGCCGGCCCCGTCTACGATCAGAGCGGAGAGACACTACGCGTGTCGGTAACTCTCACCGCCTTGGGGCGAGCCTTTGTGGACGCTTGTCGAGAGCCCCAGCCAGCAAGCGTGGACGGCGCCGAGGTATAGCGTTCCAACCATGCACTGGCGTCCTAAGTCCGAAGACAGAACAGCGTGGAGCGCGGTAGGAGGAGTCATCACCGCTGTCATGGCAGGGGCGGCATATGTTTCGTCGCTCCAGCCGCTCTTTATCGTCTTGGCATGTGTCGGTTTCTACGTCTGCCTGGCGCCGCTTCTGCACCTATGGCCTTGGATTGACCACGACCAGTCATCCCAACCGACAGGCATCACTGCGGGTCACAGGATCAAAGCCGGAGGTGACATTGAGGCTGCTGGATCGATCCAGGCCGGCCATGGCATCGAGGCTGGCGGAGACATACGGACTGGAAGCCCCCGCTCTGCGCTCCCAAGTCAACCTCATTCAAGTCTGGAGACGTCGGGTCTAGTCAACGGACTCGTCGGTCACTACAAGATCAGAATGTACGCGGCACCCGTAGAGAACAATGAGAAGGCGACCGTCTTCCGTGTTGTCATCGCCGCAGATCCAAGGCCTACTGTCAACGAATTCGGCTCGGCCAGTAAGGCCGCCTTGAAGGAGGCCCTGGCCGGTTCGAGCCTGGAGAAGTGGGGGTGTTCAGTAAGTAGTCTGCTGTCCTCCAATACGCCGACGGAGTGGACACGCGCAAGTCCCAATACAGGTCTGATCGCAACATTCGAGCGCAACTGGGCAACCTCCCGTAACGGAGGATCTGTGCTCAACGGCAAAGCGACACTCCAGCTTCCTTCGGGGGCTTCAGTTTGGGTCACGCGCCGTGTTGAGCCTCGATGTGATCGAGCGGCCTACAGACACCGCCGCCGGCGCGCCGCGGTTGTCTCTCTCACTCGCCGAACTACACCGCCTTCTGCATGTACTCGCAAAAGCCGCCGTGGACGAGATCGCCGGCGCTGTCTTTCCGCCGCTCTGCGGAGAGGGCAAGCCCGCGATTATCGGGCCTAACTACGAGATCAGCTTCGGCGATCGTACTTTTGGACGCGATGGTGGACCTGCCGAGCAGTTTTGAGCGGCCAGGCAACGCGATAAGCAATCCCTGGGCAGAAATCAACACACCTTCCGCGGGACCTAACGGCACGCGATACCGTCATCCGCAGAGGACTCGAAAAAGTGCTCCGCAACAACGAATACGACGAGATCGAGGATGAGATCGCGAAACTACCAATCCCATCCTAAGAACCGCCACCCCGGCACGCGGCTGGGGATACGCGGGAGAATCACGGCGATGATCGAACTGCATGGGCCATCGAACGAGGTCTTTCTTCTTGATGAGGGCAAGCTGGACGACAGGGCATGGTTGGCGTTTATCTACGGCCAATGCCACGGCCTATCACTCGCTATTCAGAGCAGGACTGGTTGGCCACTGGTGGCGATGGTCGATGACAACGGGACGTGTGGACATTTCTGCGTCCGTCGCCCCGACGGTAAGATCATCGATGTCACCGGGGCACACACAAGCGAGGAAATTACCTCCGCATGCGCGGACAGATGCGGGATATCGACGCTCGCTACATACATAACCTCGAATCTCAGCATGAAGTACCCCTCGAAACTTCAGGTAGTCATCGACGATCTGCTTGAGAACGTCCTCCACAAGTCGAGCCTCCAGTACACAGGAGGAGAGCACGGCCACACGTGTGGTATCAGCCAGTCACCAGTGCGGACGGAGCACCTCTGGTCGCGGCGTCGCAGACTAGCTGTAGCCAGGCGGCAGGTGAGATCGCTCCATTCAGGAAATGGACCTGTGTAAAGAGGAACGCTTGGGGGTGTGGTGGGTTCTCGAACTCGTAGTCGTCCTCGTCGGGCTGGCCGGCGAGGTGCCGGAAGAGCGCGTGTATCTCGCCGTTGGTCAGCCAGCGTTCGCGCTGTTCAGCGCCGGTGTGGAGGTAGGCGAGGCGCCTGCGAATGACGAGCGTCCAGATGTCGTCCTCGTCCTTCGACAGCTCGAGGTGCAGCGCAGCGGGGTAACTGATCGTCTCACCGTCGGCGAGTTGCGCGCTGCTGGTCTCCCACGTCTCCAGTGCACCGTAGATCGCCTGTGCCCACTCGTGAGCGTCCTCGTCAACGTGCGTGCCCCACGGCAGCAGAGCGCTTGCGGGCGAAACGGCGTGCTGCTCGATGTCGGGATAGAGCGCTCCCGATTGCTCCAGACGCTTGGCGTGCTCGTAGCCGCGATCATGAGCGTCGTCGAACGCGCACAGCCAGAGCAGGCCGCGTGGCTTGTCGTGCCAGCGAACGCCACGGCCTTTGCCGAAGTGGTAGGTGAACGTGTCTGGCCTGTTGGCGGCGGCGAAGGGCTCAGTCCCGGAGGCGCGCTGGTCCTGCTGTTCGAGAAACTTGATGATCGCACCGCGGGCTGTGGTGAGCACCGGAGCGTCCTCCCGCCAGCAGCGACTGGTCAGCCATCGTTCGAGCACGCCGGGAAGATACGAGGACGTGCGGTCGCGAGCGTGTTTCCGCCTCGCTACGCGGCGCGCTGCTTGGCGCGCTCGCGCAGACGCTGCTTGGCCGCTCCGGGCTCGGGCGCGTGGCTTCCGTTCGCGAGCGCCTGCTCGATAGCGCCGGTGAGCCTGGCGACGGTATCACCGACATCCTCGGGTGTGGTGTGCGCGAGCTCGCGTGCCTCGGGCAGGACGCTCTCGTATCCAAGCGAGCGGATCTGCAGATAGGCGGCAAGGGCGTCCTCGACAATCGCGCCCTCGGTGCGGTCCTCGAAGGCGGCCACCAGCCGCAGCAGGCGCTGGGCGTCCTCGGTGATGCGGATGCTCTTGGTGGTGCGCTCAGGCATGCCGGTCCCCGTTCGATTGCTCGCTTACATTATTACATGCTTGCCCTGATGAGGCAAGCCTGGCTCGAAGTCGGGAAGCAGGCGCCCAGCGAGGCGACTGCGACCACTCCGGCCGGAGCGTCGGCCCTGCCGAGTTGCTTGCCTTCGGGTGGCCGAGAGCCTCCGGACGTTCTTACGCCGCGCCGTTTGGTACCCACGAGTGGTACCCACGGACCTCTGCGCCTTGAGCCGGCGGTCCAAAATCTCCCCATAACCCGCCCATTAGCAGGCATTTCCGAAAATGGGCCGTGTAGGAATCGAACCTACAACCTTGGGCTTAAGAGGCCCCTGCTCTGCCGGTTGAGCTAACGGCCCGTGAGCGCACCGCCGAAGAATCGGCCGGCTAGGCGCAGATTCTACCCAAGCCGCCCTGGCGCCAGCACCCTCAGAAGACGATCGTCCGCCGCCCGTCGACGATCACGCGGTCATCGAGGTGCAGCGCCACCGCCCGAGCGAGCACCAGGCGCTCGATGTCGCGTCCCACGCGCTCCAGATCCTCGGCGCTCTGGCGGTGGTCGACACGCACGACGTCCTGGTCGATGATCGGGCCGTCGTCCAGCTGCTCGGTGACGTAGTGCGCGGTGGCGCCGATCAGCTTGACCCCCCGCTCACGTGCCCGCCGATACGGGTCGGCGCCGGCGAACGCGGGCAGGAAGGAGTGATGGATGTTGATCGTCGGCGCACCGAGGCGCTCGAGGAACTCGCCGCTGAGGATCTGCATGTAGCGCGCGAGCACCACCAGGTCGGCCTCGCCCGCCAGCAGGTCGAGCATCGCCGCTTCGGCCCGGGGCTTGTCCTCGGCGTGCACCGGCACATGGTGATAGGGGACGCCCACGGCCTCCACCTCGCGACGCAGGTCCTCGTGATTGGAGAGGACCGCCACGACCTCGCCGTCCAGATCGCCGCGGCGCCAGCGCCACAGCAGATCCACAAGACAATGATCGTGGCGGGAGACGAGGATCGCGATCCGCCGACGCTCGCCCCAGTAGCGGATCTCCCAGTCCATGCCCAGCCCGTCCGCCACCTCGGTCGCGAACAGCTCCTCGAACCGCCGCCTCGCCTCGGCTGCGCCGGTCGGCGCTCCCAGCTCGTGCAGAAAGAGCTCGGTGCGCATGAAGAAGCGTCCGCCCGTCGGGTCGGTCGAGTACTGGTGGGATGAGACGATGTTGGCGCCCTGCTCGAGTAGAAAGCCCGAGACGGCCGCAACGATCCCTGGCCGGTCCGCGCAGCCGATCAGCAAGCGCGCCGTGTAGCGCTGGGGCCCGACGTCCACGACCGGCCTACCCTCGGTCTATTTCGTCGCCGTCGTAGAGCCACCGGTAGTCGCGGGGACCGTGGTGGTCCCGGCGGTACCAGCTGTGCCGGTCGCCCCCGTGGCACCTTCGCTGCCGGTCGGGTGCGCCTTGATCGCGGCGAGCTGTGTTTTCAGCTGCTTGCGCTGAGCCGCGGGTGAGAGCGCAACCGCCTTGGCGGACGCGAGATCGCCGATGCGGGAGTTGTTGGCTTTGTAGGCGTACTCCGCTAACGCGGCATACAGCGACGCCTGATACTGCCGGGTGCTTTCGGTCTTCGTGGGGATCACGATCTGCAGCACCTTGACCGCTTCGGCGGGCTCGTTGAGCCCTTCTTCGCCGAACACCCGCTCCATCTGCAGCGCCAGCTGCGCGTTGGGCTTGGACGGTTTCAGCGCGATGTAGCTGTTCCAGGACTGGGCGGTCTGACCGAACAGTTCACGGCCCTTCGCCGTCAGTCGTTGATTGGCGAAATAGGCTTCGCCGCCGGCTTCGTGCAGTTGGGCGAGGGTCAGCTGTTCCCACGCGTAGACATTGTTCGGCTGCTTCTGGGTGAGCTTCTTGTACTTGTCGATCTGCGCCGAGAAGCTCGCGCTACCCGTGCCTTCGTTGCCGCTCAGGGAATTCAAGAGCCCTCCGCCACCGACGCCGGCGCCGACGCCGAAGAACACCAGGCCCGCTCCGATCAGCAGCGCGAGACCGCCATAGATCACCTTGACCGTGCGGCGACGACCGCGGCCACGCAGATCGAACAGCATCAGCTCAGCTCGCTGTCGGTGTGATCGATGATCTGTTGCACGCTTGGCTCCGTCCTCTGCTCTGTGGGAGCGCCACCGTCGGGCGGGCGCTCTGGACCCGGTGTCTGTCGTTCGCGCGCGAGCTCGCGGCGTTCGACAAACGACGCGAGCAGGATACTCGCCTCGTAGAGCACATACAGCGGGATGGTCTCCAGCAGCAGCGTGATCGCGTCCCCCGGCAGGAACGCCGCGATCGCAGCGCAGGCCACGATCGCGTAGCGGCGGTTGTGGCGAAGCTGCTGCGGGGTGACGATCCCGACGCGGGTCGCCGCGAGGATCGCGACCGGCACCTGGAACACGAGGCCCATAGCGAGCAGCACCGTCGCGGCGAACTTGTAATAGGGACCGGCCTGCACGAGCACGTTGAACTCGCTGCTGTTGAAGTTCTGGAAGAAGCGCACGGCCGCCGGCAGCACGACGAAGTAGCCGAACAGCACACCGACCGCGAACAGGCACGGGATCGCCGCGAGCAGGGGCAGCGCGATGCGTCTCTCACTGGGACTGAACGCCGGCAGCACGAACCCGTAGAGCTGGAACAGGACGATCGGCAGCGAGAACACCAGCGCGAACAGCAGGGTGACCCCGAGCGTGGTCGTGAACGGCTCGCCGATGCCGAGCGTCACGGGCTTGTTGCCCTGCGGGACGCGCGGGATCTTCGCCACGTCGGCCTGCAGCCGGGGTATCTCCGCGGCGAGCGCCGCGCGAGTCGCGGGCGGGAGCTTGCTTGCAGGATCGGCCAACGTCGCGGCAATCCCCTGCACGTCGCGCGCGACCGTGAGCACGCCCTGTTGGGCCAGCGCGGTCTGTCCAAGCGGGCCATTGCCCTGCGCGACCTGTTTCTGGGTCTGGTGCTCGAGCGGCCGGTTGATGATTTCCAGCAACGCGTGGTTCTGCCACAGGCAAACTCCGAAGGCGACGGCGATCGCGACGGCGCTGACGATCAGGCGCGTGCGCAACTCTTCGAGATGATCGACGAGGCTGAGCTTGTCATCGTGGCCGATCGTGCGGATCGCTGTAGCCATGTCCTCATGAACGTAGCACCGGACGTTTTGGCTCACATCCGGGAGCCGGCCGGCTCCACGCCCGCGGCGAGACCGCATGACGCAGCCCCCTCGAAACGGCATACGCGCCGGCTTTTCGCGATAGCCCTAAAGGGAAGCGACGACCGGGTCGATTACTTCGGAGCAAGCCCATGTCAGACACGAGCCCCCATATACGTCACCGCGTGCAGATGCCCGACGGCAAGCACGTCGAGGTCACCTACCGCGACCACCGCAACGCACCGCAGTCCGCCTATGCGCCCGAGCCTTCATACGAGCTAGAGTCGGCCGAGGCGCTCGATCCGGTGTTCACGACCGATCCGGCCTGTCCGCCGCAAGAGCTGCACGTCTGCTTCAACTGCGCCGGCGAGCTCGTCTACCCGCTCGACTGGACCGAAGAGGGCGCCAGGCACTGGCGGATCGTGCTCCGCTGCCCGGAGTGCGAGGCGCGCCGTGAGGGCGTCTTCGAGCAGAGCATCGTGGAGCGGCTGGACGACGAGCTGGATCGTGGCGCGGGCGCCCTGTTGAGCGATCTGAAGCGCCTCACGCACACGAACATGACCGACGAGGTCGAGTTCTTCGTGCGCGCCCTGCAGGCCGACCTGATCACTCCCAGCGACTTTTAATAACTGCGCTCCTAGACGGTCGCTGGGCAGGCGAGGCCAGGACGCAGGGAGCGTGGCGTACTACGTACGCGTGCTGGCCGATCGGCGATCCCATCGATCGACGATCGGTAAGGTCGCAGCGTCGCGCCGCTCGGCGGACGTCTAGCGGTAGCGCTCGACTACCGCATCCGCCACGAGGTCAAGCAGCGCCGCATCGCTACCGTCGGGCAGGCGCCGGGGTAGGCCCGACTTCGCCTCCGCCACCAGCGCGAGCGCTCGTTCGCGAGCCTCGTCGAGGGCCCCGGTTGCGGCGATGCGCTCACACAGCCGCTCGGCCTGCTCGGGTCCGCTCAACGATGAGAGGTCGAACTCGACCATCTCCGGGTCGCGCTCGCGGGCGAGGATGAACGGGAGCGTCACGGTGCCGTCGAGCAGATCGGTGCCGCGCGCCTTGCCGGTCCGCTCGACCGGGCCGGACACGTCGAGCACGTCGTCCAGCAGCTGGAAGGCAAGCCCGATCCTGCGCGCGAACGCACCGAGATCGTCGGCGAGCTCGGGTGAGCCGCCCGCGGCCACGAGCGCGCCCAGGCGGCAGGCGGCCTCGAACAGAGCCGCGGTCTTCAGTTCGCAGCGGCGCAGGTACCGCGTTACCGCGACGTGCATCGCATAGGCGTCCTCACGCTGCAGGAGCTCGCCTTCGGCCAGTGCCGAGCTGGCCTCCGACAGCGCACGCAGCTGGGCCTCGTCGCCGTTGCGGGCGAGCTCGGCGAACGCGCGCGAGAACAGCAGATCGCCGGTGGCGACCGCGAGGTTGCGCCCGGCGGCGGCGGCGACCGAGGGACGACCGCGCCGCAGCTGGGCGCCGTCGATCACGTCGTCGTGCACGAGCGTCGCCGAGTGCACGAGCTCGACCGCGACCGCTGCGCGTACGAGCCTGTCCTCCGCGTCGGGCGCATCTCCCGGGCCACCGGCCGACTCGGCGGCGAGCACGACCAGCAGTGGGCGCAAGCGCTTGCCTCCAGCGAGGACCGTGCCGGTCGCGTGAGACGCAAGCGGGTCCCCGGCCCGTGAGGTCACCTGCTCCAGGTGGCGCTCCATACGCACCATCCGCTCGCGCAGTGCGCTGCCGCCGCGACGCATGATCGTCTCGACCGCGTCCACGTCGGCCGTGCTCGAGCCATCGGCGCCGTGCGCTGCAGGGGTGAGCCCCATCGCGCCCATCATGACCCCTCGCCGGGAACGGTGCCGGCGTGGATCGCGATGATCCCGCCGGCGAGCAGGACGTAGGAGATCTCCCTCAACCCTGCCCGCTCCATCTCTCCGGCGAGCTGCGATGGCCCCGGCCAGCGTTTGACCGAGTTGGGTAGATAGGTGTAGGCGTCCGTGACCCGCTCCGGGCCCTCGGCGCCTCGCAGCCGCGAGGCGAGCCGCGCGAGCGAGCCGACGATCCGCCCGAGCAGCGGCACGACCCGATCGAACCACAGCGCGAAGAACCACGACAGCGGACGGCGGGTCGGGGTCGTCATCTCCAGCACGACGACCCGGCCACCGGGCCGCACGACGCGGATCATCTCCGTGAGCCCACGCGCGAGGTCGGGGAAGTTGCGCAGACCGAACCCGTTGGTGGCGGCGTCGAACTCGTCGTCGGCGTAGGGGAGCTCAAGGCCGTCGCCCCACTCGAATCGCAGCTCGGCTTCGAGCGCAGCGATATCCGCCGCGCCCGCCTTCGCGCGGGCGCGGGCGAGCATGCCTTCGGAGAAGTCGCTGCCGAGGATCTCACCGCCGGGTGCGACGCGACGCGCCAACTCGAGCGCCAGATCCCCGGTCCCGGTGGCCACGTCGAGCACACGAGCGCCCGGTCCGACGCGCGCCTGATCGACCGCGCGCGCGCGCCAGCGGTGGTGCAGGCCGGCCGTCATCGCGCTGTTCAGCGCGTCGTAGATCCAGGCGATCCCGTCGAACATGCTCCGCACCTCGGCCGCCTCCAGCTCTCCGGCGTCGGCGCCTCGCTGAGCCACGTCAGGGTCTACTTCAGCTGTGAGAGAAATTCGACGGCCGCCTTGAACTTCTGCGGCGGCAGGTTCTTGAAGGACGGCATCGGCGCGGTCGGGTTCACAAGCGTGCGCGCGATCCCCTGGCGCGGCAGTCGGGAGCCTATGTGGGTGAGCTGCGGCCCGGGGCCGTCGTTGCCGTTGTCGCCGATCTTGTGACACGCCAGGCAGCCGGACTGGGCGACCACCAGCTTGCCGGCTTCGTATTCGGCGAGCGTCTGCCCGCCGGCCTGCTGGACGGCTTTCGGCGTGGGCATTTCGATCACGGTCGGCGATCCCGCGTTCGCGCCCTCGTAGGTGAGCAGCGCCATCGCGCCGATCACGAAGATCCCGGTGAGGGTGGCAATCGGGCGGCGCTCGGGACGGCGCTCGGGACGACGGTCATAGAACGGCAGCAGGAACAGCAGGATCATGCCGATCGTCGGTACACCGATCGTCGCCAGCGGCACGAGGCTCGGCGGCTTGATCACGCGCAGGAGCTCGAACAGGAAGAAGAAGTACCACTCCGGCCTGGGCACGTAGGTGGTGGTCGTGGGGTTGGCCTTGGAGCCGAGCTCGGCGCCGAGCACGAGCGACATGGTGATGATGACCGCCATCACCACGCAGGCCATCGCCGCGTCCTTGGCCACCGCATAGGGGAAGAACGGCTTTCCCTGTGACTTCAGGATCGCGTACTCGCGGAGGTACTCCTCCTTCTCCTGCTTGTTCACGCTCGCACTCCCCGGGCGGCCGCGACTGCGCGGCGGCTCATGCGTCGGCCTCCCGCAGCTCGGGGTTCTGCTCGGCTTTCAGCCACGGCGGCGCGGTCGTGCCGAGCTTGGCCACCAGGTACAGGTGGGCGCCGATCAGAGCGGCGATCAGCCCTGGCACGAGCAGCATGTGGATGGCATAGAAGCGCGACAGCGTGGTCGCCCCGAATTCCGGTCCTCCGCGCAGGAAGTCGGAGAGGTAGGGACCGAGCAGCGGGCCGGTGCCGTTGATGTTCACGCCCACGATCGTCGCCCAGTAGGCGCGTTGGTCGAACGGCAGCAGGTAGCCGGTGAAGGACATCGTCATCGTCAGGATCAGCAGCACCACGCCGATCACCCAGTTGAGCTCGCGCGGGTACTTGTAGGCGCCGAAGAAGAAGGTGCGGCCCATGTGCAGGAACACGAGGATCACCATCACGCTGGAGCCCCACTTGTGCATGCCGCGCACGAACTGACCGAGGAAGACTTCGTTGGTCACGTGCCTGATCGATTCGTACGCGCCGCCGGAGGGGTCGGGGCGGTAGTACATCGCCAGGAATACGCCCGTGACGGCCTGGGAGAGGAACGCGAACATCGTGGCCGAGCCGAGCGTGTAGAACCAGTTGGTGCCCTTGGGCACCTTGCGGAACATCAGCCAGCGGGCGCCGCCGCTCAGCGAGGTGCGCTCGTCGACCCAGTCGACGACCGCCGCGCCGGCCTCCGCGGCGTGCTCGTGCGGCTTGGTGGCCTTGCCGTTGCCCTCGCCCGGACGCGGTGGTGGCGCCTGCAAGGAGGAGGGGATCGGGGGTGCGGGGAGCTTGGGCACAATCGGGTCCTACAGTTTTTGAGCGCCGGGGCGCGAGGGGTACGCGTACTGACCGAGACCGTCCAGCGGCTCGCCGGGATCGCGGGGAGAGAAGCGTTTGAGCTCGCTGTTGACGGAGAAGCGCGGGCCGAGTTCGACTTCGCGATTGGCGTTGACGCGGGTGTAGAAGCGATCGAGCGGTCGCACCGGCGGGCCGCCGACACGGCGCCCGAGCAGGTCATACACGCCACCGTGGCACGGGCAGATGAAGCGCTCGGCCGCATCCACCCAGCGCACCGGGCAGCCGAGGTGCGCGCAGCGACTGGAGATCGCGATGTAGGAGTCGCCGCGATCGTAGGGATCGGTGTCGATCGCCGGATTGAACTTGCGCACGTACGCGGTCGACTTGCCGGCCTCGCCGATTTCGGGGTTCAGCGTGATCACGACGGGGACGTAGTTGTTGGGGTTGAAGAGGTCCTCCGAGCCGACGCTTTCCCAGCGATGCGGGCTGCTTTTGAAGATCGGCCCGATCGCGAACCCGAGCGCGGGCAGCAGGAACGACGCGGCGGCGATCGCCCCCGCGCCCTGGCCACCGACGACCATGAAGCGCCTGCGCGTGACGGTCTCGCCCTCGAACGCCCCCGGGTATTCGCGGTCGAGCGTGTACTTGGACTTGTGCTTGTCGTGCTTGGCGGACACCGATCCCGAACAATATCGAGGCGCGAATCAGGGCGACGCCGGGACGCCCGCGGCGCTTGTGCGCATCGCCTCGATCGCCTCGGGAGAGCGAGCGAACGTCAGGCGCTTGGCGTGGTCGTGGGCGGCGCTCGCGCCCCAGCCCACCACCCGCGCGCCGGCCTCCCATACCGCCTGGGCGAGCTCCGGCTCCTCCGCGGCCTGAGCGAGCGCGGCGAGCGTAATCGTGTCCGCCAGCTCCGCCACCGCCTCGGTGTCGCCGAGCGCCACCAGGCGCGCCAGACCGAGCGCGTACAGGCGATCGCCCGCGAGCAGTCCGAGGTCGGCTTCGGCGGCGACGACCACACGCCCGGCCCCGTAGTGCAGGAGGTAGCCCTCGTAGATCGCCTCCACCAGCAGCTCGTACTCGTCGCGGGCGTGCTGAGCACGCGGGCCGGCGCCAGCCAGCTGCGCGGGACCCGGCAAGTCGCCGAAGGGACCCTCCAGCGCGTCCGCCGCCACGAGCGTGGCCATCAGCCCGCCCTGCTCGCGCAGCAGCTCGGCGAGTCGTCCCAGCGCGCGCGCGTTGCCGGCGGTGCTCACTTCGCGCGCCCCGCGCCGGTGGGCGCCCCCAGCGCGGCGAACGCCGCCGCGGCGACCTCGATCGTGCGCTCGAGCTGCTCGGGCGTGTGCGCGAGCGAGGGAAACCACGCCTCGAACTGCGACGGCGGCGGGTAGACACCACGCGCGAGCAGCTCGCGACACCACCGTCCGTAGGCATCGTGATCGCATGCGCGCGCGTCTGCGAAGTCGGCGATCGGCGAACCCTGGGCGCCGGTGCCGGCGGCGGTAAAGAACACCGTGAGCAGGCCCGGGAGGCTGACGACCTGCACCGGATACTCGCCGGCGCCCGCGGCGGCCTCGCGCAGACCGACAGCCAGACGGTCGGTGATCGTCCCCAAGCGCGCGTATGCGGCCTCGTCGAGCAGCTCCAGCGTTCGCAGTCCGGCCGCGACCGCAAGCGGGTTGCCGGACAGGGTCCCGGCCTGGTAGACCTCGCCGGCCGGGGCGAGCATGCTCATCAGCTCAGCGCGTCCGCCAAGGGCCGCCGCGGGCAGCCCGCCGCCGAGCACCTTGCCCATGATCGTCAGGTCCGCGGTGACGTCCGTCAGCTCCTGGGCGCCGCCGCGGGCGACGCGAAAGCCCGAGATCACCTCGTCGAGCACGAGCAGCGCCCCGGTCGCGCTCGCGCGCTCGCGCAGCAGCTGCACAAACCCGGGCCGCGGCGGGACGAGGCCCATGTTGGCCGGCAGCGGCTCGGCGAGGATCGCCGCGAGCTCGTGCGCCTCGGTCGCGTCGATCAGCGCGTCGCGATCGTTCCAGGGCACGAGCACCGTCTGGGCGGCGGTGCCCGCCGGCACGCCGGGGCTGGAGGGCAGCGATTGGGTCGCCAGGCCCGAGCCGGCCTGAGCCAGCAACCCGTCCACGTGGCCGTGATAGGCGCCCTCGAACTTGAGCACCCGCTCGCGACCGGTGGCCGCGCGCGCGAGGCGGATCGCGGTCATCGACGCCTCGGTTCCCGAGGAGGTCATGCGCAGCATCTCCACGCCCTGCATCCGCCGTGCGACCTCGCTCGCGAGCTCGACCTCGCCGAGTGTCGGCGCGCCGAAGCTCGTTCCGCGCGCCGCGGCCTCGCAGACGGCTTCGATCACGGCGGGATGCGCGTGTCCGTGGATCAGCGGACCCCACGAGCAGACGTAATCGACGTAGCGGTTGCCGTCCACGTCGAGGACTTCGGCGCCCTCCCCGCGCGCGATGAACAGGGGATCGCGGCCGATCGCCTTCATCGCGCGCACGGGCGAGTTGACCCCGCCGGGCATCACCTCCAGCGCGCGCCGATACAGCGCGGTGGAACGGGTGTCAGTCAGAGCGGTCATGGTGATCCCAGGGATGAGACCGGCGTCCGGCCTTTAGTCGTGGCGTGCTCGCTCGTGGATTGATCTTTGTGATCGCTGCGCCGCACACGACAAGTCACGGAGGCCGGCCATCCGGGCCGGCCTTGGATGGCGTGCCGACTTTATCCGGCGTGGCTGCGCTCCCAGGCCTTGAACTCGTCGGTGAAGTACAGCAGGCGGATCTTCTTGAACTCGGTCGAGCTGTAGAGGGTCGCGCGCTCGGAGATCCCGGTCTGCTGGGCGATCGAGTCGAGCACCGCGTCGCACTCATCCTTGGAGCGGCCGTGGGCCATCGTGAACACCGAGTAGGGCCAGTCGGCGTAGGTGGGGCGCTGGTAGCAGTGGGAGACGCCGCGCACGGCCGCCATGCGCCGGCCGATGTCGAGGATCTGCTCATCCGGAACCTGCCATACGCCCATGCCGTTGGCCGAGAACCCGGCGCGGCGGTGATACAGGATCGCCGCCACCCGTCGCAGCAGGCCGCGCTCCTGCATGCCCGCGAGGTGGTCGAGCAGGCGCTCCTGGGGCATCCCCAGCGCAGCGGCCGCCTGCGCGTACGGCTCGGCCGTCACGGGCATGTCGCCCTGCAGCGCGCGGATGACCGCGATGTCGAGCTCGTCGTAGGGCTGACGCTCGAGCTCGACCGGCTCTTTGACCTCGGCCGCCTGGGCGAGCGCGGCGGTATCGCCCTCCATCTCCAGATCCATGCGGATCTTGAACAGCTTCAGCGTCGGCAGCTGACGTACCGACTCCGCGCCCGCCTCGCGGGCGAGCACCTCCAGCGTGCCCTCCAAGCCGAGCTCGGAGTCGGGCTCGGTGGCGATCGTGAACCAGAGGTTGAATTCGTGGTTGCGCAGGTAGTTGTGCGAGACGCCCGGATGGGCGTTGATGACCTGCGCCGCGCGGTGCGGGTGCTCGGGGTCGACCTTGGCCGCGACCAGCATCGAGGAGTAACCGAGAGCGCGCGTGTCGAAGATCGGCGTGACCTGCCGGATGATCCGCTTCTCGAGCAGGTGGCGCACGCGGGCCATTGCCTCGTCCTCGCTGACCCCGCCCTGCTCGGCCACGTGCGCGTAGGGGCGCGGCGCGATCGGAAACGAGCCCTGCATCAGGTTCAGCAGCCGCCGGTCGGCGTCCTCGAGCGGGATCGCCGCGCCGTCCTTGCGGCTGCGCAGCTTGGGCGTCGCCGCGTCGGCCGCGAGGATGCCGTCGGGAGCGCTCATGCCAACCACGAGGCAGCGTCGAGCGCGTGGTAGGTGATGATCGTGTCGGCGCCCGCGCGAGCGAGCGAGGTGAGGATCTCGAGCACCGCCTCGCGCTCGTCGAGCGCACCGGCCGCGGCGGCGGCGCGAACCATCGCGTACTCGCCGCTGACGTTGTAGGCGGCGACCGGCAGTCCCGTCTCGCGCTTGACGGCGGCGATCAGATCGCCGTAGGCGAGCGCGGGCTTGACCATCAGCATGTCCGCGCCCTCGCCGACGTCGAGCACGGCCTCGCGCAACGCCTGCGCGCCGTTGGCGGGATCGAGCTGGTAGGAGCGCCTGTCGCCGAAGGCCGGTGCCGAGCCGGCCGCATCGCGGAACGGGCCATAGAACGCGGAGGCGAACTTGGCGGAGTAGGCGAGTATCGGCGTATCGGCGTACCCCTCGGCGTCGAGCTCGGAGCGCAGCACACCCACACGCCCGTCCATCATGTCCGAGGGGGCGAGCATGTCCGCTCCGGCGCGCGCGTGGCTGACGGCCGTGCGCGCGAGCAGCTCGAGCGTCGCGTCGTTGTCGATCGTGCCGTCCTCACGCGCGACGCCGCAGTGGCCGTGATCGGTGTACTCGCACAGGCACACGTCGGTCACAACCAGCGGGCCGTCGGGGAGCGCCTGCTTGAGGGCGCGCACGGCGAGCTGCACGACGCCCTCCTCGTCGTAGGCACCCGAGCCCTCCTCGTCCTTGTGCGAGGGGATCCCGAACACGATCACCGCGCCCAGACCCAGGGCGGCGGCCTCGCCGGCACGCTCCAGCGCACCGGAGATCGACAGGCGCGCGAGGGCCGGCAGCTCCAGGGCGCCCTGCGACGCGGGCGCGGCGCCGTCCTGGGCGACGAACAGCGGCAGCACCAACTGCTCGGCCCGCAGGCCGGTCTCGCGCACGAGCCCGCGCAGGCCGGCGCTCGCGCGCAGTCTGCGCATGCGCGTATTGGGATAGGCCATCGCCTCCGAGGATACTCGCCCCCGCCGGAGTCGAGACCCCGCGAGCTCCCGTCACCTGATGCACCGGTGCATCCCGTGGCGGAGTCGGTCACTCCAGCCGCTGCAACCCCAGGCGCGCCAGTGCACCGAAGAGGGCCGTGAGCCCGAGCAGGTGCACGACCGAGATGCCCAGTCCGGGGGAGGCGCCGTTGACGGCGGCGTCGAGCGCCTGCAGGGCGGCCTTGAAGGGAAACACGAACGAGATCGCCGCAATCGCATCGTACAGCCCGTGCGCGACCGCGCCGGAGGGCACCAGCGCGAGAAACGCGAGCGGCAGCGACAGTCCGAATGCGAGCAGCGAGGCCGCACGCACCTCGCGGGCGAGGGCGCCGATCGCGATGCCCAGCGCGCCGAACGCGACGGCGCCGAACGCGAGCGCGATCAGCCACTGCCAGATGCGGCCCCAGTCGAGGCTGACGAACACGCCGATCCCCGCGAGCATCGCGAGGCCCAGGACCATCGCACAGGCCGCCGCCAGCAGCCCCTTCTCCGCGAGCAACCCCTCGCGCGAGGCCAATCCCCGCGCCAGCCGCGCGAGCGTGTGCTCTTCGCGCTCGAGCGCGACCCCGCCCGCGGCGAGCAGTACGCAAACGAACATCAGCGAGACGCTCACGGCGACGACGACCGCGAAGGTGTTCAGCGGCGTGCGCCTGCCTTGGACGAGCGTGCTCTTGACCTGGATCGGCTGGCCGATCGTGGAGAGCACGTTCTTGGCCAGGCCCAGGTTCTGGTCGGCGAATTCGGCGAACCTGTCTATCCGTTCCAGCTGGGTGCGCTGCGAACCGGGTGGCTGGCGCGCGATGATGGCGTGCAGCGTAGTGGGGATCTGCCCGAGACCGATCATGTTCGAGGGGGCGCCGAGGACCCCGAGATTGCCGCCGGTTAGCAGCACGCCGATCGCTTGCGCGGCGGCTCGCTGGATCTGTTCGGAGAAGCCCACGTTGGCCTGCGCCAGGGCGGAGCTCAGCTGCGATCGCACGAGCGACTGCTCGAGCGCGTTGCCGTTGTAGAGCACTTCGATGCTGCCCTGGGTCACCCCGGAGGAGATCCGCGCGGCGATGTCGCGCGGGATCACCACGGCCGCGAGCACTCGCCCGGACTTGATGTCGGCCACGGCCTGCGCGCGCGAGGAGACGTGCACGGGCTGGACCTGGCTGAATAGCTGGTCGGCGTAGTGGCTCACGTCGACCCGTTCGCTGCCCACCTGGATGGTCTGTCCCGGGGGCGTTTCGTCGACGATCGCCACCTTCGGCTTGCCCGGCGTGCGCGAGATCGCCAGGCCGATCAGCAGCGCGATCGCGATCGGGTAGACGATCAGCACCCCCACCAGCAGTCGCGAGCGGGCGAGGATCAGCAGGTCCTTTTTCAGCAGCCAGCGCACCGTCAGTGCCCGCGGGACTTTAGGAACGCGACGAACGCGGTCTCGAAATCCCCGCCCTCACCGTCCCCGCCGTTCGTCGCGATCAGCTCGGCGGGGGCGCCGTCGAACAGCAGCTCCCCATCGGCGAGCACGATCGCGCGGGTGGCGTAGTGGCGCACCTCGCCGAGGTGGTGCGTGGAGAACAGCACCGCGGTGCCCGAGCGGGCGAGGTCGCCGACGAACTGCCACACGCGTTCGCGCTGGCCGGGGTCGAGCGCCGAGGTGGGCTCGTCGAGGGCGAGCGCGGGGGGATCGCCGATCAGTCCGAGTGCGACGTTCACGCGCTGGCGGTTGCCCCCCGACAGCCGTTCCACGCGCTCGTCCGCGCGCTCGCCCAAGCCGGTCTGCACAAGCATCCGCGCGACCGCCGCGTCGGGGTCGGCGACTCGCTCGAGGCGCGCGAACAGTCTCAGGTTCTCGGCCACCGACAGCTTCGAGTAGAGCGCGGTCTGCTGCGGCGCCCAGCCGATCGCCGACCCCGAGCCGGACCCGCTGACCATCCCCGAGCTCGCGCGCTGCACGCCCGCGAGGATCGACAAAAGCGTCGTCTTGCCGGCACCGTTGGGTCCGACGATGGCGACGAGCTCGCCGGCGGCCACCTCGAAGGTGATCTCGCGCAGGGCGGTGTGCTCGCCGTAGCGCTTGCCCAGCCCGCTGACGCCGATCACCGGCGCGCGCGCTCTCACCGCCATCGCGCCGCGCAGCCCTCGACCATGCCGGCGGGTGTGGTAGCCGGCGCCGGCTGCGCTGTGCAAGGCCGCGAGCTCACGCGCTTCCCGCAGATCGCGCGCCCGTCCTCACAGCATGCCCCCGCCGCGCGAGCGCTCCCAGGACTCGAACTCGATGTGGCGACTGAGATAGACGACGGTCTCGCGCAGGATCGCGAGGATCGGCAGCGCCACGAGCGCGCCGACGATCCCGTGCAGCTGCAGGCCGAGCAGCAGCGTGAAGATCACGAGCAGCGGGTTGATGCGCAGCGTGTGCCCGAAGATCTGCGGCGCCACGACGTGGCCCTCGAGCTGCTGCAGGGCGACGAACAGCAGCGCAACCCACAGCGCGACGAGCGGGTCGGTGAACAGCGCGACGAGCACCGCCGGGATCGCTCCGAGGATCGGCCCGATGTAGGGGACGAGCTCCATCACGCCGTAGAACACCCCGAACGCGAGCGCGTACTTGCGCCCGTCGGGGAAGATCCCGATCAGGCCGAAGACGTACAACGAGACGCCCGCCGATGCGCCCATCAGCACGCTGAACAGCAACTGGCCGCCGACGTAGCGCGAGACGGCGTGCTGGACGAGGGTCGGGTAGTCATCGGCGTGCGTGCCGTCGCCGTCGGGCATCGCGCGGCGCACGAGCGCGCCGATGCGCTCGCCGTAGACGAGCATGTACACGCTGAGCACGAACACGAGCACGAGATCGAACACCGCGCTCGCCGCTTCGGTCAGTAGCCCCCCGGCCGAGCTCGCCAGTTTGGAGGAGCTCTTGGCGACTTTGTCTTCGATGCTCTGCAGCGCCGTTTTGCCCTGCTTGACCAGATGCACGTGCAGACCGGCTTTGTCGAGTTTGCGCTGGATTTCGTAGATGCGCTTGTTGGCTTCGTTGACGATGTGCGGCAGATTGTGCGTGAAGGTGCGCACCTGATCGGCGATCGGGTTGGCGAGCAGGAACCCGATTCCGACGAGCGTCAGGAAGAATGCGAGGTATACGACCAGCACGGCCAGCCCCCGCGGAATCCGCGAGCGCTGCACGAATGAGACGACGGGGTTGAGTATCAGCGCTATGACAGCGGCGACGACGAATATGAGCAGCACTTTCCCCGCCGCTTTCGCGAGCGCCCACAGCGCGAGCAGCGACAGCGGCAGCAGCACGAGCTGCACCCACCTGGGAACGAGCGCCCGCAGCGCGGCCGGCGAACCCTCTGACGTACCCGGAGCGAGCTCGCGCTCGGTGGCGCTCGTCGCGGCTGCCGCGGGGGCGCCCTCGCCCGTGCCGCTCATCTGCCAGGCCCTCCCATCCGAGACATCGCCGCAGTATGGCTGAGGCACAGGCCAGCATCCTGTTCGTCGGCGACCTGGTCGGCAGCGTGGGACGGCACACGCTGCTGGAGTGCCTGCCGATTCTGCGCGAGCGCCATGACCCGACGTTCGTGGTCGTCAACGGCGAGAACGTGGCGGGTGGGCTGGGGATCACCCCGAAGGCCGCACGGGCGCTGTTCGCCGGGGGTGTGGATGCGATCACGCTCGGCAATCACGCCTACCATCGCCGTGAGATCTACCCTTACCTGGACTCCGAGCCGCGAATCCTGCGTCCGGCGAACTTCCTGGGCATCCAGCCGGGCCATGGCACGTGCGTGCTGGAGCGCGACGGGGTGCGTCTGGGCGTGGTCAACCTCAGCGGCAACCTGTACCTGCGCGCGGGCCGCTCGGCCTTCACCGAGATCGAGGCGGCGCTTGGGGAGCTGGGCGAGGACGTCGATCACATCCTCGTGGACATGCACGCGGAGGCGACCTCGGAGAAGGTGGCGCTCGGCTGGATGCTCGACGGGCGCGTGAGCGCGGTGGTGGGCACGCACACGCACATCCCGACCGCCGATGCGCGGGTGCTGCCGGGAGGGACCGCGTACATCACCGACGTGGGCATGACCGGCCCCCGCGGCGGGGTGATCGGGGTCAAGCGCGAGCAGGCGATCGAGTCGCTCGTGACGCAGATGCCCGTCCGCTTCGAGACCTCCGAAGAGGACCCGTGGCTGATGGGCGTGCTCGTCAGCTGCTCACAGCGACTGCGGGCGGACTCGATCGAGCAGGTTCTGACGCCGCGTCCGCCT
>Ga0210387_10000833_pt1 | contig 22553 bp, 19 predicted proteins | sample IncBWC7OmetaG_FD_160108 | JGI IMG/M metagenome (GOLD analysis project Ga0210387, IMG submission 160108) | Forest soil microbial communities from Barre Woods Harvard Forest LTER site, Petersham, Massachusetts, United States - Inc-BW-C-7-O ...
GCTAGCGGTGCGGGCTGAGGATCAGGGTCCAGTTGAGAAAACTGGCACCACCGTAGAGAAGGCTGCTAAGAAAACCGGCCAAACCGTGGAGCATGCTGCAAGTGCCACCGGGCAGACCGTCAAGCATGGTGCCCAGGCCACCGAACGGACGGTTGGCAAGGGATTGACGAACACGGGAAATACGCTGGAAAAGGCCGGGACCGGGACGACTTCCCGGCATCACGCTCGAACGCACAGACACACGGCGAAGGCAAACCCATCTGCGTCGCCGAAGCCCGAAAGTTCACCGGTTGCCTCATCTTCTCCAACTCCGGTAGAGCCGACGTCCACTCCAGCAGCTGTTGCCACTCCGGCACCTGTTACCACTCCGGCACCTCTTACCACGCCAGCTCCGGTAACGACTCCCACGCCAGCCGCGGGTGAGTAGATTGGCGACCCGCGCTTAGGGGAGTAGTCAGCCTGCGTCGCTCACGAATCTCTGAGGATTTGCGGGGTGGTGCAGGCTGGTCCTTCAGCCGCAGATTTCTCCGCGAAGGTCGTATACCTGCGTGCCGGTAATCCGGACTTTGACAAACTCTCCGACGGGGGCGCCAGCCGTCGTCAGCAGCACTCGCGTGTCCACTTCGGGCGCGTCTCCCTCGCTGCGAGCAATCAACGGCTGTTCGACGAGCGCCTTGATCTCTTTCCCGACCATGGCATTCGCGAGTTGGTTGGCAATTTTTTGCTGCAATTGCATTGCGCGGCGATAACGGGCGTTTTTCGTCGCAACGGGTACCTGTTCGCTCATTTTCGCTGCACGCGAGCCTTCCTCCTGGGAGTAAGTAAATATTCCCAAACGCTCGAATCGAGTCTGTTCGATGAACGCCAGTAGAGATGCAAAATGCTCCTCTTTCTCTCCCGGGAACCCCACGATGAAGGTGGTCCGCAAATGAAGGCCCGGGATCGTCGCACGCAGTGTCTGAATCAAATCTTCGATATGCTGACGCGAGGTCTCGCGTCGCATCAGCTTGAGCATTTCCTCGTCGATATGCTGCAACGGCATATCGACGTACTTCACCACTTTGGAACTGGCGGCGATCGCTTCCATTAACTCCCCGCTCCAATGTGCCGGATGCGTGTAGAGTAGTCGCACCCAGAAATCTCCTTGAATTCCTTCGATCCGTTCCAGCAACCGCGTCAAGGTCGGACCACGCGCCGAATCAACCGGTTGCCGTGGCCCTGCTTTCTGGTTCCAGAGATCCATCCCATAATAGGTCGTGTCCTGGCTGATGAGGTTAATCTCTTTCACGCCTTCTTCGACAAGGTGGCGAATCTCGGTCTCAACCGATTCGATCGATCTGCTTCGATGCCGACCCCGCATCTGCGGAATCACGCAGAAACTGCACGGATGATTGCATCCTTCGGCAATTTTCAGGTAGGCAAAATGCCCAGGGGTCAATCGGAATCGCGGCGTAGCGTAATCAGGTATATATCGCGACTTGGGTGTGACAAAATTCATGGGTGCCGTGGCTGTTCCCTGGCGCCCGATAACCTTCCGAACGATTTCGCCGGCCTGGGAGATTTGATCAAGTCCCATGAACGCGTCCACCTCCGGAATTTCGCTCGCGAGCTCAGCGGAAAATCTCTGCGACATGCAACCGCTGACGACTAGCTTTTGGCCTTGCCGCTTTCGCAAGCCACGCGCCTGATGAGCATCTAAAATCGCCTCGATCGATTCCTCCTTAGCCGAATCGATAAATGCGCAGGTATTAACGATGACCACGTCCGCTTCGTCGGCGTTGGCCGTCACCTGCATCCCGTGCGCCACGATATCGCCCAGCATGATCTCGGCATCGACAAGGTTTTTCGCGCATCCGAGGCTTATCATACCCACCTTCACGTTAGGTGACGGTGGCAAGACATCGGCGGCAGACAAAGGACGACTAGTAGACTCGATAAAACCCATTCGATCAATCAACCACTATATCACCGGAGTTACCCGGGACAAGCTGCCCGTCCTCTCGCACCTCGACAGCCCCTTTGTCCAGGACATGGACCCAGAATCTTTTTCCCTGCACAACAATCGGCCGACTGTCCGGCCCGGCGAATCCGTCAAACACGGGTTGAGTCCCCTCCTCATCCTTGGTGACCTTGACGTAAGTCCGTCTGATTACCCGAACCTCCAACTTCCGCGTCGGCGCGTCCGCCGGGGTTACGGATTGAGACGCCATCGTTGGCAACGCCCGCCTCACTTCGATCCCGCCTTCGGTGCGCGACGGGGTCGCATCCGCTGTCGATTCCTGTTGCTGGATCGCTGCTGGAGAGGGGACCGCGGTGCCCTCAGAAGGAGATTGGGCCGCCAGTGATTTAACAGAATCGGAATTCGAGGACGCCGGACCACCCGTTTTGGCCGGCGCGGTCGCCAATTGATTCACTTTGTCGGTACTGTCGGTAAAATTCGTCCCCGCCACCCTCGGGATGTTGAGCGCCAAATACGAAAACACCGGAACCCCGACCAGCACGATCAAAACAAGCACCACCACAACCGCCGGGGGAACTCGAAACCCTTTTGGCTGGATTCTTTGCGTCCATCGCGGTTGTTGGGCGTGACTGCGGGCCGGCATGGAATTCAAATACTGATAATCCCCCATCGAAATTGCCGGCGAGATCTGGAACTTATCCAGCTCTTCCTGGATATCGAGCCCGAGAAACCTCGCATATTTCGCCAGGAAGCTTTTGGCGTAGGTCAGGTTAGGAAAGTGAGAATACTCATCGGCCTCGAGATCAATAATGCGGTCGGGGCGAATCTTAGTCCGCTCGGCTACATCCTCAATCTCGAGCTTCCTGGCAAGTCGTGCCTGCTGTAACTTCCTTCCAACCGATTCCGCCATCTCTACAGACTCGTTTTAAACCCACACCGTGCAATCTAATCAGCGGGAAACTTTCAGTCTCTTTAATGATTCTTAAGCGAGAGCGTTCAGGTCCACTAGAATTTCTCGGGGTTTAGCTCCGTCACCTGGGCCTAAAATGCCTCGGCGCTCCAGAATATCAACCACCCGGGCAGCGCGTGTGTAACCGAGGCGCAGCCGCCGTTGCAACATGGAAGTGGACGCCCGCTTCTCTTGACGGATAATTTCAAGGCACTTCTCGACCAGCATCTCGTCTTCTTCGCTTACTTCCTCCTCCGCTTGGGCTGAGGACTCGAGCTGATTCTGGATCGATGGATCGAAGGCCGGCGTGCCTTGTTCCGAAACAAACTGCACCAGTTGCCGAATCTCGTCGTCCGTTACGAGAACCCCCTGAGAACGGATAAGCCGTGAAGTCCCCGGTGGGCGATAGAACATATCTCCCTGTCCCAACAGACGCTCGGCGCCATTTTCGTCCAGGATCACCCGGCTATCGAGCGCGGACGCGACCTGAAAAGCAATCCGGGTCGGGATATTTGCTTTGATGACTCCGGTAACGACGTCGGCTCGAGGCGTTTGCGTCGCGACGATCATATGGATTCCTGCCGCTCTGGCCATCTGCGTAATGCGAGCAATCGCGCTCTCCACGTCAGCCGGCGCGGTTTGCATCAAATCCGCCAGTTCGTCAATGATCACCACGATGTAGTGCATATGTTCCGGGATAACCAGATCATCGTCCCGCGCCACCACAATAGTGGAAGTCTCTAATTCCTTGGACTGGTTACCGGCCTCGCCGGGCTCTTCATTCTCTTTTGCGAGGTCCAGTTCGCGTTGAGTTTTGGGTTTCGGTCGCGCATTAAAACTGGTCACGTTACGAACACCGACTTTAGCAAAAATTTTGTAACGGTTCTCCATTTCGTTCACGACCCACCGCAACGCGAGCAACACCTTCTTCGGATCGGTAACAACAGGCATCACAAGATGTGGAAGAGCATTATACATCTGCATCTCAACAACTTTCGGATCAATCATGACAAAGCGCAGATCGTCCGGCTTAAATTTGAACAAAATACTGGCGATGATGGCGTTGATGCAGACGCTCTTGCCGCTGCCGGTGGTCCCCGCCACCAATCCGTGCGGCATTTGCGCCAAGTCGCCTAAAATGATTTTTCCATAGACATCTTTTCCCAGTACAATCGGAATTCGGTGTTTGGTTTGCGCCCATTCGTCCGATTCAAGGATCTCTCGGAGCGTGACTTTGACTTTTTTTGAATTCGCAATTTCGATTCCGACCGTATCCTTTCCGGGGATCGGCGCCAGAATGTTAATTCGTTCTGCCCTCGTTGCCCTGGCAAGATCGCGCTCCAGGCTCGAGATCTTGTCCACTCGCACTCCTCGGGCAGGATAAAGTTCGTACCTGGTGATAGTCGGGCCCCGGGTAATATCTCCCGGACTCGCATCGATATTAAATTGCTTGAGCGTATCGATTAAGACGTGTTGAATCAGCTTCAATTCTGAGGGATCTGCCGCCTTTCGCCCCTCCAGGTCTATCGGTTCCAACAAATCCACCGAGGGAAGCACATAGTTTTCGATATGCTGTCCGGCGATTGCTAGAACCTGCTCCTTGTCCCGTCCTTTCCCTTTCAATTCCGCGAGAGACGGCTTCGATTTGTCGGGCATGGCCGCGGACGAGTCGATTATTCTGGGTTCGGGATAAACAGCCGTCTCAGGCTCAGGCTCGTCGGGCAGAAATCCTTTTTTCTTCAGTTCCTTCTCATGCTTGCGAATTTCTCGCTCAATCTTTTTCTGGTTCGCTTCCAGCCGTTCTCTTTCATTGGAGGCCTTCATTCTGCGCCGCTCCGACTCCTCGAGCATTCTCCGGAAAAGGTCCTTGGTGTTCTGGATCGAATGTTTAATCAAATAGATTGGCCGGATCCCGGTCAACCAGATGAGGCTGATGAGATAGATCACCGAGAGCGAAATGATCGACCCGACCTGTCCAAGCATATTTAAGAGGAGGGCTCCGAGCCAGTAGCCTGTCCATCCTCCAGGTCCCATGATGTTGAAATCATGTCTCCAGGTGTGCAGAAACCATGGCTGCAAATGCGCCACGGCCGCTCCGCTGATGACAAACACTGCCGCCCACGGCAGACGTCTCAAGATCCGAAATCCCGGTATAAACAGCTTCGCACCGCCGAATCCTAAAAAGATCGTCGCGATCAGATAGGACGCGCTACCGAGCGTCATGTAAAGAAATCCCGCGATGACAGCTCCTGTCGGGCCGATGAAATTCTGGGCAGGGTTATTGGGCGGGCTGATCGAGCTGAACCACACCCAGGAAGGAACATCCTTCGGTGTGTAGGAAATCAACGCCAGGAACAGAACCGTCCCGACGCCGAGCAACACCAGACCCATTACTTCATTCCACGCGTTATGCTTTCGCGACTGCGGCATTTCAGCTCCCAGTGTAATTCCTAGTTGTGGGCTTTCAATCCAGAACCGCTCTATTTGCGCGCAGCAGGTAAGTACGTTTCCAAAAAGCGTTGTCTCCGAACCAGCTGCGGGCATTTTACTTTTGTTGACACCAATACCCGGGGCCGGTACGCTCCCTCCCTTGCTATTTTCGCACGCAAATAGGCAAGCCGAATGCCTGACGTTTCGTCCCTTGTACATGGAACGAGTTTGGGGCGGTCGCAAGCTGCAGACCTCTTTTGAACGCGCACTCCCGGGCGAGAATCAGATTGGTGAATCCTGGGAACTGGTCGATCGCGAAGATGCTCAGAGCATCGTTTCCGAGGTTGAATTTCGCGGAGCTACTCTTCACGAAATCTGGACTAACTATCGGCAAGAGATTTTCGGCGAAGGGTACGACTACGTCCGTTTTCCGATTCTGATCAAGATCCTGGATGCTTCCGACACCCTCTCGCTCCAGGTTCATCCCTCGCCGCACGGGGCTATCGATGTTATCGCCGAGCCAAAGACCGAATTCTGGTATTTTGTCGCCACAGAAGAAGGCGCCGGCATCTACGTCGGCCTAAAACAAGGTGTCCGGAGAAGCGATTTCGAGTCGGCCGTGGCGACCGGTCGAGTTTTGGATCTTTTGCATCGGATTCCGACCCAACCAAACAGCTATATTTTTATCCCCGGCGGGCGGCTTCACGCGATCGGCGCGGGCAATGTGCTGTTCGAGATCCAACAGAACAGCGACACGACTTACCGCGTGTTTGATTGGAACCGGCTCGGCGTCAACGGCAAGCCGAGACAACTCCACATTGAAGAGTCGCTCGGATGCATCGATTTTAACGACTTTGAGCCGGCTCTGGACACCTCTGACAAAGAAACCTTGGTGACTTGCGATTGGTTCCGTGTCGAACGTTGGTTTCTTAATCAGGGCCGCCAGGCCAACGCCGAACCAAAGTTCTCCATCTTTCAAGTGATCGCCGGAATAGTCTCGTTCGGCACCCGCTTTTTCCGTCGAGGGGACTTGTTCCTGGTTCCCGCTGGGAGCCATCAGGGAGCAGTCACACCGACTGACGGCACTGCCACAGTCCTGCGCACCACCCTGTAGGGAAACGTGTCGGCGGATCGGCGTTTGCGGAGCGTCATCTACTTTGTCCGGCTCCTGTGTCGGAAAGCACTCCTGCTTCCCCGACATCGATACACCGATATGCTGAGACGTTTCCTCGGGCGAATTCGATTGTGGTTGCGGCTCCGCCCCACCATGATAAACGAGAACTTGGCTGTCTTGCCAAAATTGACGATGCTGACAAACCACACTACGATCGGCTTGTGAAACTTTTCACAAAGTTAGCTCTGCACGGGCTGGGCGCAGCTAAGCTGCAGCGAGCCGTCGAGCTGATTAACCCACATCTTTATACAGTCGAGGAACGGATTCGCGAACAAGCCAAGGCGTTCGACCCTGCCATCGAAGGCTACTTTCAGTACGCGTGCGGCAGCAGCGGAAAACGCCTTCGCCCTGTTCTCACCTTGCTCTCCGGCGCCGCTACTGGAACGATCTGCACAAGTCACATTGATCTGGCGGTGATTGTAGAACTCATCCACTTGGCAACCCTGGTGCACGACGATATTATGGATGGGGCCGAGATTCGGCGCGAGCAGGCGACCGTCAATGCTAAATGGGGTAACACGTTAGCGGTCCTCCTGGGGGATTGTCTTTTCGCTCACGCTCTGAAACTCGCAGCCGCCTTTCCAAATAACGCGATCTGCAGGCGGATCGCTCACGCCGCCAAAGAGGTTTGCTCCGGTGAAATTATCCAGACACAACGCCGGTTCGATCTGAACCTGACAATCGACGAATACTTTCAGGTCATCGAGATGAAGACCGCCGCATTGTTCGCCGTTGCGACCGAACTCGGAGCCTTTATCAGCGAAGCCAGTCCCGAAGTCATCACTTCAATGAAGTCGTACGGCCTCAAACTCGGTACGGCGTATCAGATCTACGATGATTGCCTCGACATCGCCGGCACCGAAGAAAAAGCGGGCAAAACCCTGGGCTCAGATCTTCGGAAAGGAAAACTTACTCTCCCGGTGCTCTACCTGTTGCAGATGGTGGACCGAGACGAGCACCTTCGTTACAGCGAAGTATTGCTGCGTGCCAACGAAGACGAGTTAGACAATCTGGCTGAAGAAGTCGTTCGACGTGGCGCGCTCCGTCGAGCAGTCGATAGCACGAAACGCCTGGTCGAAGAAGCCCAGTCGGAATTGCAGCGGATGCCCGTCAACAAATATTCCCTGGCGATGCAGGATATTGGCGATTTTCTATCGAATATCGTCGACCAGTTTGCCGTTGCTGCCTAACAGTTTTCACGCATGTTTGTTGATTCATGCGCGGACTGGCCATACGCGAATTACCGGATCAACAAAAACCTCGCGAGAAGCTTCTCCAGCGAGGCGTTGATTCTCTAACGGATGCCGAGATTCTGGCGATCCTTCTTCGGACCGGCGTACGGGGTTGCAATGTGGTCGAACTTGCCGAGAAACTTCTCGACAAGTATGGAAGCCTCGCTCACTTGTCCCGTTGCCCGATTGCCGAATTGTCCAGCTTCAAGGGTGTCGGGTCAGTCAAGGCTTTGCACCTGGCTGCCGCATTCGGGCTCGGAACACGATTAGCCGCAGAGCAAGTCGTTTCAGAACCGCTCAATCATCCCGAGGCCATCTATCAACTGCTCGGAACCGAGATGCGCCGACTCGACCGCGAGTCGCTTCGCGTGGTTTTGCTGGACACACGGTTCCGCCTGATCGCCATCAGCGAGGTTTCGAGAGGAACACTGAACGAAAGCCTTGCTCATCCCCGCGAAATCTTTAAGCCTGCGATCAGCCATTCGGCCTACGCCTTCGTCCTGGTTCACAACCACCCATCCGGCGATCCGGCGCCTAGTGATGTCGATCTCCGGTTGACACGACGCGTCGCCGAATGTGCTCGCCTGCTGCAGATCCAGTTCCTGGATCATCTCGTCCTCGGTTCGCCCCAGCCGGATCGGCCAGGGTACTTTAGTTTCAAGGAAGCTGGGATTATTGCCTAGTGCATCGTCTCATAAGTGGGAGGCATACCGTTGGCTTCAAAAGGGTCGGTGGGTGATTTAACCCGCCTGGTCGCTCTTCATCTGCGCCTGCAGGCCGTTTTTTCCTGCAACTCCGGACTCCCCAAGTTGTTCCTTCGTGTACTCGATGAATCGATGAACAAGTGGTTCCGACGGCTCTTTCCGCCAAGCCACCCCATAGCGAATCTTCTGACCGCTCGGACGGAGAGGAATAAACTTTACTCCAGGCGCCGGCTGCCGGCAGATGTGCTCGCCGAAAATGGAGATGCCGAATCCGGCGGCAACATACTGGACCCCGGTCCTTGCCCGATCGACTTCTTGAACGACCCTCGGCGTAAATCCAGCCTGTTGGCATAGTCGCCCCAGCCAGGAGCGGTAGCTGGGCGCATTTTCTCGCGACGTCAGAATGAATCCCTCGCCTTTTAATTGCTGAAGTCGAACAAAAGGGCGGTTCGCCAGCGCGTGGTCGCTTGGGACTCCGACGAGGGGTTCCTCTTCGACAATACATTCCACTTGCAGCCCGGCCGGCGGATTTCCATCGATCGCACCGACCACCCCCAGATCCAACCGGTGCGTCAAAAGAGCCTCCAACTGCGCCGAGGGAACCATCTCCGTCAGGGTGACTTCGACATCAGGATACTTTTGCCGGAAACGCCTTAGCACCAGAGGCATCCACTCGTGGCTCTGTGCGCCAATAAATCCGATCGCCAGTTGACCCGTCTCTGCTCGACCGATTCTGCGCGTCTGTCGGGCGATTTCTTCGAGATCGAAAAGGAGTTTTTTGGCACCCTGCAAAAACGTGCGGCCTGCTCCGGTCAATTCCACGCGCCGACTGTTCCGTTCCAGCAGTGTCACCCCGACAGAATCCTCGAGAAACCGGATTTGCGCGCTGACTGCGGACTGCGCCACATGCAAGACAGCTGCGGCTCGGGTAAAACTCAGTTCCTCCGCGACCGCAACAAAGTAGCGCAAGTGACGAAATTCCATAGCTCAATGGGTATGCAACTATCAGTCTGGCAGATTGAATCTAGCATAACAAGCTATTTTTCTTATCGCTTACTTTCTGTTACCTGTCCGATTGACATGAAACTATCGATCGTGGCGACGGCCACCCCTTCCGATTCCGGGGTCGCGGCGCTTTCGTTGAAAGAGTTCGAGTCGGGATCCGATACCCTTGTAAAGCTCCGACGCGCCCCGGTTGTCCGGCCCAAGAGCGAACCAACCAATAAATGGATCGCACTGGCGATCATCCTCGTCGGCCCGTTTCTCGGCGTCATTGACTTTTTTATCGCCAATATCGGAGTTCCCTCCATTCGCACCTCTTTGGGTGCCTCATTCAGTGAGATCGAGCTCGTCATCGCCGGCTACGGGCTAACCTACGCCGTCTGCCTGATTACTGGCGGACGCCTCGGGGACATTTACGGAAGAAAGGTGACATTCATCGTTGGAATGGCCGGTTTTACGTTGACCTCGGCTCTCTGCGGACTGGCGCCCACCGCGGGTTGGTTAATTTTCTGGAGACTAGTTCAAGGTTGCGCTGCGGCGGCGATGTTCCCGCAGGCCCTTTCATTTATTCAGGTCAATTTTACCGGCTCGTCGAAGCGGGTTGCCTTCAGTCTCTATGGCTCAATGATCGGTTTTGGATCGATCGTGGGGCAATTACTCGGAGGATTTCTCATTCATGCCAATCTTTTCCAACTTGGCTGGCGCCCGATTTTTCTAATTAATCTGCCGATTGGAATTTTGACGATTGTCGCCGCTTCTTTGGTGCTGAAGGAATCGCGTTCCCAGGCGGCCCCGAAACTGGATCTTGGCGGCGTTGGCATTCTGACCGTCGGCCTTGCCCTGTTTGCTTATCCATTCATGGAGGGACAGGAGCGCGGTTGGCCTCTGTGGGCATGGGTTTCCCTGCTCGCCTCGTTTCCGGTTTTGTGGGGATTTTGGCTCTTCGAACGCTGGCAATCCGCGAGGAATCAATCTCCTCTCGTGGAGCCGCGGCTATTTCGAGACAAAGGATTTGTCGTCGGGCTGATCGTGACCTGCATCTACTTCGCCGGCCACTCCTCGATGATTCTCGTTTTGAGTTTGTATCTTCAATTCAGCCTTGGTCTGAATCCGATGTACGCAGGGTTCGCCCTGGTGCCATTCTCCTTCGCGTTCCTGCTCGGCTCAACCGTCTCCGGCAAGATCAACGGGTACCTCGGTCGTCGTTCACTGCATCTCGGGGTCATCGTTCTCGTGATCGGCATCGTGTCTCTAGCGGTGCTGGCGGCCCCTGCTCCGGGTCACTTGACACCTGGCTTCGTCTTAGCCTGTTTTATCTATGGGATCGGACGTGGAATCGTTACATCACCCCTCTACAATACGGTGCTCAGCGGTATTCCACACCAAGACGCGGGCGCGGCATCCGGCGTGACCTCGACGATGCCCCAGTTGGCCAACTCCGTCGGCATCGCGTTGATTGGAGCCGTAGTCTTCGGAATGATCCCGAAAAATGGCGCTACCCCTGCCGATTACGCTCACGGATTTGTCGCTTCGTCCTTGATCAACCTGGTGATGCTAGGTGCAGCCGCTGGGCTGATATTTCTGATCCCGAAAAGCCGGGGTCGCGATGCCGTCAAGCACGCCGTGGTGGAAGGCTGAAGAGCAAAAACCTTCGGGCAAAGACGTTCAATCTTGCCAACCAAACCCGGCAACATAGGAACTTTCGTTTCCTGGGTCGACAAGCAGCCGGCCTTCCATGCTAAAAAGTCCGGATGATTCACCCCACGGCAGTCATTGATCCAAAGGCTCAGATTGATCCCGATGTGGTGGTCGGCCCCTACGCATTGATTGAAGGCCCGGTGGAGATTTCCTCGGGCACAGAGATTCAAGGCCACGCGGTGATCACCGGATCGGTTGTCATAGGAAAAAACAATCGGATCGGGTACGGGAGCGTGATTGGTTCGTACCCTCAGGATCTCAGTTTTGACCCGAATGCGAGGTCCGGGGTGGAGATCGGCGACAACAATGTCATTCGCGAACATTGCACGATCCACCGAGGGACCAAGGAGGGCACAAAAACGCGCATCGGCTCGAACAACCTCCTGATGGTGGGTGCACATTTGGGACACAACGTGCGATTGGGAGACAACGTCATCCTGGCCAACAACGTCTTGCTGGGCGGATATGCCGAAGTTCACGATCGCGTCTTCATTGGCGGCGGGAGCGTCGTCCATCAATTCACACGGATGGGCGTGATCTCGCTGATGCAGGGGATCTCCGGCGTAGGCAAAGATGTGCCACCGTTCGCCATTGCCGCCGGCAAGGATGGTATCGCCGCGATCAACGTGATCGGTCTCCGTCGTGCGGGATACGGTCCGGCACTGCGCAAAGAAGTGAAAGAGGCATTTTCGCTCCTTTACCACAGCGGTTTAAATGCCAGCCAGGCTCAAGAGGAATCTGGGCGACGCTCATGGTCGAAGGAGGTTGCGCTATTCTGGGACTTCGTCGCGTCCTCGAAACGCGGCATCTGTCCGATGGTGCGATGGGGAGAAGTCAAAGAGGCCACCTTCACAGACGATCAGGGGTAGAGATCCGACCACTAACAACGCCAACACGCTGGTTTTGCCCTTTTTGTTTGATCATTCGCAAAGCGTCGTCTACATAGGGCAGTTTAATGACCCACCCCCAGCGAAACATCCTAATCGGGCTGGCACTCCTCCTTACGGGTTGCGCGGTGAACCCGCAAAAAAGTAAAACGACTGAAGGATCAGGTAACGATCGAGTTCGCGAACGAAAGGTTGTCAAGACCACTGCTTACACCGACTCGGAATCCGGACATCGATGTTACGGCGTAAAAAACGCCATCGGATCGCAACTGCAATCCGGCAGCATCAACAGCGCGGCAGCGGACTGGTCACATTTCCCGGTCGGCACGAAATTCCGGATTGTGGATAACGATACGACGTATGTAGTCGACGATTACGGGCCGGCGTTGGTGGGGACTGACACCATCGATTTGTACGTGACATCGCGTCGGATGATGAATCAATGGGGCGCAAGACGGGTCAGTATCGAAGTGCTCGAAAAGGGTTCGTACGAAAGAAGCCTGGAAGTGCTGAAGCCGCGCCAGCGAAGCTGGTATGCCAGACAGATGGTCAAAAATATTCAACAACGGATCGAAACCAGGTACTAGTGAAAGTCTTTGTCACAGGGGGTGCCGGTTATATCGGAAGTATCTGTGTTGAACAATTGCTTGACCGAGGTGATGAAGTTGTCGTTTTCGACAATCTGTCCGAAGGGAATCGTCAATCGATTGATCCCCGGGCAACCTTTATCCAAGGGGATCTAAACGATCCCAAATCGATTTCCCTCGCCATCGAAACATCCGATCCGTCCGCCGTCATGCATCTTGCTGCCAGCGCGCTGGTGGAGGAATCGATGGTGAACCCCGGCAAGTATTTTTACCAGAATGTGTCTGGCGGCCTGAACCTGCTTCAGGCCATGGTTGAAAATGGCGTCACACGGATCGTCTTTTCTTCGACCTGTGCGACTTTTGGGATCCCAGACAGAACGCCGATCGGCGAAGACACGCCGCAGCACCCGATCAACCCATACGGCGAGTCCAAGCTGATGTTCGAGAAGATCCTCCGATGGTTTGATCAAATTCACGATCTTACCTTCGTTACGCTCCGTTACTTCAATGTGGCTGGCGCTTCTGCGAAATTGGGCGAAACCCGGCGGGCGGAATCGCACTTGATTCCCCGAATCCTGCAAGTGGCTCTGGGCCAAGTGCCTCACGCTGAAATTTATGGGACCGATTTCGAGACTCCGGATGGGACCTGTATCAGGGATTATGTCCACGTGCTGGATGTGGCTTCAGCGCACCTCCTTGCCCTTGCAGCTCAGCAAAGCGATTCCTTTAACCTCGGGTCAGGTGGCGGAACATCCGTGAGAGAAGTCCTGCACGCCTGCCGCAAAGTGTCAGGCCATCCAATTCCGGCTGTTGAGAAGCCACGGCGCGCGGGTGATCCGCCCCGCCTCGTTGCGTCCTCGGAAAAAGCCAAACGAGAGCTTAATTGGAAGCCGCAATTCACTGATATCGAAGCGATCGTCCAGAGCGCATGGCGTTGGTACGCTGATCATTCGAACGGGCGCTCGGATTAACTCGGGTCCGGCGAGAATTGTTCGCGAGACTTTGCTTCGTCGCAGTCGCCAGTCTGGATTTGCTCCCGCGCGGGTGACGACGACCGCTGCGAGATGGGGTTTTTTCTTGCTTTTCAAGAGCCCAGATGTTGGCTTCTGTCTTGTTTTGCCAGTTCGCAATTCCTCATGAGGCTCCGGATTCTAGGTCTGTTTTTTGCGGTTTTGTCGCCGATGAATCTGTTCGGCCAAGCCATTCCTCCTCCTGCCTCGCCGACTCCAACTCCGGTCCCGATCCAAGCGCCGACGCCGGCAAAAGAATCGGAATTTGGTCCGTTGCTACCGCTTCAGAGCGGAGCGACCGCCGGGCCAATCCCCGTTGAAATCAACTCTCAACAGACTCGATTGGAGGGCGGAATCGCGGTGGCGGAAGGGGATGTCGTGGTCCGCTACGCGGGCGTCACCATTTATTGCGACTACGCTGAATACAACCCCAACACCCACGAAATCGTGTTGCGTGGCAATGTTCGATTGTTTCGAGACACCTACGCATTCACGGCAGATCGCGCCATCTACAATCTGCAAACCAAGCAGCTCAAAATGAGTGATTTCGGTGGTCCGAAACGCCCATTTGAAGTCGTCGGCGACGACCTCATTTCTCCCAGAGAAAACCAATACACGATCCTGAACGGCTACATCACGACGAGTGATTCGTCGAAACCAGACTACCAACTCCGTGCCCGGACCATCCGCATTTATGCGGACGACAGAATCATTCTTTCGAATGTGACGCTTTTTGTGGGGCGAACACCTATTTTTTGGTTTCCTTACATTTACCAGTCCTTAAATAATCAATTCAGTTATAATCTGGCTCCCGGATACAACTCGATCTGGGGCGCCTACTTGCTGACGTCCTTCGTATTTCCAATTACGACGAACGTCAGCGGCGAATTGCACTTCGACCTGCGAACCTCCCGCGGACCGGCGGGTGGCTTTGAGACTAATTATCACTTTGGCGAAGGCACCTCCGGCCGCCTGCAGATCTACGGAATTTATGATCAAAACCCGAATATCAATGACACCGCCTTGGACCGCGTCCCAATCAGCCCCGGACGATATCGAATCGAGTACCAGTCCAGGACCTACATTACCAGTGACCTAACGGCGATCGTCGATTTCAATCTACTGAGCGACCAATATTATCTTCAGGATTTTTACCCCGCTATCTTCTCCTACGATCCCCAGCCTGATACCTATGCGGAAGTGGTAAAAAACGGCGAGGCGTACACGTTGTCCCTGCTTACTCGTCCTCAGTTAGATAATTTTCAAGAAACGGCCGAACGCTTACCCGAGGTAAGCTGGGACGTCGCGCGAACGCCGCTGTTTAATGGACCGATATTCTATGAGGCAACGACCGGCGCGGCGTATCTGCACCGGGTGTTCGCCGCCACCACGGGCAATGAATCCATCGACTTGCAGAGCGGGTCGCTCAATCCCGACTACGCGTTTTTTCGCCTGGATACGTTTCACCAACTTATTTTTCCGCACACCTACTTCGGATGGTTATCCCTTGTTCCGAGCGTCGGTTTCCGCGGTACCTATTACACTACCACCGGAAACTTCACAGAAGCTGATGTCAACAATCCACTCCCTGAGGGTATTTTGGTCGAAAACGGCGAACGTTTAAGGTTTGCCTTTAACACCGACTTGGAGGCTTCCTTCAAGCTTTCAAAGGCTTACGAGTCCGTGCAACAAAGATGGCTGGGGCTCGATGGACTGCGTCACATCATTCAGCCTTACGCCGACTTCTCTTGGGTTTCCCAACCGACAGTTCCTTCCTCCGATATTCTTCCCGTCGACCAATACATTCCGAGTACCGTGCTGCAACCACTTGATTTCCCTCAGTACACGGCGATCGATACACTTGATCGCTGGACGATCCTGCGCCTCGGTGTGCGGAATCGGCTCCAGACTCGGCGCGACTCCAGCACGGTCAATTGGCTCGACATTGACACCTATTTTGACATCGACTTCGACAATCCGCTTGCCCAAGCTGTTCCTCCGGCTACTACTAGCGTTTCCCGGGTGGGCCCTATCAGTGCCCCGCGCGAGCTATTCTCCAATGTCTTTAACAGGGTACGGTTTCAACCCGTGCCTTGGGCTTACCTTTCCGTTGATTCGCAAGTTCCACTTTTGGACAAAGGGTTTTGGTCGGTCACGACCTCTTTCGACTGGATTGTCAATCCGAATATCGAAATGCGCATCGGACATCAGTACCTGCAAAGCAATCCATTCTACGTGGATACCAGCGAGCTCTCGTTTTACACTTACCTGCGCCTCAACGACAACTGGGGTTTCAGCATTTATGAGGATTACCAGTTTAAGGGGGGGATGATCAATCAACAAACGTATGCCCTTCATCGTGACCTGAGTAGCTGGGTGGCTGCGCTTGGCTTGAATATGACTAACAACGGTTCCGGCAAAAACCAAATCGCCCTCGTCTTGACGTTCACCTTGAAGGACCTTCCAAGATTCGGTTTACCGATCAATCTGGATGTTGGCAACGCGATCGGGCAATAAGAGCCGCCCTTGGAGTTCGATCCGAAAAAGGCGGCGATGCAACCGTGGGTGGATTGCCTGCTTCGACCACTTCTACTGGACAAAGAGAAGAAGCCGGATATGAGAGAAGCTCGTTTGCTGAGAGGCGCAATATGGAAATTTCGATCATTGGCTCTGGATATGTCGGTCTTGTGACCGGTGCTTGCTTCGCGGATGTCGGGCATAGCGTGGTCTGCGTTGACAACGACCAAAGAAAGGTCGAAAGCCTCCAGAGCGGGTTTATCCCCATTTACGAGCCCGGCCTGCAAGAAGTCGTTCATCGCAACGTTTCCGCCCACCGATTGCGATTCACAAATAGCATCGCGGATGGTGTTGACCATTCTCAAATTGTTTTTATTGCGGTGCCGACGCCTCCTCAATCCGATGGCAGCGTGGATCTCACCTACATCGAGCGGGTGGCACGCGAGATTGCGGAAGTACTCAAAGAGTACCGGGTGATCGTCGACAAGAGCACCGTGCCCGTCAAGACCGGCGAAAAAGTCGCTGAAACAATCCGGCGATACAACAAGGTCGGAGTCGATTTTGATGTGGTCAGCAATCCCGAATTCCTTCGGGAAGGTTGCGCCGTCGCCGACCTCATGAATCCGGATCGGATCGTGGTCGGATCGAACAGCGACCGTGCTTTGGCCCTGATGAAGAAGGTTTATGAGCCATTCATGGCACCCATCATGGTCACCGACATTAACAGCGCTGAGTTGATCAAACATGCGGCAAACTCATTTCTTGCGCTGAAGATCTCCTACATCAACGCGATTTCGGCCATCTGCGAAGCGACCGGTGCGGATGTCGAGCGGGTCGCCGACGGTATCGGAGCCGACAAACGAATTGGCCGGAGCTTTTTGAATGCCGGCCTTGGTTACGGCGGATCCTGTTTCCCAAAGGATGTGGCGGCTTTCATCGCGATTAGTGACCAATTGGGAGTACCGTTTAACCTTCTGAAGGAAGTGCAACGCGTCAACCAGGCGCAGCTTGAGCGATTTTTGAAAAGGCTCAGGGATACGCTTTGGGTTTTGAAGGACAAACGCATTGCCGTGTGGGGGCTTACTTTCAAGCCGGACACCGACGATGTTCGCGGCTCTGTCGCGGTCGAGTTGGTCAACCATCTGTTGCGAGAAGGCGCGATCGTCCGGGCGTACGATCCAAAAGGAGTCGAAAAAGTCGCTCAATTGGATCTGTGCAAAGGTGCGATTCTGGCGAAGTCTGCGCTTGAAGCCGTCGAGAATGCCGAGGCCCTCCTTTTGGCGACCGAATGGGATGAGTTTCAAAACATCGATTTTGTCCAAGTCCGAAACAGCATGCATACGCCGATCATTTTCGATGGGCGTAACCTATTCGACCCGAGGACCATGAACGAGTTAGGGTTCCGCTATTTCGGGATCGGGCGCGCGGGCGGGAATTGATTCGGCAGCGTTCAGCCGAGTGACGCGAATTCAGTAGAATTTCGTCCGAATTGTGGAAGCTTAGTAAACTGTCCCGCACCTTTTCCACCTCCAGTGTTACAGTCCCGCGGGACGCTGGAGAGGTTCTATGGCAGGCAAAAATCCGCGCCTCTGTTGCTTAAAGGCGCTTCAGCGTTGGGAGACCGGTCGAGAGTTCGCCGACGAGGTTCTTCACCTGATGCTGCAGCGATCGGGGTTGAACAATGTCAATCGATCCTTTGTTACCGAAACTTTCTACGGTGTAATCCGCAACCGCTCTTATCTCGATTTCATTATCCAGCGGTTCCGCTCCTCTGGTCTCGATATGCCAACTCGCCAGGTTTTGCGGCTGGGAGTTTATCAGCTCTACAAAATGCGGATCCCGGATCACGCGGCGGTGTATGAGACCGTCAATATCGCGGGTCCCGCCAGGACTTTGGTGAACGCTGTCCTGAGGAAGACGATCGCCGAAAAAGATACGATCCTTCAGCAAATACAGGATGCGCCTGTTCACATCCGTTATTCGCACCCGGAATTTCTCTGGCAGAAATGGGAATCTCGGCATGGTGGCAAACTCGCGGAAGAACTTTGCGCCTGGAACAATGAGCCCGCGAAGATTTACGTCCGAGCCAACCGGCTGAGAGTCACACCTGGGGAGCTCATGGAAAGCTTCCCAGAGGCGCAGATTGTCGACGTTCACCCTGACTGCCTGGAGGTCGCCCGCTTGCCTCTGTCCTGGATCTCCTCAGGAGTCGGCTACGTCCAGGATCCCAGTACCCTTATGGCTTGCGATCTACTGGATCCGAAGCCGGGGGAAGTGGTTCTCGATGCCTGTGCGGCACCCGGCGGCAAAGCCGGATACATGGCGCAAAAAATGGAAAATCAAGGGAGCCTCGTGGCCTGTGATTATGACAAGATCCGGCTCGGCCGACTCGAGCAAAACCTGATCCGACTCGGTGTCATTAATTCTAAAATTGTCCTGATCGATTGGCTTCAACACACTTCTCCCTTCAAGCCTGAAACTTTTGACGCAATTCTTGTCGATGTTCCTTGCACAAACACCGGGGTGATCCGGAGACGCACCGACGTGAGATGGCGTCTGACTCCCCAAGACTTCCCGCGAATGCAGCATCTTCAAGGCCGGATCGTCAAGTCGACGATTCAATTCCTGAAATCCGGCGGCCGTCTCGTCTACAGCACCTGTAGTATCGAACCAGAAGAGAACGAACGAGTTGTTGATTACATCGATAGAGAGGTCCCTGAGCTTCGCTTCGCCGAAGCCAGAGCCTCGTTGCCGGTTCACGACCATCTCGACGGGGCATTTGCGGCACTCTTTTTTAAGGCCTAGCTAGCTCGAACAGATGCCAAAAGTCAGGAGTGCAGCAGCCAAAATGGACTGCTAGTGTCCTGTCCCCGGATAACTCATATTCTTGATCGGGCGGAAGCGGAAGAATCACCATCGCATTCTGAAACTACGCAATTCCTGCCTTCTTGACGCCAATCCCAACTATTTCTGGCGAAGAACCTCGTTCTTCTCGCCCAGAATAATGACTTTCGGCCGGTGAGTTCCGGCTTCTGCCGGATCGAACAATCCGAAACTCATGATCGTCAAAAAATCCCCAGGTTTTCCGAGATGGGCGGCGGCTCCGTTAAGCGCGATCGTACCTTGGCCGCGGACCGCGTAAATTACGTAAGTCTCAAATCCTTCACCGTTCCTCATGTTCCCGACCAGAATTCGCTCGTACTCTTCCAGTCCAACGAACTCGGCAAGATCAGCGGAAATGCTTAAACTGCCTTCGTAATTCACGTCCGTCCCCGTCACGACAGCTCGATGAATTTTCGATTTGAGGAGCGATATATGCACGGCTCGCAAACTAGCGTGTAATTTCGATTTGTCACCTCAGATACGCCGGTTGTTTGATGCTAGCTTTTCATAAAATCTCAGTGCTTCAATCTCGGGCGCCAGCTTCCGCAAAGGATAAACCCCGTGCACTCCGCCTGATGCCGGGTCCTGAATCAGATAGTCAAAACCGGCTTTGCCAACGATAACGACGAAGTGCGTAATGCCGTTCGGGAGATGGATGCGCACGATGACTGGGTTGCCGCGCGCGAGATTCGAATCGATCAAGAAATAGGAGGGCAGATTTTCGTAGGCGTGTCGCGCCAGGCCCGGCTGATAATCGGCCGCCCTCTCCCAATACAACCAACCTTGCGGCGTATAACCGCCGCTATTAGAAAGAAAGGCGTTTAATCGCCCCGGATCGATGTCCTGCCCATAAAAGGCCAGGACCATGGCCGCGGAGCTGACGGCGCACCCCTCCTCTCCCATCGTCGAGGGCGCCGGTCCCAACTCATCGTCAGCCCATCTTGGATCGTTCTGAGCAAATCGCTGGACTGGTAGAACAAAGTTCGAAAAAAAATAGAGCCCGCCAGCCGAAGGGATTTTCCTGGTTCCGACGTAGTAATACCAGGCAGTGAGAGAGACCATGATCCCCACGATTCCGGCCAGCACATAAGCGCCGGACTTTCGCGAATTGCTCTTATGAGACGGTACACTAGCCGGGGAGAGAGTCTGCTCAGCTTTCGATCGCATCTGCTTTTCGGTGGACCAGAATGCCACTTAGCGCAACATTTACTGATAAAGATTAGAACTAATATTTCGAGTCCTCCCGGGCAAAACAGTGTATTGCGCGGTCCAATCTACCAATTTTCTGAATATTCAACATGACATGCCAAATGTGTAGGTTAGAGACTTGAGCTCCCGAAATGTATTCGAGCGAGCGTCAAAATCGCTCCTTCTATTCTCGCCAGCAATCGTGCGTGCCGACGAGGCTACTGAATATCGATGAACGGTCATTCTCTAAAGCGCAACCAGAGGAATTTGAAAATTCTGCTGATTATTGGACCGCTCTTGATCGGCAGCATCTTATTTATCGTCTCGAAACGGATCTATGCGGACCACCGCGAGGCGATGAATCTTCTGAAGCGGAGCTACGAAGACCGCGAGCGGTTAAATGGATTGCGAGATGATCTGGATGAGTTGCAGGCGGGAGAGACTGGCTTTCTGCTCACCGGCGATCAGTCTTACCTTCGGGCTCATCAATATTCCTATGACGACACCTCGGTTCGTCTTGCGGATCTCAACGTTTTGTACACAGATCGCCCCGGGCAATTGGAGCGATGGCAGCGGCTGCGCCCGCTTGTCGAAGCGAAATTGGCTCAATACCGCGAGGTGACTGCGCTCAAAAAGTCCGGGCAAGACGATAAGGCGCTTAGTGTAGCCAACGGAGATGGACACGCCTCGATCATTGACCAGATTCGATCGATCATTGCCGAAATGCAGGTAGCCGAAGACGGGATGCTTGCAGATCGCAAACGCGTTAATGAAACCAAACTCGATACGAGTGACGCCGTCTCGACGGGTTTGTTGTTCCTGAGCGCCACGGTGGTTATCTATGCCGGCGTGTTGGTTTTGAGAATTCGTCAACTGCAGAGTATCATCACTATCTGCGCCTGGACGCAAAAGGTTAACTTCAATGGTAAATGGATGCCCATGGAAGACTTTTTGTGGCGCCGGTTTCGCGTCAAGGTTTCCCACGGCATCTCCGAGGAAGCATTTGAAGGGGTCATGGGAATGGTCGGAAAAAATCTCAAGGTCTCCGACGGTCGCGCGGATAATTTCAACGGCCCTAAGAGTAAGACAGATGCCGATAAAGGACACTAATGCATCGTCTGATAAGTGGGAGGCATACCGCCCACTTATCAGACGATGCACGAGTGAGCAACCAACCACTCAAAAACGGATCGCTCGCACGCTATGTCTACTCGGCCTGTTTCTCCTGTGGCAGTCCTGCGCGGCGACCAGCCAGGTTGGCGAATCGAAGGCTACACTTTGGAAAGTGCAAGGAGATCACAACAGCGTTTACCTGCTCGGATCCATTCACGTCCTGTCGAAACAAGCTTATCCTCTCAAACCGGTGCTCGAGCGCGCGTTCGATGACGCCAGCCAGGTCGTGTTCGAAATCGATCTCACCCGTTTCACCCAGAAGAGTTTCAAGGAAGAATTCAGTCGCACCGCATTTTATCCGCCCGGGCAATCTCTCTCGAAAAAGCTCACGCCCCGGACGATGGAGCTATTAAAAGGCTTACTTCCTCTTTACGGGTGGTCGTTGCAGAAGGTTGAACGCCTGAAGCCTTGGTTTCTCGCCGAGGCACTGAGTTCGCGCACTCTGGAGATGGTTGGTTTCAGCGACCGACTTGGGATCGACCTTTATTTTTACCGGAAAGCGAAGGCCGCGGGCAAACCGGTGCTCGGGCTCGAAACCCTCCGTGATCAAGCGGAGATCTTTGACCGGTTCAATGACGAACAAAACGAGCAATACCTGCTAAGTACTCTCTCCGGGTTGCCCGCCTACGCCGAGATGATTCGCCAATTGGTCAACGCCTGGAGAGACGGGGACGTCGAATCGCTTGATCGACTTTTAAATCAAGACCAGAAAGCCGACCCCGCCACCCATGATGTTCTGTTCTCCAGGCGAAATTCCAAATGGGTGCCGGAAATCGAACGTTTTGCTCATGGCGACGCCAACTACCTGATCATTGTCGGGGCCGGTCACCTTGTCGGTGTGGATGGTGTGGTGGCGCAACTCAGGCGAGCAGGCTATTCTGTGCAGCAACTATAAGCCAATTTTGTGCATCGTCTCATCGGTGGGAGACATACCGTTGGCTTCGAAAGGGTCTGGAAGGTTATTCTCCCGCTTCGCTTTGTGCAGCTCTCAATGCGTCGGAAATCTTTTCCACCTTTATCAGGTTTGTCTTCCCCGGCATATTATATGGCGTACCTGCGACGATCGTCAGGACATCCTCCGGTTTAGCCCCCAGAACCTTGGTCGCTGCTTCGACGCTCAATCGCACTAAGTGGGCGGTCCCCGCGACAGGTTCAAAGA
>Ga0210387_10000834_pt1 | contig 22545 bp, 15 predicted proteins | sample IncBWC7OmetaG_FD_160108 | JGI IMG/M metagenome (GOLD analysis project Ga0210387, IMG submission 160108) | Forest soil microbial communities from Barre Woods Harvard Forest LTER site, Petersham, Massachusetts, United States - Inc-BW-C-7-O ...
TGCCGCCGCAGAGCTCCATCGAGAAGCCGGGAATGCTGATCACGCGGACGATGTCGCCATACTTCTCGCCGAAGAGCGCCATCGCGCCTGCCGCGCGCGCCTCGGCGAGCGGGCGTTGCTCGCGGACCACGGGGATCGCGCGCCAGATCTCGCGGTTGACGAGACGCTCGACTTCGGCGATCTGCTCGGGGCGCATCGGCGTGTTGTGGCTGAAGTCGAACCGGAGGCGGTCCGGTGCGACGAGCGAGCCACGCTGGTGTACGTGCTCGCCGAGCACGGTCCGGAGTGCGGCGTGCAGCAGATGTGTGGCCGTGTGATTGCGCTCGGTGTCGAGACGCACATCGCGCGGGACTCTCGCAGTGACGGGGCCGAGCGCGAATGTGCCCTCTACTCTGCCGATAATCGCCACGCGCTCGTCTGCCTTTCGGACATCCTCGACGTCCATGCGCCAGCTGTCGCCGACGATCTCGCCCTTGTCGGAGATTTGCCCGCCGGACTCGAGATAGAATGGACGCTGTTCGAGGACGAGCGCGACCCGACCGTCTTTCAGGTCTTTTTTCGAGATGACCCGCGTTTTGACTTCGAGCTCGTCGTAGCCCACGAACGCGTCTTTCGCGTTGGCATCACCAGTCCAGGCGCCGGTTAGCTCGTCGCCTTCGACGGTGAGCTGTCGCGCGCGGCGCTCCTCCTGGGACATGGTGCGCTGCGCGGCGAGAGCGGCCTCGAACCCCTCGACATCGACGGTATACCCGCGCTCCCGAGCCATGAGCTCCGTCAAGTCGAACGGGAACCCGAACGTATCGTACAGGCGGAAGGCATCCTCTCCGCTAATCGTGTCGGGGCCGTGTGCGCTGATTGGGGGAGCGATTTCGTCGAAGCGCGACATGCCGCCGGCGATCGTCGCGAGAAAACGTTCTTCCTCGCCCCGTGTTTGTTCCAGCAGATAGCGTTGGCGGTGCTTTAGCTCCGGATAGACGTCGTGCATCGTTTCGATGACGGCTTGAACCACGTGCACGAGTGTTGGTTCATTGCGGCCTAACAGCCATGCATGGCGGACCGCGCGGCGGAGGATGCGGCGGAGGACGTACCCGCGGCCGTCGTTCGCTGGTGTCACGCCATCGGCGAGCAGGAACGCGACTGCGCGCGCGTGGTCGGCGATAACGCGATAGGACGCGGGATCGTCGATTGCGCGGCCGATGCGCTCGACAGGCGCGAGCGGGTCGCGGCCGCGATACGGGCGGCCGACGGCTTGCTCGACCGCCTTGAGCAAGGGCGTGAAGAGGTCCGTGTGATAGTTGCTCGTGACGCCTTGGAGCGCCGCCGCTATCCGCTCGAGGCCCGCGCCGGTGTCGACCGACGGTTTCGGCAGCGGGACGAGTTCGCCGTTCGGCTGGCGGTCGAACTGCATGAAGACGAGGTTCCAGATTTCCAGGAACCGGCCGGCCTCGGCGCCCTCGACGAAGGCCGCTTCCGAGAACGTGTCCCGGTGCGTGTCCGTCCACTCGCCGGTCGCGCCCTCAGGGAAGCGCCAGTCTTTCACCAACGGGATGAGATCAACGTAAATCTCCGAGCATGGTCCGCACGGACCCGTGTCGCCCATCTGCCAGAAGTTGTCGGCTTCGCCGAGGCCGTAGATGCGGGAATCCGGGAGGCCCGCGATCTCGCGCCAGAGCGAGCGCGCCTCATCGTCCGGGCGATACACGCTGACCCGGAGGTGCTCGGGTGCGATGCCGAGGTCACGGGTGACGAACTCCCAGGCGAACCGGATCGCGTCTCGCTTGAAGTAATCGCCGAAGCTGAAATTTCCGAGCATTTCGAAGAACGTGTGGTGCCGGAACGTGCGGCCCACTTGCTCGAGGTCGTTGTGTTTGCCGCCGGCGCGCACGCACTTCTGCGACGTCGTCGCGCGGCGTTCCGCGGGCGGTTGTTGCAGGCCGAGGAAGATGCGCTTGAATTGCACCATCCCGGCGTTGGTGAACAGCAGCGTCGGGTCGTCGCTCGGCACGAGCGACGAACTGGGGAGCAAGGCGTGACCGTGCTTCTGGAAGTACTCCAGGAAACGCTTGCGAACGTCCTTGGCAGTCAGCATCGGCCGTTGGGGGGTCCGGGGGGCGTAGTTGGGGTTTGCCCCCCGGAGGAGAACAGACCAGTCGAGCAGCGCGGAGCGCTGCATCGACGCGCCGCGGAGCGGCGCAAGGCGTGACCGTGCTTCTGAAAGTACTGCGGGAAGCGCCTACGGATTTCGGCGGCGGTCAGCGTCGGCATATCCAACCAATATACGGGCTATTTCAATGCTGCTTCCACCGCCGCGCGAACGATATCCGGGCTGTAGCCTCGCCTGGCGAGGAACCCATATAACCGCCGCCGTTGCACCGGGGCGGGCAGATCGGCCAATAGCGCGGCGCGCTTGCGCGCGAGCGTTAACGCGACCGTTGCCTCGTCGATCGCCTCATCGGCGAACACCTCGCCGACGGCCTCGGTCGCAACGTCGGCCGCAACGCCTTGGCGCCTCAGTTCCTGCTCGATCCGTCGCGCCGAGGTCCCCCGGCCACGTACGCGCGATCGCGTGACCGCACGCGCGTGCGCGGCATCGTCGAGGAATCCGCGCGACGCGAGAGCCCCGACGACGCGCTCGATACGGTCGGCGGCGGCGCCATCGCCATCGCGTCTCAAGCGCCGTCGGATCTCGGCCGCTGATCGCGATCGAGCCGCGAGCAGCCGAAGGGCCCGGTCGTAGAGCGCGCAGTCCGCGTCGGCCTCGGACAAGGCCGCGGGATCGATCTTCGCGCCGACGTGGAGATTGAGGCGCTCTATGTCGTCGAGCGAGACAACCGCGGCCGGTTGGCCGTCAACGAGAACCGCGAGCCGACCCTCGCGTCTCGGTTCTGGGACAATGCCCGTAATTGTCATCGCCCTTGGGGGGTCCGGGGGGCGTAGTTGGGGTTCGCCCCCCGGAGGAGAATCGATGTGCATTTGCGGCGATTAGCCGCAAATGCAAAGAGGCCGAGGAGCGTCGCCGTGCACAGTACAGGGATCCGGGCCCTGTACTTCACACAGCGCTTGGTCTCCTCGGCCCCCTTCTTGGCCGGACATAGTCGGCACAATCAATCGTCCGTGGCCGCCTCGCCGGAATCGCCGGCGCCAACGAGATCTGCCCGCATGCCGAGGATGACCTTCACCTTCTCCTCGATCTCGGCCATGAGGGTGGGATTGTCCTTCAGGAACATCTTCGCGTTTTCGCGGCCCTGCCCGATGCGCTGGGAGCCGTAGCTGTACCAGGCGCCGGACTTCTCGATGATGCCGCTCTCGGCGCCGATGTCGACCAGGAGGGACGTGTGACTGATCCCCTCGGCGTACATGATGTCGAACTCGGCCTGCTTGAAGGGCGGCGCGACTTTGTTCTTCACGACTTTCACGCGAACGTGAGAGCCGATGACGTCTTCTTTCTCTTTGACCGGTCCGATCCGGCGGATATCGAGACGAACCGAGGCGTAGAACTTGAGGGCTTTGCCGCCCGTCGTCGTCTCGGGATTGCCGAACATGACGCCGATCTTCTCGCGGAGCTGATTGATGAAGATCACGCTGCACTTCGACCGGGCGATGGCACCGGTGAGCTTGCGCAGCGCCTGACTCATGAGGCGCGCTTGCAAGCCCATGTGCGAGTCGCCCATATCGCCCTCGATCTCGGCCTTCGGCACGAGGGCCGCGACGGAGTCGATCACGATGACATCGACGGCGCCCGAGCGAACGAGGATCTCGCAGATTTCGAGCGCTTGCTCGCCGGTGTCGGGCTGGGAGATCAACAGATTTTCGATATCGACGCCGAGCTTTTTGGCGTATTCGGTATCGAGCGCGTGTTCGGCGTCGATGTAGGCAGCGACGCCGCCACCGCGCTGAGCATTTGCGACGACATGCAAACAGAGTGTCGTCTTGCCGCTCGACTCGGGGCCGTAGATCTCGGTGATGCGGCCGCGGGGAATACCGCCGACGCCGATTGCGGCGTCGAGATTGATTGCTCCGGTCGATACTGCTTCGACGCGGATGCGCGGTGCATCGGGGCCCATCCGCATGATGGAGCCCTTTCCACAATTCTTTTCGATTTGTGCGATGGCCAGGTTCAGTGCTTTCTTGCGATCATCTTGCGCCGTCGACACCGCCATTGGTTCCGCCCGATTTTTTTGGTGGTGAGCCCACGCCTGGCCGCGTAGGAGTGGGTAAATCTACCCATCGCGAGCGGCCGCCAGAATACCCCGAACAAAATGCGAACTGCACAGGCGAAAATCAACCATCCAAGTGGAAAACATGTGCGTTTTCCACATGGAAGATTTTCACATCGCAGCCATTTATCCACACGGCAACCACATCGATCCGGTACTCAATGCCGGACCTGCCGTAGCGCGCCATCCAGACCAGCGCCGAGCGCCGTAGCTGCTGGAGTTTAAAGAAGTCGACGGCGCTGACTGGGCCGCCAAAGCAGAGGTCGGTTCGTGTTTTGACCTCGACGAACGCGACGGTCTTACCCCTCTGGACTACGAGATCCAGGTCCCGGTGCCCGCTCCGGAACCGGTGCTCGAGCACCCGCCAGCCATGCCGACGTAGCCATTTCGCGGCGATCCGTTCGCCGAGGAGGCCGAGAGTTTGGGCGTCGGTGAGCACATGGGCACGTTAACGCGACCTCGGCGACCCTTCGTCATCTCGCGCACACGGCTCTCATCGATGTGAGACTGAAAGGGCTACTCGTAGATCTCGATGCACACCTTCCCTGGAGTGGTGGTCACCACGAAGTGGCCCCCCAAACCTCCACCAGGTACTCGCAATTCGATGACGGTCTTGTACTGAGTGTGCCGATACAATGACACCTCGACCTGTTCTTGTATGTCGTCCGCGCGCAATAGCGCGATCGCGCGTCGGACCATCGTCGCGCTGTCCGGCGGGGCGGCGCTTCTGTCAGTAGAGCGCCGTGTGTTCTCCGACCGCGCTGCAGCGCTCAACACACATACGCCGGCAAGAAGGATCGTCAGAGCTGCGCTCTTGGTCCAAGTCATAGCCTGTCCTCGTGCATCTTAGATGTGACACCCAACGGCGGTTTTTTGCCCGGGATACCCGAAGGCAGGGCGACCTCATCGCTGCTCTTTAGTCTGATCTATGGCGCCACTCGTCCAGAGTGACGGCGCTTGCTCGAGAAGCTCAAACTCGCGGGCGTCACCGGTCCGCGGCCACCGATGTATTCAAGCGGAGTTGGCTTCTGACCGCAGGCGTGGCCGGCATCCTGATTGCCGGCACACTCGCGGCCTGGGCGTGGGTCTTTGCGCAGTCATGACTGCCGCAGTAGTTAGACAGCGAGAGTGAGTGCGCGATCACGCTTTCGGTCCGCAGATGCGGTCGACGTCCTCCAGGCCCGCGAGCTCGTCGCGGGGCTGGAGGCATCGGGTGGCCCGAGGACGCCGGCCAAGTGGAGCTGGTCGATGATGCGGGCGGGGCGGCCGCAGCCGACCTTGGGTCCTCCGGTCACGCCTGACAACAACCCCCGCGTCCCCGAGCATGAGTGTTGGTGGACACGATCCCATGATAGCCAGCGTCGACCGCCCGCTGGCCATCAGTTCTCTCGCACTTTCCGGGCTACGAAACGACTCCAGAACCAACTGCCGCAGACAAGACCGATGAAGACGGCATAGATCCCACACGCGATCACGACGCTGCGCTTCCAGTGGAGCGGCGCCCCGTAGAGCAGGTAACACGCCGCAGCCGCGACTGGCAGTGCGGCCAGCACGCCGACGGCCATAGCGCCAACTCGTGTCTTGGCGAGAGGCCTCAATGCACCAACAATGGCCCCCGCGACAACGCCTCCGGTGAGGTAGGTCAACACGGCGCCCCATACAGTGACCCCGAGCCGCTCAAAGGCTCCAGGCCCCTGCGTGGTATAGAGCACAAGAACCCACGCGGAGAATAGCGCCGCGAAACTCAATCCAACCCGTATACCCCACCGGATATCGGACTTCACGCCGTTACCTCGGTGAGCATGTTCCACGATACCACCCGGGCTTCCGCGCCCTATCGTCACTAATCCAGTGTTTCACCGCAAAAGTCGAGGGAGGCCGCTCGGCCGAGCAGCCTCCCTCGCTGGGTCACGCATTACGACGACGAGCGACTATGAGCCCACAGAAGGAAGAGGCCCATGAGCAGAGCGCCCGCGCCGACGGCTCTGACGTTCCAGACATACGCCTTGGACGCAACGAAGTGCTGCAAGCTCCTTACCCGCCCAGTGACTCCCGACGCTGCCCACTTGATCGCAAGCCGTTGAACTCTGGCTGGACTCCAGATCAATGCAATACCGAACAGCACCAGCAGGACCGCGTAGATAGGCAGTATGACTGTATTCGCCAGCCTAGTCAGTTGCATACGTTACCACCATGAATCGAGTAGTTAGCTGAGACACCGATTTGCGGGCTGACAAAGCCGACGCCTGTGGCTGTGCCCGCGCCTGGCGTCCAGGATTCGCTGGCGCCGCCCCAATACCCCGCGGAGAAATTCGTCCCGAAGGACGACAGCATGTTATCCAAAAGTGCCTGCGACGGCATGCCACCATTCATCCAGTTCGCTGTGATGCCTATCGAGACTGTAGACGCGGATTTCCCTACGCCAACACCCAAGACACTCCAGTAAAAATCACCGTATCGATCGATACTAAGGCTGCCCGACCAACCAACCAGCGAACCCGTCCATGGGTTCTTTATCGCGACGTTGAAATTGCCCGCGTAGAAATCTGGCGAGCGCATACCGTTCGAGGAACCGCCATTGAGAAACCGACAGAGCAACGACTTCTTGCCTTTCGGTGGCTTCGGCGATCCGCCGCCACTTTCGTTTCCCCCGCCTCCCCCACCCGTGAGGCCCCCACCACCCCAAGGAGCCCCGGCACAATCAAAGACCGTCGTCGGGTCGCCGATATCGATAGGTGGAATGTCCGGGACTGGCCCGGGATCATCGTCATCTCCGCACGGGTCGTCACCGAGCCCGGTCGGATCAGTGCCGTTGATGTAGTCTCCGCCCCCGAACGCGTAGGCGTTGATACCGCCGCCTAATCCGGTCGGATCTTGACTCATGAAGCGGCCGGTATTTGGGTCATACCACCGATTGCGCATGTAGTAGAGCTGCGTCGAGTCACCTTCCCACATCAGTCCCCGCCACCGCAACCGATTCGTATCGCCAACCGATCCGGTAATCTGTTGTTGGCCGAATGGGCTGTAGCTGATAGTCTGGTTGACGTTGCCCGGCGTGTAGACACCAAGAATGTCACCGAGCTGGTCCCAGACCGGATAGCGAACGCTCGCGACGGATGTGCTCCCGGTGATCATCACGACTGGCCAATCCGTGCCAGCATAGACGTACTGCTCGACGCGATGCGTCGCGGTGCCATCCAGCTCGGCCAAGAGTTGGCCCTGCACCTGATCCCACAAGTAGTACTCCTCTGATGTGCCGTTGGTACTGCGATGCACGAGGTTACCGAAGGCATCGTAGGCGAACTGGACGGTGGCCAGGGTTGATTCGACCGTATCGCTCACCAGCAACCCGTCCGGACTCCACCCGTAGCGCATATCGTGCGTCGAGTCGTGGCGGCGAATGACATCGCCATCAGAGTCTTCGGTGTATTGCGTCGAGCCGTCCGACTGGAGCCGATTCCCCGTGGCATACGTCAACGTCGAGTCATTGGTCGTGAGATTTCCAACCACGTCGTACTGCAAGGAATACTTGGTCGATGACGAACCGTTGGCGCAGTTCACGCCGAACGTCGTGTCGACCGCGCCACACGTCGCGCCGGTGTAGTCCGTCTCGTGGTTGAAGCGACCGAGTGAGTCGTAGGTGAATGCTTGCGTGAAGGGCGTTGGCGAATAGACCTGCGCGACTCGCGTGAGGCTGTCGTAATAGTAATTCCGAGCGAACGCGCTGTTGGCGGGCGTGTCGTATCCGCTGCCGTTGTAAAAAGTGGTTGCATACGAGCGCCCGTTCGCTAGCGCGCCATCCACCCGCTGCGCAGCCGTGGGATTGCTTGGCGTCCCGTAATACGTGGTGTTCAGCAGGCCAGTCGAGGAGTAGTACTTGAACTGGATCTGTTGTCCGTTCGTCTGGATCGTGCCCAATTGTCCGACGGTGTCGTTCCACGTGTAATACGTGGTCGGGAACGTGATGCCAGTGTTCGTCGTCACCGTCTCCGAGTCGAGCTGCAGCTCGGAATTGCGAAAGTAGTTCGTCCGGAACTGCTCACTCCCATAGGTCGTGGAGACCGTGCTGACCCAGCCGTTCGTGTTCGTGTAGATGGTGTCGATCGAGACGGCATTCGACCCGACGGTCACCTGCCGATTCGACGAGTAACTGTACGTCGCGGACATCACGCCGGTGCCGCTCTTTGAGAGCGGCCGACCCAGACCATCGTAGGTCGTGTTCACTGCCTGACCGCGACGGTTGGTGTACTGTGTGACGTGGCCGTCGCGATCGTAGGCGTACGTTTGATAGAGATGAACGGTGTCGGCGGGGTCGAACACTTGCGTGGGCCATCCGAGCGCGTTGACGACGGTTCGGTACCACTGCCCTTTTGCATCTTCCACGTGCGTCAGGTACAAGCTGTCGTAGAAGTACCGGGTCGTATCTGCGGAGGCCCCGTTGTACGTCTTCGTGACCCGGTTGAGCGCGTCGTACCACGTGTAGGTCGTCGCCGTCATGCCACTCGCCGTCAACGTGTAGGGACGGCCGTATGTGTCGAACGTGCGCTGCGTGGTGCGATTCCCCGTTGCTCGCGTGACGTACAAATTGCCAAAGGTCGGGTCATAATAAAACAGCGACTGGTGGCCTGCAGGATCGTCGATTTCAGCGACCCGCCCTATGGTGTCGGTGTAAAAGAATTTTGTGGTATCGCCCGATGACTGCTCCCACTGAACCTCGCCAGCGACCACGCTTCTGGAAATCGCCGGTTGATTTGGACCGAAGACGCTGTCGGCGATCGCGTAGTTGTTTCGGTAGAGATACGTTGTCGAGTCTGCACCGGCGGGCTGAGTCCATGACAGTAAACCATTCGAGTTGTAGCGGAACTGATCCACTCCACCCCATGGATAGTAGATCTGGATCGCGGGGATGCCACCAATCGTATACGCGCCGCCCCCGCGGTTATACAACGTCGTGCCACCAGCCGGATCGTTGACCGTGAGGGGTTGGCCCCACCGGTCGACGGTGAACGACGTCTGGTGTCCTTCGGGATCCCACACGTTCGCCCACCACGGCCCGCCACCCTCGAAGCCGCCGGGGTTCGTCGACGTCCCCGCGCCAGAGCTGGGATTAATCAGGAAGGTGGATTCCGCCGACTGATACTTCGTGACAATCGGCTGCGTCACGCCGTCGGCGAGCACCGCCGGCGCGGAATCGGCTGACAATTTGCCCGCGAAGTCATAACCGAAATGCCACGGGGTTTGATGGCGATCGACGTTGCTGATCATCTGGTGTTGGGCATTGTACACGGCGTCGACGGCAAGGAGAATCCCGCCGTACTGACCACCCATCGGATCCTCGATTTGATCCTGATTGTTGTTGTTGTCGACGCCGAACCAGGTGTATCGGCCAAAGTCGTCGTAGATCTGCCGGATCGAGCCTGATTCCCAACCGTCAGAGCCATTGTCATACACGAAGTGGAGCGAGTGGCCCATTCGGTCGGTGATCACCGAGTCCCTGAAGCCCAAGGAATTCCAGTAGTAGAATGTGAGCGCGCGATTGCCGACCGGGTCGGTGACAGCGACCTCCGGTCCCCCGGCGAAGAACGAGACGATCGTCCCATCGGGATATTTGCGATCCCAGCCCCACTGATACCAGACCGCGCTCGGACTCGTGACCGTCGTGTAATCGCCGGTCGGGGAGACGTACGTACAGGGATTCGCGCAGCTCGTCGGTTTCTTGAACCAGGAGATCGCGCCGGCGCCGTCGGTGATGACGAGCGAGCTGTCGGTCTGGACGTGCACCGTTTGTTGGCCCACGACGGTCCAACCGGCGCCGAACACGCTCGACTGCTCGTTCTCCAACAGAATCCGTAACGGGATACTGTCGGGCAGCACCGTGCCGTCGGCAAAATAGCTCGTGATGACCGCCGTGTAGTTGTAGGCGCCCGTCTGGGTATCCCCGTCTTGCGGCGCGAACTGTCCCGCTAAGCGCATCGGCTGTATCGAGGTCGAGAATGTGAAGAACAACTCGGTGGATCCGTTGGTGAAGTTGATCCATGTGCCGCCAGGTCGATGCACCTTGAGCGACATCTTCGTGGGCGGCGTGATCGAGTTGTCCAACCCATCAACTTGAACCGTCACCATGGGATTCGCCGTGTTGCTCCGGTACATGAGCGTCACCGAGCGCGGCGTGTCGAGCGAATAGTAGGCCGGCGTCGCGTAGGTCAGCACTTTGTCGAAGCAATTCGCGGCGCAGAGTGACGGTTGTACGTTGTCATAGTTGTAGTACGGCAATGACGCGACCGGTGCCGCGTGCGTCGGCGGCGTCACGGTAATCGTCGACGACAATGTGCCGCCGGTCAGCTTAAAGGTTCCGGTCGTACCGGTTCCCGTGCTGAAGGTGACGGTGTCGGTTCCCGATCCGTTCGCCGCCAAGTGCACGAAGCTCGCCGAGGAGGTGCAACTCGTGACGTACCCCGTGCATGTCACCGCGACGCTGACCTGCTGCTGGATTGCCTCCAGGTTCGTGAAGGTGAAGACGTACTTCTGATTGGCCATATTGGCCGCGACGGTCACACTCGCGTTGCATGGACTCAGCGTCAGGATTGTGCTGGTGCATTGCGCCGTGGCCTGGCGCGGTGTCGCGGCGGACGCGACGAGACAAACGCCGGCGATGGTGAGAAGGTGCCGGGCCCAGTGGCCAGGCGGGCGAGCGACATCGTGCTGCATAGCGACTCCAGGCTGAGGACTGATCTGCTGCTCGATCGAGTCCTCTCTTTTAGCACCGGGAGTGCCCGTTACAGTTGACCCGCTAACTCTCGCCGCGATCGCCGCTTAGCAGATCTGGTGTGCGCGATTTTCGCTTTTTTTCGCGCAAAAATTGCGCGGTCTCGTGCAAAATATTGCAAATCAGGACTTCGGTCCCGATGATGCGGGCGGCGCGCAGGCGCGGCCCGCGGCTGACATCCCTTTTCCTCGCTCTATCATCCCGAGCGATTCTGGCGCCAGATCATGTAGCCCGCCGGCGCACCGACGGCCAGGCTCACGAGCACCGGAAACCACCAGCGCGCCTCGATCCAACCGCTCAGCGGACCGGTGTAGCTCCAGAGGTCCATCAACGCTCCGGCCGGCAGCCCGGCAATGACGCCGACGGCCATGGCGCCGAACGCCGTCTTCGTCGCTGGCCGAAGCAGGCCGATGATCAGGCCGACAATCAGGGCGCCCGAGTAGTACACCGCGACCACGGTGCCGAGGCTCATGCCCAGCCGCGGGAACTGTGTTCTGCCGGTCAGTAAGGACACTGAACAGACCCAGAGGGAGAGCACGGTCCCCACGAAGAGCCCGATCGCAGCTCCCCAGCGCAGGTCCCGCATCCATCTCGATGAGGCCGGCTCTCCCTCTGGTTGTTTCATTGATTTTCCTGGCAGGATGCGTTGGCGTCGTCCGCCGCCGGTTTGAGATCTAAGAACGGCGTGACGTGCATGAGTACGTCCCCGAAGTCAGCCAGGACCGACCCCCCTGCGGCGACTTGCAAGCCGTTCAAGTAGTCGAGGCCAGCGGACGTTATCTCCACGTCACGCAGCGTCGTGTACTCCATCGATGCCGCGCCGAGCACGCGAGAGAGTCTGGCGGTCGCCGCGGTTCCCGAAATGAGCGGCTTGGCCAGCATCGACGCCGTTCCAAACTTGGCGGCTTCCCATGCCAGCGGGAAGATCTTGGCGAGCTTCGCGGCAATCACCGCGTCCGACATGGCAACGGCCGCGAACGCTCCCAACGCGATCGCGCAGTCCTTGTTGAAGTTCCAGGCATGATCGACACTGTGGACGTTGCCCAAGCCTGGCACGGCCATCACCTGGAACCCGTTGTTGGTATACGTCGCGGACACGCCCATCCACGGGTCGGACGGCGAGATCGGCGCGGCTGCCGTCACGTTCACCTGTTGGATGTAGGTCACCCACGGATCCGAGGGGCTACTTCCGCTGCAGATCAGGTTGTCCCCTCTGAGGTCATGACCGACGCTGAACACGGGCGCGTTGCTCAAGACTCCACCCATCCAGTATGCGCACGTGCCGGTCGGATCCGTGGCGTTGATCGGATCGTTCCCACCGAACGTGTACTCGTTGATACCGCCGGACAATCCGAGCGGGTCTTCGCTCATGAAACGGCGCAGCACGGGGTCATACCACCGGCTCCCGGCGTAGTACAGCTGCGTCGAATCCCCTTCCCACATCATTCCTTTCCAGCGCAGTCGATTGTCCTGTCCCTGCGTATACAGGTTCGACAGCGCGGGATTGAGCACGCCCCAGGGATCGTAGGTGAGCACCTCCGTCAGTCCTGATGCATTCTGCAAGGCACCGATCACGCTCCCCGACCGGTCGACGATCAAGTACTCGGCCGGATCAAAGCTGTTCCCGGTGTGGTGCTCGATCTCCACGGGTTCGTTCGAACCCGGGTAGTAGTAGTAGCCCGCGATGGCGTATTGCGCGAGCGAATCCATCTCCGCCGTGAGCTGAGCGCCGTCCCACAGGAAATATCGGTCTGGATTACCATTGTGCCTGCGGCGGACCAGCTGGCCCAGCGCATTGTAGTCGTACTGCCATGTCTCACCCGTGCCCGCGACACTGTCGCTGGTCAGGTATCCGTCGCCGCTCCAGTTGAACCGGATATCGCGATTGGCATCGTAGCGGCGGGTCACGTTGCCGTCGAGATCTTCGGTATAGTTCAGCAGATTGTGCGTCTGGACGCGGTTGCCGACGGCGAACGAATTGTGGAAGTAGACATTCGGGGCATCGCTATCGAGCGTATCGTTCCCGACGATGTCGTACCCCGGGTACCAGAAGACGGTCGAATCGCCACCGGATACTCCAACGCCGAAGCTCGAGTCGACGGCCGGAAATCCTCCCGGCGCCGAGGTGGCGTTGTTCGTGGCTTGCAGCAGTTCGGAGAGGCCGTCGTACCCGTAGGCGCGATAGTTCAGGTGGCCCGCGCGATGCTGGATCGCGTTGATGATGTGGCCCGGCGCGTCGTAGTCGTAGTACCGGCCGAACTCCGTGTCCGCCGTCGAATCCGACGAATTGATGAAATTGGGATACGCCACATGATACACCGTGTTGCGCGTCGTGTACTGCTCGATGCGCGAGAGCTCCATGTTCGCGAACCACGTCGAGTCTCGCCGATGCGCGCCGTCGTAGAAAATGTTGACCCCGATACCGGACTCGATGCCGAAACTGACCAGGCCACCCGAGATCGAGTCCCAAGTGAATGTCGTTGGCCGTACGGGAACGTTGCCCAATCCCAGGTCCGAATGCCACGTGACCGATGCGATCTGATCGCCCACCGTGGCGGTGTCCACTTTGGTGAAACGACGTCCCGCTATGTGCGTGACCACCGAGTCGTTCCAGAGTCGTGGCGACAAGTAGAATGTATCGCGTGAGACCGCGTTCCAAGCGGCGAGCACGCGCCGGTTGCTCGAGTACGAGAACGAGTCGACGGCCGCGACCGCGCCGCTGATCGCGCTTACGCGACCGAGCGCCTCGTAGCTGATCGAGACGAGCTGCCCCCGGCGATTCGTGAAGCTCGTCCGGTGGCCGTCCTTGTCGTACGTGTAATCGGTGTGTCGATTGATGGTGTCCGCGGGGTCGTAGGCGCGTGTCGCCCAACCCAGCGCGTTCACATCCTGCTTATACACCTGTCCCTTCGGATCCTGGACGCGCACGAGGTACGCGCTGTCGTACCGGAAGCGGGTCGTGTCCGTCAGACCCGTCGTGTACTGCTCGGTGATGCGATTCAGCGCATCGTACACCGTGTTCGACGTGGGGAGTCCCGTCGCCGTCTCGGACACATCGCGCCCGTAGCCATCGAATGCCCGTTTCACCACCACGTTGCCGGGCCCCACACTGCTGTCCTCATTGCCGAACGTCGGATCATAGGCGTAGTGGGTGGCGTGCCCGATCGGATCCACGATCATTGTATCGCGCAATCGCGCGTCGTAATAGAATCGTGTCGTGTAGGCGCCGGCGACGCGGATGCTGTCAATGGCGCCATTCGCGTGGACGAAGACCCGGCGGGAGGGCGCGTGCGATCCCCACACGCTGTCGGGCACGCCGAACGAGTTGCCGTAGCTGGCGTGAATGGCGGGCCGCTGATAGTCGTGCTCGTACGTCAACAACCCGTTCGTGTACGTCGTGGTATCGATCGCGCCCCAGGGATGTGTCGTGACGGTCGCGAACGGTCCGGTCCGGGCATACGTCGTCGTGCCGCCACTCGCGTCGTTGAGGGTCAGCGGCTGTCCCCAGCGATCGACCGTGAAATTCGTTTGATGGCCTTCGGGGGTCGTTGTCGAGGCCCACCATGGACCGCCGCCGCGGAATCCGGCGGACAGCGTGGCGGAGCCAGAGTCAGTACTGGGGTTGATCAGGAACGTCGACTCCGACGATTGATACTTGGTCACCACCCCCTGCGTCACCCCATCGGCCAGTACCGCGGGCGTCGTATCGGCCAGGAGCTTCCCCGCGAAATCGTAGCCGAAGTGCCACGCGGCCTGGTGGCGATCGATATTCGCGATCAGCTGGTGTTGCGTGTTGTAAAAGGCATAGATCGTGAGCAGGATGCCACCATACTGACCGCCCATGGGATCTTCGATCTGGCGTTGGTCGTTGTTGGCGTCCACGCCAAACCACGTGTACCGACCGTACGGGTCGTAGATCTGCCGGATGGCGCCCGCCTTCCAGCCGTCCGTGCCACTGCCGTACGCGAAGTGCATGCCGTAGGAGAACGACGAGCCGAGCGGGTCACTGATCAACGAATCGCGTCCCTCGCTGTCGTACCAGTAGACGGTCTGGTTTCCGTTCTTGTCGTAGATGCCCGCCAATGCACCGCCACCGAGAAACTCGTAAGTCGTTCCGTCGGGATACCGGCGGTCGTAGTGGCGGCCAAATTGATCCACCGCTTTGGTCGTCAACGCGGTGTAGTCGCCGCTCGGGGAGGTGAAGGTACAGCTTTGCACGCACCCGGGCGTATTCAACTTGAAATAGCTGATGGCGCCCATGCCGTCGGTGATCATGACGTCACCGTTCGACTGCACGTGGATCGTCTGTTGGCCGGCGACGGTCCAACCGGCGCCGAACACACTCGACCGGTCGTTCTCGAGGAGAACCCGGAGCGGTGTGCTGCCCGACAGCACCGTTGAATCGGTCCAGTAACTGGTGACGATCGCGGTGTAGTTGTACGCGTTGGTCAGCGTGTCTGGCGCCACCGGTGCGAACTGCCCGGCCAGGCGCTCCGGCATGATCGACGTCGAGAACGGGAAATACAACTCGTTCGTCCCGTTCGTGAACGTTACGAACGTGCCGTTTGGCCGCTGGACCTTGAGCGACATCTTCGACGGTCTGACGGTCGAGCTGTCCAGCGCGTCGACCTGGACGGTGACCATCGGATTCGCGGTATTGCTGCGATACATGAGGGTCACGTTGTGCGGCGTATCCAGCGTGACGTACGCCGGCGTCGTGTACGTCAGCACTTTGTCGAAGCAACTCGCGAAGCAGAGCGTCGGCTGCACGTTGTCGTTGTTGTAGTACGGCAGCGTGACGATCGCGGGTCGGTGTTGGGAGTTGATGTTCAGATAGCCGGTGACACTATTTCCGGTCAGCGAGATTTGGCCGGTTCCTCCCGTGTTGCTCACGCTGTACGTGACCGTGATCGGCGTCGAGCTGTTCGGATTGATATTGGCGGTCGTCGGCGACGCCGAGCACGACGTCACGTAGCCGGTGCACGCCGCGCTCACTTGGAAGCTCTGGCCCTTGGCGGTCAGATCGTAGACGGTGAAGGTCTGCTTCTGATTCGTGGCTCCGGGCGAAACGACCAACGAGCCGCCGCAGGGGCTAATCCTTGTTACGGCGTTCTGGCAAGTCTGAGCCATAGCGAGTCGTGGTGTCGCTATGGAAGCGACGAGGCTTACTCCCACGAGGACGAGAAGGCGCCTGAACCAGCGGCTTGGTGGGCGAGGGACTTGCGGCATAACGACTCCGGGCTGAGGACTGACATGGAGCGAGGTCGAGTCCTCTCCTTAGCACTCGGAGTGCCCGTTGCCGTTGAGTGCTAACCCTCACGCGCATCGGGTCTTAGCAAATCGGCGTCGCTGCGATTCGCATTTTGTCGCGCGAAATTCGCATGGCATCGTGCGAAAAAATGCGAAAGTGGCCGAGCGACGCCGGCGGGCTGCGTCCGGAGGGTGAGAGCGTGAGCGTCGGTGGACACACTTCACCGTCGCGTCTACCGGCGCATAAGCCGGCGCACCAAACGTTCGAGTTTGTCCTCTGGTAAGAGTCGCATGTGGATCGGCAACCAGAGGAGACACCCCACTGTCACCGAAATCAGAATGCCACGCGATGTGAGTTGCCGGACAAACTCGTCGGCACCGCCACCGAGCCTCATGGTTTCGAGCGAGGCCAAGAACACGCACCCGATGACCCACACGATGCCGAACGCCACGAGCCGTCGTTTGGTAAGTCCATATCGATTCACGGTTACTTTGGCCCGCAGATGCGATCGAGATCCTCGACGCCCGCGAGCACGTCGCGGGGCTTGGAGGCGTCCGGTGGCCCCAAGACGCCGGCCAAATGCAACTGGTCGATGATGCGGGCCGCGCGGCCGTAGCCCACCTTGAGCTTGCGCTGCAACAATGACGTCGAGCCCTGTTGGTTCTGGATGCAGACCTGGGCGGCTTCGCGGAAAAGCGGATCACGGTCTTGCGCCCCAGGCGCTTCGGCGGACTTGGGCTCGCTGCCGATGCTGGCCCACCCGCGCGCGAGTCCCAGCGCCTCTATCTCTGCGAGCGGTGTCGCACGATCTAGGTTCCCGCGCAGGCTCTGTAGCATGGCGCGAATGTCCGAGCGATGCTCGTCCGACGCGCCGCGAATCAAATTGAAGTGCCCGTGCAGCTGCCGGCGGCCTTCGATCAACATCACATCCCGCGGAGGGACGTAAAACTCCGTGGCATCGAATCCGGCCACGATGCCGGAGATGGTGTCCTCTGAGAGGACGATCACCACATCAATGTCGGTCGTCAGCCGCGGCTCACCATATGCCATGGCGGCGATGGATCCCGTCACCATGTACGTCGCCCCGATCCGGTTCAGGGGCGAGATGAATAGCCCGATGAGATCAGGTGACGGCACGGAGGAAGATGGCGCGTACCCGCGCGGTGATCTCGTCTTCAGCCAGCGAAGGCTCGCGCATGCGTACACCCGCCGCAGTCACTGACCATGCGGTTTCCCAAAGCGAGTGCGCGACGGCGAGTTTGTCGCCGGGTGCGAGGCGCCGCAGAATGGCGGCGTACGGATCGTCGGAGGACTGTATCATGCCTTCGGTCCGCAGATGCGGTCGAGGTCCTCGAGGCCAGCGAGCACGTCGCGGGGCTTGGAGGCGTCCGGTGGCCCCAAGACGCCGGCCAAGTGCAACTGGTCGATGATGCGGGCGGCGCGGCCGTAGCCCACCTTGAGCTTGCGCTGCAACAATGACGTCGAGCCCTGTTGGTTCTGGATGCAGACCTGGGCGGCCTCGCGGAAAAGCGGGTCGCGCTCGGCAGCGCCGGCTTGCTCCGCGCCGCCCTCGGCGGTCTCGCGCTCGGCCTGTTCGCGCAAGCGTACTGTTTCGAAGATGTCTTGCTCCGGCATCTCAGCGGACGACGCTGGGCCGTGGGACTTGTACCAGTCGAGCAGCCTCTCGGTCTCCTCGCTGGAGATGTAGGCACCCTGCAAGCGAGCAGGCTCGGATTTGCCTGGCGGGATGAAGAGCATGTCGCCGTTGCCCAACAGCGACTCGGCGCCGATGCCGTCGATGATCGTGCGGCTGTCGACCTGGGAGGCGACGCGGAAAGCGATCCGGCTCGGGAAGTTCGCTTTGATGAGACCCGTGATGACGTTCACGCTCGGGCGCTGCGTGGCGAGGATCAAGTGCAAGCCGATCGCGCGGGCCTTCTGGGCCAACATCGCGAGCGGGGTTTCGATCTCGGCTTGCACCGTCATCATGAGATCGGCGAGCTCGTCGATCACGACCACGATATAGGGCAGCAGGCCTTCTGTATATGTGCGTTCTTCGAATGCGACGTCGGGCTGCTTTGGGTTTTGCATTGGCTTGCCCTCATCGACCCGGCGATTGAACTCCTGGACGTTGCGGCAGCCGTTCTCGGCGAGCAAGCGATAGCGGCGTTCCATCTCGTACTGCGCCCACTTGAGGACCTTGGCGGCTTCGCGATTGTCGGTGACGACGTCGAGGCGCTTGTGGGGCAGACCGTTGTACACGGAGAGCTCGACCATCTTCGGGTCGACCATCAAGAAACGCAGCGTCTTCGGCGTGTGACGATAGACCAAAGCCGTGATCAACGTGTTGACGCAGACGGATTTGCCAGAGCCGGTCGCGCCCGCGATCAGTAAGTGGGGCATCTTCGCGAGATCGTTGATGACCGGGCGGCCCTCGAGGTCCTTGCCGAGGATCAGCGGTAAGGCGGCGCGCGAGGTGCGAAACTCAGGTGACTCGAGCAGCTCGCGCAACATCACGATGTCGGCGACGGGATTTGGGACTTCGACGCCGACGGCGCCCTTGCCGGGGATTGGGGCGACAATGCGGATACTTGGGGCGCGCATCGCGAGCGCGAGATCGTTCGCGAGGCTCGCGATTTGGCGGACCTTGATCCCCGCGGCCGGGATTACCTCGAATTGCGTGACGACTGGGCCCGTCGTGCGCTCGCCGAGGTCCGCCTCGACCCGAAATGTGCGGAGGGCCGCGAGGAGTTTGTCGCCCATCGCGTCAAGCTCGCGTTTGCCGACTTCGACGTTTTTTTCTGGGGCTGGTGTTAACAATGTGACCGGCGGGAGCTCGTCCGTTGCCGGGCTTGGCGGCGGCGGTTCGGTCGATTCCGTCGGGTCGATGAGCCCAGCGGCGGCGGCTTCGCCGCGCCGACCGCGACCTCGTGATTTCCGTGGCGGTTCCGCGATTCCCGCGCGGGCCTCGGCTTCCAGGGCCTCGAGGGCTTTGGCTTCAGCCTGGGGGGCCGGTGACGGTTCTACTCCTGGGAATTCACGCGGGTCCACTTCGGCGACCGGTGCTTTGGGGCGGCGCGGGCGAGGCGTGAGCAGCGCGCGAATTGGATTGAACTGGAGCGTCGCCGCGGTCAGCGCGCACAGGGCGAGCGCCACAATGACCCACGATCCAACGATCCCGAACGCGTCGCGGAGATGCAGCGCGACGAAGTTTCCCCACAGGCCGGAGACTTCGTCGCGGGACGGCGTGGCGGTGGCCGTCGCCAGACCCAGGGCAACGGGCAGCAGGATCGCGCCGCCGGCGAGGAAGACGAGCCAGGATCGGTCGGTCGTCTCCTGCATGCGGCCAAAGAGACGGAGCGCGTGGATCGCCGGGATCAGTGGCAGCCACAACGCCGCCGGGACGCCAAAGAAGACCTGGAGATAGGCGCGGAGACAGGAGCCGGCCGGGCCGAACCACCCATGGACGGCACCGCAGGCGTGCGTGTCTGTCGGCGTCCATGGCGCGACGCCGCCCCCGGCGAGTAAGGCACCGCCGAGAAAAATCGCGAATAACAGAAGCGCGATGCCGGACAGCTCGCGCCGGACATGCTCTGAAACGATGCTACCGCTCCCGATCAGGACCTAGCTTAGTAATTTGGCGGTCCTGATAGATCGGCACCACAGGGTACGCGTCCAATGTCGCCGCAACGATGAGATCGTCCGCGAACCCCGCTTCGCCCAGGGCGCGGCCGTGCTCGGAGTCGGCGAATACCCGCGCACGATTTTCCTCGTAACGCGCATCGAGCATACCGGCCGCGTAGGCGCCGTCGTTAATGATCACAACCGGCAGGTCCTTCGTGACCGCGCGCGCGAATTTGCCCGCGCAGACCGCGTCTTCCAGCGAAAAGTGGCGGTCGTGGCCCGCGCACAGAATGGCGACGTCGGTCCCGCCACGGAGGGCACTGCGCAACAGAGCGACAACCGGGGAAAAATTCACGAACGACGCGACGACCGTGTCCCGGGCTCCGTTCACCGACATGAGCGCCGCGGTGCCATTTGTCGTGGACAGCAGGACCGTTTTGCCCTCGACCGCCTCGCGCGTGAACTCCTTCGGGGAGTTGCCCAGGTCAAAGCCCGGGATCGTGTGCATCTTGCGCTCGCCCGCGAGCTTCACTTCCGATTTCGTGAACGATTTCGAGCGGATGATCACGTCTTCGGAGCTTTCGAACGGAATGACCGCGCGAGCCCCGTTGGAGAGTGCCGCGGCGATAGTCGTGGATGCACGGAGCACGTCGATCACCGCGACCACGCGGCCACTGACATCGGCTGGCGCCACTTCTCCTACTTTGAAGAACACATCCAAGCGCACCTACGCCGGCTCCTTGAACAGGTCCGTCTCCCGCTCGAGGAACTTGGTGTCGACCTCGCCCGCACGGAAGCGCGGGTTGTCCATGACGCGCGCCAGGAACGGGATCGTCGTTGTCACGCCCTCGATGATGAAACTCTCCAGCGCGATTTTCATGCGCCGGCGGGCTTCTTCGCGGTCGCGCCCCTCACAGATGAGCTTCGCCAGGAGCGAATCGTAGTACGGTGGGACCGTGTAACCCGCGTAGACATGCGTGTCGAGGCGAACACCAGGCCCCCCGGGCGGATGGAAGGCGATAATGCGCCCCGGGGATGGTTGGAAACCTCGTGCCGGATCCTCGGCGTTCACCCGACATTCGATGACGTGGCCGCGAAGGGGCGGCAGCTTCGAGATCGACAGCGGCATTCCCGCGGCTACACGAATCTGCTCTTTGACGAGGTCTATTCCGGTCAGCATTTCTGTGACCGGGTGTTCTACTTGGATCCTGGTGTTCATCTCCATGAAGTAGAACGAGCCGTCCGTGTCGAGCAGCATTTCGATCGTACCCGCACCAACGTAGTCGATCGACTTGGCGCCCTTCACCGCTGCGTCGCCCATGCGCTGGCGCAGCTCCGGGCTGACCGCCGGGCTCGGCGCTTCTTCGATCAGCTTTTGATGGCGGCGCTGAACCGAGCAGTCGCGCTCGCCCAGGTGAATGACGTGGCCGTGGGTGTCGCCCAGGATCTGGAACTCAATGTGACGCGGGCGGTCGAGATACTTCTCGACATACACATCGCCTGAGCCGAACGCGGACAAGGCTTCGGAGCGGGCGAGCTGGAACGAGCGCGCGAATTCGTCGACATCGCGCGCGACCCGCATGCCCTTCCCACCACCGCCCGCGGCGGCTTTGATAATGACCGGAAAGCCGATCTGCTTGGAGAAGGTGAGGGCTTCATCCACGTCTTCGACGGGACCCGGCGTGCCCGGGATAATCGGGACGTTGGCGGCGGACATGGCCGCGCGCGCAGCGGCTTTGTCACCCATCACGCGGATCTGATCGGCCGTGGGGCCGATGAACGCGATGTTGGACGCGGCGCACGTCTCCGCGAACTCGGCGTTCTCCGCCAAGAAACCGTAGCCTGGATGTATCGCGTCAGCGCCCGTGATTTCGGCGGCGGCGATCAGACGCGGGATCTTGAGGTACGAGTCCCGGGATGGCGGGGGGCCGATGCAGACGTCGTCATCGGCGAAACGGACATGGAGCGACTCGCGGTCGGCCTCCGAGTAGACGGCGACCGTCTGGACACCCAACTCCTTGCAAGCGCGAATGACCCGCAGCGCGATTTCGCCGCGGTTGGCGATCAGGATCTTCTTGAACACTCAGCTATTGGCGTCTGACTGGAATGCATCCCACGAGGTATCGCTCGAGCCGGCCACACCCTGGACCCGAAGGGCGAACTCGCTCGGCGTTGTCGCGTAAAATACCGCCGTGTCGTACGAGATGATGCCCTTCGTGTACCAACCCATGATCGACTGGTCGAAGCTCTGCATCCCGTACTGGATCGTGCCCTCTTTGATCAGGTCCGGGATGTTCAAGCTCTTCGTCATGTCACGGATATTGTCCCGGACTGCCGCCGTGTTGATGAGGACCTCGCACGCCGGCACGCGGCCCGCCTTGTCCTGGCGCGGCACGAGTCGCAGCGAGACGACGGCTTGGAGGGCCGAGGACAGGGAAAAGCGAACTTCTGCCTGTTGGTGCGGCGGGTAGAACGACAGAACACGGTTGATCGTTTGCGTGGCGTCCGTCGTGTGGAGGGTCGAGAACACCAAGTGGCCGGTGTCCGCCGCCTTGAGCGCCGTGTCCAGTGTGTCGAGATCGCGGATTTCGCCCAGGAGAATGACATCCGGGTCCTGCCGGAGGACGCGACGGAGGGCCGACGAAAAGCTTCCGGTATCGGTTCCCACTTCGCGCTGATTGATGTGG
>Ga0210387_10000837_pt1 | contig 22517 bp, 32 predicted proteins | sample IncBWC7OmetaG_FD_160108 | JGI IMG/M metagenome (GOLD analysis project Ga0210387, IMG submission 160108) | Forest soil microbial communities from Barre Woods Harvard Forest LTER site, Petersham, Massachusetts, United States - Inc-BW-C-7-O ...
AACACCGAATGGTCCCAGGCTGCGTCGTCGACGCCGATTCCGACAAACCAGCGGAACAGCAGGTCGTATTCCAGCCGTTCCATCAGAAGCCGCTCCGAGCGGATCGAATAAAACGCCTGCAACAGCATCGCCCGAAGCAGTTTCTCCGGCGGGATCGACGGCCGCCCAATCGGCGAATAGAGCCCGGCAAACTCGCGCTCCAGCGCCGACAGCGCCTCGTTCACAATCGTCTGGATCGCTCGCAGCGGATGATCTCGCCGCACCCGCGCCTCCAGGTCAACGTAGCTGAACAGCTCGCCCGTTCGATTGTCACCCCCGCGCATCCACCATCTCCGAATCTCGTCGGAGCCAATGAATCACGGTCACCGCTCGGCGGCGAGCGCCTTTTTCAACAGCCTGCTAGGGAAGGTGGTTTGGGTCATGCGACAGCGGACATGGTCTCCTTGCCGGATCGGTACTCGTCGACGCGGTCGGCCCAGAACTGCATCAGATCGACCCGCTCGGGCATGCAGTCATCGCGGTCGTAGATCGCGCGTACCGACGAGTCCTGATGGTCAAGCTGCAGTTCGATCAGCGAGCGCTCAAACTCGCCCGTGGTGTGACGAAAAGGCCTATGTCGAGCAGTGCAGGGCCGGCGGCACCACGCCGAGCGCAACCGCTCCCGAACCAAAGCCAACCGCCGCTGCGCCCCCGCCGAGCCGGCCCGCACCTACCGCGACCGAAGCTGCGCCCGCGCCTGCGCCGCAAAGGCAGGCCCCCACCACGACTGCAGCACCCGCGCCCGCCCCAGCGCAGCAACCTTCCGCCCGCAGCGACACCGCAACATTAGAGGCGGGGCAGTTTGCTGACGAAGGTTCCGCAAAAGCCCGATGTCCGTCCGACACAGTCGTGTGGGTCAACCTGCCGTCAAAGATCTATCACTTCGCAGGAACAAGGAGCTACGGCACCACGAAGCGCGGCGCCTATATGTGCGAGAAGGAAGCAATCGCCGCTGAAGATCGCGCCTCCAAAACCGAAAAACATCCCTGAGGTCAAATCCAAAGAGGCTGGTACAAGGAGACATCCTGCATGCTTCGGTTTGTCTTCCTCATCACGGCTTCTCTCGCTGGCGCCACCTGGGCGGCAGCGGAGGCCATCGACGTAAAATATTACGGCGAGTTGGATCTCGCGCCCTTCGCCTGCACGGACATTTCGCGGAGCAGCTTCATCAACCGAGCGTGCTATGACAAGTCCAAGCGGTTCATGGTAGCAGCTAAGATCGGTCTATTACCCGTATTGCGAGATGCCCGCAGCGATCTTCGAGGCCTTCCTGACGGCACCGTCGATGGGGCAATACTATAACGCCAACATCAAAGGCTCTGGCTCAGACGGACCTTTTGACTGTCGTACGCATCGCGTTCCTAAATATTAGCTCTTCGGCCGCGGCGACTTTGTCCTCCTTGTCCGCGCCGCGCATGACGACCTTGAGCGCGTCGTCCGGCAGGGACCGCTGCAACGCCTTGGCCTCATCCCACGGTGCGCGCATCCAGGCGTCCCGCTCTTCGCCGGTGGTCAGAAGCACCGGCATCGCCTTGGGATGGATCGGCTCGACCACCGCGTTCGGCGCTGTCGTGAGAAAGCCGTAGACCTGATGCGGCCCAGGTACTGGCTTCGACTTCGTACCGCGATCACCGTTGAACGTCGTCCAGATACCTGCGAAGGCGAACAGGGGCCGGTCATCGTTGAGCGCAAACCAGACCACATCCTTTTTCTTCGTCTCAGGGTTCGGCTCCGGCGCGTACTCGGCGAAGCTGTTGACCGGGACAAGGCACCGGTTCTCCGGCTTCAGCCAGCTGCGCCAGTGTGGCGACGACGTGTTGCGGATGTTTGTGACTGGCGGGCCGCCTGTGCGCGGTGGCGGCGGCATGCCCCATCGCATCAGCGTCATCTCCGTGCCGGTGTTGGTGTTGCGAACCACCGGAGCCGGATAATCTGGAAACACACCCGGCATCGGCGCGAGGTTGCCGACATAGCGGTTGATCACGCGGAACAGCGCGATGATCGCGGCTTGGTTGGTTGTGATGCTGTAGAGATTGCACATGCGCGTTCAACACTTCGAGGCGGATCGTTGAGTTCTAAACACCTAGCCCCAAGGTTCGCCAGCAATTAGCTTTGCGGCAAGCATCTCGGCCGCAATGTCGAGGAGCCTTTCGCCTTTTGTCGCCGAAGCCTTGCGAGCATCACCCAACACCCCGCTAGGGGTCAGTTCTTTGAACGACCGCCACAAATTGAGCGGCGGAGCCAGACTAACTTCGCGAGTTCCCATCGGGCCGAACGCTTCGACTATCCGGTCGCTGCGCACGCAATCCGGGAACGAAGCAAGCATCATGGAGGTCTCGGCCTCGCAGGCATGGCGCACGGTCTTCTGATCCTCCAATATTTCAGCGTAAGCGCCGCTCTCATGCGGCAGACTGTACAGCGTCGTGGTAGCAATCGGCGCACTGAGTTCGCGCGCAAGGTCAGTGGTCATAGCATTGAGCGCTGCAACATTCCCGCCATGTGAGTTGACAATTAGAATTTTCTTGAAACCCGCCTGCAGGATTGAGCCGCAGAGTTCCTTGAGCAGGCGATGATACGTCGAGAGTGAGAGCGAAAAGGTCCCGCCGAAGGCCACATGATGCTCCGCAAGTCCCATCCACACCACGGGCGCGACCACGATTGGCCGATTGCGAGCAACGATCTTAGCCGCGCGCTGGCATCCTTCGCTGCCTAGAAATGCATCTACGCCCGTCGCGAGATGCGGACCGTGTTGTTCGGTGGAAGCAACCGGCAACACGACTATGGCGTCGTCTACGGCTTTTTGTCGCAGCTCTTCGGCGGTCATGCGGTTCCACAGTACTTCGGTCATAACGTCTCCCATCATGCAAGCGGTAGCGAGCATCGAAAACCCGCCTCAAGCAACGCGCTTATTCATTTCATCATCGTTCGCCCGGCCACCACGTCGAGGGCGGATCGCTCGCCGTGATCTTGGTCGCGCGCAGCGCCAACAGATGACTTCGCTTGTACGGATAGCCCCGGACTTCGGAGCACTGGCGGCAGCGCATGTAGCGTTCCAGTTCATGGACCGGCGTTGTCTTCGGTCGGCGCACAACGTCGAGCGCGACAGTCTGGTTCGTCTCGCAGCCGAGACAGCGCACTTCGAGATAGGCGTAACCGGCATTCAGCGCCTCGCCCAACGTGGGTGATGGCTGCGCCGGTCCCTTGAAGCCGAGCATGCGCTTGTTCCACGCCTCGACGGCGAGGCGGTCGGCGTCCTTGCGCGCTTCCGTCGCCCGCTCTGCCGCCGCCCTGACGGATGCGCCGTAGATCGTCTCGCGTGACTTGCTGCCCATGGCGAAAGGATGCGCCGGGCCGCGCGGGACAGGCAAGCCGCTACGGATTGCGGTGGATGACGTGGCGCCTACCGGCTGTGGCGATTATTGATCCTCAAATCGGCCAAGTTTATGTGTTACCGCCATGATCCTACGGAGTGCCCAGCATGAGCCGGGGAAAGGGCCACGTTCAAAGCAGTCTCGAAGCCGCCTTGGCGGCATCGCCGCATGCGACCTTCACCGTCGAGGAGTTGGCGCGGCTGGTGTATCCCGGCGTCACCGTCGAGAAGCGCCATCTCGTTGCCGTCAGCCGAGCCATCAACAGCATGAAACGGTCAGACATCTGGCCGGGCGAATGGGACGACCTTCGCTTGGGCATTCGCCATCTCGCCCTGTACTTCAATCGAAAGAGCAAGCGGAGCATCGCTGCCGCGCACCATCGCTCAGGCGAGGAATACCTGAGGGTGCAGGAGACACAGGAAGAGCGAGCACGCAAGATTGGCGAAGGCTGGGCGCGGCGCTTTCGAGCCGGAACAATCCACTTCAAGGAGCGTACCGATGCATGACGTAAGGGAAAAGCAACGCGAAGCCCGCCGGAAGATCATTCGCCAATGGGCGAAGCTTCCGAAGGATAAACGGCAGTCTATGGAGGGGATTTCTGAATTCGCCAGGACCGCCGCTCAGCAGAACGAGAAAGCATTCCTCCGCAGTCATCGCGATCCGCATGAGAAGATCATGGGATGGCTATTGCCGCGTGCTCATCTCTGAACGACTAGCGCGACGAAGATCAGGCTTCCCGATGTTCCCATGCGCCACATGGTGCGCCTGTACGTCGGTGCCCGCCTCGCCGGATTTGTTCCACCAGTGCCGCCGGTCGTCAACGATCGGGCGCGACCGGGGTCGCCGCGTGCTACTCCGGAAAACCCGGCTTTCAGCGAAAGACGTGGCTGCGAGGTTGCTCTCTCCAACACCGCCTTGTTGGCGGGAACACGTTGCTGCGACTAACATCGCCTTTGTTAGTCGCACCGAGAAAGGTCGCGAGATGCCGCGTGATCTGTTCGAGGCCACGATGCAGGGCTGGGCGCGGCTCAACCCGCAGCAGCGCGAGCGGTTTTTCCAATCGGGCCTGAAGGCGGCGTTGCGTCTCGAGCGGCAGGAATTCCGCGCTTGGCTCATGCGGCGGCTGATCGAACCGCCGCTCGCCGCGCCGGTCGATCCGGGCACTTTCGCCATCTCGAAGACCGACATCGCGCTTCTCATGCGATCGGCGCGCGAAGCACCGGGCCGCCCGCTCAAATGAACCGGAGGCGACCTCCGCAATGCAATCTGGGAAACCGCCGATCCAAATACGATGGGCTGCTGGGGGCGCGCGGTCCCCACATTTCTATGCCCTTCAAGGGACCCCAGCCCGAAAGGGGGTCCCCCAGTGAGGTCCCCAGACTGCCGTCGTCGGGGATTGTTTGCCGGGGATTGTTCGGCACCGCATCGACGGGCGCGCGTCACGAAAAAATTCATGGGTAAATTCGGCTGCCAGCCGGAAACGTCAAGGAAGCAGCCTCTGTTGCGGCTTGGCCCCAGTAATCCACTTAAGCGCTGCGCCACCAAGAAAAATCCGGAAAACCTGATCGCATACTTGGCAATACGCAAATCGGCATCGGCTCTTACGAGACCTGACTTTTTCCTTCGGCAAGTGCGACGGGCTATTGATGAGTTCGCACGCGGCCTTGATCGCCGGTGTGGTAAATCGCACGTCGGCCATCGAATGGGCGAAAGCGTTCCGAACGCGGCGTACGATCTCCAAATTGTGCCTTGTATCCTCACCCATGAGGTCGAGATCAAAGGCGGCACTTATTTTCTTATCAAAGCTTCCGTATTTTCCCCTTCCGTGCTTTCCCACGGGCTTCCAAAACCAGTCGATCACCTGATCCCTGTCTGGCTGCAACACCATTGCGATGCCTGCCGCCAGTCCGATTTCCGCGAACGCAGCACAGGTCAAGGCGGTCGAGCGGTCATCCAGCTTGCTTCTCATAATCCGCTGGACAACTCCTTTCACGTCCCTTCCGGGTGGCTGACGTATCAAATCGTTCAAGTCTTGCTTCCATTGCTCCATGTGCACCCCCATGAGCCGCTGAATTTTGGGCCTGCCTCGCGGCACTAAGGCCTGACGGTGCCTATCCTGCTGCGAACAGGGTGCGAAGGGCGAAGAGGCTTACCTGCACGAACGTCCATATGGCCGGAATGCCCAACAACACGAAGCCGAGACCGTACAGCACGAAAATAACCAGCCTCCACCGTGGGCGCCGGATGTTGTGGAGCCTCCATACATAGATCACGAGGCTGGCAAGTGCCGGCCGTTGGAACTCAGGCAGCCTGCTAACCACGTCCAGAATGTATTGGTCTCTTGGGCGGTCAGGCGGAAACAGCGCACGCTCGTCAGGCGTGCAGCGGCTTTCGAGGTCCTTTACGTCTTCCAGGTATTTCGGCCCGAGCCCCATTGTGGCATGCCTTCCTGCGCTCACGGCGAGAGCCGCCGAATTCGGACGTGCAAATGCTCAACATGGATTTGAGATGGAGCGCAACCAGCGACGGCTATTCGTTTGTGATCAGTTATGAAAGCCCCACAGGTCCGGGCTTTCACGGACGCGCCGGTTATATGGCGTCGTGGCGTCCGGCTTATGAAGGCCGTGGTGCGATCAGGATCACCGGGTCGCCCTTTAAAACTTTCGACGAAGCCGGAGCCGCTTGCGACGCGATACTGAAACACCTGATGAGCGATTAGCACTGCGTGAGGCCATCTACGCCGCTGCCCGATCTTGCTTGTCTGCACCGCTCATCACGATCTTCATAACATCGTCCGACAATGGCCCCTGCAACGTCTTCGCTTCATCCCACGGCGCGCGCATCCACACATCGCGTTCTTCATCGGGTGGTTAAGATCACTAGGGATGGCCCCGGTCCGGCAGTAGGTGCGCACTTACGAAGCATTTGCAGTGGATGGCGACATCTTAAACTATAGGAGAATGATCCTCCGCTGCGAATTTAATTGCGCTTAGCAAGGTGACATCATTAATTTCCCTCAAGAGCGACTGACCGGCAATGATGCTTGGTGAGAAAGCGCTGAAAAGAACAACAGCAAGAACAAGCACTTTCTTCCTAGGAGAGCCAAATTGCCCGGCATCGTTTATGTCGTGGATGACGACGCGTCGTACCGAACAGCCATCAAGGGACTATTAAGTAGGCGGCAGTCTCGGAATGCCGAAGGTCGGCAGCGACGTGCCCGCCCAAAACGCAGGACAGCGCTATCGCGGATTGAGCAACAGCAGTTTGGACGCCCGCCGCTCCGGTTCATCGTAGTGGCCAGCGGCGATGCGCATCAATTCCGCGTCGGTCAATTGCTCCGCGCGCGCCACGCGGTCATCAAGCTCGGCGGTCCTATATGCTCGCACGTAGGCGTCGATCAGCTTGGCAATTTCGGCGGCCTCACCGAGATTGATGTCACCATTTGACACCGCATCGATGACTGCAGCGCTAATGTCGGCGGCATCCCTTGCGCAGGTGATCGGCGGCAACGCGAAGCTCAGGGAGCGGTCTTTGCGCACCGGCAGTATTCGTTCAAGGCAAAGCCTGAGGGCGATTGGATCGCCCGCCAAAGCCATCTCGACGGCCTTCCGCGTCAGCCTTTCCGCTTCACCCTCCAAAAGGGCCTCGGCTGCCAGTGTGGCACTATTTCGCGACCCTTGCGGACGGCCTGCTGGGTTGCCGCTCTGCCCCTTGCGAAACCTGCCCGCCAGTTGTTCGCCTGTTTTGGCAGATGACATCACACCTCTCCTCTGTCGCCAAGATCAGACGGCGCGAGCTTAGTCCAGATCGGAGCGGAGCGCGACATTCGCCCTATGCGTCCGATCACGGGCTTCAGAGGGCTGCCGATCGTCTGACCTATGCGTCCATGAACGTCCTAATCATTACTCATGCGCGATTGTCGCTGGTCGTCTCGAACGCCGAGTGCTTTCAGCGGTTTCGCATTGCGTGGGAGTGATCAATGACGAAGACGATCAAGACGCTCTTGGCCAAAGTGAGTAAGACCCATACAGACGAAATGCACGACGCTGTAGAAACAGTCGAAAAAATACTGCGTGGTGACGACACGCGGCCAGACAAAGCGCAAATTGCCGACTTAATTATCAAATGCGCGGTCATTACCGGCGTCGCGCAGTACCTACAACTTTGCGCCGTTGTTGATGAGCCGTCGGACTTGGAGTGAAGTGAGAGTAAGCGCGCTGATGTTTAGTTGACTAAAGATCAGTGAGTGCAATGGCGTGCGGGTTCATCGACCAGGTAAAAGCAGCGGCGAAATCAGTTTTTAAGAATGATCGTTCGGCGCGGCTAGGGTAACTCCCGAAAAGTCGGTTTGCACCGGCCTGCCGCGTCGTCACCATGCGGGATGCTCTGGCGCAAGAGCAATGACGAACGCCAACGATCCAATTCCAGCGCCGTGCCCCGAGGTTGCGATATTCATCAGCGAAGCGTTTGTTCTGGTGTATCGAGCCTTAAGCCCCGGTTTCGAGATTCTAGAAGAACGATTGAACCCCGCCTCATCGTACTATGACGCATTTCAAGAACAGGATGCCAAGGATCGTGCATATCAGGAAGCAACGCGCAACTTCGACAGCGCCCAACGGCGCGCGAATGAGTGGCTGCGTGACAGGCTATGTGAGGGAGTTCTCACTGCACTAATCCGGGACCCGGTTCATGACCATTGTCTCAAATACAAAGGTCACCTGTGGGCTTCGATGGGTGATTTCGAAACAGGAATAGCGGACGACTTTTTCGGACCGCACGGTGACACATTTCAGTTCGGACCGAACACGGTTATCAGGGGACAGAGACGTCCAGTTTTCTTCGACCGTAAAGAGTTCGAAAATGTTCTCTCGGGAATTGCGCAACCGACCATCGTAATTGACAAACTTGCCGTGATTAACAAGGGCGGCAGACCCCTTGAGTACAAATGGGATGTCGTCGAAGCGTTTGTGCGCCAAACGATCATTGAGCGTGGCAAACCTCATAGGGACAATAAACGCCTGCGCACAAAAGCAGAATTGATCGAACTCATACAGGATGAGTTTGAAAAGCTAGATCAATATCCGTCGATTTCAACGATCAAGTATCACCTCGATCCGTTGCTCGCCAAGTTGAACGAAAACTAGCAGAAACCTTGTTTTCGCCAGTTTTCGCCGGTTTTCAGACGACAGCCCCGCTTTTATCCGACAACCTCGCCCGCATTCGCAAAATGCGAGTGTGGAAGTTTTTTCTCAATGCACAGAAGCAGCAGTGGGACATACGAGCCAAATATGGCCGAACTGCTCGGCGATGTCCGGCGGTGCATCGCAACGGCGAAAATCCGTGAGTTCAAGTTTCAGACGTTTCGGCTGGGCGACTTTGTCAGGATTGGGTTGCTCGCCTCGACAACCGCTGCAGATGTCTTGCACGACGCGGCGCTTGCGAACGGGTTGCTGGAAGAGCACGGGGACGATGTCATACAAACACTGTGGCTCAGGGGCTGACCACGGGGACGGTCAATGGCCAGCTATGACGCCAGCGAAATCGTTGCAACGTGGGAACGTCAAGATGCCGAGCTTGCGCGTCAAGGATGGCCTGAGCCCACACCGCTTCCCGACGGATTGAAGCCAGTCAAGAGCTTCGACTTCGATTTTCTCCCGTCCTGCATCGTTCCATGGCTGGGTGATATCGTCGAACGGATGCAGTGCCCGCCTGATTTCGTCGCGATACCCGCGCTCGTAGCCCTTGGCTCGGCGATTGGCCGCAAGATCGGTATTCGTCCGCAGAGCCGAACAAATTGGATTGAAGTACCCAATCTCTGGGGCTGCATCGTGGGACGACCGGGAGCCATGAAGTCTCCGGCGATGAACGAGGTTTTGAAACCGCTGCAGCGACTTCAACTCGAAGCAGACACGAATTTTGAGACCGCGTTTGCAGCATACGACCATGCCAAGGCGGCGTACAAAATACGACTGCGCGACGCGGAGGACAGGTTCAAGATTACGTTGAAGAGGGGAATGGACGCGGTGCTTGAGACGGTCGAGCCGCCGCCGATGCCCGTGGCGCACCGCTATATCGTCAACGACACGACCTACGAGGCTCTCGGCGAGGTGCTTGCCGCCAATCCGCATGGGACGCTCGCCTATCGGGACGAACTGGTTTCGCTGTTGAGGACACTCGACCGTGAAGACAATGCGGCGGCAAGAGGCTTTTTTCTTTCCGCGTGGGACGGGAAGAGCGGTTACACCTTTGATCGTGTTGTTCGTGGCAAGATCAAGATCGATGCCGCGTGCCTTTCATTGCTTGGTTCGTCCCAGCCGGGCAGGATCGCGGAATATATTCGCCGCGCCGTGTCGGGCGGCGCTGGTGATGATGGATTGATGCAGCGCTTCGGGTTGCTGGTGTGGCCGGATCAAGACCCGGACTGGAGGGAATATGATCGATATCCAAACAGCGAGGCGCGGGAAACTGCGGGATCGATATTCACGTATCTCGCCGAGTTGACGCCTGATAGCGTCAAGGCAGAGATCGACCCGTTCGGGGATGTCCCTTTCCTGCGCTTCGATGAAGCGGGGCGGGACTTGTTCGCAGAGCGCCATCGCGACCTTGAATTGCGCCTTCGATCAGGAACGCTTCATGCGGCATTGGAGAGCCATCTTTCGAAATATCGGAAATTGATCCCGGCACTAGCATTGATCAACCATCTCGCCGATGGCAACGTCGGGTCGGTCAATGAGGTCGCCACGTTGCGCGCGATCGCGATGTCGCAGTATCTGGAGAGCCACGCGGTCCGCCTTTATGCGGCAGGAACCCAAGCTGAGACTTCAGCAGCAAATGCCATCCTTGCCCGCATTCGCCGCGGAAATCTGACGGATGGCTTCACCGCAAGAGATATTCATCAACGTGATTGGTCCAACCTCACCGACAAGGATCAGGTCAGTGCGGGCCTCGCCCTGCTTGAGGAATACGACTGGATCGCTGGCGCTTCGGTTGGAACTGGCGGTCGCCCCCGGAAAACCTATCAGATCAACCCGAGGGGCGTGCAATGACCGACTTTCTCGCCCTTCTCAAAGAGCGCGTTTCAAAAAAGCGGGTACCTGCACCGCCTTCAAAACCTTCAAAAGCCGCTTTTGAAGGTTTTGAGGGTGACAAGGGTCGGCAGTTTCCAAAACTGTGCCGCTCGGCATCGCCCGACTACTGGATTGAATGCCTCGATAGCCTTTCCAAATCCAATGCGCCTGACGGGTTCAGCCCCGACCGCTGGCGGCAATTGCTCGATGACGGGCATGCCTTCCTCGATCAATGGGGAGAGCAGGCAGTACGTCTTGGCTGGCGGGCAGAGGACCTGTTCGGCGTCCATCCCGGCGCACCCGCAGCCCGTTATGACGCGATGGGGCTGGTACCATTGATGGGCGGCCGCCGCGTCATCGCCATGACCGCCGACACGGCATTGATCGGCACACGGAACGGCATCCTGACTTACCGCCGGAGCGGCCTGAACGCGGTGTCTCTTTGGGAACTGCACCGCGCGACCTCGAACGACCAGCCGCTACATTCGCACGTCGCTGGAAGATGAGAGGCCAGCCATGGGAGCTAAGCCATCGACCTATCGGACAAGGGACCTCACCCAAGCCATTGTGGGCATCAGGCGGGCGGGCCTGCGGGTTCGCGGCGTCGAGATTGACAGAGAGGGTAAAATCACGGTCCAAATTTCCAACGGCCTGCGTGACGAGCAGGTCGGCGGGGACAGCAACGGGGGAACTAACGAATGCGACGCAATTCTCGACCGGATCGAGAAGCGGCAGGCGAAGGAAGGCGACTAAAACTGCCGAACTTCGTCAAGGGCTACATCAGCAACGGTCGGCCGTATTTCTATTATCGCCGTACCGGTGTTAAGGACGTGCGCCTTCCGGGGATGCCGTGGACGGCAGAATTTATGGAAGCGCACGCTAAGGCCGAGGCTGCCTACAAAGCGCCGGGGCCGGTGGTGATTGGCGCGTCGCGCACGGTGGCTGGCACGGTCAATGCCGGTCTCGTGGTGTACTACCAGAGCGCGGCATTTATCACAGGGCTCGCGACGGGCAGCCAAAGCGCGCGGCGCAACCTTCTAGAACGCTTCCGCATCGGGTTCGGCGAAGCCCGCCTGAAATCCATCGAGCGGCGTCACGTCCAACGCTACATTTCACTGCTCAAGACGCCATCCGTTCAGCGCAACATGCTCCAAGCGTTGAAGCACTTCTTCAAATACTGCGTCGATGCGCAGTTGATTGGAGACAATCCGGCCGAGGGTGTCAGCAAGGCGAAGATGCCCAACACGGGCGGCTTTTATACTTGGACCGAGGAGGATGTCGCCAAGTACGAGGAGCGGCATCCGATAGGCTCGAAGGCACGGCTCGCCCTCGCTCTCTACCTCAATCTCGGTGTGCGGAAGTCCGACGTGGTGCGCATCGGACCGCGTAATGTGAAGGACGGTGTACTCACCGATTTCCAGCCGCAGAAAACCAGCCGCACCGGTGGCAAACAGATCAGCGTGCCGCTGACCTCAGAGACCAAGGCGATCATCAAGGCGACGCCGGTCACTGGCGCCGATACTTACCTAGTGACTGAGTTCGGCAAAGCGTTCACGGCGAAGGGGTTCGGCAATAAGATGCGCGAGTGGTGCGATCAGGCAGGCTTGCCGGAATGCACCAGCCACGGACTGCGCAAATTGTGTCTCACGCGACTCGCCGACATCGAGGGAATGGACGTGCTTTCGCTCGCCTCGATTAGTGGACACAAGGACCTGCGTGAATTGCAAATTTACATCGACGCAGCAGATCGCAAGCGACGCGCGCGCAGGGCAATTGAGCAATTGGAAAAGGCTCAAAAACGGAACACCAAAGTGTCTAAACGGACGAGCCGTTTAGACAAATCGACTGAAAAGTGACGTGAAATCAAGGTTGTTTTAGGCGGATGGCGATCCCGGCAGGATTCGAACCTGCAACCCTCAGAGTAGAAATCCGCTAGGCATGTTTTGCTTTCGTTTGCTGTTTCAAATACTTGGTTAGTAGTCAGAAGTTAGTCCGGGGATTTTTCCGGGGATCGTTGCAGAGCGGGCTGGGCAAACTGGCGCCTGGCGTGCCTTCTCGAAGACGCCGCAAGTCTCCCTCGATCGCTCTCCGTAACTGCCGTCCAGACTCGCCTTCTTCCTGCCACGCGCCGCGCGCCGTGCATTCGCCGAACAAACCGACCGGATTAGTCTCGCAGCGGCGTGGCAGCGCGGGCGCCTGGTGCGTTATTTCTGACTGGCTGCTGTCTGTCATAGGCTCTGCTCTCTCGCGCATGGGCGGGGCTGCCAGGGGGTTTCGAGCGCGCGATCAGAATCGCTTCGCGCCTTCGCGTCAAGGGTGCGCGGGTCCTGCTTATGCCCAAGAGTCAAATGTATTTGCCGACTTGAAGGTAATCAGGATTGAACTCAGCCAGCGCCTCGAGCTCGCTGCGCTTAAGCAGGCGGATTACGCCTCCTCCCACTCAATGAGCCCCTGCTGCCTGAGTGTTTGAACGGTCCGGTTGACGTGCACAACCGAAATGCCGCAAGCATCGGCGAAATTCTGTTGCGTAAATGGAAGTTCGAAACTGTCATCCTTCAACAGTCCGACAATCTCCAATCGGGCTGCCAGCTCACAAATGAGGTGAGCCAGCCTCGGCAGCGATCGGAGTGATCCCAAGCTTCCCACCCACGCGCGGTAGATCGCTGCATCTGTGAGAGTCTCGCGCCAGAACGCCCGCATAAGCGCCGGTGAGTTCATCAACGCGTCAGTCAGGAAGGAATGCGACACGATGGCCACTGTTGAAGTGCCAACGCTGCAGAGATCGTGCTCCATGACCGGAAGGTGCAATGTGTGCAGATCCGGAATATCGCCGGGCACGTAGATCGAAAATATCTGGTTTCGACCAGCAATAACTTTCTCACGCGCTAGAAAGCCGCTCATCACGACAGTGCATCGCGCGGTATTGTCACCTTGGTGCCAGATATATTCGCTAGGGGCGAACGTCTTGATTTGGTGCGGCATGGTCGCGAGCGTGGTTCCGCCGTGCTCGGACACGTAGTCGGGGGTGCGCACTTAAGCCCGATCTTTCATGGGTGAGGCCACCAGACCGAGCTCTTTGCGCACAGCCGTGACAGAATTACCAACCTTGCGGACTATGCGCTTCAATTCGCCGGGGCTGACACCAAGCTCGTGCGTCCAGTAATCGGTCTCCCAGGGGCCGCCCAGACTGACACGGTTACGATCAGACGCCTGCCTGATGTCAAGGTCATCCGAAACTTCGGCCCGGATGCTAGAGTGCGGCTGGGCCTCCAATGTCGACAAGAGGGTCATGGGTCATTCTCTCATTCTGATGAACATCTCTTTCACGTCGGAAAGTCTCAGTCGCCAACCTCAACCAATCTCGATGCCTTTTGTGGATTATGAGGCGTCTTTTGGGATTTCTGCTTGGCGTCGGCTACGAGGCGGTCTGAACTGCTCTCAAGCTGTTGCGTCAGTTTCTTCATAATTGCGTCGCGCGACTTTTTGCTCGGCGAATAACCCTCAATTGTGATTTCCATCTTGTCCTTGCCGGCGTGATACTCGTGATCAATCATTGGCTTTTTGGACATGCTCGTTCCTCCGATTTCTACACTATCAGGCTGCCTTATGGGGGCGCTCGCAATTCCCCCCGTAGCCAGCCCGCTGTTTTCCGAGATTTCATAGGATCAACAAGCTCGACCACGCGCTGTTGAACATGATCGCATTCGGGGCATTCGAATGTTCGGATGTCAAAGCCGGCCGAACCGGGAGTGATTCGTGCCAGCATCATCATCGTTTTGCACTTCGGACATGGTGGTCTGTGAAACGTGCTCATGATGCTGTCCCTTGCATCAGGCGGCTCTCAGTCACCGGATAGGTGCCCGTGATGGGCCGGTGATGGAACTAGCTTCCACCCTCGCGGCCCGAAAGACTGATCAATAGTGCACAGTTCGAAAAAGTTAACGATTGCCTATTTTTCCAGCGAGCGGATTTCTGCTGGGGAGGGGTGTTTGGCGCATGGGCGGGCCTCCTGTTGGGCTTCGATTTAGGATGGCTTCCGTGAGGTTCCGCGCGTCAGGCCGCCTGCCTCGAGGAAGTGCCACGCTGCATCGTCCTCGTCGGGCAGTGCAGTCGCCGCGCGCGTCAGCTCGCGGGCGGCGTCGATCGGCGGCAACCACGATCGCCATAACCGCTCTCTCAAATTGGAAAAGGCGCTGTTCTCGGCCGAGGACAACGGTTCGGTCTGTGGATATTCGTAATGCCGGCGATTGAGTGCCTCGAATTGCGAGATCTCGTCGTCCGACAGCACGCCAAAGTATCGATCGTGGGCTATTCGGCCGTCGCGGTCGATTAGATATCTGTGCGGCATGACGTTGTAGAGGCGGCCGTCCTCGACGATGCAGACTACAAAAAAATGCTCGCCCTGGCCGACGTGCTCGAGCGGTTCAAATCCGTCGAAGCCTCTGAATTTCATCCAGCGGTCCCATGCGATGCGGTGCCATTTCCCGCCGCGCAAGTGAAGCGCCTGGTTACCTTCCTCGAGCTCTGTCGCCATCGCCAAAACCCTCCGTTCCCTTCAGCTGCCTTTGCGGCGCTCATCCTCGGTAGCCTTAAGGCCACCCGGATCTGGTCTTTCGTTCGCAATGGCATCTATGCGGATGGCCACATGATATAGATCCTGGCGCCAGAGTTTCATGGCCTCTGCATGGGCTTGATAAAGCTTGGAGAGATGGTCATGGCCGAGGACTGCAGGAATATCTACAGTCCTCGATTGACCTTCGGCGCGGCCGAGTACCGCGACGACATCTGCGGCCAAAGAGCCTCCCAATAGGCCGAGATTTGAAACATTTGCGAGAAATACAGGGGCCTTAATTGAGGCGAAGATGATCTTAGAGCCGTCGGATGGCATTCTTGTCTTGTGAAATCCCTCGTGCATAAGTGCGAAAACATTGGCGTTCTTTTCGGCGTCAGCCACCTGCTTCCAAACCGTCACTGTCTCAGCCCACATCGCGGCCAAAAGAACATTACGGTCGTTGCTCCGTTTCTCTATCTCCCGCTCACGCTCGATCGCATGTTGGTGCAGCCTAGCATCCCGGTCTAATTCAGACTGGTTACGCTGCGACTTTATAAGGTTTGCAAACCCTCTTCGGGCTTGTTGACCGATGATGGCCAACCCGATGATGGCTCCGCAGAGTGTCGCGGTGCCAGGGTCTATTTTCCAGCTCGCCTGGTTGGCAGCCCAGGCCGCGTTTAGGCCGATAAGAGCTACCGTAGCTCCAAGTGCCACACGAAGCTCTATGGGGAGCCGTCTCAGTCTGCGGGGTGACCACATTGGCGTTCGCCGTCGAGCCAGAAGGGACCGGGATCAGAATCGCTTCGCGGCTCGCGTCAAGGTTTCAAATCGAGTTTTGCCTGCTCGTTGCGGGCAAGCGTCTGTGCGGCCTCGAGCGCCTGGTCGCGCATTAGGCTCTCGGGACGCAATCGCCGGCTCGCGACATCCTCAAAATAAAAATAGACCGGCGCGCGGCCATCCGGAAAAACAACCTCATAGCTACCGCAGCCCGGAATAGCTTCATGCTTGTGGGGATCCTGATACGTGGCGTCACTTGCGGCCGTTGGCGATCGCGACGCGGTCAAAGGCGTGGTGCTGCCGGTTCTTCACCTTGATCCAGTGCGGCGAGCGGCCGCCGCGGTAAGGCCGATCGGCGCGCTTTGAGACCAGGCCCTCGAGACCCATGTCGCATGCCGCGCGAAACAGATCCGGACCGATCGCGCCGCTCTCGAACGGGTTGATAAAGATCCCGTCAGGCCGGCCGCGCAGCAGTCGCTCGAGATTGGTTTTGCGCATCGATAGCGGCAGCTCGCGCAGGTCCTCGCCATCGAGCGCCAGAACATCGAAAGCGCAAAGCTGCACTTCGGCGTCATGCTTGCGCGAATGCAGCGCGTTGAAATCCGGCATGCCGTCGACACAGAGGACGACGGCCTCGCCGTCGATCACAAAATGCTTCTGCCGGTTCTTCAGCGCGGCCTCCACGATCCAGGGATAGCGGTTGGTCCAGTTGCGGCCGTTGCGGGTGATCAGGCGCACGCGGTCCCCGTCGCGCTCCAGGCGAAGCCCATAACCGTAGTACTTCACCTCGTGGAACCAGTCAGAGCCGGCCGGCACGGTGGTGGATTTGGTAGGGAGGCAGAAATCAAACATGTGACGGACATGGGGCTCGGGTTCTGAAATGTATCAGTTTCGTCCTTTGTTCCTTTCGGACGCAGGGTACTGTCCGTATTTAAGCCTCAGTGTCCTAATCTGATGTCGACAGTGTCCTAATTCCCACTCGGTGCATCTTGTACTTTCGCTAGGAACGGGATCGGCGGTCGTTCACTTATGCGAAAAGAGTTCGGGCGTTTGTACCTTGTCGCAGAACCGCTTTCATACCCGGCAGGCAGCGTTGGCGCTGCTCAAGATGGCCAAGACCACGTCCGATCCCAAGGTGGCAGCCGCACTCATAGAAGCGGCGGCTGACCTCAAGGACCAGGCGGGCGAACTTCCGCTGTCCATACAGACCAAGGCACCGGACATTTTGACCGAACAGTAAGGCCGCCTCAGTGGCGGCCTCTCCGCCCTCATATTGATCGGCCAGAATCTCCTTATCGAGTTCGAGTTTTTTATCTTTTCTGAGGTGAGCAAAACTGACCAGCAACCTCGAACCCGACAAAGCATACTCCCACCCAGTTCTAGCTAGTTGGGGGATCAATGAGTTCTCTTCAGCGGCGCGTTGAGACCGTCACCGACGCGCGCCTTGCGGCTATGGCCGACATGACGGCTAATCTAAAAGCTCAGCTAAGTGAGTTAAACAGGCTACGCGACCAGATCAGAAAACACCTAGCAGTCTGGAAATCGGGGCCCCGAGTCATTCATCGACAGAGGTGTGAGCGCCTGCACTAAAGCGTAGTAACCCTCAGTTGGCGGCCTCTTTCTCCTATTTCGGCCATTACCGGACGCAGGGTAACTGGCCCCTTTTGGAGTCGCTGGTCCAGTGTTCCGTTTTCGAGACACGGTGGATCGATTTCAACACCTTCCGACTCGGGACCCAAGCGTCATAATGGGATTGACCCGGTTGCGTTGAGACCAGCCCCTTAACCGACTGGCCGTATCCGGAGAGGCCGCCTCAGTTGGCGGCCTCTTTCGTAAGCTCAGTGTCCGTGGTGATCTCGTCGTCGAACGCGCGCGACCAGAACATCAGCGGTAGCCCATCATCCTCACCGCGTGCTTGTTCCAGTTGAAGTCCGGTCTGACGTCGGCGCCGCACTTGCCGCAGGCGGTGCACACGAAGCGCGGCTCAATATCAGACAGGCGAACATCGTCGGGCCAGCGGTCCCCGCTGATCGCGATCGAGTGGCTGCAGCGATAGTCCGAGCAATAGATCAGGACGCCGCGCACGCCGGAATCGCGCAGCTCGGCGAAGGTGATCTTGGCGGGGCGGGTGAGCGTGGGCATCGCCGATCATCCCGCCGATCGGGCCGGGAGGGAAGCCGCTAGGGATGGTGGGCTGGGTCATGCGACGGCGGACACAGTTGGGCCGCACCCTTGGTCACCTTGCCGGAACTGTGTTTTGCTTAGAGAACGTCGCTGGAACGGCGTTGGATAATTGCTCCCAACGCGGGCAAAAAAACCAACAAAACCAGCGCGCTAACAATATCGGCTATATGGGACCGGGGCTTGCGCTTGCCGTGCTGGGGGCGAAAGCGGCCGCGCCGACCGCGCTGATCTTCTGCTGCGACAGCATCTTCCTGTTTACGGCCGTGCCGCTGCTGATCGAGCTCAGCGTTCGCGATCATCCATCGCTTCTGCACGCGCTCGGCGTCGTGCTGCGTCAGATCGTGCTCAATCCGCTGATCATGTCGGCCTGTGCCGGCGCGCTCGCCGCGGCGCTGCATCTTCATCTGCCGGCTGCCATCGACAACACGCTGTTGTTTTTGCAAAGCGCCGCGGCACCGACCGCTCTGTTCGTGCTCGGCGTGACGGTGGCGCTGCGACCGTTCAAGCGCGTGCCGTGGGAAGTGCCCGGCGTGATCGCGGTCAAGCTCCTGATCCATCCGCTCGCAACACTCGGCTTGATGTGGCTGTTTGGGCCATTCGCGCAGCCCTGGGCCGCAACCGCCGTGCTGATGGCCTCGCTGCCACCGGCGTTGAACGTGTTCGTGATCGCGCGACAGAACGAGACCTGGATCGAACCTGCGTCGGTCGCCGTTCTGATCGGGACGTTTGCCTCCGTGGTCACGCTCACCAGCGTGATGTGGATGCTGCAGACCGGAAGACTCGTTTTCCCCTAGGCGCGACGGTTGGCGCGCCAGGATGGTGCTAGTCCCTCTTGCATCGCCATGCGCCGCAGCGGGGCGAACGAGCCCAGCAAATGCATTCCCGCCGCGCGCAAGGATTGCACGGCCAGGAGATCGCTGAGCAGCGAACGGTTGGCCATATCGATTGCCAAGGTCCGGCTCAGCACGTCGGTGCGGCGCTTGAAATCGTAACGGGTCACGGCCTTGCCGGCGCCGGGATCTTCGCCGGCGGAAACCGCTTGGCCTATGATCTCGGCGATGTCGGCGGCATCGCGCAGTCCGAGATTGAGACCCTGGGCGCCGATCGGCGGAATGACATGGGCGGCTTCGCCGACCAGCACCACGCGGTTTTTCGCAAACTGCCTCGGCCGTTCGATCGCCAGCGGAAACAAATTGCGCCCGGCTTCCACGCTCACGCGCCCGAGAATGGAGTGCGCCTGTCTTTCGGCGGCTTCCGACAATTCGGCGTCGCTGAGCGCGATGAGACGCTCGGCTTCGCTGGGCGAGGCGACCCACACCACGCTAGAGCGTTCGCCTGGCAGCGGCACGAAAACGCAAGGACCCTCGGGCGTATGAAATTCGGTCGAGATATTCCGGTGTGGCCGGGAATGGCCGATATTGAAGGTGAGGGCGGACTGCTTGAGATCGCGGCTTGTCACTTCGATGCCGGCGGCCTCGCGACAGAGCGAGTGCCGGCCGTCGGCGCCAATGACCAGGCGCGCAGAAAGCGCTGTTCCCTTGGCGATGCGGATTGAAACCGCGCCATCCTCAGGGGTGATGGTTTCAGCTTCGTCGTTAAACCGCGTCAGGTTCGGCAATTCCGCCGCGCGCTCCTCGAGCGCGGCGACGAGCGATCGGTTCTGGATGTTGTAGCCGAAGGCCTCGAGGCCGATCTCCGCGCAGGAAAAGCGTACTTCGGGCGCGCGGATCAGGCGGCCGGTGTCGTCGACGAGGCGCATCGTCTCCAGCGCCGCGGCCTTGTCGCGGCAACGCGGCCAGACCGCAAGCTGGTCCAGGAAATCGACGGAGCTGCCGAGCAAGGCCGTGGTGCGGTTGTCGGCATAGGGCGCGCGGCGCGCGATTAGCGCGGTGTTCGCGCCGGTCTGCGCAATCGCGATCGCGGCCGACAGGCCGGCGGGGCCGCCACCCACGACGGCAATGTCATAAAAGATCGATCCATCGCTCATGTCAGTCACATCTGACGCTTCCTCGCGGCATTTTCAAGCCTCAAGCATCGTGGCGCGCGGCGGAAGGCCGCAACGGCGCATATACAAATCAAGCCGATTCCTGTTAGCACTGCGCCACCGATGGAACAGGCCGACCAGTCCCAAACGCCGCTTGCGCCGCCCTTGAGGCGCGCCGCCGCCTTCGGCGTGCATATCTTTACCGCGCTCGGCGCCGGCCTCGCTTTGCTCGCGCTGCTCGAGGCCGTGCGCGAGCACTGGGCCGCGATGTTCGCCTGGCTCGGCGCGGCGCTCATTGTCGACGCCGCCGACGGCCCGATGGCGCGGCGGCTCGACGTCGTGCGGCTGCAACCGAACTGGTCCGGCGACACCCTCGACCTCGTGGTCGATTTCGTCACCTATGTGTTCGTGCCGGCCTATGCGATCACCGCAAGCAGGCTGCTGTTGCCGATCGCAGCGCCGCTGCTCGGCATCGGCGTTGTGATCTCGGGCGCGCTTTATTTTGCCGATCGGCGCATGAAACGCGACGACAATCATTTCCGTGGCTTTCCGGGGCTGTGGAACGCTGCTGCCTTCTATCTCTTCCTGCTGCACTGGCCGCCGGTGTTGTCGAGCCTTGCGATTGCGACCCTGATCGTGGCGACATTCCTGCCGTTCTACGTTCTGCATCCGGTCCGCGTACAGCGCTTCCGCTGGCTGACGTTGACGCTGATGGCGGCATGGGCCGTACTCGGGCTTTATGTCCTGATCCAGGACTTTAACGTCGAATGGCCGGTCACGTTGCCGCTGTGTTTGATCGCGGTGTATGTCGTGGCAAGCGACGGAGCGATCCGGTTGTTTGAGGCGCTCAGATCGTGATCAATCTTCTCACCAGCCCGGAAGCGTGGGCTGCGCTGTTGACGCTGACCGCACTCGAGATCGTGCTCGGCATCGACAACGTCATCTTTCTGTCGGTCATCGTCTCGCGCATCCCCGAGCCGCAGGCGACGCGCGCCCGCCGGATTGGGCTGGCGCTGGCGCTGATCTTCCGCATCGTGCTGCTCAGCCTGCTGGTCTGGCTGATCGGATTGACGGCTGCCGTTTTCACGCTCCACGACAGGTCGTTCTCATGGCGTGATATCATCCTGATCGGTGGCGGGCTATTCCTGATCGCCAAGGCGACGCACGAAATTCACGGCGAAGTAGAAGGCGAAGAGCCCGGCGAGCAAAAAGCTGCTACGAGCGCCTTTCTCTGGGTGATCGCTCAGATCATCGTCATCGACGTCGTGTTCTCGCTCGATTCCATCATCACCGCGATCGGCATGGCGCAGGAGCTCGCCATCATGATCGCCGCCGTCGTGATCGCGTGTTTCGTCATGTATGCGTCGTCGGGGCCGGTGGCACGTTTTGTAGCTGAGCATCCGACCACCAAGATGCTGGCACTGGCTTTTCTGGTGCTGATCGGCGTCGCGCTGGTCGCCGACGGTTTCGAGTTCCACATTCCCCGCGGCTACATCTATTTCGCGATCGCGTTCTCGGCGGCGGTGGAGTTCTTCAACGTGCTCGCCAAACGCAACCGCCAGAATCCGTCGAGTTGACAACGAGGCCTCAATGGCCTTGGTTTCGCGTGCAATGATTTGCAGCAGGAGAGGCTAGATGACCAAGGCTGTGCGCGTGCACAAGGTGGGAGGACCGGAAGCCCTGGTGTACGAGCCCATCGACCTCGCCGCGCCAGGACCGGGCGAGGTTCACATCCGCCAGCACGCCGTCGGGTTGAACTTCATCGATGTCTATTACCGCACCGGCCTCTACAAGGCGCCGGGCCTGCCATTCATTGCCGGCAACGAGGCGGCGGGTGAGGTGGTCTCGGTCGGGCCGGGCGTGACCAACTTCCATCCCGGCGATCGTGTCGCCTACTACCACAACCTCGGCGCCTACGCGACCGAGCGCAATATCCCCTGGGAGAAGCTGGTCAAGCTGCCCGACCACATCACCTATGAGCAGGCTGCCGTCCTGATGCTCAAGGGCCTGACGGTCTGGTATCTGCTGCACAAGACCTTCAAGATCGAGCCGCACCATCGCGTGCTGATCCACGCCGCCGCCGGTGGTATCGGCCTGCTGGCCTGCCAATGGGCGAGCGCGCTCGGCGCCCACGTCATCGGCACCGTCGGCTCGAAAGCGAAGGCGGATCTGGCGCTCGCCAATGGCTGCGACCACGTCATCAACTACAGCGAGGAAGATTTCGTCGCGCGCGTCAAACAGATCAGCCGCAACGAGCTTTGCGACGTCGTCTATGACGGTGTCGGCAAGTCGACATTCCCGGGCTCGCTGTCCTGCCTCAAGCCGCGCGGGCTGTTCGTCAGCTTCGGCAATGCTTCAGGCCCGGTGCCCCCCTTCGCCATCGCCGAGCTCAACAATCACGGCTCGCTGTTTGCGACCCGGCCCAAGCTCAACGACTATATCGGCACGCGCAAGGAGCTGCTCGAAGGCGCCGATACGCTGTTTGCCGCCGTTATCTCAGGCAAGCTGCATGTGCCGATCAACCATGCCTATGCGCTGAAGGA
>Ga0210387_10000838_pt1 | contig 22506 bp, 27 predicted proteins | sample IncBWC7OmetaG_FD_160108 | JGI IMG/M metagenome (GOLD analysis project Ga0210387, IMG submission 160108) | Forest soil microbial communities from Barre Woods Harvard Forest LTER site, Petersham, Massachusetts, United States - Inc-BW-C-7-O ...
GCGTCTGGAGCGGTGAAAAACCGGCGTTCCATGGGGCTGGAGATAGTTGTGGAGGCGCCCTGAGTCAAGCTGGGCGAGTCAAGCTGGGGTCTACTGCCGGGTGGCGCTCCAACGGCGGGGAATCGCCGTCCCGTCGCGCTGATAGGAGCCGGTGAGCGTGGTCTGGCCCCTTGTCTCGAGCCGGAAATGACCTTTTAGGGGAAAATCGACGTTGTTGTCGGGCTGCGCGAATTCGCCGGCCCAGACGTTGTTGTCGAACGCCACGCCGCCTTGGAGGACCACAGGAGGATTCTTGATCGACCAATAGCCTCTGAGGCTGCCATCGCCCTGGGTGTCGATCGTGAGCGTGCCGCGGCACGGGCACTTGGGGTCGCCGGGGTCGTCCCAGGTGAGGTTCCACGTGCCGAGGAAGGTTTGCTGGACGCCCGAGGGCGGCGCCAGGAAGCGATTATCCACGCCACCCGTCGGCGGGTAGGCGAGCTGGCCCAGCAGCGGCCCAGGCATCGCCGCCAAGGCCAGTCCGCCGGCCGCGAGCAGAAGGACAGGGAAGGGCCGCCGTGTCATGGCCGGGACATCCTCTCGTAAAGCTCGACCAGCTGGCGGTTGGATTGTGCCAGACCATAGCGGCTGCGTACCTGCTCTTGCGCTGCGCGCGCCAGTTCGGCGCGGCGCTCGGCCGAGAGCGACAGCGCGCTGTGCAGCGCCTCGGCCAGCGCCGCGGCATCGCCTTGCGGTGCCAGCCAACCCGTCACGCCGGCGCGCACCGTCTCGGCCGCGCCGCCGCCATCCTCGGCGACGACCGGCCGACCCATCGCCTGCGCCTCGACCAGCGCACGGCTGAAACCCTGGCGGGCGCCGCCGGTCGCCACCACGACGTCGGCCAGCATATAGGCCGCCGGCATGTCGTCGACATAGGGCCCGATCTGCACTCGGCCATGCAGCTCGGCGGCCTCGATCGCGCGTTCGAGCTCCTTCTCGAACGGCGTGGGCGGACCTGACGAACCCAGCAGCAGGCAGAATACGTCGTCGCGACCCAGTTGCTTCACCGCCTCGATCAGGATCTTCTGGCCTCGATCTTCGTCGAAACGCGCCGGGCACAGGATGAGATGGCTGCCGTCGGGCACGCGCAGTTCGCCCGCCAGTCTGATCACGCGGTCGGCGCGCACGATCGCCGGGTCGAAACGGTCGAAATTGATGCCGGGCGGAAGGGTCTCCAGCCGTCCTTCCAGCGCAGGGAAGCGCTGCAGCGCATCGCGCGCGACATATTCCGACACGGCGATCACGGCGTCGGCACGGACCTGGCGGCGCTCGACGAAGCGGCTCGCCAGGCTTCTGGCGATGAACGGCAGATGCAGCGTGGTGATCCACTTGATCTCGAGCCGGCGGGCGAGCGCGTGCGCCACCCACGCCGTGGCGGGCGAGCGCGCCTGGATCAGCGACACGCGGGCGTCGCGCAGGCTGGCGGCGAGCTTGTGCGGCAACGTGAGCCGCGCCCACAACGGATGGGCACTGTCGGGCAGTTCGAGGTGCGTGGCGCGCAGCCGCAGCAGGTCGGGCACCAGGGCGCCGCCCGGCGACGCGACGATGGCCGAGCCGCCGGCCGCGATCACGGCCTGCGCGGCGTCGAGCGTGGCGCGCGCGACGCCGCCGCCGGCGAGGCTTGGGACGATCTGCAGGAGTGTCGGAGCAGGCACGTGAGCTTGGCAGTGGGTTTGTTGCTGTGGCAGGTAATATGGCATGAACAACCACGCCACAGTGCAGCGATTGCCGCGCCCCGACGGCAACACCGTCGCCTACGCGATCACGCCCGGTCGCGCGCCGACGGTGGCGTTCCTGGGCGGCTTTCGCTCCGACATGACAGGCACCAAGGCCATGGCGCTCGAAGCCTGGGCCGAAAAGACCGGCCGCGCCTATCTGCGCTTCGACTATCTCGGCCACGGACAATCGTCGGGCCGTTTCGAGGACGGCACGATCGGCCGCTGGCTCGACGATTCGCTGGCCGTCATCGATGCTCTCACCAGCGGAAAACTGGTGCTCGTGGGCTCGAGCATGGGCGGCTGGTTGTCGCTTCTGGTGGCGCGTGCGCGGCCGGAGCGCCTGGCCGGGCTGGTGCTGATCGCCGCCGCGCCCGATTTCACCGAACGCATGCTGCTGAAGGGCCTGTCGGCGGCCGATCGTGCTGCGCTCGAGCGCGACGGCAGGCTGGAGCGGCCGTCGCAATATTCGCCCGAACCTTCGGTCTTCACGTTCAAGCTGATCGAAGAGGGGCGGAATCATCTTCTGCTCGACAAGAAGCTGTCGCTGCCCTGTCCGGTGCGCCTGCTGCACGGTCAGAGCGATCCCGACGTGCCGTGGGACTATTCGCTGCAGATCGCGGCGCATCTCCAAGCACCCGAGGTGATCACGACGCTGATCAAGGGTGGCGATCATCGGCTCAGCACCCCGGCCGACCTCGCCCGCCTGATCGCGGCGGTCGAGGAGCTGACGTCATCGGACCGCGGGCCTCCAGGCCCGCCTCATGATTCATGAGCGGGCCTGGAGGCCCGCGGTCCGGCATGAGCGCTAGCGTCTTGCCGCGATCGCCCGCAGGCCCTCGCGATAGGTCGGATAACGCAGCACGACGCCCAGCTCTTTCTTGATCCTGTCGTTCTTCACGCGCCGGGTCTCGGCGTAGAACGAGCGCGCCATGGCGCTCATCGTGGGCACGGCCTGCTCCCACGGGATGACGGGCGGCACCGGCCGGCCCAGCAGTTCGCAGGCGAACGCGACCACGTCGCTGGTCGAAGCCGGCAGATCGTCCGCGACGTTGTAGATGGCGCCGGCATGCGTCCGGCTGATCGCCATCAGCACGCTGCCGGCGATGTCCTCGACATGGATGCGCGAGAACACCTGGCCCGGCTTGTCGATGCGCCGCGCCGTGCCGGCCTTCACCTGGTCGACCGCGCTGCGGCCGGGACCGTAGATGCCGGGCAGCCGAAAGATGTCGACGGCGACACCGGCTTCCAGGCCCAGCGCCTGCCAGGCGCGTTCGGCGGCCAGCCGCGAGAGGCTGCGCGGTTGGCCGGGCTTGGCCGGCGTCTCCTCGTCGACCCAGCCGCCGCCGTGGTCGCCGTACACTCCGGTCGTCGACAGATAGCCGAGCCAGCGTGCCTGCCGGAGCAACCTGGAGCAGGTCCTGAGCGCGGGATCGCCGGTCGTGCCGGGGGCGATGGTGCAGAGTACGTGAGAGGCGCCGCCCATCGCCTCGGCCGGCAGAGTCGCCGTGCTGCCGAAGCGGTGCGCCTCGATGCCCTCGGCCCGCAATCCTGCGGCCTTTTGCTCGCTGGTGCAGGTGCCGGCCACCCTCCAGCCGGCGGCCTTGGCAAGTCTGGCGATTTCAAGGCCGCTATAGCCCAGACCGAAGATGAAGAGACGCTCTGTCATCTTGTCAGGATCGCTGCGGCGCGGTTCTTTTCAAGGATGATGTTGCCTCGCCAGGCTTTGCTTCCGCTGTTGGCGCTTGCGGCCGCACTGCCCGCCGCGGCGCAGGCCCCCGTTCCGCAGGGGCTGGGCTCGCTCGCTCCGCTCAGCCCGCTCGACAACGGGCCGGATCATCTCAAGCGCTACAACGAGTGCATGACTCTGGCGCGCAGCGAGCCGCTCAAGGCGCTGCCGGTCGCCGAGAAATGGCATGGCGAAGGCGGCGGCCTGGCGGCGCGCCATTGCGTCGCCGTCGCCATGTTCGAGGCCGGCCGCTATGGGCAGGCGGCGGCACAATTCGAGGCGATCGCCCGCGACATGGGCAGCGATCGTCCCGGCCTGCGCGCCGAACTATGGGGCCAGGCCGGCCAGGCTTTCATCGAAGCCGGTGCGGCCGACAAGGCAGCCGAAGCGCAGAGCCGCGCCATCGAGCTCAAGGGCAACGATCCCGACCTGTGGATCGATCGTGGACTGAGCTACGCCGCCATGCGCGCCTGGCCGCGCGCCATCTCCGATTTCGACCGCGCGCTGATCCTGCGACCCAACAACGTCGAGATCCTGGTGCTCCGCGCCGCGGCATGGCGCAATGCGCGCAATCCGACGCGCGCGCTCGACGATGCGGCGCACGCGCTCAGGATCGCGCCGGATCATTCCGAGGCGCTGCTCGAGCGCGGATTCGCCAGCCTCGTGCTCGGCGAGCGCAACCAGGCCAACAACGATTTCAACAAGGTGCTGCGCCTCGTGCCGCCGGACTCGACCGCGGCCCGGCGCGCGCAAGCCGGCCTGCGCGGCGAGCAGCCGGTTCCGCCGCCGGCCGAGACGCAGCCACCGCCACCGGTCGCCCCCAAGGGCAAGCAATAGCGTCCGTCCCATCACTGATGTAAGAGCCACAGCAATGAACCGAATCCCATCGTCGATCCCCCTCGTGATCGCCGCGCTTTTCGCGACGGCGCCCGTTCTTGCCCAGGCGCCCCAGCCGCCATCCTCCTTCTATCCGGCGCCGCCGCCTGAGCAGGCGCCCACGGTCCAGCAAGGCGCGCCACTCAGCGGCCTCACCTCGCCGCTGCCGGCCAGCGCACCCAAGATCGACCGCACCGAGATCGCCTCGGAGACCGAGGCCCAGCTCTTCGCCGACGCCCGCAAGATCGTGTGGGGACGCTACGCCAAGATAAAGGGCGCCAAGCCCGGCGACGTCGCGGTGACCAGGCAAGGCAATGTCTGGGTCGTGAAGGGCCGCATCGACAGCGTGGCACCCGGCACCGAGGGTGACTGGGCATCGATCGACGGCGTCGTCGAGCGCATCTCGGCCGGTCACGTCCAGATCCGCGGCGAGGTCGCGTTCCGCATCGCCAAGGTCGAGAAGGGCGTGCCCTGCAAGGTGGGCGGCGTGCTCAATTTCCGCCGTTCCGGCAAGTCGCAGGTGTGGCGCCTGGCGGAGGGCGACAATCCCTGCGACGGCGCGCGCGAGAACTTCGATCTGGTCTATGAAAAGCCGGTCGAACGGAAGCCCGTGCCGACCCAGCCGAAGCGCGGCTGAGTGCTGGGCGCGCGCGCCCAAGCACTGAGCCCTACCTCAGCTTTGCAATCTCGTCCCGCGCCAGCTGGTCGGCGCGTTCGTTTTCGGGATGGCCGCTGTGGCCCTTCACCCAGATCCAGTCGACCCGATGAGGCGCGCGCGCCGCGTCGAGGCGCTGCCACAGCTCGACATTCTTCACCGGCTTCTTGTCGGCGGTGCGCCAGCCGTTCTTCTTCCAGCCGTGGATCCACTTGGTGACGCCGTCGCGCACGTAGATGCTATCGGTGAAGAGGCGCACCCGGCACGGCCGCTTCAGCGCCTCCAACCCCTGGATGGCCGCCATCAGCTCCATGCGGTTGTTGGTGGTGGCCGGGTCGCCGCCGGAGAGTTCGCGCTCGCGATCGCCGACACGAAGGATCGCCCCCCAGCCGCCCGGTCCGGGATTTCCGCTGCACGCGCCGTCGGTGAAGATCTCGACCTCAGAGTCCTGGCTCACAGCCCATAATCCGCGATCGAAGCCGTTGCGCGATGGAAGCGCAGCTTGGCGAGGTATTCCTGGGGATCCTTGCGCTTCACCAGGGCATCGGCCGGCGTGTGTACCCAATCATAGAGTCGCGTCAGCAGGAACCGCAGGGCGGCGCCGCGCGCCAGCAACGGCAGCACGCTGCGCTCGTGCTCATCGAGAGCGCGCACCCTGCCGTAGCCCTGCAGGAGCGCCCGCGCCTTGGTCGCGTTGAACGACTTGTCGGCCTCGAAGCACCAGGCGTTGAGGCAGATCGCGACGTCGTAGGCAAAGCTGTCGTTGCAGGCGAAGTAGAAGTCGATCAGCCCCGACAGCTTGTCGTGCAGGAAGAGCACGTTGTCGTTGAACAGGTCGGCATGGATCACGCCGGAGGGCAGGTCGGTCGGCCAACTCTTTTCGAAGAAGTCGAGTTCGCTCTCCAGTTCCTGTGCCAGACTATTGTCGATGTGGCGTCGCGAGCCGTCGAACAGCGGCCGCCAGCCGGCGACCGACAGCGCATTGGGCCGCTTCAGCGCAAAATCCCGGCCGGCGAGGTGGAGTGCCGCCAGCGCCTCGCCGACCGGTCCGCAATGATGGAGCGCGATGCGGCGCGGCCACAGGCCGTGTAGGAAGGTCGTGATCGCGGCGGGCTTGCCGGCCAGCGTGCGCAGCGCGTTGCCGTCGCGACCGTGGATCGGCTTGGGGCAGGTGATGCCGTGCGCCGCCAGATGGTCCATCAGGCCGAGGAAGAACGGCAGGTCGCGGGGATCGACGCGTTTCTCGTAGAGCGTGAGGAAATACTGGCCGCGCGTCGTGGTCAGCAGGTAGTTGGAATTCTCGACGCCCTCGGCCACGCCCTTGAAGGAGTCCGCTTCGCCGATGTCGTATTCGGCGAGGAAGGCTTCGAGCTCCGTGTCGCCGACTTCCGTATAGACCGCCATCAGACCACCACTTACGCCACCAGCGTGCGCGGCAGCTTGAACACGACGCTTTCCTCCGTCGTGCGCACTTCCTCGACCGCGACGTCGAAGCGTGCGCGGCAGGCGGCGACCAGCTCGTCGACCAGCAGCTCGGGCGCCGAGGCGCCGGCCGTGATGCCGAGACGCCCGGCGCCCATGAGCCAGTTCCAGTCCATCTCGGCGGCGTGCTGCACCAGGCGCGATTTCGGACAGCCGTAGTGGGCCGCCACTTCGACCAGCCGCACGGAGTTGGATGAGTTGGGTGAGCCGATCACCACCAGCGCGTCGCAACGCCGGGCGATCGCCTTCACCGCCGCCTGCCGGTTGGTGGTGGCGTAGCAGATGTCCTCCGTCTTGGGGCCGTGGATGGACGGGAAACGGCGGCGAAGGATGGCGACGATCTCGGTCGTGTCGTCGACCGACAAGGTCGTCTGTGTCGCGAAGGCGAGGTTGTGCGGATCGGGCACGTCGAGCGCTTCGGCCTCCGCCGCGTCCTTGACCAGCAGCACGGCGCCGGCGGGAAGCTGGCCCATGGTGCCGACCACCTCGGGATGACCGGCATGGCCGATCAGCACGACGGTGCGCCCGGCCTGGTGGTGCCGCTCGGCTTCGCGATGGACCTTGGAGACCAGCGGACAGGTGGCGTCGATGAAGATGAGGTTGCGGCGTGCGGCCTCCGCCGGCACTGCTTTCGGCACGCCGTGCGCCGAGAACACCACGGGACGGTCGGCCGGCACCTCGTCGAGCGCCTCGACGAAGATCGCTCCCTTGGCCTCGAGGCCCTCGACGACGGCGCGGTTATGCACGATCGAGTGGCGGACATAGACCGGCCGGCCATAGCGCTCGATGGCGCGCTCGACGATCTGTATGGCGCGATCGACGCCGGCGCAGAAGCCGCGCGGGCTGGCGAGCAGGATCGTGAGCGGCGTCTTGTGGGACTCTATCATGAGAAATCGTTCAGCGCGGATGCCGGCCCGCTCGCTTGCAGGCTCGCGGGCCATTGCCTAGACTCCGCTCGGAAACGGATTGGCGCGGCACCGTAACAAAGCCGCCGCAACGGGGAAAGCAACATGACCGAGCCGGTTGTCGCGGCGAAGGTGCCAGCGAAAGTGACGCTGGAGGCCGGAAAGGACTATTGGTGGTGCGCCTGCGGTCAGAGCAAGAACCAGCCGTTTTGCGACGGCAGCCACAAGGGTGGCGCGTTCGTACCGATCAAGTACTCGACGGAGAAGGCCGGCGACTATTGGCTCTGCGCCTGCAAGCAGTCCGGCAAAAAGCCGCTTTGCGACGGTACGCACAAGACCCTGGCATGATCGACAGAAAATTCGCCCTCTTGGCGCCGTTCGCGCTGGCGCTGTCGCTGGGCGCCTGCGGCTGGTTCGGCGGCGGCAGCAGCAAATCCGCCGACAGCGCCACCGTCTATTGTCCGCCGCCGCTCACCGTTGCCGACGCCCAGCGTCTCACCCGTTTCAAGGACGGGCCGGGCCGCGATCCGCGCGATATCGCCTTTGAAGCGGCGCTGGTCGCCTCGGGCACGACGTGCGAGCTCGGCCGCAACCAGCTCGCCGTCAACCTGATCATGCGGATAGCCGTCAATGCCGGCCCGTCCGTCGGCGCGGGCACGACGCAGGTGCCTTACTTCGTGCGCGTCATCAACAACAGCGGCGGCGTCATTCAGGGCCAGGAGTTCACCGCCGACTTCCGGCTGACGCCGGCCAATCCGCGCGGCGCCTCGCAGGAGGAACTCACGCTGCGGCTGCCGTACAACCAGATCAGCGACCTTGCGGGCTACCGCATCGCCATCGGGCTGAAGCCGACGCAGGAAGAGCTCAACTACAATCGACAGGCAACGAACCGGTAGCGAGCGGAGCGCCGCTCAGGCAGCTGTCAGGGGGCGGCCGTCACCGGGCGCAACCAGGTGCGTTCTTCGCTCAGAATGAATCGCTCGGTCTCGGCGAACATGAAGTTGTCCATGGCGGCCTTGTCCGCCCTGAGCCGCGCCCGATAGGCCTCGTAGGCCGCCAGGCTGTCGAACGAGATGAGGGCGTGGGCGATGTTGTTGGTGCCCTCGTGCGGCATGAAGTAGCCCAGGAGATCGCCGCCGCAGGCCGGGATGATGGTGAGCCAGTTGCGGGCATAGGTTTCGAACTGAGTGCGCTTGAACGGGTCGATCACGTAGCGGATGGCGCAGGTGACGGTCATGGATGCCTCCATCGGATTGCCGCGGCCAATTTAGCCCCTGCCGGCTGGTGAATGCTTCGGTGCGGACCGAAGACTTGACAGCGACTTGCTGCGGACGTTCCACTCGCAGCGGACACCCGGAGGATCGACTTGAGCGCCTATGCGGAACGGTTGGAGGCACTGGCGGCCGAAGCGGCCGACCGCTGCACGAGCTGCGGCAAGTGCTTCGAGGTCTGCCCGACGGCGCGCGAGGCCGGCCTCGATGCCGCCGAGGCGGTCGAGCGTGTCCGCGAGCTCAAGGCGTTGACCTTGGGCGCTGCGCCGGCGGACGGCCTGCAGAAATGGCTCGGCGCCTGCGACGGCAGCGCCCGCTGCAGCGCCGCCTGCCCGGAGGACATCAATGTCCGTCAATGGGTGACCATCGCCAAGATGAAGTCGCTGGAGGCGACTCGGCCGCGCGAAGAGGGCGCCGCCAATGCCGCCAGCCGCTTCCGCCACATGGCGCAGGCGGTGCGGCTGCTCGCCAGCATGCAGCTGCCGTCGGAGACGCTGAGGAAGATCCTGGCGCCGGCCGAGCGGCGCACCGCCGACGTGTTGTTCTATACCGGCTGCAACGTGCTGCGCACGCCGCACATCGTGCTGAACGTCATGGACATCCTCGACGCGCTCGAGCTCGATTTCGACGTGGTCGGCGGCACCGCGCATTGCTGCGGCGTCTATCAGTTCCAGGAAGCCGACCTGCCGACCTACGAGCGCATGGGCCATCGCACTTTCCAGCGCTTCGGCCAGTCGGGCGCCTCCAGGGTGCTGACCTGGTGCCCGACCTGCACCAAGAATTTCGACGAGCTGGAGAAGGATGTCGAGGCGCCGTCGTTCGACCTGGGCCATATCAGCGAATTCCTGGCCACCAACCTCGACACGCTCCGCGCGCGCTTCGTGGCCGATCAGCCGAGGCGCCGTGTGGTGATCCACGAACATCAGGGCATCGGCGCCACGCTGGCGAGCATCGCCAAGCTTTTACGCGCGGTGCCCAATCTCGAATTGCTCGAACTCGAACAGGATTCCGGCTTCTCCTATGCCTGCGGCGGCCAGGCCGCCAAGTTCAAGGAACGCGAGCAGACGATCCATCGCCGGCTGGCCGAAGGCGCTGTCGCTGCTGGCGCCGACACCATCGTCACCATGTACCATTCCTGCCACCGCGCGCTGGCCGGCGCCGAGGCGATCTATCCGCTCAAGGTCGTGAACTTCACCGACGTCATCGCCGAGGCGCTGGGCCGCGGCGGCCATCCCGACTATTACCGCCTCTACAAGGCGGGCGGCGCGATGGACGAGGCGGTGGCCGCGGCGCGGGCGTTCCTCACCAACAACGGCGTGCGGATCGACGAGGCCTCGGTCGCCTCGCTGACCGCCGACATTTTCAACGAAACCGGCCTTGCCGGCTCGCGCGAGGCCTTCGCCCAGGCGTTCACGACGCTGGCGAAGGAGACCGAACTGGCCGGGAAGGGATGACCGACAGGGTCTGGCTCTTCTCCTACGGCACGCTGCAGCAAGAAGGCGTCCAGCTCGCCACCTTCGGCCGTCGCCTCGAAGGCCGCGCGGATGCGCTCCCGGGCTATTCGACGTCGCCGCTCGAGATCACCGATGCAGACGTGATCGCGACCAGCGGCAAGACCCATCATCTCATCGCGCTGCCTACCGGCAATCCGGCCGACGAGGTCGGAGGGGTGGCCTTTGCCCTCACGCCTGCCGAACTCGCCGCGGCCGACGCCTACGAGGTGTCGGCCTACAAGCGCATCGCCATCCGGCTGAAGTCGGGGCTCGACGCCTTCGTCTATGTCGGCACGACGCCAGGACAATGATGCGCCCTTTGGCGGTCATCTCTCCCTCACGGCCAGTACCGCCCACGCCGCATCGGCGAAGAAGCGGCGATGGACCGACAACCCACCGGTGAAGCGGCCATAGACCTTGTAGGTGGCGGCCTGCAGCACGACGCCGATGGCCGCGGCGGCGGCGAGGTCGACGTTGCGCCGGGGGATTTCGCCCGCCTTCATTGCCTGGGCGATCACCTCGCGCACGACATTCACCGGATTGGGCGTGTCGTCGGGCACCTGGACCAGGAAGGAATGCTGGTTGAGCAGGTGATAGGCGAACAAGGTCCAGTCGCGGTCCGCCCAGTCGCAGTAGCAGCCGACGATGGCGTCGATCTTGGCGCGCAGGGCCTTGGCCGGCCGCTGCGCTTCGCTCAGCGCCTCGGCCAGCGCGCGGTGGTGGCGCAGGAAGAGATCCAGCGCCAGCCGCTCCTTGCTCGGGAAATAGCGATAGATCGTACCCTCGGCGATCGACGCCGCCATGGCGATTTCCTTGGTCGTGGTCTCGGCCACGCCGCGCGCCACGAACAGGGTCAGCGCGGCGCGCTCGACCCGCGCCTTGGTGTCTTCGGCCTTGCCCATGACGGCCAGTCTATGAGGGAGCGCTCACTTGGCAAAGTCGCCTCCTCCACAGGCTCGCAGAACCAGCGCCAGTCGAGCGTGAAGCTGGCGGCGCCGTCGGCGAGGGAGACGCGGTGCGGCTCTGCCTCGCTCTGCACCTCGAGGAAGACGGTGAAGGCACGGCGGATGAACATCGGAACCTCCATAAGTGAGCGAACGTTCACTATATAAGTGAGTAATCACTCAATTGCAAGAAGAAACGAAATAGGCCCATTCCCCGGGCTTTTCCTCGTGGACGGGGCGGGGGGCAGTCCCTATGGTCGGCGCACCCAGACGATCCCTGTGGGAGAGACCGCCTCGCTTCTTGGACAAGGAGGAGGCGGCGCCGAAGGAGCAACCGGCCCCGGAAACTCTCAGGCAAACGGACCGCAGGAGGATGGGTCTCTGGAAAGTGGCGTGCGCCCGATCTGGCGTGCGCCCACCGACGAAGTAAGCCGGCAGCATCCGGCGAATCTTTCAGGTCTCCGGACAGAGGGGGTCGCAAGCGGCGCAGTCTTTGCGTCGGGATCTGCGACTCTGAGGGAGACCTTTTTGAACGACAATCCTGCCGGCTCTCTCAAGCGCACGCCGCTCTACGCGCTGCATCGCGAACTAGGTGCGCGCATCGTGCCTTTCGCCGGCTACGAGATGCCGGTGCAATACCCCACCGGCATTTTGGCCGAGCACGCCCAGACCCGAACGGCGGCCGGCCTGTTCGACGTCTCGCACATGGGCCAGGTGCGGCTCACCGCCAGGCCCGGCCACAACGCGGCCAAGGCGCTCGAGACCCTGGTGCCGGCCGACATCGCGGGCCTGCAGCCCGGCCAGCAGCGCTACACGCAGTTCACCAACGATCAGGGCGGCATCCTCGACGATCTCATGGTGACAAGCACGGGCGATCATCTCCTGTTGGTGGTCAACGCCGCCTGCAAGGACCCCGACCTGGCGCACCTGCAGAAGCATCTGTCGGCGGCCTGCGAGATCGAGCCGATGTTCGCGCGCGGGCTCTTGGCCTTGCAGGGCCCGCTGGCCGCGCAGGCGCTGGCGCGACTCGCGCCGCAGGTCGCCGGCCTCAAATTCATGACCGGTGCTTTCGTCGTTATCGACGGCGCACGCTGCTACGTCACGCGTTCGGGCTACACCGGCTGCGACGGCTTCGAGATCTCGACGCCGGCCGATGCCGCCGCCGCCATCGCGCGCAGGCTCTTGGCCCAGCCGGAGGTGAAGCCGATCGGCCTGGGCGCGCGCGATTCGCTGCGCCTCGAAGCCGGTCTCTGCCTCTACGGCCACGACATCGACACCTCGACCACGCCCATCGAGGCGAACCTGCTGTGGAGCATCGGCAAGGAGCGCCGCAGCCACGGCGGCTTTCCCGGTGCCTCGACCATTCAGAAGCAGATCGCCGAAGGTGCGCCGCGCAAGCGGGTCGGACTTCTGCCTGAAGGCAAGACGATCGCGCGCGAGGGCGCGGAGATCGCGATGGGCGGCGAGATCGTCGGCAAAGTGACGTCGGGCGGCTTCTCGCCCTCGCTCGGCCGCGCTATCGCCATGGGCTACCTCGAACGCGCTCTTTCTGCCAATGGCACCAAGGTCGAGCTTCTCGTGCGCGGCAATCCGGTGCCGGCCGAGATCGTGCCCATGCCTTTCGTCAAACACGCCTACTACCGCGGATAGGAGCTTTGGATGGCCAGCGTCAAATACAGCCAGGAACACGAGTGGATCAGCGTCGAAGGCGACGTCGGCACGATCGGCATTACCCCCTACGCCCAGGAACAGCTGGGCGACGTGGTGTTCGTCGACGTGCCGAAGGCCGGCCGCAAGGTCGCCAAGGGCGAAGCCTGCGCCGTGGTCGAATCGGTGAAGGCCGCCTCCGATATCTACGCGCCGGCCTCGGGTGAGGTGATCGAAGCCAACGCGGCGCTCGCCGACGCGCCGGGCGACGTCAATGCCGAGCCGATGGGCAAGGGCTGGTTCTTCAAGCTCAAGCTCTCGGACAAGAGCGAGCTCGACGGCCTGATGGACCAGGCCGCCTACGAGGCGTTCGTGAAAAGCCTGGGCTGAGAGAGACCTCGCATGCGCTATCTTCCCCTCACCGACGGCGACCGCCGCGCCATGCTGGCAGTGATCGGCGCCCGGTCGGTCGACGAGCTGTTCAAGGACGTGCCTGCCTCGGCGCGGCTTGCCGCCAAGGTCGGCGGATTGCCCGATCACCAGGGCGAGCTCGAGGTCGAGCGCGCCTTCCAGGCCTATGCCGCCAAGAACCTGTCGCCCTCCACGGCGCCGTTCTTCATTGGCGCCGGCGCCTATCGCCATCACGTGCCGTCGACCGTCGACTACATGATCCAGCGCGGCGAGTTCTTGACTTCCTACACGCCCTATCAGCCCGAGATCACCCAGGGCACGCTGCAATATTTGTTCGAGTTCCAGACCCAGGTGAGCCTGCTCACCGGCATGGAGGTCGCCAACGCCTCGATGTATGACGGCTCGACCGGGGCGTCCGAGGCGGTGCTGATGGCCAACCGCATCACGCGCCGCCACAAGGCGCTGATCTCGGGCGGCCTGCATCCGCACTATCGCCGCGTCATCGAGACCGCGGCGCGCTGGGAAGGTTTCAATGCCGCGTGCGCCAAGCCCGATGCTGAAGGCCTGGAAGATCTGATCGCCCAGGTCGACAAGGAGACGTCCTGCGTCGTCGTGCAGAATCCGAGCTTCTTCGGCCATGTGCGCGATTTCGCCAAGCTTGCCGCCGCCTGCCATGCCGCGGGCGCGCTGCTGATCGTGGTGGTGACCGAGGTCATCTCGCTCGGCCTCATCAAGCCGCCGGGCGACATGGGCGCCGACATCGTGGTCTGCGAAGGCCAGTCGATCGGCAACGGGCTGGGTTTCGGCGGTCCCTATGTCGGCCTGTTCGCCACCCGCGACAAATACGTGCGCCAGATGCCGGGCCGGCTGGTCGGCGAGACCGTCGATGCCGACGGCAAGCGCGGCTTCGTGCTGACCCTTTCCACGCGCGAGCAGCATATCCGGCGCGAGAAGGCGACCTCCAACATCTGCACCAATGCCGGCCTCTGCGCGCTGGCTTTCACGGTGCATTTGACGCTCCTGGGCGAGGCGGGCTTCACGCGCCTGGCCGCGCTCAACCACGCCAAGGCTTGCGAGCTTGCCGACCGCGTCTCCTCGCTGCCGGGCGTAAAGCTCCTGAACGACAGCTTCTTCAATGAATTCACGCTGCGCCTGCCCAAGCCCGCGGCGGCGGTGGTCGAGGCGATGGCCAACAGGCGAATCCTGGCGGGCGTGCCGGTCTCGCGCCTGATCCCGGATGATCCCACGGTCGACAACCTGCTGCTGCTGGCCGCGACCGAAACCGCGACCGAGCACGGCATGGCTGCGCTGATCGCCGGCCTGAAGGAGGTGCTGTGATGGTCCAGTCGCTCGACCGTTCACAAGGTCGTATCGGCGGCGGCGCCGCCGATACGACGGCCGGGCCGGCACCCGCTACCTTCACCGGCAACCGCGCGCTGCAGATCGAGGAGTCGCTGATCTTCGAAATGGGCCAGCCCGGCCGCTGTGGCGTCGATCTGCCGGAGCCGCCCAAGGTCAAGGATCGCCTGAACGGCCTGCGCCGCAGCGGCGACATCGGCCTGCCGGGGCTCAGCGAGCCGCAGGTGGTGCAGCATTACACGCGGCTCAGCCAGAAGAACTATGCCATCGATATGGGCGTCTATCCGCTGGGCTCGTGCACCATGAAGCACAATCCCCGCATCAACGAGAAGGTGGCGCGCCTGGCCGGAATCGGCGACCTCCATCCGCTGCAGCCGGTCTCCACCGTGCAGGGCGCGCTCGAGCTGATCGACCGGCTGGCGCACTGGCTGAAGACGCTCACCGGCATGCCGGCCGTGGCGATGTCGCCGGCCGCCGGCGCGCACGGCGAGATGTGCGGCATGATGGCGATCGCCGCGGCCCTCGAGGCACGCGGCGAACGCGCCCAGCGCAAGGTCGTGCTGGCGCCCGAATCGGCGCACGGCACCAATCCGGCGACCGCGGCGGCGCTCGGCTTCACCGTCAAGCCGATCCCGGCCAACGACCGCGGCCGCGTCGACCTCGGCGCGCTCAAGGCGGCCCTTGGGTCCGACGTCGCGGCGATCATGCTGACCAACCCCAACACCTGCGGCCTGTTCGAATCGGAGATCGTCGAGATCTCGCAGGCCGTGCACGAGGCGGGCGCGTTCTTCTACTGCGACGGCGCCAACTTCAACGCCATCGTCGGCAAGGTGCGGCCGGGCGATCTCGGCGTCGACTGCATGCACATCAACCTGCACAAGACCTTCTCGACGCCGCACGGCGGCGGCGGACCGGGCGCGGGTCCGGTGGTGCTGTCGGCGGCGCTGGCGCCCTACGCGCCCTATCCCTGGATCGTGAAGGACGGCGAGACGTGGCGCATCGCCGAAGAAGGCACGAAGGCCGACAGCCAGCCGCTGGGACGCCTGAAAGCCTTCCACGGCCAGATGGGCATGTTCACCCGCGCCCTGGCCTACATCATGAGCCACGGCGCCGACGGGCTGAAGCAGGTCGCCGAGGATGCGGTGCTGTCGGCCAACTACGTGATGGCGTCGCTCAAGGACGTCATGAGTCCGGCCTTCGAGGGTCCGTGCATGCACGAGGCGCTGTTCGACGATGGCTTCCTCAAGGACACCGGCGTCAGCACCTTGGACTTCGCCAAGGCGATGATCGACGAGGGCTACCACCCGATGACCATGTACTTCCCGCTGGTGGTCCATGGCGCGATGCTGATCGAGCCGACCGAGAGCCAGGCCAAGGAGGATCTCGACCTCTTCATCGCGGCGCTGCGGTCGCTGGCCGAGCGCGCCAGCAGCGGTACGGCGGCGGAAGCGTTCAAGGCCGCCCCGCGCTTCGCCCCGCGCCGCCGCCTCGACGAGACCCTCGCGGCACGCAAGCCGGTACTGCGCTGGCGGCCTTCGAACAATCCGCCCGAAGGTGATCCGATGAAGCAGGCAGCCGACTAGCCGATGGGTTATCGCCTTCACTACTTCCCGGAGTCGGGCAACAGCTACAAGCTTGCGCTCATGCTGACCCTGTGCGGCCAGACCTTCGAGCCGGTCTGGACCGACTTTGGCGGCGGCGTCACCCGCACGGCGGAGTGGCGCGCCAGGGTCAACGCCATGGGCGAGATCCCCGTCCTCGAGGATGACGGCACCCGCCTGACCCAGACCGCGCCAATCCTGCTGCGCCTGGCCGAGCGTTATCGACGGTTGGGCGGCCGCAATGACGAGGAGCGCTTCGAGATCCTGCGCTGGCTCTTCTGGGACAACCACAAGCTCACCGGCTACATGGCGAGCTACCGCTTCCAGCGGGCCTTCACGCCGTCGCCCGACCCGGCGGTGCTCGATTACTTTCGCCGCCGCCTCGACGATTTCCTCGGCATCCTCGATCGGCATCTCGGCGATCGCCCTTTCGTGATCGGCGACGGGCCGACCCTCGCCGATGTGTCGATGAGCGGCTATCTCTGCTTTCCCCGGCATGAAGCCGGCTACGACTTCGCAGTCAGCCATCCGGCCATTGCCGCCTGGCTGTCGCGTCTCGCCGGCGTAGCGGGATGGCAAGGGCCGTACGACCTTCTGCCTGGCAAACGGCTGCACTGCTACGTGTCCTAGGTCGCTCTCGAAATCCGCAGCCACCCGCCGACGTTCATCGTATGGTTTCGCTGCGACAAATCCGGGAGTGCCAGCAAGATGCGCGTCTTCACCACGCTGCCGCAGGAGAATCTGGCCAAGGTCGGCGCGGCCGCGCAAGCCATCGAGGCGGCGGGCTATGCCGGCGTCAGCACCCAGGAAAACAAGCACGAGCCCTTCCTGTCGCTCGCCGTCGCCGGCGCCGCGACCCGCCGCCTCGAGCTGCATACCGGCGTCGCCATCGCCTTTGCGCGCTCGCCCATGGCCGTCGCCAATGTCGGATGGGACCTCGCCGCGAGCTACGGCGGCGGGCGGGTCACCCTGGGGCTGGGCTCCCAGGTCCGCGCCCACAACGAGCGGCGCTTCTCCGTGCCGTGGACCGCGCCCGCGCCGCGCATGCGCGAATACGTGCAGGCCGTGCGGGCGATCTGGGCGGCGTGGAAGGGCGACGGCAAGCTCAACTATGAAGGCAAGCACTATCGCTTCACCTTGATGACGCCCAACTTCGTGCCGGAGCCCTATGACGGCCCGCTGCCGCGCCTCGGTCTCGCCGCGGTCGGCCCGGCCATGCTGAAGGTCGCCGCCGAGGAATCCGACGACGTGAAGCTCCACTCGTTCTGCACGCGCAAATACCTGGAGGAGAACACGCTGCCGATCATCGAAGCCGGCTTGGCCAAGGTGGGTCGCCGGCGCGAGACCTTCGAGATCTCGGGCGGCGGCTTCGTGGTCACTGGCAAGGACGACGCAGCGGTCGCCAAGCTGTTCGACTGGGTGCGCTATCGCGTGGCGTTCTACGGCTCGACGCCAGCCTACTGGCCGGTGTTCGAGGGGCACGGCCTGGGCGATCTCGGCCGCAAGCTCAACGCCATGACGCGCGCCGGCCAGTGGAGCGAAATGGCCAAGGAAGTGTCGGACGACGTGGTGCACCTGTTCGCCGCGGTCGGCCGGCACGACCAGATCGCCAGGGCGATCGCCCAGCGCTTCGGCGGCCTGGTCGATTCGATCGGCGCCAGCGCCAATTCATCCAAGCCATCCGACCTGCCGCCGGATTTGCTGCAGGACCTGGCGAAGATTCCGACGCGCTACCGGCACCCGTGATTCTTGACCTGCTCTCCCGTCATACGGGGGAGGACAAAGGCGCGGCCAAAGAAAAGCCCCCGCCTTGCGGCGAGGGCCCCAGGTAGCCCGCGATTGATTTTATGCGGGCAATCTCGAATTCGAAAAACTCAGTGCAGGCGACGCGGCAGCTCGCCGATCGCCTCGCTGATCATCGCCTCGGAGCGGCCCGCCCCGACCTGCTCGCGCAGCAGCGCGCGGGTGGCCGACAGCGCCACGTCGACGGCGGTGTCGCGCACCTGCTTGGCGGCGGCGGTTTCGGATTGGGCGATGCGGTCGAGCGCCTGTTGCTCGCGCAAGGCCACCGCGGCCTGCAGGCTGGCCGCGGCCTTGGCCTGCATGCGCTGGGCCTCGTCGCGGGCATGCTGGATGATGGCGCCGCTCTCGGTCGTGGCCCGGGCCAGCGTGCGCTCGGCCTCCTGCTTGGCCTTGAGCGCCTCGTCGCGCAGGCGCTCGGCGTCGCCCAGCGCCCTGACGATGGCCGCCGTGCGCTTGTCGAGCATGTCGGAGACGCGCTTCCACATGGTCTTGCCCAGGAGCGCGAAGAACAGGACGAAGGCGACGCCGACCCAGAAGGCCGGATCCGACAGGAAACCGCCGCCGTGCTCCGCTGCGGCATCCGCCGCCCAAGCCGTGCCGATCATCGGCTGCCTCCCCTGACCGCTGCCGAGATCTTGCCGGCGAGCGCGCCCTGGTCAGCCGGCTGGCCGGCGAGCTTGGCATAGACGTCGCGCCCGATATCGCTGGCCATGTGCTCGAGGCCGGCCATGACGTCGTCGCGTTGCCGGGCGATGCGCTTCTCGGCCTCGCCGATCTGCTTGGCGAGGCGATCGTGCAGCTCGTTGAACCGCGCCGTCGCCGCGGCGCCGTCGGCCTCGCCCTGCTCGCGCGTCATCCGGCGGGCTTCCTCGCGCGCGTCGGCCAGACGCTTCTCGTAGGCGGCGACCAGGGCGCGGGTTTCCTCGTTGGCCTTTTCGGCCGCGTCGAGGTCGCCCTGGATCTTGGCCTGCCGCCTGGCCAGCGTGTCGGAAATCGCCGGCACGGCGAGCCGCGACATCACGAAGTAGAGGACCAGGAAAGCGATCGTCAGCCAGACGAGCTGCGGCGCGAACGTATGGATATCGAGCTGCGGCATGCCTACGGCTGCCGCCGGCCCGGTCGCGCCCAGCATGGCTAGGCCGACGAAGAACGCGCTGTTGACCGCTTTACGCATGATGTCTGGTCCCGAGCCCCCTTATGCCGTGGGCTTAGAACACGAACAGGATCATGAAGGCGATGACCAGCGCGAACAGCGCGACCGCCTCGGTGAGCGCGAAGCCCAGCAGCACGTTGCCGAACACGCGGGGGGCCGCTTCCGGATTGCGCAGCGCGCCGGAGACGAAGCTGCCGAAGATGTTGCCGATGCCGACGCCGACGCCGGCGAGGGCGATGGTGGCGAGGCCGGCGCCGATGAGCTTGGCTGCTGAAGCGTCCATGTGATGTTCCTTTCGAGTGAATAAGAGCGTTGGTTGAGGGATCGACGCCGTCAGTGGCTGAGATGGATGGCGTCGTTGAGATAGAGGCAGGTCAGGATCGCGAACACATAGGCCTGCAGGAAGGCGATCAGCAGTTCCAGGCCGGTCAGCGCCACGATGAAGGCAAGCGGCGCCCAGCCGCCGAGCAGTCCCATCGCCACCACGAAGCCGCCGAACACCTTCAGCATGGTGTGGCCTGCCAGCATGTTGGCGAACAGGCGCACCGAGAGGCTGACCGGGCGGATCAGGTAGGAGAAGACCTCGATCGGCACCAGGATGAACAACAGCCAGAGCGGCACGCCCTTGGGCGCGAAGAAGGAGAGGAAGTGCCAGCCGTGGCGGACGACGCCGATGATGGTGACGCCGATGAACACCACTGCCGCCATGGCGAAGGTGACGACGATCTGGCTCGTTACCGTGTACGAATAGGGCACCAGGCCCAGGATGTTGCAGAACAGGATGAAGATGAAAAGCGACAGTATGAAGGGGAAGTATTTCTTGCCCTCGTCGCCCACATTGTCGCGCACCATGCCGGCTATGAATTCGTAGCCCAGCTCGGCCACCGATTGCAGCTTGCCCGGCACCAGCGCCCGCTGGCGCATGCCGTACACGAACACCGTGGTCGCCAGGATAACGGCGATGACCATCCAGGTGGCGGAATTCGTGAAAGAGGCGTCGAGGCTACCGATCTTGAAATCGAGCAGTCGCTTGATCTCGAACTGCTCCATCGGATTGTGCATTTCAGCCACGTCTACCCCACTCCGTCCGACGCCACTTCAGGGCAGGCGTCGATTGCTTTCGCCCTTGGCCGCGGCCGCCGAGTATTCCCGGATGGCGCGCCACGCATTGTAGACCCCGACCCCGAAGCCCAGAACCAGCCCGACCACCAACGCGTACGGCGTCCAGCCCTGCCAGCGGTCGAGCCAATAGCCGAGAACGCCCCCGACCAAAAGGCCCGCGATCATATCGGCCAAAACGCGATAGGCAACGTTAGTCTGCCGCTGCGACATTGCGTTGCTCTGCCGCGGTTTTTCGACGGTTCCGCGCGCTGCCTTCAGCCGCTGATCGAGGTCCTCGACCCGCTTGCGAGCGCCGTCGGGATCGGGCTCCCAGCCGGCTTTTCGCGCCGGCTCATTAGGGGGTGGGTGCTGGTCTGTCAAGGAAGTGATTCCCCTTCCGGAACAAGCGATTAATGGCCCGTGCCAGACTTCAGAACCGAGAACCTGGCGTCACCGTCGCGGGCGACCTGCGGCACCAGATCGACCTCCCAGTCGAGATACTGCCGCATCGCCGCTTCGATATTCTCTTTGAAGTCATAAGGCCGGTACCAGACGTCGGTCGGCGGATCGGCCATCCGCGTGTGGCCGGTCTCGATGGCGAGCTTGGCGTCGCGCCAGCCCTTCATGCCGCCCGCCAGGATCGCCACCGGCAAGCCGCCGCCGGCCGCCTCGGCTTCCGCCGCCGCAAGGGCCGCAATCTCGCCGTCGGGCGAGACCAGCACGATGCGCGTTACGCCCTTTTGCTTGGCGAGCATTTCGGGAATGGTCTTCGTGAGCCCGGCGCGCACGGCGAACCAGGCGCCCGGCACATGGCCGTCGCGATAGCGCAGGCTGGTGTCGAGATCGATCACCAGCGCGTGCTCCAGCGACTTGGAGAGCTCGGCCGGCGCGACCGTCGCCGGCGTCGGCAGGGCGAAGCCCCTGGGGAAGCGCGGTTCGGCCTCGGTGGTGAGCTCGCTCGACACCGGCTTGTGGTCGAGCACATGGACGTCGTTCCAATCCATCTGCATCAGCCAGTGCGCCGTCATGGTGGCGCGCACGCCGTCATTGTCGTGCAGCACGATGGTGGCGTGGCGCGCCCCGACATACTGGTCGGTCGCCTGCACCAGCTGGCCGCCCGCGGCATGGCGGAAGCCTTTCAGGTGCCCCTGTGCATATTCGGCCGGATCGCGCACGTCGAGGCGATAGAGCGGGCCGCCCTTCGCCTCGAGCTTGGCGAGGCCCGCCTTGTCGATCTTCTTCACCTTCATCCTGGCGGCGATGTTCGCCGCGGCCGCCTGCGCGAACTTGGCGGCCTCCGGTCCTTGCGGGCCGAAGCTCCTGGTCTCGCCGCGCGCCACCTTCAGGCCGGCGAGATGCCAGCCCATGGTGCCGTTCTTGAGCGCGATCACCTTGTTGGGCAGCCCGGCATTGATCAGCGACTGCGCGCCGATGATCGAGCGCGTGCGGCCGGCGCAATTCACCACCACCAAGGTCTCGGGATTGGGCACCAGGTCCTTGACCCGGTAGACCAGCTCCGCACCGGGGCAGTCGATGCCGCCCGGGATCGACATGTTGTTGAACTCCGGCAGCGGCCGCGAATCCAGGATCACCAGGTCGGTCTTGGCGTCGACGAGTTTCTGCAGATCGGCGGCGTCGATGCGCGGCGTGTCGTTCTCGTGCTCGACCACCTCGCCGAATGCCTTGCTGGGCACGTTGACGCCAGTGAAGACCTCGCAGCCCGCCTCCCGCCAGGCTTTCAGGCCGCCCTTCATGACGGCGAGATCGGTGTAGCCCAGCTGCGAGAGCTTGGCGGCGGCGCGGTTGGCGCGGCCACCCCATTGCGGATCGTGGCCTTCTTCACCGCTATCCATCAGCACGATCCGCGTCTGCGGATCGGGCAGCAGGGCGAGCGCCCGCGGCTCGAGCCGGGAGAGCGGCAGCGGCGTGGCGAACAGCGGATGGCCCTGGGTGGAGAACTCGCCCTCCTCGCGCACGTCGAAGAAGGCGAACACCTCGTCCGACTTCAGCAGCGCCTTGACCTGCTCGACCGAGAGCAGCGGCGTCAGGATCTTGGCCTTGGCCATGAAGCGCTTGGCCGCCGCCGTCGCCATGTCGACCGACAGTCGGTCGGGCAGGTGCTCCAGGCTGAGGCCATAGAAGTGGAGATGCAGCGCATCGCCCGAGCCGGCCGGCGTCTCGATGTGATGGAAGTCGTCGGGCAGGTAGCAGATGACGTCGCCGCGGCGCAGCGTCTTCTCCTTGGCAGGCGCTTCGCGCAGCTTCACGACGCCGGCCTGCGCGCCGTTGTCGAGGCGTTCGTAGACAACGTTGCGCTCCGCG
>Ga0210387_10000839_pt1 | contig 22498 bp, 21 predicted proteins | sample IncBWC7OmetaG_FD_160108 | JGI IMG/M metagenome (GOLD analysis project Ga0210387, IMG submission 160108) | Forest soil microbial communities from Barre Woods Harvard Forest LTER site, Petersham, Massachusetts, United States - Inc-BW-C-7-O ...
CAGTGGAGCTACTACCAGGCGAAGAAGACCCGCGAAAACACCGAAGAAGTGGCACTTTCGCTCATGACGAGCTTGGGCACGGATGCGGCCCGGAACGAGCCGATAGCGCGAAAGCTCGAGGCCTCACGAGCCAAATACGCCGCGGACGCGGAAAAGATTCTGGAAGAGGCGAACGCGAAGGATAAGGAAACCAAAAAAGAAGAGCGCCGTGCCCTGTTCTTTGACATCGGCGAGGGGCTGCTGGAGCTGGGACTGGTTTTGTGTTCCTTGTATTTTTTGGCGCGTAAAGTGTTCTTCCCGATCTTCGGCGTGCTCGCAAGCGTGGCCGGCACGATCTTGGGCGTCATAGGTTTCATGCTTTGAAAAGCTTTCTGGCCTGGGTCGCATTGAGCGCATGGGCGACGGGCGTCTTTGCCGCCGACGCCGCGGCGATATCGCGCGTGGAGGCACGCTCTCACGACTTATTGGCGGTGGGGGTGGTCCACGACGACAGGATGATCATTCACTTGAGCCGCCTGGCAGACAATGCACCCGTGCGCGACGCAGTGGTCAGCGTCGTGTTGCGAGGCTCGGTGCATCCTACAACCGCGGAAACCGACGGCAGCTACACCCTGCAGTCGAAGGATCTCGCGCTGCCCGGCGCGGCGGCCGTGGATTTTCAAATAGGCGACGGCGCGGCAAAGGAAAGCCTCAAAGGCACTCTCGATATTGGATCGCAGCCCGGCGTATTGGACGACAAGAACAGCAGCCGCCAGCTCTGGTGGTGGGTGCTGAACTTCGCGGTTTGCGGGGCCGCTGTTTGGCTTTTCTCGAGGCGCCGCAAGGCCGCGAAGGACCAAGAGACCTAAAAGCTCTGCATGGTCTGCACCAGAAATTGGAATTTCTGGATTCCCGCCACATCGCTCAAGGGGAACGCAAAGTCGATGTGCAGCACGTTCCCCAAACCTGAGCGGGTATTGCCCAGGCGCAGTCCGAAGCCGACGTCCTTGAGCAATCCCGGATCGCTGTTGCCGATCACGCCGGTGCCCCAGGTCCGCCCCACGTCCGCGAACACGGCGCCGCCCACGCGAACCAGGCGAAACGGAAACCAATCGGTGAAGACCCGCTGCTCAACGGTCAGGAGCGCGCGGGAGGTGCCCGACTCGAAGCGCAGTGGATAGCCGCGCAGACCGTTGTCGCCGCCGAGCAGCAGCTGCATGTCAGGGTCCAGCCGATAAGTAGTGGTCCCGGAGAACGCCGCATACAGGAGCCAGTCTTCGCGCCATCGCCAGTAATATTTCGCAGCGGCATCGGCGATCAGATTGCGCGCATGACCCTCCTCCAAGCGCGAAGAAAAGTCGCTGGTAAGAAATAACTGCTGCTCGTGGGGCAGGTCGAAGCCATGCAGCGCCTTTGCCGTCAGCATGACGGCATCGCGGTCGGCTCCAAAGACCCCGCTTGAATATCCGATCTCGCCGGTAATCTCGGTGCCGAAATACAAATCTTCGGCGCGGCCGATCTGATTCTCATCCCCGACCTTCCTGAACGCGTCTTGAAAAATGTCGAATCCCGTGAAGGGGTAGGACAGTGTTCGATCGGGGGGCAGCATCTTTGCCGGCAACGTCGTGATCGGCGCCGGCAGGAACAAGTTGCGGTCGTAGCGCATGCCGAAGGTCCAGCGCTTGACCCAACCGTCGATCAAGCCGTTTGAAACACCGCCGCTCAATTCATAGGAGGTTTCGCTGTCGTTGAATTGGTCGACGATGTCGCCAAGGTTGTAGCGCGAAATCGTGCGATCGAAGCTGATCGCCGAGATCTTGGTGCTCCATGGAGCGTCGAACGAATAGAAAGGATGCGCCACCAACACCGAACGCTGCGACCCGTCGCTGGAATCCGAATAGGCAAGTGCCGAGGTCCACCGCGATCCGAGGACGTTGGGATCCAGCCAGGCCACGGTGTCGCTGGTGCGGTCCACCGTGCTGCCGCGTGAAATCTGCAGGGTCTTTCCCCATCCCAGAAAATTCGTGTCCTGCAGATTGAATTTCGTGTCGTTCGTGCCGCCGGATCGACCGAAGGAAATGCCCGGACTCAAGGTCCAGACATCCTTGGTGATGACCCGGATATCCACTTTTCCGTCGGCATAGTGCACCGGCACGATGCGAGCGTCATAGACATACGGCAGCAAGCGCAGCACTCGTTCAGTTTCCGCGAGCTTGCGCGCGAGATATCTATCGCCGCTCGCGAACAACAGCTGTGCCTGAATGGTTGCGTGCTTGGTGCGGATATGAAGCCGGTCGGCGAGCCGGAACAGGCCGTTAGCTTCACGCGGATCGCTTTCGTCGAAGATATTGCGGGTGGCGATTTCCACCCGGCCGATGGTCGCCCCCGCCGCCTCGAGCACCGCATCGCTCGGCACATCAGCCGGGCGAGGTTCATCGATCCGAGTGTGTTCCGTGTCGGTTAGTTTCGCCGCGATTGCCGGCTGCGCAATGCCTGCCGCGAGGACGGTGAATGCAATCAGGCATCCCCCGCCGGCCAGTCTCATTCGACCAAGGGTCTAGAGGGCGGCGTTATCGCTCTCGCCGGTGCGAATGCGCAAAACCCGCAGGATGTCCGTAACGAAAATCTTGCCATCACCCACCTTCCCTGTTTTCGAAGCACCCACGATGGCCTCCATTACTTGATCGACCAGTTCGTTTTTGACGGCAACTTCGATGCGGGTCTTCGGCACAAAGTCCACGACGTACTCTGCGCCACGGTAGAGCTCAGTATGTCCGCGCTGCCGCCCGAATCCTTTGACTTCTGTCACAGTCATGCCCGAAACGCCGATTTCGGACAGGGCCGCGCGCACGTCATCCAGCTTGAAGGGTTTGATGATTGCGGTGATCAATTTCATTCTAGACTCCGGTCGGGGGCAGTCTGGGTAATACTATTACGATTCCCCTGGGGGTACACCTGATCTCTACAATACACTAATGCCCCGCATTACCTTCATCGAGCCGGACGGCTTCCGGCACGAGGTGGACGCGCCTGTCGGCATCACTTTGATGGAGGCGGCCAAACAAAACGGCGTAAAGGGCATTCTCGCGCTTTGCGGCGGCGCCTGTGCGTGCGGCACCTGCCATGTCTACGTTGATTCGGCCTGGCTGCCCAAGCTTACGGCGCGCGAGGAAATGGAAGAAGGCATGTTGGAGAGCGCCTGGCAACCGCGCGACAATAGCCGCTTAAGCTGTCAGATTCACATCACGGCAAATCTCGAGGGCCTCGTGGTGAGGGTGCCGCAGCACCAAGGAGAAACATAAGCGATGTTCGGCATGGCAATTCACGGCGGTGCTGGGACCTTGCCGCGGGCCGAGATGAGCGGCGAAGCGGAACGCCAGTATCGGGCAGGGCTCCGCGAGGCCATCGATGCGGGTTATGCGCTGCTGCACGACGGCGGCACCAGCCTGGATGCGGTCACGCGCGCGGTGGTGCTGCTCGAAGACAATCCCCTATTCAATGCCGGGCGCGGCTCGGTGTTCACCCTCGACGGCCGCAACGAATTGGACGCCTCGATCATGGAGGGGCGTACTTTGAAAGCCGGCGCGGTATGCGGCCTTACGCGCATCCGCAATCCCGTGGAGCTTGCGCGAGCGGTGATGGAAAAGTCCGAGCACGTCATGTTGGCCGGCGCCGGCGCCGAGGAATTCGCATCGAGCCAGGGTTTTTCCTTCGTGCCTCAAAGTTATTTCCACACCGCCGCGCGGTGGGCGCAATTGGAGCGAATTCGCGGCGGAGAAATCGGGCTTTCCGGTCACACCATTTCGCATGTCGGCACGGTCGGCGCCGTCGCGCTGGATACCTTCGGCCACTTGGCGGCCGCGACTTCCACCGGCGGCATGACCGGCAAGCGCTTTCAGCGCATTGGCGATTCGCCCGTCATCGGCGCGGGCACCTATGCCGATGACCGCTCATGCGCGGTGTCGGCCACCGGACACGGGGAGGTATTCATGCGCGCTGTCGTTGCGCACGATATCTGCGCGCGAATGCGCTTCGGTGGACGTGGCGTCGGCGAGGCGGCGCGGGAAGTGATATTCGGGGAACTCCCTGCCCTGGGCGGCGAAGGCGGCGTGATCGCCATCGATGCGCGGGGAGAAATCGCCATGGAATTCAATTCCGAGGGAATGTTTCGCGCCTGTAGGAAAGCAGGCGAGGAGACGCAGATCGCGATCTATCGGTGAGCTCGAGCCGATCGATATCACAATGTCCAGCACCATGGAACTTGAGCGTCCTGCATGCAAGGCCTATCCCGCTAGGCCTCGACGTGGTGGCGGCGCTTTTCGAAGCGTCCCGTTCTCATGGTGGCGTATTCGGCTTCCATCACGATCACGCGATTTCTGCCCTCTTCCTTGGCGCAGTACAAGGCTTCGTCGGCAAGTTGGATCAATCCTTCGAGCGTGCGGTTCGCGGCGGGCAATATAAATGCCGCACCGATGCTTACCGTCAGGCGGCTCGCGACCTTCGACGCTTCGTGCGGAATGTTCAGCTCTGCAATGGAACGCTGGATGCGCGTCAGCACCTCCGCGACGTATTCGCGGCTCGCCTCGTAGAGCACGATCGCAAATTCCTCGCCGCCGTAGCGCGCAACGAAGTCCAGAGGCCGCCGGGCACACTGGCTCAAGGACACCGCGACCGCGCGCAGGCACTCATCCCCGGCCTGGTGGCCATAGCGGTCGTTGTAATCCTTGAAGCAGTCAACATCCGCGAGCAGCACTGCGATGCGCTCTTCTTCCCGCACCGCTTGCTGCCAAACACGCGCGATATGCTGGTCGAACATGCGGCGATTCTGAATGCCGGTCAGTCCGTCGCGCGCGACCATTTCGCGCAGCAGACACGCCTCTAGAAAGCGCAGGCGGCTGGTCTTCTCGTGCATGTAGGTGACCGAGGCGCAGAACAGATTGGCGGCGACGATGGCCAGAGCGCTATAACTGAACTCAGCGCCCGGCAATTCCACTGCGGTTCCGGCGGCAAGATAGGCCAGCATCACGATGACGTTGGCCAAAACCGCATGGTAGAAAATCAGTCCGCTCATGAAGTAAATGAATACGATGCTGAGGATCAAACAGGGGAGCAGCAGCGAGATGCCGCCGTGTGCGGCAATGATTTGTATGGCCGCCACGCTCAAGCCGAAGATCGTCATGATGACGAGGGTAAGGGGTGCGTGAATCCGGTGGCGCTGCGCCGAGAAACTGGACGCAAGACCGATGAGCAGGATGGGAATGATGACAACTATCTGAATGCGGCTGGGGATGCGGTCGATTTTCGGTCCCAAGACCAGCGCGTCCATGGCTGAAAATGCGATGGCGATGAGGATCGCGAGACATAGATTCACGCGCGTGTGCGGCAGGTTCTCGTCGAAATTCCGGCGTCTGAACTCGGCCTCGAGCCCGCCGTCGAACGTAAGCCACGGAAATCCCGCCCGCAACTGCCGCGCATGGGGCGAATTGGGTAGATCTTCCGTGGAAAGCCCGTAGGCAGTGCTCATCCGCGTCACCGTACCTCCCTGAAGCCATCTGCTCAATGACCTAGGGCACTTTTTCGAAAGGCAAGCTGCTGAAGAGCAGCTTGCCATTATGTCAAATAGTCATTCAATCAGCCAAATAGTGCGCGAGATAAGTGTCGAAGTCGATGTGGTCGGAGGCTTCGATGGCGTATTGCGCTTCGAGTGAATCGCGCGCCTCAGTCGCAAATTCACTTAGCCGGCTCTCGTTAGGCGGATACAGCCCCAGAAAGTAGTCTTTGTGAAGTTTCGACATGCGCAGGGCCAGCTGAAAAAAGGTCTCGCCCGTTTGCCTCATCTCGGTCAGCAAGCGGGCCGAGGGAGTCCGCTCCACATCATCGATCTTGGCGCGTTGTTGCTCGAGTGCCGAAGTATACGGACGCGCTGCCTCGCCGTGGTCGAGCATTTCGCACAATCCTTGCATCGAATCGAGAAGTTCTCGGGCCCAGTCGGTCATGGCAATGCCGCGCCCTTCCCGGCTCAATTTGAGGCCGGGTTCCCGTCCGCGCCTCGCCACCAAAAGATGATTCGCGTCCAGCGCAGATTGCTCGCCGACGCTGATCGGGGCGCTTTCGCGCAGCAAGCACAACGCCAGGAACGCTTCGAGGAAGCGTAGTTTGTTTTGATTGACGCCGACCGGATCGAATGCGCTCACATCGAGCGCACGTACCTCGACGTATTCCACGCCGGCGCGATGCAGTGCCTTGGTCGGCCGTTCGCCCGAGCGCGCAATGCGCTTCGGCCGAATGAAACTGTAATACTCATTCTCGATTTGCAGGATGTTGGCATTGAGCTGCTGGTATTCGCCGTCTACCTTGACGCCGAGCTTTTCGTATGGCGGATATGGCGTGCTGATCGCACGCGACAGATCGCGTACATACTCCGACAAACTATTCACCGATACGCTCAAGGTGGATTGATTCTTGTTGCGATAGCCGATGTCGCTCATGCGCAGCGATGTACCGTAACGCTCGTACACGGTGTCGGCATCGAGTACGGGCAGTGTGTTTTCGCGTCCTGCGAAAAAGCTGTTCGACACGGCCGGCGAGGTGCCGAACAAGTACAGCACCAGCCAACCATAGCGGCGGTAGTTGCGCAGCACGCCGAAATACTGTTCGGAGATGAAATCCTGCATCGGCCGCTTCGATTGATTGACTGCCTCGAGCACGCCCCACAACTTCGGACTGAATGAATAGTTGAAATGCACGCCGGAAATCGCCTGCATGATGCGCCCATAACGCACCCCCAAGCCGTGACGATAGATCGTTTTCAGGCGCCCGACATTCGAGCTGCCGAACTGCGCCAGCGGAATGCTCGCATCGCCATTGATCGCGCAGGGCATGCTCGTCGCCCAAAGCAACTCGTCGCTCAAGTGGCGGTACACGAACTGATGAATGTCGCAAAGGTATTGCAGCAGCTCCCAGGTCTCGCCGAACGGCGGCGTGACCAATTCGATCAGCGACTCGGAGAAATCCGTCGTGATATGTTCATTGGTGAGCGGCGCTCCCAGGGCTTGCGGATGGCGGCTCTGAGCGATGACGCCGTCCGGAGACACGCGCAACGACTCTTTCTCGACGCCTTTGCGGCCGCCGCGCAGAATGCCCCTTTCCCCCGAATTGATAAGTCCCGCAAGGCGTTTCTCGAAGCTTTTATCGACCACGTTGCGCAACATTATCCCCGGTTTGTTCTCTACGGCAGTTCGGCGATGACTTCGATTTGTACAAGAAATCCGGGATCCACCAAGCGCTGCACCTGCACCCAGGATGTGGTCGGCAGCCGCTCCTTGTTGTAGAACTCAAAGCGCAGATCCGAGGCTTTTAGCAATGCGTCCATATCTGTCGTGTAGATCGTCTCTTTGACAACTTCTTCGAAGTCGGCCCCGTGCGCTGCAAGGGTGCGGCGGATATTGGAATAGGCGGCGCGCATTTGCCCGGCCATGTCCCCGGCCGAAACCAGCCGCCCGCTCTGATCCGCGGCCACCGAGCCGGAAATATACAGCGTTTTATCGATGAGCACGGCTTGCGAGTAGCCGAAGTCCTTCTCGTATGGGTTGAGGTGAAATACTCGTTTTACCCGCATGGGCGGCGCTTCAGGTTCGCGCTCGCAGCCGCTCAGGGCAAGAATCGCAAGGCAGGCGATCAAGATAGCGCCGCGCGCCTTGCGCCTGGAATCAGGGCTTGCGGCTGGGCGCGGCTTCAGCACGGGAGCGCAACGCACGCAGCATTTTGGGCAGGTCTCTTCGCAGCGCCGTTTTCACGATCCAGTTCGGCACCCAAAAGCCCGGCGCCAAATCGACCATATAGTGCGCAATCGTATAGTCGCCGTCGCTCTTCAGTTCCCAGGAGCCCTTTAAAGTTCGAAGATCCCCCGAAATCCGTTCGATCGAGACCTTGGCCGGTGGATCGTAGGTTGCGCGAATCACGTAGGTTACCTTCGGCACATACCAAGAATAGTTCATGACGTGCCGAATTCTTTGCCACGACTGATCTTGCGCGGTCTCCAGCACGTCGCAGATTTCGAGGCCAGGCACCATCCGCAACGATTCCGGACAGCTCGTGATCAGCGACCATACGGTTTCGCGGCTGGCGTGAATCCTCACGATGGCGCTGGCGCTGCCGCTTTGTCCGGCCGGGTCCAATGACACCGAGATTTCGATATCGTTGCTGGACGAGGCTTCCGCGGCGAGATCTGCCGCTCGGGAAACCCCTGTCGCCAGCAAGACTGCAAATATGAGTAGGGTGCGCACTGGATAGTCTGACTCCGACTAGCAAATACTGTTCGTACCAAATCGCCGCCAGGCGGTTGTTTTCGGGAAAAGCCTTCATTTCGAAGCGTCCATCCAACCTTTCATTCTTGCCTCGAGAATGTCCAGCGGCATCGCACCACCCAGCAGAATCTCCGAATGAAACTCCCGAAGATCGAAGCGGCCGCCAAGGCGTTGCTGTGCTTGTGCACGCAAGGCGCGAAACTTCATCGCACCCATGCACGCCAGCGCCTCCGCGGGACTCGCCGTGTACCCGTCAATCAGAGATTGGGCGTCCAGATCATCGACGCCTAGATGTGTTCGAAGATAGTCAAAAGCCTGACCTCTCGTCCAGCTTTTCGCGTGCAAGCCAGTGTCGACCACCAGACCAACGGCGCAGCGCATTTCTCCCGCCGCCGCGTCCAGTTTGGCTGATTCGTCGCCGTAAAGCCCCAACGTCTCGCCGAGCGAGGCTGCGTATAGACCCCAACCTTCCGTAAAAGCAGCCTCGGAGCCGAAACGGCGGAAGCGCGGCAGGTCTGTTCGTTCCTGTTGAAGGGCGATTTGAAAATACTCGCCCGGCAAGCCTCGCTGCAGAAAGCCGGCTATCGAGAGCGTCGTCTTCGCCCCCTTGCCGGTATTCACAAAGAGAGTGGCCGCGCCCGCCGGGCCGCCCCGCGCATAGTACAACGAAGCGGCAGGCCGGGGCAGCCACTCTGCGCCGCGAATCTCGAGATCCGACTTCGGAATCTCGGAAAATGCCGCGGGCAATGCAGTCTGAACCTGAACCTCCAACTCCTTGTAGGCATTCACCAGCCCACTCGCTGCGCTGGGCGCAGGCTCGCGTGGCGGCAACGTCCCGAGTCGCTCGACTTCGGCCGCGCCAACGCGGCCGATCTCATCGGCCGAGAGTGCCGTGCCAGTGGCCTTTTTTATCAAAAATGCGTACCACTCACGGCCCAGCGGCAGATCCGACAGAGCGATGCCGGTTCTCGCGCGCGGCAGGTATTCCTTTTGCAGAAAATCATGCAATGCGCGGACGGCGGGCAGCAATTTCTCGGCGGTGGCATGGGTCAGTTCGCGGGTTAGCCGGGCCCGCTCCGGATCCTTGATCGCCTCCGGCATGGAACGCAGCGGCGCATAGAAGACATTCGCGGAGTCATCCACGCCGAGTCGCTCGAGGATCGGCAGCGTGCGTTCGATGATGGCGCGGGGTGAGGTATAGCCGCGGCGCATCCCTGCACGCATGTTGGCCGCGGCTTGTTGCGTCCAACGCACGTAGTCGTCGATACGCTTCAGCCAGTTCTCGTACTCAATGGCGTTTGCAGGCGGATGCAGCGCCAGCGCGGTGGCCTGCGCCGCGATTTGCTGCGTCATTCCGCCGAACGGATTGACGGGCAGCAACTCGTCGGGATAGGTAAAGGCCTCGATGCTGATCTCGCGCCGCCTGCGAAAAATGTCGTAGGTCAGCTTCGAGGGCTCGTCCAGCGTGTCGCGCGCAACGCCGAGCAATTCTTCAAGATAGCGGCGCTCGATGTTCAGGGAATCCGCGAGCAGTTGCGGCGATATGACATCCTCGGTCGGAAGGCGCTCGTCCCAGTAGCGCTCCACTATTTTATTCAGCTGACCGGCCGGCGGCTGCGCTTTTGCCGCGGGCGCGGGCGTGGGAGCGGGCGGCGCGCCGCACCCGGCAAGCGCAAAAAGCGCAATTCCGCACCCAACCTTGGAAGAAAATCCGGTCATGCATGGATTATATGCTGGCGGGTAGGTCCATAATTCGCCTACTTACCGCCCAAGGGAGGCAACTATGTTGGTAGGAGCAAGTGCGCGACGCGTCGCGATAGTCGGCGGCGTGCGTATCCCGTTTGCACGCGGCAACGGCGCCTACGCGCAAGTGGGCAATCAAGAGATGTTGATTGCCGCGTTACGCGGCGTGGTCGAGCGATTCGGCTTGCGCGGTCAGCGCGTCGATGATGTCGCAGCCGGCGCAGTGATGAAGCATTCCAGTCAATGGAATTTGACGCGGGAGTCGGTGCTCGGCTGCGGGCTCGCGGCCGAAACTCCCGGGTTGGACTTGCAACGTGCCTGCGGCACCAGCCTGGAGGCGGCGATCTTGCTGGGCAACAAGATTGCGCTGGGGCAGATCGATTGCGCGATTGCCGGCGGCGTCGACACCGTGAGCGACCCGCCCGTCGTCTACCCGCGAAGTTTTCAACAACTCTTGCTGCGCAGTTATCGCGGCAAAACAGCAATGGCCAGGGTCAAGCCTTGGTTTGGTTTGCGTCCAAAAAACTTCCGGCCTGTTCTGCCCGGGGTGACGGAGCCGCGCACCGGCCTGTCGATGGGCGAGAGCACGGAGCTCATGGTCAAAACGTGGGGCATCACGCGCGCGGAACAGGATCAACTGGCCTTGGAAAGCCACCAAAAAGCCGCCGCCGCTTACGCGGAAGGATTTTACAAGGACTTGGTCATCGAATATCTGGGATTGACCCAGGACAACAATATCCGCACCGACAGCACGCTGGAAAAACTCGCGAGACTGCAGCCATCCTTCGATTTTTCCGGTGCCGGCACCTTGACGGCGGGAAATTCCACGCCCATGACCGATGGCGCGTCCGCCGTGTTGCTGGCCTCCGAGGCGTGGGCTCGCGAGCGCAATCTTCCGGTGCTGGCTTATTTGAGCTATGGCAAGGTCGCGGCGGTCGACTACATCGAAAAGAAAGAAGGATTGCTCATGGCTCCCGTCTACGCGGTTCCTCGAATGCTGAGCGATGCGAAATTGAAGCTCCAGGACTTTGACTTCTACGAAATACACGAAGCGTTCGCCGGGCAGGTGTTATGCACCTTGAAGGCCTGGACAGACCCGGCGTATTGCCGCGACAAACTTCAGTTGCCGGGCGCTCTGGGCACGATTGACCGGTCCAAATTGAACGTGAAGGGAGGCAGCCTCGCCATCGGGCATCCGTTCGCGGCCACCGGCACGCGAATTGTCGCTACGCTGGCGAAGATTCTTGATGAGTCCAAGGCCAAGCGAGGCTTGATTTCGATTTGCACTGCGGGCGGCATGGGCGTGACCGCCATTCTCGAGCGCTGAGTGAGGAGAAGTATCGCGAGTGAGCTGGCTTGAGCGTGGCCGTTTGAACGCGCTATTCTCGAAGACCGCCACGAGATAGGTTGACACATGTCCCTTAAGCTTAAAGATCCGACCCTGCTGCGTGAGCTGTGCTTTATCGACGGCGATTGGATTGCTGCGGACAACGGCACCGCGCTGGATGTGACGAATCCCGCGACATCCAAAAAACTGGGATCAATTCCCAACATGGGCGCGGCGGAAACACGACGTGCGATTGCCGCGGCTGCGGCGGCCTTGCCTGCGTGGCGCGCGCGTACGGCCAAAGAGCGCGCCGTCATAATGCGCCGCTGGTTCGACCTGATGATCGAGAATCAGGAAGACCTCGCCACACTGATGACTGCGGAACAGGGCAAGCCCCTGGCCGAGTCCAAAACGGAAATACTTTACGCCGCCTCGTTCATCGAATGGTTCGGCGAGGAAGCCAAGCGCTTGTATGGCGACATCATTCCAGGTCATCAAGGCGACAAGCGAATAATGGTATTGCGTCAGCCCGTAGGCGTCGTCGCAGCCATCACACCGTGGAACTTTCCAAGCGCGATGATTACACGCAAGGCCGGGCCCGCTCTGGCCGCCGGTTGCACGCTGGTTTGCAAGCCCGCCACGCAGACCCCTTATTCGGCGCTCGCCTTGGCGGAGCTCGCGCATCGCGCAGGCGTCCCCAAGGGCGTGTTCAACATGATCACCGGCAGCGCGACGGCGATCGGCGGGGAAATGACCGGCAACCCGGCGGTCAGAAAACTGACCTTCACCGGTTCCACCGAAGTGGGCAAGAAGCTCATGGCGCAATGCGCCGGTACGGTCAAGAAACTGTCGCTCGAGCTTGGCGGCAACGCGCCTTTTATCGTATTCGACGATGCCGATTTGGATGCCGCGGTCCAGGGCGCCCTCGCCAGCAAGTATCGAAATACGGGGCAAACCTGTGTTTGCGCGAATCGACTCTTGATTCAAAGCGGCGTTTACGAGGAGTTCGCCAAGCGGCTCAAATCTGCCGTCGCGCAACTGCGCGTGGGCAACGGGCTCGAAGGCGTCACCGACCAAGGCCCGTTGATCGATGCCAAGGCGGTGACGAAAGTCGAAGAACACATTGCAGATGCACTGGCGTTGGGCGCCAAAGTCGCTCTTGGCGGGAAGCGCCACGCCCTCGGCGGCTCATTCTTCGAACCCACCATCCTCACCGACGTTACGCCCAAGATGCTGGTCGCACGCGAGGAGACTTTCGGGCCGGTGGCGCCGCTGTTCAAGTTTGAAAGCGAAGCACAAGCGATCGCAATGGCCAATGATACGGAATTCGGCCTGGCCGCCTATCTTTACACGCGCGACCTCGCGCGGAGCTGGAGGGTATCAGAAGCCATCGAGTACGGAATCGTCGGATTGAATACCGGCATCATCTCGACAGAAGTGGCGCCGTTCGGCGGCGTCAAGGAATCCGGCATCGGGCGCGAAGGTTCCAAGTACGGAATCCTCGACTACACCGAAATCAAGTACATCTGCGTCGGCGGAGTGAGTTAGCGACGCCGTGCTAGGACGCTTCCTCGAGTTTTCGCTGGCCGCCCCCGACGTTCAGGCTTCCTTGGATTTCTACCTTGGCCTCGGCTTCTCCTCCGCGGAGGTGGGCGACGCCTGGCCGTATCCTTATGCCGTGGTCACAGACGGACGAATCCATTTGGGGCTGCATCAAGAACCCATCCCAGCGCCCTCGCTGACCTTCGTGAAACCCGACCTGCTCAAACACTTGGACGCGTTTGAGCAAAAAGGAATCGAATTCGAGTTTCGTCGTCTCGGCAACGATGTATTCAATGAAGTCGGCTGGCTGGACCCTTCCGGGCAGCTGGTGCGTTTGGTCGAAGCACGCACTTTTTCACCCAGCAAACGCCTTGCCAACGACACTTCGCGCTGTGGCTATTTCCTCGAGATCGCCATGCCCGCGCCGGATCGCGAATTGGCAAAGGCTTACTGGGAGGACTTCGGTTTCGTCGGCATGGAAGAGCCGGGCGATCGCCTGCCGCACATCTCCTGTACGAGCGATTTCATTGATCTCGGCTTGTACCATCCGGCCGATCTGCGGCGTGCAACTTTGCGATTCGAAGTCGACGATGTGGGCGGCACGCTGGCCCATCTTGCCGACAAAGGCATCGTGCCGAACGGCGAATTGCCGCCTGGATTGCGCTCGGTGCCGGCCGCGGTGCTGGTGGCGCCCGAAGGGACGCCGATTCTTCTGACTAGTTCGTCGACACCGTAATCTTGAACTTCAACTGCATGGCGTCTTGCACCTGCAAGGCGCCGTGCAGGAGGCTGTAGGGACTTAGTCCCAGCGCCGTTTGGCGCAGTTCCATCGAGCCCGCCGCAATGAAGTGATGCGCGTCGCCTTGCAAAGTGAGCGGAACCGATATTCTTGAGGTATGTCCGGCCGCGCTGATTTCCAAGTCCGCGTTCATTTCATTCAAGGTGCCGCTGAGCGCGATGCTCTTCACGGTGATGTCCGGAAATTCAGCGGCGTTGAGCACTGCGCCGCTCAGCATATTGCGGCGTGTACCCGCTTTGGCATCCTCCGGAATGTCGCCCGGGAAATCCCCGCCCTCTTCCTGCCGCGATTGCGCATCATCAATAACAAACCCATCCGCTCGCATGCTCAGGGAAAATGACGACGACGCCACACTGGCGCCGATCTGCACGGCTCCCGTCACCGCCCGATTGACCATGACGTGGTTATGACCAAGATTGGCGAGCGGTCCCGCTCGATATACCAAGAGCCTCAATTCGGAAGCGCTGGAATCGATGGGGTATTCGCCGGGTGCGGGAAGCGCTTGCAGCTGCGCTTGAGCCGGCACGACCGGCACGACGGGCCGCGGATGCCGCGTGGCGCATGCCGCCAAGCTCAGCACCATAACGGCGGCGGCAATCCTGTTGAACATCTATCCGGGGCCCTCCGGCTTGCTAGACTAGGCCGACAGTTTGCAGCCGGAGACGCGTGATGCCAAATCAAAGCACCCCGACCCGCTACAGCGCGGTCGCGCAGGGATTTCACTGGCTCATCGCCGCGCTCATCATCCTTCAATTCACCTTGGGTTGGACGGCCGGAGAGCTGCCGCTGGGGGCGCGAAAGCTCGCACGCCTGGATTGGCACAAGAGCTTTGGCATGACGATCCTGATGCTGGCGGTGTTGCGGCTGCTATGGCGGCTGTTCAATCGCGCCCCGGAATTGCCGCCGGGCATGAGCACAATGGAGAAGAAGCTCGCGCGCCTTACCCACGTGCTTTTCTATGTCTTGCTGTTCGTCATGCCCCTGACGGGTTGGATCATGTCCTCCGCGAAAAACTACTCGGTCAGTTGGTTCCACCAATTTACCTGGCCCAATCTCATCGGACCAAACGAACGAGCGTTCGACATCCTCAGAACGACGCACGATACCTTGAGCTGGCTGCTATTCGCCCTCGCGCTACTGCACATTCTCGCGGCGTTCAAGCATCACTTCTGGAACAAAGATGACGTGCTCAAGCGCATGCTGCCATTTACCAAATCGGAGAAGCAATCATGAGAAATCTTTATGTTGGTCTGGCGACCGCGATGACTTTAAGCGCCGTCGCCGCCGCAGCGGCCGCGGCCGGCTACACGTCGGACGCGCAGCAGAGCCGCCTCGAGTTTGTCGGCGTTCAAGCGGGCGCCGAGTTCAAAGGCGTGTTTCAGAAGTTCACCGCCGACGTCGACTTCGCGCCTGAGACTCTTGCCGCCTCGCGAATCGACGTGCAGATCGACATGAATTCGGTCGATTCGAAGGACAAGGACCGCGACACGACCATGCGCGGCAAGGACGTCTTCGATGTCGCTCACAATCCAACGGCGCACTACATCACCAAGTCCATCACCAAGACCGCGGCGGGCTTTGCCGCGGTCGGCTCCCTGACGCTGCGCGGCGTCACCAAGGACGTGCCGATCGAGTTTCAGTTCACTCCGGGCACCGCCGGCGCCAAACTCACCGGCAGCGCCAAACTCAACCGCTTGGACTTTGGCGTGGGCCAGGGCGACTGGAAGAGCACGGAGACAATCGGCGATGCCGTGAAAATCAATTTCTCCTTGGTGCTGAAGCCGAAGGGCTGACATGCCGCGAGTCTTTGACGATGTCGCCGAATGCGTTGAAAATACTCTAAGCCGCGTCGGATCTCACATCGTCCTGGCGCTGCCCTTGGGTGTAGGCAAGCCCAACCCGCTGGTCAACGAGTTTTACCGCCGCGCGCGGCGTGACCCGGCGTTGAGCCTGACGATTTTTACGGCCTTGAGCTTGCGCGCTCCGCAATGGAAGGGCGAGCTCGAGCGCCGCTTCCTGGAACCCTTGGGATTGCGGCTTTTCGGCGCGACGGTGCCGCTCGACTACGTCACCGATTTGCACGGTGCGGGCGTACCCAGGAACGTGCAGATCGTCGAGTTCTTTTTGGACCCGGGCGCCCTGCTCAATGTAAGTCACTCCCAGCGCCACTACGTCAGCAGCAACTACACGCTCGTGGCGCGCGACGTGGCCACCCGCGGGGTCAATGTCGTTGCGCAACTCGTCGCGAAACGCAGCGTCGATGGGCGTACTGAGTACAGTCTGGGATCGAACCCGGATGTCACACTCGATTTGCTCGAATATCTGGCGCCGCAGCGCCGCGCGGGCAGAGACCTCGTCGTCATCGGCGAGATCAATCGGCAGATGCCTTTTATGTTCGGACCTGCGGCGGTCCCGGCCGAGACCTTTGATTCTTTGATCGAACACCCCCGCTACGACTACGACCTGTTTGCGCCGCCCAATCAACGCCTGCATACGGCCGATTACGCGATCGGCCTGTACGGCGCGCGCTTGGTGCGCGACGGCGGCACGCTGCAAATCGGCATCGGCGAACTCGGCGACGCCGTGGTTTACGGGCTGCAGCTGCGCCACCAGCAGAATGTGGAGTTTCGCGAAATATTGCACGGACTCAAGGCAACCGAGCGTTTCGGAGCGGTCTTGGAAGCCAACGGCGGCGCGTCGCCGTTCGAGGCCGGCCTGTATGGCTGCACGGAGATGTTCGTTGACGGTTTCTTGGATTTGTATCGCAGCGGCGTACTGCGAAGACGCGTCTACCACGACGCGCGCATCCAGCATCTGATGAATCAGGGCGCAATCAGCGAGCGCATCGATGAAGAGTTTCTGGCGGCGTTGGCGAACGCAGGGTTCGCCAGTCCTTTGGGCGCCGCCGACTTCGCGGTGCTGCAGGACATCGGCGTGTTTCGCCGCGACTGCCGCTACATCGACGGCCGCATCGAAAATTCGGAAGGCCAAAGTGCCGCGGCAACGCTGAACACAGCGGATGGCCGCCGCGACCTGTTGACGCTGTGCGCCGGGCGACAGCTGAGCGGCGGGACTCTGCTGCATGGCGCCTTTTTTCTGGGACCGCGCGGATTCTACGCGGCGTTGCGCGATTTGCCGGAGGCGGAACGGCGCCAATTCTCGATGTGCGCAGTCTCCTTCGTCAATCAACTCGACGGCGCCGATCAAGCGTTGAAAATTGCGCAGCGTCGGCACGGGAGGTTCTTGAATTCCACCATGATGATGACGCTGTTGGGGGCGGCCGTGTCGGATGGCTTATCAGACGGCCGCGTGGTCAGCGGGGTGGGTGGCCAGTACAACTTTGTCGCGATGGCGCATTCCTTGCCGGATGCGCGCTCGATTCTCACGCTGCGCAGCACCCGCGAAAAGAATTCCAAGATCACCTCGAACATCTTGTGGAATTATGGCAATACGACCATTCCTCGTCATCTGCGCGATATCGTGGTGACGGAATACGGCGTCGCGGATTTGCGCGGCTTGAGCGATCAGGATGTGATCGCGGCTTTGTTGAACATTGCGGATTCGCGCTTTCAGGACGGGCTGAAGCGGGAAGCTCAAGCGGCCGGCAAATTACGGCCTGACTATCAAATTCCCGAATTGCATCGAAACAATACCCCGCGCGCCCTGGAAGAACGTTTCATTCTGCCGCGGGCCCGAGGATTGTTTTCAGAATTTCCGTTCGGCACCGACTTCACCCACGAAGAAATCGTGCTGGCAAAGGCGCTGAGCAGATTGAAGGAGAGCACGGCAGGTGGTTGGCCGCGTGTCAAGGCCTTGGGCCTTGCAGTGGCTTCACGGGGCACGCCGAGCGCCTTCAGGCCGTATTTGGAGCGCATGGCGTTGAATGCGCCAAAAACACGTCAAGAATGGCTCTGGCAACGTCTGTTGGTGCGGCAATTGCGCGATATCGTCTAAGCCGCTCCCGTCCTGATTGTTTCTCGGCGTCTGGGTGAGTAACCTTGCCATCCCGGCTACCTGCGGAGCGACTTTATGAAAATCGGCGTCCCCAAAGAAATCAAAATTCATGAGTACCGAGTGGGCCTCGTGCCCGCGGGCGTTCGCGAACTCGTCGATTCGGGGCATCAAGTCATCGTGCAAAGCGGCGCCGGCGCGGGTATAGGCTTCGATGATTCGCACTACCAAGCCGCGGGCGCCCAAATCTCGAAAAAGGTCGAGGATATTTTCGGTTCCACTGATCTGATCGTGAAGGTCAAGGAACCGCAGCTGAACGAGTGCAAGATGTTACGCAGCAATCAAACGCTGTTTACTTATTTGCATTTGGCGGCCGATCGCGAGCAAACCGTGGCGCTGCTTGCCTCGGGCGCCACCGCCATCGCTTACGAGACCGTAACGGCGCCCGATGGTTCGCTGCCCCTATTGACCCCGATGAGTGAAGTGGCTGGACGCATGTCGGTTCAGGTCGGCGCCAATTGCCTGCAAAAGGCCAATGGGGGATTTGGCGTGCTTCTCGGCGGGGTGCCGGGCGTGGCGCCCGCGAAAGTCGTCGTGCTCGGTGGCGGCGTTTCCGGCACACATGCGGTGGAAATGGCGGTTGGCCTGCGTGCCGATGTAACGGTCGTAGACCGTTCGGTCAAGCGCTTGCGGGAGCTCTCCGCGATTTTTGGAAGCCAGCTCAAGACCGTGTATTCGACCGCACATGCCATCGAGGAATTGGTGCGCGATGCCGACCTCGTCATCGGCGCGGTGCTGATAGCAGGCGCCGCGGCGCCCAAGCTGGTTACGCGCGCCATGGTTAAAACCATGAAGCCGGGAGCCGTGCTGGTCGATATTGCGATCGATCAAGGCGGCTGCTTCGAGACCAGCCACCCCACGACTCATGCCGAGCCGACGTATGTGCTGGACGGCGTGATCCATTACGCGGTCACGAATATGCCCGGAGCGGTGCCCAGGACTTCGACCTTTGCGCTCACCAATGCGACCCTGCCGTATGTGAAGGCGCTGGCCGATCACGGCTGGCGCGCCGCCATCTCCAAGGATCCCGGCTTGGGCGCTGGTCTGAATGTGCACGCCGGCCAATTGACGCATGAGGCGGTCGCGAGCGCCCTCGGGCTGGATTATCGGGCGTATCGCGCGGCATAAGCGTAGGCTCTGCGACGCAGGACTCCAGGACGGGGTTCGTTATCGTAAAGATGAACGGGAATAGATGAAGAAAAAACCGCGGGTCCCGAAGTTTCGCCGCGCCACGCCCGCAGTACGCCGCGAAGCCCTGGTTGAGGCCACCCTTCGCTGCTTGAAAAAGTACGGCCACGACGGCGTTTCGGTACGGCGCATAAGCGCCGCGGCGGGCGTCTCGATCGGCTTGATCAATCACCACTTTCCCAGCAAGTCGGGTTTGATAGCGGAGACCTACGAGACGCTGGCCCTGTCATTACAGGACGAACTGCGCGCCCGCGCTCAGAATCGCAGCGCGTCGCCGCGTGAACGGCTGAGCGATTTTTTCCGCGCATCGTTCGCTCCGGATCTCCTCGATCCGCAGCTATTCAACGTGTGGGTGGTGTTCTGGAGCATGGTCGCGCACTCGCGTGCGATACGTGAAGTTCATGATCGAACCTACGGACAGTACCGGTCCATCCTGGAAGGCCTGCTGGGCGAGCTGGTAAAATCCGGCGCCGCGCCCAAGTTGAAACTGCGCTCCGCGGCGATCGCTCTGAGTGCGCTGTTGGATGGCCTATGGGTGGAATTGAGCCTCAGTTCCGAGACATTCAAGCCGCGTGAGGCAATCGGAATCTGCGAAGACTGGGTCAACGCGCTTTGCGCGGGCGCCTTTCCGCGAATTTTGCGGGGAATTCCTCACAAAACTTAACTCCCGCTCTTGTTATACTATCGTTCAACAAGAGCCGGAATTACCCTGATGGATGCGCGACGCCGAGCGGTGGAAGAAGACTTCAGTTTGCCCGGTTGGATATACCGGGACGCCGACTTTTTGCGCGCTGAAAAACAGCTGGTGTTCGCCGCGTCATGGCAGATCATCTGTCATCTTAGCGACATTCCGACTCCCGGCGATTACCACACGCTGGATTTCCTCGGTGAACCCATTGTCGCGGTGCGCAGCCGCGATTACGGCGTGAAGGCTTTCTTCAACGTATGCCGCCATCGCGCCTCGAGGCTCCTCGACGGCGCCGCCGGGCATTGCCCCGGACGCATTGTCTGTCCCTACCACGCCTGGACCTACGATCTCGACGGGTCGCTCATTGCCGTGCCGCATCGCAAGGAATTTGTCGACTTTGCGACCGAGCATTACGGGCTGAAGCCGCTTGAGATCGAAATCTACAAGGGATTCGTGTTTGTTCGCCTGCAGCCGGGCCTGCCGAGCGTCGCCGAAATGTTGGCGCCGTATGAGAAGGAGCTGGCCTGTTATAGATTGGAGGAACTCAAGCCTCTTGGGCGCGTAACGCTGCGATTGCGCCAGGTCAACTGGAAAAACGTGACGGACAATTATTCGGACGCGATGCATATCGCCGTCGCGCATCCCGGCTTGTCGCGATTGTTCGGCCAGTCATACGGAATCGAGGCGGAGCAGTGGGTGGACAAAATGTGGGGTCATCTTCGCGATACGCCCTCGGCGCAGCGCTCGGAGCGCATGTACCAGGCCGTGCTGCCCCGCATACCGCACCTGCCGGATGATCGGCAGAGATTGTGGACTTATTTCAAGCTGTGGCCGAACGTCGCGTTCGACGTTTATCCGGATCAGATCGATTTTATGCAGATGATCCCGTTATCGCCCACCGAGACCCTGGTCAGGGAGATCGCTTACGCACACCCCGACGGGCGGCGCGAAATGCGTGCCGCGCGATATCTGAATTGGCGCATCAATCGCAGGGTGAGCCTGGAAGACAAGACCTTGATCGAAAGGGTGCAAGCCGGCATGGGCTCGCGCAGTTACTCGCCGGGTCCGCTCGGACACAACGAAGTGTCGTTGAGAAGTTTTGCGCGCCGCATGCGCGAGGTGATTCCCGAAAGCAGCTTGCAGCATTCACCGGCTCCCGGTTGGAGCACCGCCGGCCGAAGCGTAAAAAGCAGTGGCTGAGTCGTTGCGCGACGTGGTCATTGTCGGCGGCGGCCACAATGGACTGGTCTGCGCCGCATATCTCGCAGCAGCGGGGCTCAAAGTAACGGTGCTCGAGCGCCGGGCAGTCGTCGGCGGTGCCGCGGTAACCGAGGAATTTCATCCCGGCTTTCGCAACTCAGTGGCGGCCTACACGGTTTCACTGCTCAATCCAAAAGTCATTCGGGATCTGGACTTGCCCCGGCATGGCCTGCGCATCGTCGAGCGCAAACTCGCCAATTTTCTCCCGCTGGACGAGAGCAGCTACCTCAAAGTGGGCGCGGGACAGACTGCCCAGGAAGTCGCGAAGTTTTCCGAGCGCGATGCCGGGCGCCTGACCGCTTACGGCGAGCGTCTCGACGTAATCGCCGACGTTCTGCGGGATCTGGTGCTGCAAACGCCGCCGAATGTCACTGCCGGTGGCTGGCTTCAGGCATTGCCTGAAATGCTGCGCGGCGCGCGACAAGCCAAGCGAATCGCGAAGCTGGATCTGCCGATGCGGCGCGAGTTGTTGGATTTATTCGTGAAGTCCGCCGGGGATTATCTCGACTCATGGTTCGAGAGCGCGCCCATCAAAGCCGCCTATGGATTCGACGGCGTGGTAGGCAACTACGCGAGTCCCTACGCGGCGGGCTCCGCGTATGTCCTTTTGCATCACGTGTTCGGCGAGGTCAACGGCAAGAAAGGTGCTTGGGGGCATGCGATCGGGGGAATGGGCGCCATCACCCAGGCAATGGCCAAAGCCGCGGCGGCGCGAGGCGTGGAAATCCGGGTCGCGAGTCCGGTGCGAGAGGTCTTGGTCGAGGGCGGCCGCGCGGTGGGCGTGGTCACCGAAAAAGGCGAAGCGATTCGGGCGCGCAGCGTGGTGTCGAACCTTAATCCGAAACTGCTGTACGGATCCCTGATCGATTCCAGCGTTTTGCCGCAGGACTTTCGCGAGCGCATCGCTCATTGGCGCTGCGGATCCGGTACTTTCCGCATGAATGTTGCGCTGGCGGAATTGCCCGACTTCACTGCGTTCCCGGGCCGCGTTGCCGCCGATCATCACACCGCGGGCATCATCATGGCGCCCAGCCTCGCCTACATGGATCAGGCGTACCTCGATGCCAAGGCCGGCGGATGGTCGAAGCGACCCATCGTGGAAATGTTGATTCCTTCGACTCTCGATGACAGCCTGGCGCCGCCCGGGCAGCATGTCGCCAGCTTGTTCTGCCAGCACGTCGCTCCCGTTCTGCCGAACGGCGCTTCCTGGGATTCCCATCGCGATGAAGTCGCCGACGTGATGATCGATTTGGTCAACGTCCACGCACCTAATTTCAAGGCTGCAGTGCTGGGACGGCAAATCATGAGTCCTTTGGATCTCGAACGCACTTTCGGCCTCATCGGCGGCGATATTTTTCATGGCGCATTGAGTTTGGATCAGCTGTTTTCGGCGCGCCCCATGCTCGGGCACGGCGACTATCGCGGTCCCTTGAAGGGCCTGTACATGTGCGGCTCGGGGACGCACCCCGGCGGCGGCGTCACCGGCGCGCCGGGGCACAACGCGGCGCGGGAAATCATCGCTGACTTTCGCCGCGGCCGGCTGAAGGCCTAGCGGGATAGGTAGTCCGGCGTGGTGATTTTGACTGGCTGGAACACTCGTCAGGGAGCGTGAGAAGAGTCGAGGCCCTGTTGCCTTCGGGCCTTGAGTCTTCTCA
>Ga0210387_10000840_pt1 | contig 22497 bp, 16 predicted proteins | sample IncBWC7OmetaG_FD_160108 | JGI IMG/M metagenome (GOLD analysis project Ga0210387, IMG submission 160108) | Forest soil microbial communities from Barre Woods Harvard Forest LTER site, Petersham, Massachusetts, United States - Inc-BW-C-7-O ...
TTGCGTACGTCGGCGCTTTCAACGGTCACCTCTACGCCGTCAACACCAAATCCGGACAGCCCGCCTGGGAATTTCAAACAGAAGCGTCGAAGAGTGATCCACTGAAGGTTTTGAATCCCGACGGAAGCCCCACAAAACCCGTACAGCCCTTTCACAATTTTCTCGACATGACCATCTATCTCTATCGCATGTATTCCGTCGGCGCGATCCTCTCTTCGCCCGTCATCGACCACAACACACTCTATTTCGGCAGCGCCGACGGCAACGTCTACGCTCTCCACTAAAAATCCACAAAACCATACAAACCGCCCTGCAGCTCAACCCAGAGTCAGCTCCAGAACGCGGAACTTTGGGCACTCGTTACAGTAATAAGTGACAGCGAGCTTGTTCAGCGAGCCAGGGGTGGATCGTGCTGCACCGCAAGTGTCTTTTTATGTTCATCTTGGCGTTGCGGGCCGCTTGGTGTGCAATTTCCCCATTTCCTACCGCTGCCCAACATCTTGAGAACGTGATCGAATCACGCGGGAGGGTTTTCCCGAGCGTCGGCGCAGGGATCACGGCGGTGAAGCGAGATTCAGCCGGGCGATACTACGTCCTCGCAAAACCTGCGACAGTAATTTCGGTATATAGCTCGGTGGGCGATTTAGTTCTGCAGATCCCCAACGCACAATCGAAAGGTGTCTCCATCCGCTACGCAGTGGACATCGACTTGAGTCCCGAGGGGCGGCTTTTCGTCGCGGATCGTGGTGCGAATTGCATCCTGGTGTTCGGAGCCGACGGATCGCTGGTCGCGCGGATTCCCGTCATCGCGCCCACTTCCATAGTCGCTCTGTCGGGAGGCGAAGTTGCGGTCACGAGTCTGGTTTCAAAGCGCCTCGTGCAGATTCTCGACTCGCGCGGGAACGAGATTCGGAGTTTCGGCGAACCTGCGGACCTGGTGGAGCATCCCGAGAAGCAATCACTTATTAATCTTGGAAAAATTTCTGGAGACTCCAGCGGCGGTATCTATTTCGCATTCACTTCTGTTCCCGATCGCACGCTGCGAAAATACGACAGATATGGGTACGTCGGATACGAAGCATCTGTTGCTGAGCAGATTTTTGCATCGGCAACGGAACGTCCGGATGACCGCGTGCAAGTTGGGTTTGGCTTTTCTGAGTTTTCGCTCTACAACGAGACCACTGGGACCGTAATGTTCGGATCTTCTGACGATGTGAAATTCAACGGCGGAATGGGAACAGGTCTCGGTGAATCAATGCACCGCGGCTACGGGTTCGGGCAGGCCCTCCAACTGCAAACGATGTCACAGAACGGCTCACTCGGAGGGCCCATTGGATTGATGGGTTCTGGCCAGATCACCGATCAAGGGTTTAGTTTTCAACCGGGCGTCGGGGCGATGTCTGGTTCGCGAGGCCGGGGTAGAAATCGCGGTGCGGGTTCGGATACCTCCGACCAAACAACGGCACAGGGAAACGTATTTCAATACACGGCTCCTGGTGTCGACCTCTCGGATATCACGGATGCGCCGGATAGCGGCGACAGTTCATCAGCCAATCAGACGGGCGATCAATCGTTGAGTATGAGCGGCGGCGGAATTTACGGCGGAATGTTTGGTCCGAGTGTCGGAGCGCCGGGTGCTTCGGGATTCAGCCCTGATGTATTGCCGGGCGCGTTTGGAACGGCTTCGTTGTTTAATTCGTTTCCGTCCGAGCCTCGTGTGCATACCGGAGAATTCGCGCGAGGGTCAAGTGCCGGAACGGGGGCGCCCGGATTCGAACATCCACATACCGGAGGCGCCGTACAGCGAGGGCCGGAGCCAGAGGGCCACATGGGGTTCCACGGACGCTTCGGCTCAACGGAGTCTTCGTTCACGGGGAAAGTTCGCGTCAATCTCGGAGATCTAGGGGGAGGCGGCGCCGACAAACCGATCATCACAGCCATGGCAACGGATCCGGAAACTCAGGAAGTGTGGGCTGCGATGGGGGAGACGCTTGTTCGTTTCAGCAAGGACGGAGAGCTCGTCGGGATTTATTATCCGACGATTTCAGGCGCGAGGCGGTTGAAGCCCGTTGCGTTGCTCGTCGAGCCTGACCGCTTGCTGGTTGCCACAGATCCGTGGGGCATTTTCGAATTTGCGCGACCCGATAGACCAGATTCGGCTCCTCGCCGACAGCTCAACCTGGCGCCGCAAAACAACGTTAAGCAAAACATTGTTCAGCCAAATGTTCAGCAAAGCGTTCAGTAAGAAGCGGTCTCGCATAAATAAGGCGCTGCCGTGACCGCTACTTCTTCTTCAGGGCCAGTTCGCGAACATCGTATCGACCGGGCCACCGACCCAATACGAGTAAAATTCGCCGTCGCAAGATTTCATCGTCCTACCGTACTTGGCTTCAAAATGTTTTCCCCAGTGCGGGCGGCTGCCGTCGGCATCCGAAAAAGGATATTCCTCAGAGAGTCCCCACGTGCTGAACACGCGCCCTGACTTACTCATAATGTTCGGGTCAGCCGCGAGGGCCGCAACAGCGCGCCCGGCATACAGCGGCGTTTCTGATGCGGCGTAGTCGGCGTTCTTTTTAACGGCGTCGCGCCAGTTCGATTCTGTGACTCCGAAATGTTCGAGCATTACTTCGGATCGCAGAAACCCCGGCGTCAACGCCATCGCAGCTACATTCTTGCGCCGCAACTCACGCGCCATCGCAAACGCGAGCCGGATCACAGTCGTCTTCACCATATCGAAGATCAAATTTCCCCGATATACGTAAGAATCGCCGTCGCCGATCTCCACGATCAAACCGCTCCCGGCACTTTCCTTCGCCGTTTCGATCATCAGCGGAGCAGCGTACCGGCTTGTGATGATGTGAGTGTGAATCGCGTTTTGAAACATCGCGAAACCTCTCTCGAGGTCTACATTCCAGAACGCCTGCCCGAATACATGCTCGGCGCTCTCTGAGATGTCGTTCACGAGGATGTGGAGCTTGCCCTGCTCCTTGCGGATCCGCCCGATGAGACTCCTTACTTGGTTTGCCTCTAAATGATCGACTACCACCGCGATTCCCTTGCCGCCTCGCGCCGTCACGAGTTCGGCCGTTTCCTCGATCGTTTCGGGACGGCCCGCGTAAAATTCCGCGGGCCATAATTTCTTTCCGTCCCCGCGTAGCAGTTTCGGCTGATTCCGCTTGGAGTTGGCTTTCGCTCGCGTGCTGCGTCCTGTGCAGTAGACGGTGGCGCCAGCTTCGCCGAGTGCCAGCGCGATGCCGCGTCCCACTCCACGCGTCGCACCGGCGACGAGTGCTACTTTGCCTTTGAGATTTTGCGACGGCGAAGTGGGCTGAGTTGCAGGAGCTTTTTGCTTGAAGCGGGCCATGGGAACCTCCCGTCAAGGCCGTCGCGCAGATTGCGGGCGACCGGAGGAATTAGGAACGACAATCAATATATAAATGGCCATTCATATATTGTCAAGCCTTGTTTGTGAATGGCTGTTCGTTTATAGTCACTCGGAAATGTCGCCGCGCACGAAGCTTAAGCCGGACTCGGAAATTCTTCTTGGCGCCGTTCGCGTGATCGAACGGCTTGGCCCGTCGCGCTTCACTCTCGCGGACGTAGGCAAAGAAGCCGGTATCGCGCCTGCCACACTGATGCAACGCTTTGGGTCGAAGCGCGGTCTTCTCCTTGCGATTGCGAGCCAGGGGGCGTCTGGTGTACGGGAGGAATTCGCACGGATTCGGGCCGGGTCTCGCTCGCCTCTTCGCGCCGTCGAAGCCGTGGCACGATGCATGGCGCAGATGGCGAGGACGCCTGAAGCACTCGCAAATCATCTGGCGTTTCTCGAGATCGACCTTTGCGACCCGGATTTTCATCGGCTCGCGCTTGCTCAGGCGCGTGAGTTTGGCGCGCAGTATCGCGCTTTGCTCGATGAAGCAGTCCGAGCGGGCGAGCTTCGCAAATGTTCTGCTGCACGTCTGGCTCGCTCGATTCAGTCAATGATCGGCGGCTCGCTACTCAATTGGGCCATCTACCGCGAAGGCAAAGCCGATAGATGGATTGCCGCCGATCTTAATACCCTCCTTGATCCGTACCGAACGGATGCCAAACGCCGAAGTTGATCGCGGGGGACGCTCTCCCGCCAACGCTAGAAATGGAAGCCGATCTCTGCCGTCAGCGCGCGTGGTGTTACGTAGTGCGTGCCGCTGAAAGTGGAGAGGAAGTTGTACACGGCATCCTTGTTGGCGATGTTGATCGCGGTGAGCCGAGCGCTCCACTTGTAGCGATCGCCGCGGAAGAGGTTGTCGTGCCCGATCGCCACGTCGAACAGACTGCGACCTGCGACGCGCGGCGGATTGCGGTCGTCGTTCTCAGTTCCCGGAGCGGGTATCTGCAACTTTGTAGAACCGTACTGCGATGCCGGGCACAGGGAATTGGGACTGATGGGAGTGGTGGGAGTTGCGTGAACTGCGCCGCAGAAAAGGCCCGCTTGAAATTGCTGGTCTGGAGAAAGGATCGACGCGTCGACTACAGTATCGCTTCCAAGTGGACCGTTGGCGCAGTTGCCGCCAGCACAAGGTACGGGGCCGGCCACTAAACCGCTATCGTAACGCCAATTGAAGCCGATCCACGGTCCACGCTTCAAAAACTGATATTGCAGATGCGCTGTGAGGTTGAAATGCTCGTCGTGGTCGATGCGGAAAGGCGTAGGAACCGCGGACGTAATGGGGACCGCACCCACACCGCCGATTTGAGGAGTGAAGAAGCGCGCAGCAACGCTGGACATCACGACGAGGGCGGTGAGGCCGTGATAGTTCGGAACATTCGCGCGGATAGCATAGCCGGGAATCTTAGAGTTGTTCCACGCGATTGGGAAGGTGATGGGCGTGGAGCCGAGGATGCTGAAGTCATAACCGTTGTGCGTGTACTTCCAAATGTACTCGCCGTCGACGACGAGATATTTGCCGAAAGCTTGCTGCAACCCGGCGTGAAATTCGTTACGCAGGCCAGGCGGCAGGTTCGTTGGTGCGATGTCGAGCGCGCCCGTGGTCGGGTTGGTGCAGCCTTCGCCTGTGGCAGCAAAAAGATTGGCAACGACTGGATCGAGGCATCCTCTGCTGGATAGCACTAAGTTTTCATTGAAAGGGGATTCAAGAGTTCTCGCGTATGAAATACGGAGAACGGTATTCGTCTGCTTGAAATTGTAAGCAACGCCGAGACGAGGCTCCGCTTGTGTGGCTTTCGAGAGACCGTTGTAGATATCTCCGCGAATACCGAGGTTGAACGACCAGTTCTTTACCGTGATTGTGTCTTGAACATAGAGCGCGAGCTGTTTTACATCCGTATGTCCGTGAAAAAGGTGAGTGGCGCTCGATGTGGCGCCGCAGCCATCTGCAGGTGATGGCGTCGACCTTGTTAGATCGATGCATCCGAGGAGCGGCGCGAAGCTGGCATTGGCTGTGAACGGTGCGGGATAGAGGGCCGGGTTGGTCGAGATCGCCGTCGCACACTGGGTTGGATCGTTGAGCCCCGGATTACCGACAAACACGGGAATGCCGTTCGCGTCGAGGCACGGCGCGTTGAGGGTGGGATCGACGATTCCGAAGTGGTCATTTTCCGTAAGGTAAGTCTGCTCGTAGATGGCTCCGGCTTTCACGTTGTGGATTCCCTTCACGTAAGACAAACTCGCGCGAGCACCCGCATTCGTTAGGGTGCGCTCCTGACTGACCGTCTCCTGTTGAAGATTCGAAGGGCCGAGATCCGCGAATGGATCGCCACTCGGGTAGTAGTTGTATGAGTCGCGCCGCACGAAGAAGCCAGCGGTAAAAACAGCCGACGCACCGATCAAGTGATTCCACGTGGGAGCGATGTTGAACGTCCCGATTTTCGATCGCTGGTCCGTAGGGCCGACAATATTGCCGTTGGGATCAAGGCCGCCATTCGCGACGACGATCCCATTCCACGGCGTGGCATTCTGGGCGTCAAACGAATTGGGAGTTTGGAACCAGGAACGCGTGTAGCCTAAATTCAGGTGAACGGAATTCGCAGCAGAAAATTGATAGTCCACGCGGTCAAATACGTTTTCCTGATTACCCTTGTCGTGCATCACGCTGAATTCCGGAGGATCAAGAAATCGCCCGCTGTTGAGCCCACCCACTGCAATGAAGTTGCCCCATTTTTCGCCGCCATATCCGAGATCGAAGCCGCCATCGGCCGAGCCAAATGAACCGTAGGAAGCGGTAACGCTGCCGTGCGGGATCGTTTCGCCCTGGCCGGAACGAGTCGTCACATTGATAACGAGGCTCGTCTTGTCACCGTACTCGGCAGGAGGCGCGCCCGAAATCACTTCGAGTGACTGGATGGAATCGAGTGGGATCTGGTTTGAAAAAACCTTGCTTTGCTGATCGCTGATGGGCTGGCCGTCTACGGAAAATGAGTTTTCAGCGTGATCGCCGAGGCCGTGGAAAAGACCGTTCGAATCGGCAGCAACTCCTGGTGTGGAAAGCGTGACGAGCGAGCTGACGGAAGATGAAGCGCTTTCAAGGGGGAGCTTATCGAACAGAGCGCGATCCACGTCGGTGTGAAAAGTGGAATCGTTCTCGATCAGATCTCCGCCGCCTTCGACGGTCACGGTAGAGGCGGTCCCGGCAACCGCTAACCCGACTTCTATGGTGACGGGAACGGATGATCGAACGTCAACGTCTTGCGCGTAGGAGCCGAAACCCTTGGCTGCCACAGAAAGGTGGTAGGGGTTGAGCGGAATATTCGAAAAGCTGAAATTCCCGGACGCATCGGTGGTGGTCGAACGCTCGTATCCGCTCACGGGATTGTGAATCTGAACGGCCACATTGGCGACAACAGCTCCAGAAGGGTCCTTCACTACGCCCGTAATCGTTCCTGAATTGCCTGACTGCGCGAATGCGCTCGCGCTTTGCAGAAAAAAGCTGGCGATCAAAAGTAAAAGCAGCCATAAGACGAAATTCCTGTACATCTTTCTCCTCCATCCCGTTAAGGGGGCCCACCGTTGTGGGCGTGTGTGTGCCTGGGTGGATAGGGGACCGCAATGAATAGCGGCGGCGCCGGCTCTCGTTGCGAATTACGCGAACGAAGCAAGGCCAAAGGCGTGCGATTCAGTTTTCGGTGGAATTAGAAACTATGCAGATGGAGGGCCACGGGAGGAAAGCTGGTGGACGACATTATCAAGCGCGGAATCAACGAGCGGAATTACCGATAGCCGGGCGACAAGACCCGGCAATGGCAACGCGGTTCCGTGCGAGAAGTCGACAGTAACCGAGTGCGCGTAATGGCACACGCGGCAGTGTTGGTCTTCGTACGACTGGCTGTGCCAGTGTCCTGCGGCCTGAAGGCCGAAAGACAACACCGCAACAGCCACGAGAACGGCTAAGAGCCTCTGAGCTGTACGGCGCGAGATATGCACTTCTAGAGACCTCTCTTTGTCAGCGTACTTAGACGCGAGATACCTTGCAATCGGTGCTTCTGACTTGGTGCTTATTTTGCAAAAACGTCGCTTCATAGCTGCATCAGACCTGCAAAACGTCGCCATCACGGGCGACCATCTGGTAAAGCACTGGGCTTACAATGCGCCCGAGGAACAATCGAGACACCAAGCCTGCAACGATGACGATTGCGAATGGTTTCTGTGAATCAGACCCGATTCCGGTAGACAAAGCGGCGGGAAGAAGCCCGAGGCACGCGACCAGTGCGGTCATCATAATGGGCCTGAATCGAACGAGCGACGCTTCGAAAGTGGCCTTGCGAATGCCTTGACCCTCGAGCCGCAGCTTATTGATATACGAAACGTCGATTACAGCCGTCTCCACAGAGACACCCATCAACACCAGAAGCCCCAATATGGAGGAGACGCTGAATGGCGTATGCGTGAGTTTGAGCGCCAAGAGCGCGCCCACCGGCTCCGTCATCACCACACTTAGCACGACTGTTGCAGGGAACTTAAAATTGCCATAGAGGGCAAACAGGATTAGCGAAATCAAAATCACCGTGAGTGGGCCGACCACCGAAACCTGACTCATGGCAGAAATGAATTCGCTGTACTCGCCGCCCCACGCCACGCGATAGCCGGGCGGAAGCGATTTCACCACGTCCGCGATAGCGCGTTGGCCATCCTCGACGGTGCGCTGAAGATCGCGGCCTTCGATACTGTACTGGACGCCGATGTAGCGCGAATTGTTCTCACGATAAATGAAGGACGCCCCGGTACCTTCTTGAATGTCCGTAAGCGAAGACAGCGGAATCTGTTGGCCGCTGGGTGTTCCGACGAGTAGGTTGGCAATCTGCTGAGCGTTTTCGCGAAATTCGGGCTGCATGCGGACGACGAGATCGAAAAGTTTTTCGCCTTGAATCACCTGCGTGGCCGCCTGACCGCCAACGGCCGCCTGCACCACGCCTTCGACGTCCGCAACGTTCACGCCGTACCGCGCAATCTTTTCGCGATTCACATTGATGAGAAGACTTGGCTGGCCCAGCTCGCGCACTACTGTCAGTTCCGTGAAGCCTGGAACCTGCGCGAGCCGCCGCTTCATCTCGAGCGCTTTTTCCTGCAGCACATTCAAATCGGGCCCGTAAATTTTCACGGCGAGGGCGCTCTTGAGTCCTGTGAGAGCTTCGTCAACGGCATCTTCCGCCGGTTGCGTGTAATTGAAAATCACACCCGGATAGGCCGCCAGTTGTTTCTGGAGGTCTTCGATCAACTCTGGCTTGCTATGGATCGAGCCGGACTTCCAAGACGAATCTTTGTAAGGCTTAAGACCGACGTAAAATTCGCAATTGAAGAAGCCGGTGGGATCGGTGCCGTCATCTGGGCGCCCGAGCTCGGAGCCAACCTCGGTGACCTGCGGGTATTTTGCAACCAGCGCGCGAATTTGTGGCGCGAACTTGCTCGCTTCCTCGTAGGAAATTGTGTACGGCAAAGTGGCGCGCACCCATAGCGCGCCTTCATCAAGATGGGGCATGAACTCGCCGCCAATGAAGGGCACAAGTAGGAGGCTGGCTGCCAAAATGATAGTGGCCAAAAACATGGTGAGCCATGTGTGGTCCAGGCACCAGTCGAGCTCCGCCGCGTATTCATTCTTAATCCACTCGAAAGGCCTGTTCCGGCGTTCACGAACGCCTTTCTTGAACCAGTACGAGCACATCACGGGAACAAACGTAAGAGTGAGTATTAGAGCGCCGATGAGCGCCACTGACATTGTGTCTGCCATCGGATGGAAGAGTTTTCCAGAGGGCCCGCTAAGAGCATAGATCGGGATGTAACCGGCGATAATCACGGCCACGGAGTAGAAAATCGGACGGTCGACGTCCTTCGCCGCTGCGAGGATCACTTCGTCAAGGTCATATTGCTGGCCCTCGCGGTTCCCGAGTTCCCGGAAAATATTTTCGACCATGACCAGCGTGCCGTCGATCACAATCCCAAAATCAATCGCGCCGAGCGACAGCAAATTCGCTGGAACCTCGCGAGCGTGTAAGAAAATAAACGCGAAGAGCAGGGCGATCGGAATCGTCAGCGCCACGATCAACGCGGCCCGGAAGCTCACCAGAAAAAAAATCAGAACGATGAGCACGAGCACCATTCCGCGAAGCAGGTTTCCTTCGACGGTGTCCGTGGTAAGCCTTACGAGGTCGCTGCGGTCATAGAACGGCCGCACTTTAATATCGGGCGGCAGGATGCGCTCGTTGATTTCTTTTGTTTTCTCTTCGACGCCTCTCAGCACGGTTTGCGTTTGCTCACCGCGCCGCATCAGGATCACACCCTCAACGGCATCGTCAGTCTTGTTGAATCCGAACTCGCCGAGGCGCGGAGCGTGACCGATCGTCACGTCACCGATATCCCGAATGCGCACCGGCACGCCGTTCTGATTGCCTACGATCACGCTGCCGATATCGGCCTGGTCGCGAATCAAGCCGAGCCCGCGAACGTAATAAAACTGACCGCCCTGCGAATAGAATCCGCCGCCGGTATTGGCGTTGTTGATCCCGAGTTGCGAAACCACCTGCGGAACCGTGATGTGATAGCCGTACAGTCGCGCGGGGTCGAGCAGCACCTGATACTGCATCACCGTCCCACCGAAACCGGAATCGTCCGCCACGCCTGCAACTTGTTTGTACTCGCGCTCGATCACCCAGTCTTCGTACGTTTTTAGTTCCATCGGTGATCGGTCGGGACTTTCCAGCACATAGCGATAGACGAGTCCGGAAGGACTGAAGAGTGGCGCCATCGACGGCTGCACGCCAGCCGGCAAATTCGATTGCACGTCGCTCAGCCGTTCAAAAACAATCTCCCGCGCAAAATAATCGTCGGTTCCTTCGTCGAACGTGAGAATCACGTCGGAAAGGCCGTAAAGAGAAATCGAGCGCATCACGACCATCTTGGGCACGCCGTTCATTTCCACTTCGATCGGGAGCGTGACGAGCCGCTCGATTTCTTCCGCCGCGTGTCCAGGCCATTGCGTGATCAACTCGACCATGGTTGGCGATAGGTCGGGATAGGCGTCAACGGGCATTCGCTTAAAAGATACGGCGCCGGCAACCGCGAAAAACACGGTCATCAGGATGATGATGAAGCGTTGTTTGAGGGAAAATTGGACGATGCGATGAATCATTTTTAGTTTGTGAGCGTTGCTCAACCGGCGGACACGATTTTAGCGGTCCGCGAAACAGCTAATGCTGAAACGAATTCGCAAATTGCAGAAACAGGCTGCCGTCGCCGACCACCTTATCCCCCGATGAAAGCCCGCTGGTCACCTGCGTCTTGCCGCCAGTGCTGAGCCCGATTTGCACGTGCCGGCGGCCAAATTGATTCGAACCGCTTACCACGTAGACGAACGGCTCGTTCTCGTCGTCACGTAAAATCGCCGCATCTGGGACTGCAATCGCGTTCTGAATTTCGCCGGCGGTGACAGAGACGGTGCAATACATGTCTTTCTTCAACTTCTGTCCTTTGTTATCGACGACGATGCGCGCTTGCAGCGTGCGCGTAGTAGGGTCAAGCGCCGGCGAGATGAAAGAAATCTTCCCGTGAAATGTTTCGGGATACGCATCGGTGGTGACGTCCACTGAGTCGCCGATTTTCACATCGGCGAGATCGGCCTGGTAAATATTGGCGAGCACCCACACCGTGTTCATGTCTGAAATCGTGAAAGCTTGCGTCGCGCCGCCTTGCAGTACTTGTCCCGGAGCTACGAGCCGCTCGACGACCTCGCCTGAAATCGGAGCGAGCAGGCGAACTTCCGCAGACGACGGAGACTTCTCCAGTTCCTCCGGCTTGGGAATGCCGAGAATCTTCATGCTCTGCTCGGCCGCATTCATATCTGCCTGGGCTTGATTGCGGTCCGATTCGGCCTGAAGCAAATCCCGCTCCGCGATTGCGTGATGCTGGTAGAGATCCTGTGCGCGATCCCAATTCTTGGACGCGACGCGAAGCACGTCGCGTGCTTTCAGGTATACCGCGAGCATCTGCGAATAGTCCGGGCTGCTTACTTCGAGAAGCGGCTGGCCCTGCTTCACGAATTCCCCAGGGACTACGAGAATGCGGCTCACGGGGCCGCCAACCTGGGTTATTACAGGAGTCGTGGCGAATGCGTTGTAAGCGACGGCGCCAGTGAGGCGCAGCATGCGAGTGATTTTTCCGGGAGCCACGGTGACTACCTGCACGTGCGACATTTGTTCTTGCGGGATCGTGAATAATTCCGGCGCCGCGCCCTTTGCTTCCTTCGAGGAATACGACGTCATGTCGGCTGCGCGTCCAGACTTGTCCGAGCCGCAACCGGCGAGTGCGAAGCCAAATGCAAGCGCCGCGGCAACCCCGGCACTCTTCGAGATTCGCGTTCGATCAGGCGCCGCACGCGAGGAACGCATTGGTGTGCGTGGCAGCTTCATGGAAGATTCCTTGTTCCCACCGCTTCGCGCAGTTGCTCGACGGCGGTGAGATAGGACGCGAGCGCTTGCCGGTAGGCAAGTTCCGTCGCGCGGTAGCTGCGCTCTGCGTCGAGATAATCGAGCAAGCTCGCCGCGCCGCGCTTGTAGGCGTATTCACTGATGTCTCGCGAGTCTTGAGCATCTTTAAGATAGCCGGAGCGGTACAAAGTAACGATCTGGTCGTTGGTGCGCAGGCCCTCGTACGCGTTGAGCACGTCGGTCATCACCTGATCGCTCGCGGCATGCGCAAGTTCCTGCGCTTGCGTAATCGCGTACTGCGTGCGCGCGATTTCACCCTGGTTGCGATTGAAGATCGGAAGCTGAACGTTTGCAAAAAACGACGCACTGCTGGCGTCGCTCACATGCGAGTAATTAGCGGTCACCGTGGGATCCACTTTTCCGTTGGCTTTCTGCAGCTCCCACTGGCTGTTTGCGGCGGTAATACCTTGCCGCGCGGCGCGCAAGTCGGGGCGATCGGCCAGGGCCTTCGCCTGAAGATCTTCGAGTTTCAACGTCACCGGTACGTAGTCGAACGCTCCGGCCACGTCAAAGTCGAAAGGCACTGATTCGTATCCCAAGAGCTGGCGCAGCCCGGCGAGAGCCTGCACTTTCGCCAACTGTGCTTGCGCCATGTCGGTTTGAAATTGCAGCAACTGGATTTTTATTTTCAGGAAGTCGCCTTCGCTGATGTCACCGGCTTTGTACCGGCTCTCGCTGATGTCAACGGAGTTCTGAAAACTTTTGAGATCCTCGGCGGCGAGTTCGATCGTCGATTCCGCGAGTTGCACATCTACGAATTGAGACGCGACCATGAATGTAAGGGTGCGCTCATTGTCGCCGACGGTAAGGCGCGTTTGCTCGGTGACGTCCCGCGCTGCTTCCAGCCGGTGCTGGCGTTTTCGTCCGCGCTCGAAGAGATAGCCGATGCCGACGTCGAATTGAGCGACCGTGTTGATGTAATCGCCATTGAATTTATTCGGCTGGAAAATTGGCAGGAATTGCGCGTCACCGGAGAGAACGGGATTCGGGCGCAAATTAGCGGTGATCTCCGAAGCCTGGTTCTGCAGAATCGTGGAGCGCGCTGCCAGCAAATTATGATTGTGCTGGAGCGCCAATTGAATGGCTTCTTCCAGCGAGATTCGCACCGGGCCTTGTGTGGGCCCGCCGCTCTGCGCGAACGCGGCGCTGGAAACGCACGTCGCTGCTGCCAGAGCCAGGACCCGTAGTATTCGTGTACGCATAGTAGCCAAACCTTTTATTGTGAGGCGAAAGTGGAATCAATGTGCCGTCAATCGGCACAGAACGAGCGGAATGCTTACGCGGAAGGTGGAGCGCGTGCCGGAATACGACGAACAGCCGGGCCGGAAACGAAATCAGGTTCTCGCGGATCGGGCCGCGTTCCCATCGGGGAAAGCTCAGGCGCGCGGTCGGATGCGACAGGGCGTTCCATCACCTGATGGTTTAAATGGCAGATGGAACAATTTGTATCAGACGAGTTGGCATGATGGTGCCACACGCAGCCTAACGTCGCGAGTGCGAGCAGCGCGACAAGCGCCACCGGCACCACAACGTATCGAATTGCCTTTTTACCTGGCATTTTCAGAGGCTGAGGGAACCCTGGCCACAATCATACAGTAGACGCCCTGCGACAGGAATAGGTTGCAGAGAGAAGGTGCCGGGAACTACACGTGCGGGATGTAGGAGAGGGCAGAGGTGCAGTTTAAACGGCGGTTAGAGTCATCGCAACAAGGCGAAGCTTCGCGAAGCACTTGCCCCTCGAAAGTTAATTCGACATCTCGAGCGCCTTTTCAACCATCGCGACGCATTTTTCAACGCGCTTGCGGAGGGGCCCTTCGATGTCCTGCTGTTTCTGGCGCGTGGTGAACATTTCGTCGGCAATATTCAAGGCTGCGAGCACAGCGACCTTCAGCGAATCCACCATGTGCGTCGACTCGGCGATCGTTCGCATCTTTCCGTCGACGTAAGCGGCGAGTTCCTTTAGATATTCTTCGTTCTGATCGCCATTCAGGTTGTAAACCTGATCGTAAATTTCAATTTTCACGTGAGCGCTCCCGACCGGCCTTCCGCATTGTCGTTCAATCCCGCACAGCGGCGCAAGAACGGGTTTGTCTTTCGGTGGAATTACGAGTTTTCTTCCGTAGGGCACGGCATGCCGTGCCCTCCCAAGCACGAACACTCCGTCGGCGCGAATTTTCACTTCAATTTCAACTTGCCCGAAGCGAAGCGTCCAGCTTTCCCTCGATCGCCCGTACGATTCGGGCCGAAAAATCTGACACCTGCGCTTCCGTCAGCGTCGCCTGCGCGCTCTGAAACGTCACGCGAATCATCAACGAGAATTTCCCAGCCGGAATCTGTCCGCCTCGGAAAAGGTCGGCGGCTTCGATGCTTTCGACTTCCGGTATCTCAAGCGTGCGAATCACCGCAGCCACCTGAGAGAAAGTAACTCCGTCCGCAAGCACGAACGAGAAATCCCGTTCGACGGCCGGATATTTCGGAAGAGGCTTAAATCTCAAAGCTGTGCCGGCCCTGTCGATAGCCTCCAGCAGAGGCTCAAATCGCAGTTCGGCTACAAACACGTCCTGGCGAAGCTTGAATTCGTCGGCGATGCGACGAGCGAGCTGTCCGGCGATGCCCAGATGGAAGCCGCTAGTAGCGACAATCGGCCGCTCGTCGGCACTCAAATAAGTATTGCGCGAAAGTTGCACTATCGCCGATCGTGAAGCCGCTAACCAGTCTACCGACGCGTTTAGCCAAGAGAATCCGTCGGCCAGCGCGCCGATGCTATCCAGGTCACCTTTGAGGTCGGCGAAGGAAAATTCCCGCGCGGCCTCGTAAATTGTTTTTTCACGCGCGAGGCCCGTCGCGCCTAAGGTGAGGACAAGCGATTCAACCGGATCACCATCGCGCAATTCGTACGCCTTGCCAATTTCGAAAAGCCGCAGGTTGCGCTGCGCATGATTCAAATTCCATTCGAGCGCGCTCACCATACTGACGATTCCCGTCGAGCGCATCGTCGAAGCATCCTCCGCGAGCGGATTTCCGATCACGGCCGGCGCCGCTTTCTCGGGGCGGAAAAGCGCATCGCGCTTCGAATCGACAATCGGAATCGCCACAATTTCGTGGTAGCCGAGCGCAATGAGCCGTTCGATCACTCGATCTTGTGCTTCGGCGTGCGGCAATCGATGTGCTGCCGATTTTGCCGGTGGCAGGCGCGGCGGGAATTTATCGTAGCCGTAGAGGCGCGCCACTTCTTCCACCAGATCAATGCCGCGCGTCACGTCGCGACGCCATGACGGTTGCTGGCATTCCCATTCGGCGACGATCGATTCGGAGCTGCCGCGATTGCCGTCGTTGCGCATGGGATGAAACCCGAGAGCGCTCAAAATGTCCTCGACGTCGCGGTCGGGAATGTCCGCGCCCATCACTCGCAGCAGTTCCTTGCGCGTGAAATTGATTTTTCGCTGGGGCTCGGGACGCGGATACACGTCAATGACGCCTGCGAGAATCTCGCCGCCGGCGAGCTGCTGAATCAACTCTGCCGTGCGCCGCGACGCTAGCTCAGCCATCTCTGGATCGGCGCCACGTTCAAAGCGGTAGGACGCCTCCGTGCGCAATCCGAGTGCCTTCGATGTGCGGCGCACCGAAATCGGATCAAACCACGCGCACTCGATCAAAATATTGGGCGTGCTGAAACTGATTTCAGTTTCGGCGCCGCCCATCACGCCGCCGATACCGATGGCGCGCGTCCCGTCGGCGATCACGCATATTTCCTTCGGAAGCGTGCGCTCGGTGCCGTCAAGCGTGCGAAGTTTTTCGCCGAGTTTCGACCGGCGCACGATGATTCGGCGATCGCTTAATTTATCGAGATCGTACGCGTGGAGCGGATGGCCCAGCTCGAACATCACGTAGTTTGTGATGTCGACCACGTTGTTGATCGAATTTTGGCCGATTGCTTCGAGGCGCTGGCGGAGCCAGTCCGGCGAAGGTTGCACTTTCACGCCGCGCATCACCCGCGCCGTGAAACGGCCGCACAGATCGGGAGCTTCGATCTCAACGCGCGCGGCGTCTGCAGCCTTCTCGGCAATTTCTTTCAACTTTGGCTGCGGCGGTTTGAGCGGTAGGCGGTAAATCGCAGAAACTTCGCGCGCGATCCCGTAATGCCCGAGGCAATCGGGGCGATTGGAAGTTACTTCGGCATCGAGAACCGGACCCGCAGCGCTTTCCTCGATCGAATCGATCGCCGTGCCGGAAAGCGAAAGGCGCGCGCCGACGTCTGAGGCAGGCGCTTTCGCGTCCACGAATTCTTTCAGCCAGTTGTAGACGACTTTCATCGATCAGCCGAGTCCCAGGCTTTCTGCTACCAAAATTATGATTTTGTATAAACGCTGCTTGCCGCGCCCGTTTCGCTTAGGGAAATTGCCGCAGGAATCGCACATCATTCTGGAAAAGCAGCGGCAACTCACTCACGCCATACTTCATCATCGCAAAACGATCCACGCCCATACCGAACGCGAAACCAGAGAGCCGCTCCGGGTCGTAATTCACGAATCCATACACAGCCGGATTCACCATTCCCGCGCCGAACAGCTCGATCCAACCCGACTGTTTGCAAATGCGGCAGCCGCTTCCACCGCAGACGTGGCAACTCGCATCGACTTCCGCGGAAGGCTCGGTGAATGGGAAATAACTCGGACGCAGGCGGATTTTTACTTTCGGCCCAAGGAACGCGCGGACGAAATATTCGACCGTTCCCTTGAAATCGCAGAACGTGATGTCCGTGTCGACGGCGAGCCCTTCAATCTGGTGAAACATGTAGCCGTGTGTCGCATCAGGATTATCGCGGCGATAGACTTTCCCGGGCACAACGATACGCACAGGAGGCGCCTGCTTTTCCATCGTGCGGATCTGCACCGGCGAAGTGTGCGTGCGCAGAACTTGATGGCCGCTCGCGCCTTCGATGTAGAAGGTGTCCATATTGTCGCGCGCGGGATGGTGCTCGGGAATATTCAGCGCTTCAAAATTGTAGTACGGCGTTTCGATTTCGGGCCCCTGCACCACGCTGAAGCCAATCGAAAGAAAAATGCGCTGAAGTTCCTCCGATGTCTGGCGAATCAGGTGTCGCGTTCCAATCGCGCGTTCGATGCCGGGAAGCGAGAGATCAATGCGCTCGCGCGCGGTGGCTGCGTCTTCCGCCGAAGCTTCGATTGCAGCCTGACGTTCGGCGAGCACCGATTCCACATGAGTTTTCAGCTGATTTAATTCCTGGCCTACCACGCGCTTCAAATCCGGCGCAGCCGGCTTAAGCCAGTGATCGGTGACCTGCGAAAGCACTCCGGATTTGCGCCCGAGCCATGCGTCGCGAACGGATTTCCATTTGGGCTCGTCCGTTGCGGAAGCGAGCTCACGATCGAACTCTGCGTGCAGTTCGGCGAACATCGCAGGAATCTTCTCCGGCGAAGTCACGCCCAGTTGCCCGAGAGTTTTTTTCGTCGGCTCGTTCATTGTCATGGAAGTTTATAAAATACAACTCGGGTCTTTCGACCCGAGTTTTCTTCGTTGACGTGAAACAAACTCACCTCTAAAGAGGTGGGCTACATAAAAACCACTGCTACGACTAACCTTCGTCTTTATGCCGAATATGCTCGGGCTTCGGTGCCGATTTTGCAGCTGTCGCGGGCGCTTTCGCGATGTGCTGCTTCGCGGATTCCACCAGTGACGTAAATCCGGCCGCGTCGCGCACGGCCATGTCGGCGAGAATCTTGCGGTCGAGGTCGATTCCGCCCAATTTCAGGCCGTGAATCAACTGGCTGTAGGTGACGCCGTTATTGCGCGCGGCAGCGCCGATTCGTTGAATCCATAACGTCCGGTAGTCGCGCTTGCGCGTTCGACGGTCGCGATAGGTATACCGCAGCGAGCGGTTCACCGCTTCTTTTGCTGAGCGGAACAGCTTTCCTTTTGTGAGGAAAAATCCCTTCGCGTGTTTCAGCAGCTTTTTGCGGCGTGCACGCCGTTTTGTTCCACGTTTAACTCGAGGCATTGATTCATCTCCTATTGCGCGCCGAAAGGGCGCTGTGAATTCGGTTCTTCGGTTTAAAAATGCATTTCAACAGGGAGACAAACAGGTCCTCGCCGCTCGCCGGTATAGAGAGACACAAAAAGCTGCGCGAGCAGCAAGACGGGTTTGTCTCGTGGAACTTCTACTTCTAGATCCCGATCGAATCGGGAATTCCGGCCGGCAGGCACCCGTTACGCACTGCCAAGCACAGAAAACGTCTAAAAACTAAACGCCGTACGGCAACGCGAGCCGCACGTTTGGCACGTCAGCCTTATTCACAATGGCGGACTTACCCAGCTTGCGCATGCGGCGCGGCTTCTTCGTGCCGAGCAAATGTCGCATGCCGGAATGACGGCGTACAAATTTTCCAGTGGCGGTCTGCTTGAAGCGCTTGGCAGCTCCGCGGTGCGTCTTCAACTTCATTTTCTTGTTCTTCTTCACAATTTCCTCTTCGATTTCTTTTTAAACACCGCCCCGCGAAACGTGGCCTGTGCCGGGCTGAAGCCCAGCGCTACAAAATTTCTACGCCTGTCCGTCCGCCGAAACTCCCGCCGGACGAGTGGGCGGCGCCGCTGTAGCACCCTTCTTCGGCGCCAGCAACGCCAGCAGAATATTTGCTTCCATGCGCGGCCCGAACTCTACTTGCGCGTGGTCCAGGATATCCATCAGCAGGCGGTTCATCTTGGCGCGTCCCACATCCTGGTGCGCCATTTCGCGGCCGCGATGAAAAATCATGGCCTTCACTTTGTAACCCTCACCCAAAAACCGGATGATCTGGTTTTTTCGCACCTGGTAATCGTGCTCGGCGGTGGACGGCCGGAACTTCACTTCCTTGATATGCGAACTCTTCTGGTGCTTCTTCGCTTCGTGCGCCTTCTTGCTCTGCTCGTATAGAAATTTTCCGTAGTCCACCAGCTTACAAACTGGCGGCACGGCATTGGGCGAGATCTCGACCACGTCGAGTCCTGACTCTCGCGCCGTTTTCATGGCGTCGAGCAGGGTCATCACGCCCAACTGATTCCCCGCATCGTCAATCACGCGAACTTCGCGAGCGCGAATGCGCTCGTTTACTTTAAGACCACTACTACCGCCGCGTTCTGCGATAAACCCACCTCCGGGGCCAGCGAAGGAAAATTCGATGCCCCAAGTATCTGTCCTCGTTACACACAGAAAAGCTTTATGGGAGAGACAGGGCAAGAAGTATAGCACGCACCCCAAGCCCGGCCGCAATAGCGGTTTTGCCCGTCAAATCAGCGAGGATCGGGCTAGCCACAAGCTGCTGCGGACGCCTAAAGTGCTGCCGCAGGTGCTGCCCATTTGCTGCCCATTTTGCCAAAAGACCGCTGTGATATCCTCGCGGCAGATTTCGCAGAAGGTTCAGATGCGAAGAACCATCCTCATTACAGGCGCTTCGAGCGGCATTGGCCGCGTGACGGCCCAGCTTTTTCAGCGGCGGGGCTGGAACACCGCCGCGACGATGCGTTCGCCCGGAAAAGCGAGCGATTGGCCGGCGCATGAAAACCTCTTCCTCGCGCGGCTGGATGTTACCGAGCCCGACAGCGTCCAGAAAGCAATTCGCGACACGCTCGGGCGTTTTGGCACGATCGAAGCGATCGTCAACAATGCCGGCTATGGCCTCGTCGGCCCATTCGAAGCCTCCACATCAGAGCAAATCGAGCGGCAGATTCGCACGAACCTTATCGGCGTGATGAACGTGGTGCGCGAAATCTTGCCAATTTTTCGGCGGCAAGGCGGCGGGACGATTGTGAACGTTTCGTCTGTAGGCGGACGCATCACGTTTCCGCTCTACAGTGCATATCACGCGACGAAGTGGGGTCTCGAAGGGTTTTCCGAGGCACTGCAATTCGAGCTGCGCCCGCTGAACATCCGCGTGAAGATTATCGAGCCCGGTCCAATCAAAACCGATTTCTACGATCGTTCTATGGACTTGATGAAGAAGCCGGGGCTCACCGCGTACGACGATTTCGTAGCGAAGGCGATGCCGAACCTGCAGAAGGCGGGCGAGACCGCACCCGGTCCGAAAGTGGTTGGGCGAGTGATCTACAAAGCGGTGACTGACAATTCCTGGAAGCTACGCTATGCCGCAAATGGTGCGCTATTCCTCGCGCTGCGCCGCTTGTTTCCCGAGAGCTGGTTCCGCGCAATCGTCGCCCGCGCCGTCGTCCGCTGACAGCGCTTCACTTTTTCCGTGTTACACGATCGCGCGCGAATCGACCTCGGCTTTCAGGTCGGCGACGAATTGGTCGAGCGGCCGCGGGCCGAGGTCGCCCTTCAAGCGGTGGCGCACCGCAACCGTGCCAGCTTCGGCTTCCTTACCACCGATCACCAGCATGTATGGGATTTTCTGCAGCTGCGCGTCGCGGATTTTCGCCTGCACTTTTTCATTGCGGTCGTCGAGTTCCACGCGAACACCGGAGGAAACCAATTTCTGCATCACCTCCGCAGCGTACCCGTTTTGGCGTTCGGTGATAGGCAAGATCGCGACTTGCACCGGAGCGAGCCATGCAGGAAAAGCTCCGCCGTAGAGCTCGATCAGATAGGAAGTCATACGTTCCATAGTGCTAATCACTCCCCGGTGGATCATCACCGGACGGTGCTCGTGTCCGTCCGCGCCTATGTAGCCTAGGTCAAATTGATTCGGCAGATGGAAATCGATTTGAATGGTGGAGTATGTTTCCTGATGGCCCATCACGTCGGCCAGCTGGATATCGAGCTTTGGCCCGTAGAAAGCCGCTTCACCGGGAGCCTCGGTGTAAGGGAGTCCGAGCGAATTCATCGCCTCGCGGAGAACGTTTTCGGCCAGGTCCCACATTTCGTCATTGGCCACGTATTTCTCGACATTTGTTTTGTCTCGCAGCGACAGCCGGTAGCTGTATTCCTTAATGCCGAGATCGCGGTAGGCACGCTCAACTAATTTCATCACTCCAGCGAACTCATCCTTGATTTGCTCCGGGGTGCAGAAAATGTGCGCGTCATTCAGGGTCATGGCGCGAACCCGGCTGAGTCCGCTGAGAACGCCGGACCGCTCGTAGCGATACATCGTTCCCAGTTCGGCGATTCGGACAGGCAGATCGCGATAGCTGCGCTTCTTGGACTCGTAAACCAGGATGTGGTGCGGGCAGTTCATTGGCCGCAGCACGAGTTCTTCTGTTTTGAGGTCCATGGGCGGAAACATGTCCTCGTGGTAATGCTCCCAATGGCCGGAACGCTTGTAGAGATCCACCTTCGCCATGTCCGGTGTGTAAACGTGCTGGTAGCCGGCCTCTCGTTCTCGCTCGAGGATATATTCTTCCAACAGGCGGCGAATTGTTGCGCCTTTGGGAAGCCATAGGGGCAATCCCGCGCCGACAAGATCGCTCACGGTAAATAGTTCCAGCTCTTTTCCGACCTTGCGGTGGTCGCGCTTTTTCGCTTCTTCGAGCCTGTGGAGGTATTCGTCGAGTTCCTTTTGATCGACGAAGCACGCACCGTAAATCCGCTGCATTTGCGGATTGCTTTCTTTGCCTTTCCAGTAGGCACCGGCAACGCTCATCAGCTTGAAAGCCTTGATCCGGCCGGTGGAAGGGATGTGCGGTCCGCGGCAGAAGTCGATAAATTTCCCAGTGGTGTAGAAAGAAACCATCGGCTCATCGGCTTTTTCTTCGACCAACTCGCACTTAAATTCCTGATTCTGTTGGCGGTAAAGTTCGAGCGCTTCTGGCTTCGGGATCAGCTTGCGCTCGTTTGGAACGTCTTTTGCCGCGAGTTCGCGCATCTTGGCTTCGATTTTTGTCAAATCGTCCGGAGTGAACGGCTCTTCGCGCACAAATTCGTAGAAAAAGCCCGTGTCGATCGGTGGACCGATGCCGAGTTTCACATTCGGATACAACTCCATCACCGCCGCGGCGAGTAGATGCGCGGCCGAGTGACGGAACACCTGCACCGCGTCGGGATCTTTCGCAGTAAGAATCGCGAGCTTGGTATTTTGCTCGAGCGGGCGCGAAAGATCGGTCAAGTCTCCGTTGGTGCGTGCGACAAGCGCTTCTTTCGCGAGGCGCGGTGAAATCTGCCGTGCTATTTCAGCTGCGGTTGTGCCCTTCGGGACTTCTCGGGTAGCGCCGTCCGGCAATGTGATTTGTATGGTGTCCATGCGGGCTCTTCTTTCAGTTTGGAAACAACTAGCTTACTGGCGCGCCGTGAGAGGGTCAAGGCAAGAGGTCGAGGCGCGCGTAAAAAAGTGTTCCAACGTGCGACGTCTTTCCCAACAAGTGCCTCATGGAATGATGATCCCCGTAAGGCCGCGAAGCTTAGTATTTGCAGTGACGAACTGGGCCTGATGAGCGCGGGCCGTGGCGTAGAGGATAGCGTCAGTCAACGCGAGCCGATGATCGAGACTTGCGTTGGCTGCGGCGAGCGCCGTCATCTCGTCGAGCGGAACGACTCGGCAGTGCAGTGCCTGCGACAGGAAGCGATCGGCAAGGGGCTTG
>Ga0210387_10000841_pt1 | contig 22491 bp, 16 predicted proteins | sample IncBWC7OmetaG_FD_160108 | JGI IMG/M metagenome (GOLD analysis project Ga0210387, IMG submission 160108) | Forest soil microbial communities from Barre Woods Harvard Forest LTER site, Petersham, Massachusetts, United States - Inc-BW-C-7-O ...
GCAGCCCGGATATTGCAAAGAATATGAGCAGCGATAACAGTAAGCGTACGGGATGCGATATACATCCGTCGCAAATGGAGCGAAGCCGGCCTTGTACGGATGCGTTTTGCTGGTAAGCGACATCGTCAGCATCGTGCGGCCGTGAAACGCATCCTCGAAGCAGATGATTGCTGGACGATGTGTGTAGCTGCGGGCAATTTTCACTGCATTTTCAATCGCTTCCGCGCCGCTATTCAGCAAAATTGTCTTCTTTGGAAAATTGCCGGGAGTAAGCGAGTTCAATTTCTCTGCCAGCTCGATGTATTTTCCATACGGCGCAACGCTGAAACAAGTGTGCAAGAACGCATCCAACTGCTCACGCACCGCGGCCACCACCCCCGCCGCGCGATGACCGACGTTGAGGCAGCCGATGCCGCCCGCGAAATCTATGAAGCGATTGCCGTCAACATCTTCGAGCACGGCGCCTTCCGCGCGAGCGGCGAAAATTGGGGTCGAGTGTGCAACGCCGCGCGCGACGGCCGCATTTCTTCGACTCATCCACTCTTTTGATTTTGGCCCGGGGAGTGCAGTGCGCAATTGGATTGTGGGCATCTCAGTACCATCCGATCGGCTGTTCGTTCAAATTGATGTGCACTTGCTTCGTTTCCAGGTATTCCTCAATACCCCACGGCCCCAACTCGCGGCCGAAGCCTGATTGCTTGTACCCACCCCACGGGGCTTCCACGTATGTGGGCTGCATGTGGTTCACCCAGACGATTCCGGCACGCAAAGCTTTCACCACGCGAAACGCCTTGAAGATATCGCGCGACCAAACAGCAGCCGCCAATCCATATGGGGTATCGTTCGCAATGCGAATTGCATCCGCCTCTCTGTCGAATGGAATCACGGCGGCGACGGGCCCGAAAATTTCTTCCTGTGCGATTCGAGAGGAATTATCGACGTCGTAAAAAATCGTGGGCTCAACGTAATAACCACGCGCGATCTTCGACGACCGTCCTCCGCCAGAAGCAACTTTTGCCTCTTTCTTTCCCAGTTCCTGATAGGAGCGAACGCGATCGAATTGCTCTTTGCTGACGAGCGGGCCCATTTTTGTTTCTCGTTCGAGCGGCGGCCCTAGGAGAATTGTCTTCGCCTTCGCCGCCATCGCATCGACAAATTTTGGGTAGATGGATTTTTCCACGAGAATTCGACTGCCGGCCGAACAAACCTCGCCTTGGTTGATGAAAACGCCGAAGAGCGCTCCATCGATCGCGGACTCGAAATCAGCATCAGCAAAAAAGATATTCGGCGATTTTCCGCCGAGTTCCAGCGTCACGCGCTTCAAAGTGTCAGCGGCGGCTTTGACGATCGCCTTCCCTACCGCCGCGCTTCCCGTGAACGCTACCTTATTAACGTCCGGATGCTTCACGAGGGGCGCACCGGCTGTCTCGCCGAAGCCTGTGATGATGTTGACGACGCCTGGAGGCAAACCGGCGTCTGCGAGATAGCTCGCAAATTCGAGCGCCGTGAGAGGAGTCTGCTCCGCGGGTTTTAATACGCACGTGCAACCGGCCGCAATCGCGGGAGCAAGTTTCCACGCAGCCATCAGCAAAGGGTAATTCCACGGGATGATTTGAGCGGCTACACCAATCGGCTCGCGCAACGTGAAATTCAGAGCGTTGTCAGGGACCGGATTCACGTGGCCCACTACCTTTGTCGCGAGGCCGCCATAGTATTCAAAACACGTTGCGACGTCGCCGATATCGTATTCCGCCTCAACGATGGGCTTGCCGGAATTGCGCGCTTCGAGTTCAGCGAGCGCGGGCGCTTCTTTACGTACGCGCTCAGCTAACCGGAAGAGGATTCGGCCACGATCCTGCGCGGTCGTCTGAGGCCACGGGCCGGAATCAAATGCAGCGCGCGCTGCAGCTACGGCGCGATTCACATCTTTTTCGTCCGCATCGGGAACTTCCGCTAGAATATCTTCCGTGGAGGGATCGACGACTGGAAAATATGCGCCGCGATGGCTCTCGACGAATTCTCCGTTGATGTACATTCGAAATCTACGTACCGCAGCCTTGGCCTCGCTGGCCATATAATTCCTCCCGCCTACTGCTACCAAACAAAATTCAAGGACGACCGACGGCTGGCTGATTTACCTTGCGGCGGCCGTACACAAAATAAAAAAAAGCTGCCAAGCCGATGAAGAATGCGGTTCCGCCCAGCATCCACGCTTCGTAAGAGGCCAGCGAAGTTATTTGCTGCGCGGGGGAATATGCAAAAACAGTTCCGAGGATTGTCATCAGCAATCCGCTCGCGCCCGCAAAAATAAGCATGCCCTTGCTGTAATGCCCTTTCCCTTCCGCGGCGGGATTGAACGCAAGTTTTAACAGCGCTGCGAACATGTAAAGGAACGGCACAAGCTGCAGTACTACTGCCAGTGACAGCAATCGCTGAAACGTCTCCTGCACGCCCGAACCGAGAAGACTTATCAGCACCAGGACCGCCGAAACCACTGCGTGAACGATCAGAGCCGCGTACGGAGTTCCGTATTGCGGATGCACCTTGCCAAGCCAACTCGGAAGATAGGAATCGAGTCCAGCCACAAACGGAATTCGAGCTGAACCTGCCAGCCACGCCGATCCGATCCCCGCAATCGAGATGCTCAACATCAATGCGAAGGGCGCGACAATCCACGCCACTCCGACCCGCGCGGCCATGTGACTCACAGCCTGCACAATTCCCTGAAGGACATTGATGTCGTCCTTGCTAACGGCAATGAGCAGCGTCAGCGTCGCAGCGATGTAGAGCGCGCCCGAAATCGCGCCTCCCCATGCTACCGCTGGAGGCAGCGTGCGCTCCGGATCGCGAATTTCGTCGCCCATCACGGAGGCGAGCTCAAGACCCACGAGTCCGAAGCAAATTACGCCGAAGGAATTCAGCAGAAACCGCGGATTCGCAGGAACGTGAAAATCTGAAGCCGACAAACTAGTTCCGAATCGCAGCCAAACGATCACTCCGAGTCCGATTAAGACGCCGCCAGCCAGAATCGTGCCGATGCTTCCGATGTTGTTAATCCACTTGCCCACGCCCAGCCCCACGATATTGAGGATGACGAGAATCGCGAGAAGCGCGAGCGACGCCGTAACGGTGAACATCTTATTATCGGCGAGAGCGGCATGGTTCGGGCCGAGCGCGAATACCGAGACGCCTACGAAATAGAGCATCACCGTCGGCACGTACATCATGTTGTTCGTCCAGTAGCACCAGCCGGACAGGAAACCGTGAAAATCGCCGAATACTTCCTTCGCCCACAAATAAACGCCGCCTTCACCCGGGTAACGGTGAGCCAGCTCAATCACCGCGATTCCCTGCGGCCAGAAAAAAAACACCAAAGAAATAATCCACAACCAGACGGTGACGCCGCCATTGGCCGCAATGCTCGGTACAACGTTCAGGTTGAATACAGCGACGACGAAAAGCGCGACGAGGTCCCAGCGGCCAAGTGCCCGCTTCAGGTGCGCGACTTCACTTTTCGAAGTGATTTCGTCTGCCAGAAGCGGCTCCTAAGTGAATTGTTCGATCGCGGCTGAGAAGCGATTTGTAGAATGATCCGCCGTAAATCGAAATCGGGCTACCAGCCTCAGTGCGCGGCCGTAACCACGTGCGGCTCTTTTTGTGCCGTCGCCAAAGCCGGGGCAATTTCCGCAAAAACTTCGAGGTGACGATCGACGTCTGCGTCCGTGTGCGCCACCGACACGGTCCACTGCTCATCCCACCAGTACGGTTGCGCCATCACGCCGCGATTTACCATGGCGAACCAGTAGTGCCGCCAGATTTCGCTGTCAATCGTGAGCCAGTCTCGATAGTTTCGGATTGGCTTCGAGAAAAACATAAGTGCACCATTCGATCCCGCGCTGGCCATGTACGCGTTCAATCCTGATTTCTTGATTTCCTTTTCGTAGCCATCGACAAGTTTTTTGTTGAGACGGTTTACGTGCTCATACGACGCTGGCGTCAGGACTTCGCGAAAAGTTGCGAGACCGGCAGCCATCGCCACAGGATTCGTGTTGTACGTGCCCCCGTGGAACACACGATGATCGGAGATCAAGCCCATCACCTTCCGCGTCGACGCAAACGCTGCGAGCGAAAATCCTCCGCCGATCGATTTCGCGAGACAAACGATGTCGGGGTTCACTTTGAAGTACTCGCAAGCACCGCCGCGCGCGAGTTTTGCCCCGGTCTTCACTTCGTCGAAAATCAGCAGCGCGCCGTGCTTCTTCGTAATGTCGCGCAGCGCCTGGTGATATCCAGGATCGGGCATCAGGATGCCCACGTTCATCATGATGGGCTCGACGATCACCGCAGCGATTTCGCCAGGATACTTCGCAAAGAGACGCTCCACGCCGTCCGGGTCGTTGAACTGAGCCACCAGCGTATTCTGCAAAGTCGCTTTCGTGATCCCTTCTCCGCCCGGAACCGAGTTCGGCATCCTGGGATCGCCCACTTCATTCTCTTTCGGCTTCACAGAGACGAGCGCTGAATCATGGAGGCCGTGGTATCCGCCTTCCATCTTGATGATGCGATCGCGACCCGTGGCCGCACGCGCGAGGCGCACCGCGTGCATTGTGCATTCGGTACCGCTATTGCTGAAGCGCACCATCTCCACTGGAAAGCGCTTGCAGATTTCTTCCGCCAGTTCCCATTCAAGATCGTGTGGCATACCGAACATCGTCCCGGTGCCGAGTTTTTTCTGTACAGCACTCATGACCGCAGGATGGCAGTGCCCTGCCATCAAAGCTCCAAAACAAAGGTTGAAATCGATGTACTCGTTGCCGTCGATATCGTGAATGTGACCGCCCTTGCCGTCGCGCACAAAAATCGGATATGGATCGTAAGCGCGATAGTTGCTCGCGACGCCCAGCGGCAATCGTTCCGTAGCTCGCTTGTGTGCGCCACGCGAACGCGGCGTGCGCTTTTCGTACGTCGCGATTTCCTTTCGAAGTCCTTCGTGCATAACATCCTCCATCAATTACTTGCTGTGGCCGGCGCACGGCCCTGAGATTTGCTTCAGTTCTGCCAACATATATTGCGGGCCTTACCGCTTCCAATTCCAGATTCGAAAACGGAATCCGCGTTTCTTCAACTCTGAGAAGAACGGCTGTGGCGGCACCACATTTTCCGGCGCCTGCACGCCCATTCCCTGGATTTCTCCTCGGCCCAACATCACGGCCGCAATCGCCGCGGGAAAACCCGTATCGCGCGCCACCGCTGACAGCTGCGGCCGCGTCGAATAATCCGCCCACATTTCCATGGCCTTCTCAGTGCGCTTTTTTCGGCTCCGGCCTGACACAACGACGCGCAGAGCTTCCACATCGCGCGGCGTCTTCTTCGTCGCATGGCTTTGAAGCATTGCTAGCAGCACAGCGCGTGGCGCTACGCGCGTTCCGTTCACCGCAATCGGCTCGCGACTTGTAAAGCCTGTATCTACCAAATTTCGCACCAGACCCACGAGTTGCGGATCGTAGTTGATCTTGAAAAACACCTCGCGGAGGCCTTTCTTGCGAAAGCTCTCCGCCAGTGTGCCCAGTTCGGAATGGATCGAATGCCGCAGCACAATCTTCCCGATCGGTCCGGGAAACTCGCCGAGTTCAGGGTCGGAGAGCATCGGCTTCTCCACGTAGCGCCCATTTTCGAAAGCAATCGGCGGCATCGTCAATTCATCGAGTATCGTAGCAATTGAAAACGTATACGCGATGGGACTGTCATACTTCTGCTCGTCAGCTCCTGCGTTGTAGACGCGGATTGATTCAACACGATCCATTGGATCGGCGAGTGCGCGGGCCATCACGTTGGTAATTCCCGGCGCGCCTCCCATCCCCGCAATTGCGAGACGGCCAATCTTTCGGAAATCACGATCGAGTGCGAACTGTTTCTTCGTCATGTGATACAGGCCGCCCAAATCCATATAATTCACTCGGGCTGCAATCGCGGCGCGCATCACATCCAGGTTCCAATTATACTGGGTACAGTTCACAACCACATTACACCCGCGCAAGAGCCTCGCCAGTTCCGCGGTGTTTCGCACATCCGCAAAAACTGAGCGAGCTTTTCGCCGCCCGAACTTATGCGACACCTCCTGAGCCCGCTCGCGATCGAAGTCCGCGACGACGATGTGCTGCACTTCGCGCGCGCCCGCAAGATCGTGCACCACGGCGCGCCCCATCATTCCTGCACCAAGAACGAAAATCTTCAAAGCCGCTCCAGAATCGTTCGATTTGTCCCTACGCGAAAAAGCGAGGGGCCCGTGCGACAGGCTCCCTCGCTCGACAAACGCCACGAACCGCTAGAATAGAATCTTCAATCCAAACTGAATCACACGAGGGTCTTCGCGCGTTTTCAAGATTTGGCCAAACGTTGAATCCGTGAAGTCGCCATCCGGGTTTGCGAACTGCGTGTGGTTCCAAGCGTTATAGAACTCAGCTCGAAACTCTGTATCCCATCGCTCGTTGATTGGCGTCTTCTTCGAAATCACGAGGTCCGTGTTGCTGATAGCCGGACCACAACAGAGCGCGTGAGGGGTGTTTCCGAAGCCCCCGAGCGGCGTCGGACAAGGCGGAAGACCTAGAGGCGTCCGGTCTGTTGTAGCATCACAGAAATTTGCGACGCTTGGATTGAACCATAAGGCATTGTTAGTCTTCGGATTGAGCCGCTGAAGTGGCGCCGTCATCGTCGGCGTGTTCGCACCTTCGAAGAACAAGCTGGTTTCGAGTTCGGAATCGTTCTCGTCTTGTACTCGAATCGGGAACCCACTTTGGTAGGTGATGATCGCCGAGATTCCCCACCCGTTTAGAGCCTTACCTTTGAATCCGTCATACTTTGGAACAGGCACTTCCCACACCGGGCTGAACACGAACCTATTCTTCGCATCGAGCAGCGAAAGCCCTCGGGTCGCATTGAAGTTGAGTGGATTTAATTCGTTCTCAAACGACGCTCCCTGATCGATCGCCTTGCTAAACGTATACGATGCCTGGAAGAGCAGGCCATGTGAGTAGCTCCGTTCGAGAGATACTTGAAGGCCGTTGTAGTTCGAATTTGCATTGGTGTCTTCGGCGAAGATGTTACTAAATACCGGAACTCCGTCGCTCGGGCAGCCGATTCCACTTATCGGATTGCAGTTTGGTGAAGAGAAAGGGCGGGTGCCAACCAGTGTCAGGCCGCTCAAACCCACCGTGCCGCTAAAGCAGGATGGGTTCCCGCCGGGCGCCCCGCTGTAAGGCAGCACGAGCCCGGCGCAGTTGAGACTAGGCACCTTGAAAGGCTGCTGAGGCATCGCCGACAACGTGGGGTCTGCGGGTATTACCGTCCCGGGCGGAATGAAATACTCGGATTCCGAGCCAGAGGTCCCACACGAAGTTGGAGTGCCTCCGGCGGCCGCAGGCGCCGATAGCACATTATTCGCGTTCAAATTCGCTAGATTAATCAGGCCGATGCAGGTTTGGATGTTTCCTGGATTTTGATCGTGCGACGCGAGAAGATGGTGGGACTGCGTTCCGACGTAAGCCACTCGCATCAACATGGACTTTGTCAGCTGACGCTCGAGAGTCAAATTGTACTGTTCTGAGTACTGCGGTTTGAGATGTGGCTGAAATTCGCCAAAGTAAATCGCGTCTCGAAACGTCGACCAATCCACGCAGCCGTTGGGACCGCCTGGAGTGTCGACAGCGCAGGGCGTTTGCGGCGTCTGTTGAATAACTCCCCCAAACGGATTCGGCGACTGCGTGCCGTTCTGTCCGAGGTAAGGCAAGTTGAAAAGTGGGTTCGTGACGAAAGAGCTGCCGCCAAACGGTGGCTCAGCGCTGAACTGCTCTAGAACGAGCTGTTCAATCGGATTGTAGAAGATTCCCCATCCAGCGCGGACGCTAAATTTATCCGGGCCGCCCGTGATTTTGGAGATCCAACCATCCGTCGCTCCCGGACTCCACGCAATGCCGATTCGAGGTGCGAATCCCTTGTAGTACGTCGAGGTTAAACCGCGCGGCACTCCTTTGTCTCCAGGGAAAACGAGTCCCAGCGGGAAGACTGCGTTATTGGCCCCGCTGTTCTCGCCGCAATCTCCCGGCGCAAGTCCGAGATTCGTGGCGTTCTCCTGTGACAGCCAACAGGGATACTGCGTGGTGGCCTGCCCCGGCCGAAACGTTTGAAGCCGGTTCCCCGTATCGTAATAAGGCGTGTTCAGTTCCCAACGCAGTCCGTAGTTTAAGGTCAAATTCGATTTCAGTTTGTAGCTATCCTGCGCAAAGAGATAGAGCGACGTGTTCCGCAAGTCTTCTCGCTGGGCGGCTCCTTGCGTAAACGAGCTGGGAGCACCGAGAAAATAGTTTGGGTAGGAGGGAAAGTTAGAGTCGGATTGGATTTGATCTTGAATCGCCTGGCTCGTGATGGTGTACTCGCCGCTCACATCGAAATACAGAAACTGATCGAAGCGCTGCCGTCTCACGTCCACGCCGAACTTCAGAGTGTGCTTTGAGAATGTCCTTGTGTAGTTGTCGGTCCACTGAAAGGTGTTCCCCGTTTGCGGCAGCTCCCCTTCAAAATTGTTCCCGATTGCAAAGCCACCCGACACATTAATGTAAGGAAGTCCAACTCGTCCTGGAAGATCCGTTGTGATGCCCAAGGTCGGGTCGAGACCTTGTTGCTGGAAACAATTCGCCGCAGCAATGGTCCCGCAGGAATCGTGCACGCTCGCGAGCGTGTTCACGGGGTGGTTGTTGGTCTGCTGTCCCTCTCGAAAATAGTTGAACCGGAACTCATTGACGGCATTTGAGCCGAGCATCCATGTGTGGCTCAGATTCCATTGCTGAATGCGGGTTCCAAAAAGCGAGCCGAACCCGGGAACGTTTCCGCCCGCGCCTTGGAAGAACGAAATTGGGAGGGTTGTGCCATCGTTTTCGAAGTAGTAGTAGGCGCTGAACTTTTGCGTACCGCTCGCTGTGATGTTGTGGTCGAAGCGAACGGTAAACTGGTTGGTATCTACCACCTTCGGAGGCGTCGCCGAAAAAGTACCCGTCCCGAGCGGAGCCACGTACTGTTTGTAAATTGCCGCCGCCACTGGATCGAAACACGCGGTGGGAATCTGGTTTTTCGGGAATAAACTGGAATACAGCGCGCCAACAACTATAGGAGCACCAGCCGCAGCCGCACAGCCGGGGCGTGCATTCAATGTGTCGGCGAACGTTTGATCATTGACTGCTCCGCCAAACGTCGCCGCGGGCGCAAGGTTCTGAGGGTTTGTATTCTCAGAAAAGTTTCCACCGGCCTCGTCCGCCGTGGGCAAAAACACTGTCCCCGTAGAAATACCCTGATGAAGCCGAAGCCCCTCGTAAGATCCGAATATAAACGTTCGGTCTTTCTTGATAGGCGCTCCGATAGTGGCCCCGAATTGATTTTGCTTGTATGGTGCCACCGAGTTATCGAAGTATCCCTTCGTGTTCAGTGCGTCATTGCGCAGGAACTCATAGAAATCGCCGTGCACTGCGTTCGTCCCGGACTTTGTGACCACGTTTACAACCGATCCTGAGTTGCGGCCGTACTCTGCGTCGAACGTGTTAGTGATTACGCGAAACTCTTCGATCGCGTCAGGCGATGGCTGAATGGCAGGTCCGTTGATAAAGATGTCGTTTCCATCTCCTCCGTTCACCATATAGTTGTTAGACCGTCCGCGGCCGCCATTCACTGAAACGACGCCGGGATTTTCGCTGCCGGCGAACAGGTCGGCACCCAATTGAGACTGAACACCCGGCTGCAGTTGGAGAAGTGCGTAAGCATTTCGGGTATTGAGCGGAAGTTCCCGAATCGAAGTGTCTGTCATCACCGCGCCAAGCTGAGTGCTGGTCGTTTCCACCTGCGCGGCATTCGCCTCCACCGTCACAGTATCGCTTTGGCCGCCCACTTGAAGCGTCACGTTCACCAGCTGAACGTGGCCGATGCTGACCACAACGCCGTTGGCTACGAATTTCTTGAACCCCTTCGCGTCCGTCGTGACCGTATACGTCCCTACCGGTAACTCCGGAATGTCATAAGTTCCATCGCTGCCGCTGGTAGTCGAGCGCATAGACTGGGTTTCAGTCTGAGTGACAGTTACGCTAACGCCGGGAACCACCGCGCCGGAGGCATCGGTGACGCTGCCTCGGATTTCGCCGTTGGTTTGTCCTCTCGCCGCAACGCAGAATGCCAGGCCTACCCACACGAGTAGACACAGCCGTACCCACGCGGTCGCTTTCATTGGCGCTCCTTTTGGAAAAATCGCGTCCACCCCAGACGCCCCCGATTTTTCGATTGCAGCCTTCGGAAAAACCTTACTATAATCCGCGAACGTTAGAGTAAGCCCTGAGGGTTGTCAAGAGGAAACACGATTGGCTCGCGCCCGAAAACATCCTCAAGCACCCAAGCAAGCCTCCGCTTATCTGCGTATCAGCGACGTCGCGCGGCTCGTGGGAGTATCACCCTCGATACTTCGTTCCTGGGAAATCATGGGCCTGGTTGCACCGGCACGTTCGCGGAGCCAGTACCGCTTGTTCACCCAGGCCGACGTGCGACTGCTCAAACGCGCGCAATTCCTCCGCCGCGTGCGAGGTATGAACGCACCCGCCATCGTTCATATGCTCAAGACGCAGGGGCTGCTATCGAAGGCAGCGCGGCCGGAGCCGAAATCGGGAGCCGTCGGCCCACGATTGCGCAGGTTGCGATTGCAGCGCGGATACCAGCTCGCGAAAGTCGCAGAAGCGGTAGGCGTTTCGGTTGGGTTTCTCTCTGCGCTCGAGCGCGGTCAGATGAGCGCTTCGATAGCTACCCTACGGCGTTTGGCGCGTTTTTATCGACTCAGTATTCTTTCGCTTTTCGATCCCTCGGAAGTAAATCCCGGTCGCGTACGGCCTTCGGAACGGAAGGTGCTCGAAGCAGGAAATGGCGTCCGAATGGAGCTGCTTTCGTGGGGTAATACCGTAATGGAGCCCCACATTTTTCGGATTGCGCCGGCCGCAGGCAGTGGCGATTCCTACAAACATGACGGCGAAGAGTTCCTTTACATCTTAAAAGGCTGTGTCGAAATCTCTCTTGATGGCGGAGACGCAAATCGTCTCGAAGAAGGCGATAGCTTCTACTTCGAGAGCAGTACTCCCCATCGCTGGACGAATCCTGGCAAGAAGGAAGCGTGGGTTCTGTGGATCAATACTCCGCCCACTTTTTAGGAACGCACGGAACGGATTGATATTGCCAATGGAGCGCATCCAATCTATGAGTAGAAATTTAGCCGTGATTGCGCTCGTAGCCGCGTTCGCTCTCATTCTCAGCGGGTGCAAGAAGCAGAACCCAACTCTGAGCCTGCTCGTTTGGGAGGGCTACGCGGATCCTTCCTATGTGCGCGCGTTCGAGCAATCTCACAACTGCAAGATCAGCGCCTCTTACATGGGATCAAGCGACGAGCTGGTGGCGAAGCTTCGCGGTGGCAGCGCTAGCAATTACGATGTGATTTCGCCGTCGAGCGACGTCGCGACGATGATTGCCTCCGCCGGGCTCGCGGCGCCGCTCGATTTATCGAAGATTCCATCATATTCAACGCTTTCCGAGCGTCTGCGCAACCTGCCGCTTGTGCGTGTGAATGGAAACGTCTACGGCGTGCCGTTTACGTGGGGACCGAATCCGCTGCTCTACGATACGACCTCATTTCCAACGCCACCGGATAGTTGGACCGTTCTTTGGAGTCCGAAGCTAAAGGGCAAAATCTCCGTGTGGGACGAACTTTCCACCATCTATATGGCCGCACAAACACTCGGCTATGACAAACCCGATCCCAGCCACCTTTACAATTTGACGGACGATGAGCTGCAAAATGTGAAAAAGAAACTAATCGAATTGAAGCCGAACATCCGAAAGATGTGGACCACCGGCGGCGAACTCACGAATCTTTTTGAAAATCATGAAGTGGTGGCCGCAATGGGTTGGCCCCTCATGACGAATCAGCTTCGCAAAGCCAATTTCCCAATCGGCGAGACGATCCCGAATGAAAACACAACAGGATGGATCGACCACTTGATGATTACGTCAGCGAGCGAACATAAGGACCTGGCGATGGAATTCCTTGAATACATGGTTGAGGCCAAAACTCAAAAGGCGGTAACCGATGTTACCGGCTATGACCCGGCGAATCCTCAGGCCGCCCAGTTCATGACCGAAGACCAGAGAAAGTCGCTGCACCTCGACAACGTCGACCAGTACATGACGCGCATTTATTTCTGGCAGCAGGTGCCTCGTCGCGATAAGTACAACGAAATCTGGAACGAAGTGAAGGCTGCGCAGTGACTCAATTTATCTCCGTGCGGCGACGCGCGGCTCACGGGAAAGTAGCGTGACGGCATCGGCTACGCACGGCTCCGTCGTTTCTGCGCCTCACGCGGCTGATTCACTGCTTTCAATCCGAGAGGTCGTAAAGCGATTCGGTACCCGGCCCGTCCTGCGAGGTATCTCACTTGAGGTCGCAACGGGCGAGTTCCTAACCATTCTCGGTGAAAGCGGCTCGGGGAAAACAACCCTCCTGCGACTGATCGCAGGATTCGAGCAACTGGACGGTGGCGAGATATGGATGGGCAGCGAACGTCTCGATCGAATCCCGCCTCACCTCCGCCCGGTAAATACCGTATTCCAAAGTTACGCGCTCTTTCCGCACCTGAGCGTTTTCGACAATGTTGCGTACGGGCTGCGCGCGAAGAATGTCGTGAAGAACGAAATTCCCGATCGCGTCACGCAAGCTCTCGACATGGTCAAGATGGCCGAATACGCGGGATCTCCTCCTGCACGGCTCAGCGGTGGACAGCAGCAGCGTATCGCGCTCGCGCGCGCTCTCGTAAATCGTCCGCGCGTTCTGTTACTCGATGAGCCCCTCTCGGCGCTCGACGCCAACCTTCGCCGCCAGATGCAAATTGAATTGAAAGCGCTGCAGCGCGAAGTGGGCATCACCTTTATCTTTGTCACTCACGACCAGGAGGAAGCGATGGCACTTTCCGATCGCATCGCCCTCCTTCGCGCGGGGCTGCTCGAGCAGGTGGCTAGCCCTCGAGCAATTTACGGCCACCCCGCATCGGCGTACGCCGCTCAGTTTATTGGTCAAACAAATCTCCTGCGCGCGGAGGTACGAGACGGCTTCGCGCAATCCGGCTCCCTGCGATGGCAGACCTCTGCTCCACTCGGCAATCGAAGTTTTTCTTTGCGTCCGGAATGTATTCGTCTTGCCGCGCCAGCGATCTCAAATCCAGCACCCGACCCCGCGGCCATTCGCTTTCGCGGACGCGTACAAAACCAATCCTTCGGCGGGGCCACTGATCTTATTGAAATTGACTGCGGCAGCTCCCAAGTTCTTCGTGCGCGCGTTGCAAGCCCGGGAGCCCTAAGCGGCGAGTACGAATTTGAATTCCGCGCAAACGACGCGGTCGCAGTACGCGATCAAGACACAGGCGGCAACTAGCAATGTACTCCCGCGGCTACAAAGCCACCGTCACGATCCCTCCGCTCCTGTGGGTGACTGCGTTCCTGCTCATCCCCTACGCGATCCTCTTCTGCTATAGCTTCTGGTCAGTCTCGCCTCAGCAAACAATCGTTCACAACTGGAACCTGCAAAACTACGCGCAACTCATCCGCAATCCGATCTACATTTCAGTCCTGTTCCGTTCAATGCGTATCGCGGTGTCGGTCACGTTTCTCGCGTTGCTCCTTGGCTACCCGCTCGCCTACTACCTGTCATTTCACGCAGCAAAACGGAAAGATCTGCTTTACCAGCTCGTAATCATTCCGCTCTGGGCCAGCTATCTCGTCCGCGGTTACGCGTGGAAGACAATCCTCGGCAGCGATGGTGTTCTGAACGGCTTCTTGCAATACCTGCACATCACCCGTCACCCGGTGGAATTTTTTCTGTACAGCCCATTCGCCGTCGTGCTGACGCTCACTCACATCTACACACCGTTTACTTTCCTTCCGATCTACGCCTCGCTCGAACACGTCCCCCGCAATCTCGTGGAGGCATCGCACGATCTCGGCGCGTCCCCGTGGTCCACATTCCGTCGTGTGATCCTTCCGCTTTCACTGCCTGGCGTGCTAGCCGGCGCCACATTCGCTTTCGTGCTCACGCTCGGCGATTTCCTCGCGCCACTTCTTGTGGGCGGCGCAAGCGGAATCATGATTTCCAACATTGTCGTCAGCTTGTTTGGCGCCGCATACAACTGGCCGCTCGGCGCTGCGATCTCTTTGTGTATGCTCGTGATCGTCGTAAGCATTCTGTTCGCCACAGAACGGCTCGAAAGGAAGCTGACGCTTTCATGAGCGGCGCGATCAATTCCCGTCGCGCTCCGCTGCTCAGGACGTACGCCACTCTCGTCTACGCGTTTCTCTACTTTCCAATCGTCGTGCTCGTCCTCTATTCATTCAACGGCTCCGGCGTCGGTGGCTTCCCTCCCACCGGATGGACGTTCGATTGGTATCGTCAACTTTTTCAAGACGCCTCACTCTGGGACGCCGTCCTTAATAGCGTGATCGTTGCAGCGATCGCCGTCGCGATTTCGCTCGGACTAGGCTTGCCCGCCGCACTCGCGCTCGACCGCGCACAATTCCCCGGCAAGGCGCTCTTCCGGCGAGTCGTCTTGCTCCCCTTGATTCTGCCGGGAATCATTACCGGTCTGTCCTTACTAATGTTGTTCGTCGGAATCGGAATGAAGCTAAGCCTCGTGACAATCACTCTCGGCCACGGCACGGCGTTAATTTCCGTCGCGACTACGGAAATCTTTGCGGGCCTTCAAAAGCTCGAGCGCGCGCAAGAAGAAGCCTCGCTCGATCTTGGCGCGAATCATTGGAAAACTTTCTGGCGAATCACACTTCCGAATTTGCGGGTCTCACTGATTGCTGCGGGACTGCTGATTTTTACGCTCTCTCTCGACGAAATCGCCGTCAGCTTTTTTCTGATCGGCCGCGACAATACACTGCCGCTCGAAATCTGGTCGCGCCTGCGCCGCGGAATTACTCCGGAAATCAACGCGATCTCCACCCTGATTCTCGCCTTCTCGATCGCGACGATTCTTATCTGGTACCGCCTCCGAACACGAGCCTCGCGCCTCGAAGACACAACTGCACCTCTAATGGCCTCGAACCTCGAAGGAGAGCACTCATGAGCGGCACTCGAAGAGATTTCCTGAAATTTGTGGTCGCGGGTTCGGTGGTGGCAGGATGTCCCGTCGATCTTTCGCTGCTCGCCGTCCCCGATGATTTGAAAGCGGAAGTTGACGGCGACGCGTTTGAGGTGTGTCATCAGGTGCGCGACGGGAAGTCCTTCGCGCACCCGCCGATCGGCAAGCGCTACGACGTGGTCATCGTCGGAGGCGGCGCAAGCGGTTTGAGCGCCGCATATTTCCTGCGCCAGCACGATTTCCTCCTACTCGAAAAGGAGCCCCACTGGGGCGGCAACGCCTACCTCGAGGAATATGAAGGGCAGCCATTCGCCACCGGTTCGGCATTCGACGAAAAAGGAACGGCCAGCGAGCAACTCGCTCGCGAAATTGATTTAACAATGCTGCCGATTAATTCCTCCGATCCCACGATCGTCGAAGGCAAGTGGGTGAAGAACACCTGGCACGAGGGTCTCGACGAACTTCCGTACTCCGCTTCCGTTCGCGAAAGTTTTAAGAAATTCCGCACCGACATGCTTGCTCTGGATATCTCGAAAAACATCGAACAATTTGACGGTGTGCCGCTGACAAAATATTTGAATGGCTACGCTCCAGAAATAAAAACGTGGTGGGACGCCTACGGCCCCTCGAACTGGGGTGCCAAATCCGCGGATACGTCCGCCTACGTTGCTCTGGTCGATTTCCAGGATGTTTTGGCGGCGAAGGAAGATACGCGCGTCACGCTTCCCGGCGGCAACGGCGCGCTCACTCGCAAACTTTTCGAAACGCTGCAGCCAAAATTCGCCGAGCGACTAATGAGCGACGCAACCATCGTCGCCGTGGAACCCCAAAAGAACGAAGTTCGAGTTACGTACGTTCAGAACGGAGCCCTGCATTCCGTCGCCGCGAAATTTGTCATCATGGCGACTCCAAAATTCATCACCTCGCGAATCGTCTCCGGACTCTCCGACGATCAGCGCGATGCAATGGCTTCGTTCCGATACTGTCCCTATCCGGTGATCAATATGATTTTCGACAAGCCGGTCTACAACCGCGCATACGACACGTGGGCTCCCGGAAACTCATTCACGGATTTCATCGTAGCTGATTGGGTGGTGCAAAAGCAGCCGGGTTACAAACAGAAGAACAATATTCTCTCGTTTTATACCCCGCTCGCGGAGATCGAACGCAAGAAACTCCTGAAAGTCGACGACTGCCAGAAAATTGCTTCGAACGTTTTGCGCGATTTTCAAAAGCTGCTTCCCGAATTCGCCGGCGCCAATCCGATCGAAGTTCATTTTTATCGGCGAGGACATCCCATGTTCTTGCCTACGCCCGGTACCTTCACGAAAGTCATCCCAGCTGCAAGCCGGCCGCTTGAGCGCGTCTTCTTCGCAAATACGGATTCGATTGGGCCCGAGTCGGAGATTTCCGGAGCGGTCGAAGCTGCCCAGAGGGCCGCGGAATGGACGCAAAAACGCCTCGCAGGCGTATCTGCGTCGGTAGCGCGCGCAGCCGCTCGACTCGCCGTCTAGTTGCTCCGAGGGCTACGCAAAAAAAAACACCCGGTAGGAAAACCCGGGTGTTTCGACCTTCTCAAACTCTCGCCAGGGAGTGAGAAAGGAAATTATTTGATTCGGGACTGATTCCGCCCGCAGCTAGTTGCGATTTGCGACATTCAGATTGTGTACCCCGGAGAAAATAAATCCAGCCGTGCTTAGCGACTGCGGAAAGAACCACATTCGCCGCACCATCGGACTTTCACTGTGTTGCATCCGGCGCGAAGCGTAATCTAGAAGCAGCGGACCCACCTGAATCGCCGCGTAAATAGCTCCCGAATGCGCGAACGGCCTCATCATCGGATCATCTTCCACCGCGCCATGGCCGATTGCCTGTCGCGTTGAATACGCATCGAACGTCGCAGCACCGTGCTGAATTGCTGACAGTGCAAGCCAGGTTCGGCTCGAGCGCGGCCTCTCGACAGCGTACGTGCTCACAGGCTTTACAGGTTCCATCTCTGGGATGCGGATCGTCGCGAGAGCTTGCGAATTTTGATCGTCGTGGAAATTCGCCAGAGAAACCGCGGTCATTCCCGGCGTGGCCTTTTCTTTTGAATCGCCATTCAAGCTTACCGAATCGACGTCGAGGTGGCCCGTCCCGGGCGATTCGGGGATTGTTGCCATCGTTGTCGAGGGCGATGCTGCTGGTTTTAGCTTGGTTCCATCCTCAGTCGTTGTCGTGCTAGGCGCGACGCTCGAAAAAGCTGGCGCCAGGATTTTTGGAGTGGGGGTGAATTGAAGCATTAGCGCTGCTATTGCAAAAACCATGAAGGGGTGACCTCCTAATTCCGGTCACTGTGAAGAAAGCACGGGTAGTACCACCGTTCCGATTTGGACTATATAGAAGATTAGAAACTACTTATGGTCGCAGACCTCGTTCTTGCGATACGCCTAAGTCCCCTATTTAGGGCTTCCTGAGGAAAACGGTTTCCCTAATACCCGAGAAACTATTTCCTGTTTCAAAGCGGAACTAACTCTCTTGCACTGAGCGCATACGAACGAAAACCGAACTCACGCGCTCTCAAGTTCGTCCACAATGTGCACGAATTTGGTTTGAATTCGCGTACGGAAATTCGACCGCTACCTTAGTACCGACTTCATCAGAAAAGGAGGATCTCCAGGGTGCTTCGCTGGCAAGCTCACTCAACCTTCAGAACGATCTTTCCGAACTGCTCGCGTTTCTCCAGCCGCGCATGGGCTTCGGCCGCGTTGGACAGCGGCATAATCGTATCGATCACAGGTTTTACCATGCTACGCGCGAGAAGCTCCAGTGCAGAAGACAGTTCGGCTTTGCTGCCCATGTAGGAACCCAAGATCGAGATGTGCCTGCTGAATAGATATCGCAGATCAATCTTGCCCTCGTAGCCGGTTGTCGCGCCGCAGGTCACCAACCTCCCGCCGACTGCGAGGCTCGCTAGACTCTCATGCCACGTGGCATCGCCAACGTGCTCGACGACCACGTCCACACCGCGCCGCTCGGTGAGTCGCTTGACCTCTCGTGAGAAGTTCGGAATCGTGTGCAGAAAAACCTCGTCGGCGCCCAGTTCTTTCGCCTTCTGCAACTTCAGTTCGGATCCTGCCGTAGCAATTACGCGCGCTCCCGTCGACTTCGCAATTTGAATTGCAGCGCTGCCCACGCCGCTTCCCGCTCCGAGAACGAGAACGGTTTCACCCGGCTGAAGTCGGGCGCGAGTGATCAGCATGTGCCACGCCGTCAGAAACACAAGCGGCACCGCTGCCGCCTCTTCGAACGTCAAGTTTACCGGTATCGGAATCACGTTCACGGCCGGCGCCGCGACGTACTCAGCATAGCCGCCGTCCACCTTGTATCCGAAGAGCGTGTATTCACGGCAGAAATTATCGTTTCCTCGCAAACAGTGCACGCAATGTCCGCAGGAAATCCCCGGATTGAGCAGCACGCGCTCGCCAACCTTCACGTTCTTGACATCACCACCGACGCGCACAACTTCGCCAGAAATGTCACTCCCCAAAATGTGCGGCATGGGAATCGCGATTCCCGGCATTCCGCGCCGTACCCACAGATCGAGATGATTCAGCGCGCAAGCTCGCACACGAACAAGCACCTCGCCGCCCAGAATCTGAGGATCGGAAACATCCGTGTAGCGGAGGACTTCCGGTCCCCCGTGCGTTGAAAATACGACTGCCTTCATTGCGTCCCCGTTCGAGCGAGTTCGACCGGCAATCATGAATTATGGCAGGGCCGATCGCGGTCGAGAATCTAACACACCCGTTCGTGCGCCTAACCGCGAATTGACTTCGCGGAGCCCCGGTCGTAGGCTCAGAATACGAACTCACACATGGACATATTCGAAGAAATCGTGCAGATGCGACGCGCCGGACGACGCGGCGCCCTTGCCACTATCGTCCACACGAACGGATCGATTCCCAGTTACGAAAGCTCGCGCATGCTCGTCCGGGATGACGGAACGATTGCCGGTACTGTTGGAGGCGGCTGCGTCGAAGCGGAAGTTTGGGCCGCGGCGAAAGACGTAATTCAAAACGAACAGCCACGCAAGATGACGTTCAACCTGAATCACGAAGCGGCTTACGACGCTGGGCTGATTTGCGGCGGCACGCTGGAAATCTTCGTCGAGCCAATCTTGCCGCAGCCAACGGTATACCTGTTCGGCGGCGGTCACGTCTCTACAGCCGTAGCGCGCGTGGCTCACCATGCCGGGTTCGCGATCGCAATCATCGACGACCGCGAAGCGTTCGCCAATTCGGAACGATTCCCCATGGCCTCCGAAATCCATACAACGTACGAACAGGCGTTCAAAAAGATTCGGCCTAATTCCTCGAGCTATCTACTAATCGTCACACGCGGCCATAAAGACGATATGAACGTTCTCGCCTGGGCGATCGACACAGAAGCCCGCTACATTGGAATGATCGGAAGCAAGCGCAAAGTGATTTCGGTTTATCGAGCGCTCGAAAAAGAAGGCCACAACCTGGAGAAATTCGAGCGGGTGCATGCGCCGGTAGGACTTGATATCGGGGCGCTCTCGCCCGACGAGATCGCCGTCAGTATCGCCGCCGAACTGATTGCGGTCCGTCGAAACGCCGCAAATCTTCAGCACAAGTCCGTGAAGCTATCTGACGTCGCAAGCCTTCAACACGACTGAGCTGACATGCTTGCCGCCGCGATACTCGCAGCCGGCGAATCCCGCAGGATGGGAGATCCCAAGGCGCTCGTGTCAATTCACGGGCTCTCGTTCGTTGATCACCTGATTGCGGCCACTCGGCTGCCCCGAATCGGCATCACTCGAATCGTCCTCGGCGCGCGCGCGGAAGAAATTCGCGAAAAGCTAAAAGCTGACTCCGCCACGATCGTCGTCAACGCCGATTGGCCCAAGGGCCAGCTTTCTTCCATTCATGCCGCGATTCGCAGCCTGCCAGCCGGCGTAACCGAAGGCATCGTCGTGTGCCCGGTCGATCACCCGGTGGTGACAGTACGCCTGGTTGCGGAATTGATTAAGCAGTTCGATGCGAGTGGCAAATTAATCGCGCTGCCCACATATCGTCGGAAGCGCGGCCATCCCGTAATTTTCCGTGCTCCGCTCTATGACGAGTTGCTCGCGGCAGCGCCGGAAATCGGAGCGAGAGCGGTTGTTTGGGCTCACGCACAGGATATCAAGGAAGTGGCGACCGATGAGGAAGGGGTAATCCTGAATCTGAACGATCCCGAAACTCTACAGCGAGCTGGCCGTTCGTTGCGTTCTTCGTAGCGGCTAAGCCATTTCCGTTCTGTCGAATTTTCGGCGCCGCTTCAAAGTCCTTCGCGCTATTTGCGATACTCGTTCACGCAACCTGGTCACACAACATGGTCAAGCAACTCGCTGCAGGGCCGCAATCAAGGCGTCTATCGCCAACTGCGCGGCGTGAAAGCTTGCTGACGGCAACCCTCCGAGCGAATCGGAAATTTGCTCAGCCGTGATTTCGCGGGCTTCGTCGATGCTCTTCCCCGATACAAGATCGGTCAGCATAGAACCTGCGGCAATCGACGCGACGCAACCCTGCGCCTTGAATCGAGCCTCAACGATTCGCCTCTTATCGATGCGCACCGATAGACGCATCGTGTCGCCGCACACCGGATTCGTCACCTCTACGATTGCTGTGGCATCTTCCAGGTTGCCTGCGTTACGCGGATTTCGAAAATGATCGAGAATCGTGTTGTTCGGCAAGAGTGGCTCGGGCCTAAGTACGTATAGGACTGCACAAAATTATAAATCACAAGCAGCGATATCTGCGCAGTGCAGCTGCAAGAAACTTACGCTGCGCACAATTTCTGGTGTGCGTCCGACATGACCAACTCGATGTTATCGCACTATGAAACCCCAGCTCCGCTCCTTCGCTTTTTCTTTCAAAACCATTGACACGGAGAGGTTTACGGTATAGTTTTACTGCGTCCTAGCCTTCACTTCCCTGAGCGGGCGCGGGGAACGTGATCAAACAACTCGCCTACGGAAACTTTCAGGAGAAATGCTGATGCGACGATTTACAAGCCTGTTCACCCTCGTGGCGGCTGTTGCGCTTTGTGCAAGCGCCAGCTTCGCGCAGGTAGGGAAGCTGAAGATCAAGGTCACGCCGAAACAGGCGTATATTTTTGTTGACGGAAAAGCCATCCACGAAGGCGGGGAGCGCACTATTCCGCTCTCCTCCGGGAAGCACACCGTGGCCGTCATGAACTATGGCTACAAAATTTCTACCCAGGACGTCGACATTACAGCCGGCAAGACGACCGACTTGAATGTCGTGCTCCAGGCGTATGGCGGCACTGTAAACGGGCCCTGGGGACGCGTCTATCTCGGCGGAGGATCGGTTCACGCCGCTGTGCTCTCCAATGGCACTACTCCCGCCTATCTCGTCGGTCATGTCGACGAGATGAACAACGATTTCTTCGTTTGGAAGCAAGAATTGATCCTTCCGGTCGGCAAGCACCATTTGACCGTCACGCAGGAAGGCAAGACGATCTGGGAAGGCGATGTCGACGTGCAAGCGAACAAGAAGACTTCCGTCGATATGTCGAAGAACACCCAGAAGACCGTCGAGTGGCCGCGTGGGACAAAGTTTACCAAGGGTCTGGCTCGCTTCCATGCGGGAGTCGCCAGCGCAACGATCGCCGTGGCTCCTGTAACGGGCAGCTTCTCAGCATCAGCATCGCAGATCAACTGCGGCGACACCTCGAATCTCACTTGGCAGACGACCGAAACGATCGACACTACGATCAGCAATATCGGTGCAGTAGCGCCCAGCGGAACGCAGGGAGTTTCGCCGAAAGCGACGACAACCTACGACTTCCGCTCCGCTGGTCCGGGCGGCATCGTAACCGGCACCGCGACCGTCAATGTGAACACGAAAGTTGACGCGAGCATCTCGGCGGACCCGGCTGAAGTCCATTACCGGAAGATTGGCGACAAAGTGCTGACGCAGGATTCGTCCACAGTAACGTGGAAGACCTCGAACGCGCAGGACGCCACTCTCAACGGGAACAAGGTTGACGTGAACGGATCGCAGCAAGTGAAGGCCGAACCGGCCGATAGTTCGCAAGTTCCGGATGGCCAGCCGGCGCGCACGGTTGACGAATCGAAGACCTACACGCTGAACGCCACGAACACCTGCGGCGGCAGCTCGACGCAAACCGCCAATATTCACGTGACGGGTTCGGTTGAGCCGATTCCCGCCGTCGTGTTGCAGAGCATCTTCTACCCGACGGACTACCCGGATAA
>Ga0210387_10000842_pt1 | contig 22457 bp, 18 predicted proteins | sample IncBWC7OmetaG_FD_160108 | JGI IMG/M metagenome (GOLD analysis project Ga0210387, IMG submission 160108) | Forest soil microbial communities from Barre Woods Harvard Forest LTER site, Petersham, Massachusetts, United States - Inc-BW-C-7-O ...
GTTCATTTGCGATTTCCTCCCATAGTGGTTCTGCGTGCTGTTTCGTAATGAACTGCCTGCTGGAAGTGGGCCCGCTTTCACGGTAGAGTAATATCGCAACTCCTGTCCGCCCGATTACAGGGCGGCGTTCGCTTTCTCCAGCATCGTCTTCCCGCTGGCTCGTGGGTGCCGCCTTGCGGCGGCACTTGCCCCGGAGGGCGAGACATCGGGCTTAACCTGTTTCGCACAAGTAACGAAAAGATGATTTAGTCCCTGCTGAACACCGACCGTCTGGATTATCCGTGTGCCCCAATCAGAACTGGGACAACTGAACGGCAACGCCTTTTGGCCAGAGCCTGTCAGCGCCTTTGGCTCCTGTACTCTCACGGTGCTTGCGCAGTTCACCTGGGTTGGACATGTCATCGAGCTTAACCCTGGGCCGCATTGACGCTCGCAGCCCGAGAGATTCCCTCGCGGTAATCTCCCCGTCCCGAGGGACGCCGGTATATTGTCTCGGCAGCTTCCGACCCGACCGTTGCCAGTCACGCCGGTGCCGATAAGCTACTGCGGACGGAACCGCAGGTTCAGTTTTATGGAGGTTTCTTCTTCATAGTTGAACAATTACTTGTGCGACCTGCGCCCCGACTTGCGTCAGAGCAGGTTCGCACCCCTGAAGGAATACCATCCCTGCCCTTGCGGGTCAGCGTTCACATCACCGACAATTACGTGATCCATCAGGATAACATCGAGGACTTTTGCTGCTTCACGAAGTTGTCGGGTAACTTGAATGTCGGCCGCACTCGGGGCTGGGTCACCGCTGGGGTGATTATGCGAGACGACCAATGCAGACGCACCTGAAAGTATGGCTCCGCGGAAAACCTCGCGTGGATGAACCAACGTATTGCTAACCGTTCCAAGGGAGACGAGGTGGCGGCCTAACGGATGATTCTTCCGATCAAGATAGACACAGTAGAACGCCTCCTGCATGGGATTCTCTTCGAACGCGGGCCGTAAGTAATCCGCAATCGTCGCCGGATTGTTCAGGCGTACATCTTCGCCAAGGGAGACAAGTGAATAAATCAGTTTAGCTTCATAAACGCGCATGGTAAGCGCTCGCGCGAACTGCGTTCCCTTCTCAACGTCGTGTCGAGTTATCTCGGGTGCTGCCCGTTTGAGCACCCGCTCGGGATGGGCGAAAGTCAAAGCGCTGAATGGAGCGCCGAGGCACGGTCCCGCTGCGGGACCAACGAGGGGGAAGCGGAATGTTTGCGCGTGGTGGAGATCGCGGAGCGATACGACCTTGACCGCCCATAAAATGGGGCGAAACGGACGGGGCAGAGCTAGAAAATCACGAGCAAAGCGAGGTAATTAGGCTCGTCAATGCGTGTAGTCGCCGCGACTTCCGGTCGCAAAGCGAGGTTTTAAGTGGACGAAAACTGCCGACGCAAGGATCGGGCGTGCTCCTCATTCATAGCTAGATATTCAGAAAACGAGGTAGGCGATGAAGCTGACGCGTTAAAAGATAACATTGGGTCAACCGCCCGAGTTGTAACAAAATTTCCTAATTGAGAAGTCGAGAATCCGCTATGCAACAAGGCCGCGTCTCCTAAGCACACTCTCCACTTGCTTTGTGTGCTCCGGGAATAGCCGGACGAGATTGGCCAGCATAAGATATGTTGAACTGAATGACTCTGCGGAGTCGGGAACCGTAAGCAGAAAGGCAATGCGGTGCCTCTCTGAATCCGCGGTTCGCTTGTCCTTCGCATAATTTTCTGAAAACGCACTTCCTACGCGATGAATCACATCATCCTTATCAATACTCGAGCCTAACATTTGCGTTCGGCGAAGCGCGTACTTGGCGCGGCCAGCATCAACCAAGTCGGCCTTGGCCTCCATTATTGCAATGTCACGCTGTGCACGAGCCCAGGTAGAAGGATCACCGATTTTTTGAAGCGAGTCTCGCACCGTATTCCACAAGTAACGCTTGTCGCTGTGAAACTTCTGATCAAAAAGTGCCCGCCAGGCATTTGCTATCGCCGTAGCCCGGAAAAAATCTCCCTTATCTTCTCGTGTCAGTAAATCTTCCAAGCCCTCCTCCCACTCCGGAGATTTCTTCCAGTCTTTCCAGCAACGGACCGGATCCATTAGAGTTTCAGACCACACCACAAACGGAAACCAGTGCTTTGGCGGAGATTGATATGTCAAAGCTTTCGCGACACTTAACAGCCAACCCGCGGCCAAATGCGGTCGAAGCATTTTAGGCTTCACGCCCAAGGGGCGTTCTCCGTCAGAATTTGGGATTAGCTTTTTGGCCTCTGTGAAAATCCTTTCGGCTTCCTCCGGAAAACCACACCTTGCGCTAGCTTCAGCGACGTCACAAAGAGCGTTTACTTTCCTACATAAACCGTAAATGCGATTTCTTGTTAGCTGCTCCGCCGCAATCAGTGCCTTACCCGACCGGTCCGAATCACCAAAGTCCGCTGCTAAACAGGCATAATTAATAAATATTTGAATTTTTGCTCCGATCGGTACATTGCGGCTGTCGGCAGCGTCTGCCTGGACAGATATATGGTTCGTAATTCTTGCGCGCCATTTCGGATTTGGCGTCGCGGCCTTCGCAAGATCACTCCAAAGCAGGATGCTGTATGCAGTAGGATCAACACCGCATTTATCTGAGACTAGATCACAGGCGAAATCGAAAAGACGATCACTTCGCCCAATATCTGAATGCCTTGCGGCAATCTCAGCCGCCAATTCAGCACGGTGAACGGATTTAGGCCCGCCAAGCCGTGCGGTTCCAACCATAATCGATTTAACTAGAAATGTCAGGGCGTCTGAACGATTTCGCTGCCGAGCATGGCGAAACCACAGAGCCCAGCCGGTCGCGACGTCTTCCGGCTTCCAACACCTAGTTTCAAGCAAATCATTCACCAACCCATTTGCTTTTTCCTGCGAGTATTCATTGGCCCAAATAGAGAGACATCGATAGATTCCTCGACCTCGATCCGTTGCATTTCGCGCAAGACAAATCGTTTTCGCTATCTCATGTGGAGTTACTTCGCTTAAATACGGAAGGACTTCCGTTGCAGTGACAATCGCCTGGCCCCACTCAGGGACCTCAAGCATGCGAGGCTGTCGGGCTCGGTCTTTGCTCTCGGGTCGCGCAAGCATGTTGGACAAACGCGAAGAATCGTCCTCCAAAAGCAATACGTCACGAATGGCATCCACCCACTGGTGCCTTTTCGTTGCATTTTCCTCCGGTGACCAAACATTTCGTTTTGTCATCGTCATTACGGTTTGCGCTAACCACATAACCTGTTGGAATATTTCAAGCGTATGCGCATTGGGCCTCGATTTGAACATCTCCCAGCGCGCACAAGCGTGATCCCAATGTTCTGCTGCCTTCTTTTTGAAAAAAGCGCGACTCCACTCCAGTTTTCTTCCGGTCGGTTCAGAAAATGCTTCCGCGAGCTCGTACGCGATAGTCACTGCACCTGGTTGATTTTGGCGGGCGAGGCTGAGAAGCCAACTATTCGCAATGTCCTCAATATAAGCAATCTCTTCTCTGCTCGCGTGCCCGCACTTGATCGCACAGCCGACTCGCCACGCACATAATTGACCAATGGTCTCCCAAAACTTATATGGCCTTTCGCCTGCCCTAGGCTCGTTCTCAACCAATTCTCGTGTGAGTTCTTTGAGGATATCGACCCGATTTGCAGCTCTTGCGAGTCCGCCCAGATGGCGAATGCGGTCTGCTCCATGTCGGAAATTTGGTACACGATAATAGAATGGAGCAATAGCGTATTCCATTGCCGCTTGCCAATTCCCGTAATTCGCCCACCCAGAGATCAATTCACAGCGACACCGAAGCCCGTGCCATTGCTCTTCGGCTAAAAGCGACTGCCCGTCGCTATCGGTCGATTCGATCAGCCACTTGGTAAACGCTTGCTCACGCCCACTAAACTCAGCAACGCCAGTCACCAGTATTGGAAAAGTGTCCGCTGGTAGCGAACGCCAAGCGATTTCGGCGAACGTTCCGCTCCCATTGGGGAGATCAAAACATCGTGGAAGCAAGTCGGCAACTATATAGGTCCACTGATAGGAGATTTTTTGAGGCGCTCGGCTGAAGGCGCCCATGTACTCGTTCCGTTTAACCTGATTGTGCTTCTGGTGATACAACCAGGCTGCCACCAATCGCCACATCCTTGTCGCAGTAGGATCCCATTGGACAGGTAAACCAGCCATTTTTTCAGCATAAACCAGCACATCGTCTATTTCCGTAATTTCTGCGTCGATACTTTGTTCGTTTGTCAGTAATCTCACCAGCGTCGCTTGAGTCAACGATAGCTCAGTGACCGCGATTGGATCTGGCCTCATGTCGTGCGTGGCATCCTCAAGTGCTAGACGAATCGATGTAAGTGCAAGCGCCGGCTCCTCGGGAAAGACCTCTGTTTGTAGTTTAGTAAAATCCGGGTTAGCGAATAGCATCTCCAATTCTGCCCAGGCGCATTCCCTGATTAAATAATCGGGAAAATATCGCAGGGCATGAGGCTCCTTTCGGAGCCAACCATTCTTGCAATAATCAAGGAGGAGCGCGCGACTCGCATCGTTCTTATTTGGTTTTAGAGCCAAACGGATGGCCTCGTGATTCAAAGCGAAGCAGTGCTTCTCGGCGTCAGTGTCATTTCGGACATCTAACCAGCGCAAGACTTCGGGCGGCAATGATTCGAGCCCCGCAGTTGTCTTAAGCATTTCACTCAATTCTTTACGAGAAAGCGGACCATTTGCCTCGCGAAGTTGATTAATAACCCGCATGCCAAGCTCGACGTGAGGTTTTTCAAGGGCTAGTTGATCTAGAATTCCCCACTGCTTTTGAACATATTCGCTAAAGCTTTTCGGTGTAATCGCGAGCAAAGCTTGCCACGGTCGGCCAACCAAAAGTTCGGCCCTGATGTCATCTAGAAGGTAACGCGTAAAGAGTGCGGCACCTTTCGTAAAAACAAATAGCGTGGTGGCGAGAGTTTGACATTCGATAGTTGTCAGACTCGGAACTGAGTTCTCGATCCACTTCTCCAGTCCCGATGCTGTGAGGGCACCTAGAGCATATTCAACGCAATGAGCATCCCCCGCAGCTTCTTTCCATTCTCTGATCACTGGTCGCGGAGTATTGCCGGTTCGGCATGAAACAATTAATCGAACCCGCTCCGACGGACTTAAATCCAAGGGAAATATTGGTTCCAGCGTACCGGCGACCTCATCAAGTCCATCGATAAAGATCACTAAACTTCGGCGCTCTTTTCTGTTGCGCCAGATTGTCCATGCCACGCCCAGATGGTCCTTCGCAGCCAACGGATCGAATTTCGGCGGAATTTCTTTTATCTCCCAGTAGAGATGCTCGGTGAGGCGCCTATAGAGCGACTCAGGGGCCATATTGGTTTTCGTAGAAGAGTTTTGGGCGAAATAGTGAATGAAGACACTCCTCGTTGCGGTTTCATCGATCCGCGATTTCAATCCTGTCATCAACGCGCTTTTGCCGTGTCCAATTGGGGCAGCAATGATCGTTATCCATTGCATTGTGCCCTCAATCCATCTGGTCAGTCGATCAAGGTCGTCATCACGGCCAAAAACATGGGAATGCCGTATCTCAATATCAGCAAAAGGCCGTAAAAAGTGCTTAGTAAAGCCCAGGTCACTTGCAAGACGATCTCGCTGTGCTAAGAGCCGTTGTTTTGCTTCGGGCTGAGAGTATGCGATGAGCCGTTGGAGTCGCCCGATTTTTCCCCAACATAAATCCTGCTTGCTTAGATCGGAGCCGTTGATTGCAGCATCCGAATCCTCGAGTTCCTCTAGATACGCCCCGCATTCGGCTAGCCCTAAATTTCTAATAACAGCTAATAGGGCATGTTTCATGTCCACCCAAGCCGTCCCCGACGTTTTTGAAACTATCGCGGTATCTGTGAGTTTCGCGTCTGGCGACAGGTCAATCGCAGCGAATAGTTTTGCTGCAAGGCGCTCGGCGAGTTGGCCTTTTACTCCACCTTCAGGATCGTGTTTGGTTTGGCCGCCGGTTCCTACAACTTGTCCCACTCGGCCTCCTGCTATTCGGCCGGTCGCGAGCACTTCCAACGGCGCATAAAATGGTGTGCCAGGGTCGGCACGCCATCGCTCGTAAGCCAAGGCCAAAGCAAGACCAAGACTATCTCCGCGTGGTTTCTTATCATGGAAGCTGACCTCAACTTGGACGGAAAGGCCTTCGGGCACAATTCGCAACCTTTGCAACTCTCTTAGAACTCTGGACCATTCCTCCAGGTCGCGATGATCAGCGTCGCGACAGACTGCTGCCCCGCTCGTGACGAAGAATCGGAACGGAATCGCTATCGCTTCCTTTACGGTCTGCTCAGGGACAATAGCGAAGACACCATCGGCTCGTAGAAAAGCAAGTATTCGGTCAGTAACTTTCCCCCACAGGCGTGTTTGATCCGGGTTCAAGCCTTGGGGCTCAGTCTCGAGCACTGCGACATCACAATCACGGAGCGGAAGCAGCAAATTTTCGAACTCATCTCTAAATTCGGCTGCTGCCGCCGGGTTATAAGCGGACTGGAAGCGATCGAGTGCGCCGTCGAATTCCGCTGTGATGCGCGCGTCGCTTGCCTTCGCATAAAGCCAACGTCTTACCCAGAGTTCGACAGCCACCAATTCATCGGGTCGATGGCCGACAGTGGGCTTATACCCTATTAGTTGCGAGTCTAGCCAAAGCGGTGGATCGTGAGGTGTCTCAGCCGGCATTTGCGTAGGATTTAGAGCAAGCGCAAAAGTTTCCCTCCGCTTGCGCGAATCGCGAAGATCGCCGAGCGATCCTCACGCCGAATTGTCGCCAAGGGTCCGTCAAATGTGTCGAGCACTCGGTTGTCGCGACCGATCAGTTCGGCTCTATCAAAATCCAGCGATGGATTGCCGGCTGGGTCGATAATCGCTATCGAAATCTCCAACGAGCTTTCCTTGAAGCGCAGACGACACAAGCTTCCTTCGATGTGCCGCTCCCATTCGTCAATCAACTCATAAGCTGAATCCCGAGAGCCCGCGGCCAGTGGAAGGTCATGCGGTTGATAATCCAACAAGCTATCGGACGCGAGTTGTAGCGTCATTACTTGTGTTTCTTCATCTTGATATACAATTCTCGGATCGTCAGCATTTACAATAGGTGAGCCCACTCTCTCCCAGATCAATTCTGGCATATTATCCCCGGCTAGAGAGTGGCGAAAAACAGTTCGAGACTCAGTTAACTCTTGAGGTGAAAGGTGACCAACAAAACGGCTCGATTTTTTCAAGTTAACAGAGCTAATCGTTCGAGTATTCCAAAGAGAGAGAACCTGCAGCATTGCATCGCTCCGCCCGGTCAATAGTTCGCTGGTTGTCGCGGGTTCCGGGAATGGCCCAAAGGGAGAGATCACCATCACATCGCCTTCCCAGGCGTAAAGAACAGCAACAAGAACAGGGCGCCGAGCCTTCGGCACAACCCAGCCTGCCAGCAAACGGATTTGGCCAACCTCTGGCTCGGCGTCCGCAATGATAGGGCTCGCCAATCTTCCCCAAAGTGGGTCCTCGCATTGAGACTCGCGAGGCGCAAAAGGGAGCGGCTCCGCATACTCGGGCTCAGATGTTCTGATTTGCTGTTCGATTAACCATAAGTCTCGCCAGCGGGCTAATCGCTCGGCGTAGCCGCGCGGAGCCGGTAGCCACTGTAATGTTGGAAGTTTTGGCATGGTATTGCCTAAATACTAAGAGTCAGGTTCCATCCGGTTTTCCGGAGTCAAATATTTTTCCACATTTCTCACCCAAATATCTCAGAACTAGGCTAGTAAGTTCGTTCACCATGATCGGATCGTTTTCGGCCGCATATTTCGTTTCAAGAGCATCAACCAAACGCCGAACGGCCGTTCCTTTGGCCGCGTATAGCTGCGATTTCTCGCAATCAGCCATTTTCACAACGTCGGGCGCGGTGAGCGACCGATCGGTGAAGAAAGCGCCCAACGCTACTTTTTCACGATGCGGCATCGCGCTCAACCATTCCTCAGCTTCGCCTTGTGCGATGTGTGATAGTTCTTCAAACGATGCCGCTGAAGCCGGGTGAAGCCCTCGGAAATCAGCCGGAGCAAGCATTTCCTCGAGCGATGGAGCATCCGGCAGGTCGATCCGCTCGATAGATACCCTGGTGAATCCTGAGACTGCATCGCGCCTACCCCACGTTTCTTTCACGGCGCAATCCCGTAGAGCAGTGAAAAGTACCTTCGATGCGTAGTTTTCTAGGACCCGAAGCCGTCCTTGGTCATCATCAACAGATGCTGCCACTTCAAACATCCTGATCTTCAGCTCCTTTGCCCCTGCGAGACCGCGAAGCACGAACTTGGTTTCAAGTAGATGCCAAGCCCAATCCAACTGATCGTTAAGTGTACCAGACCAATGGCGGTGCGCTGCAATCTTTGCCCATGAAGAGAGATCGGCCTTTGTTTTATCGCAACATTGACCCAACGCGCATAACTCACGCCACTCAATCCACGCTGCGAGGTTTGGCTGGTAGCTCATATCGGGTTCAGATTGCGCTGATACCAATCTGAGAGGGATCGTTTCTCTTGAATATCGAGTTCCCACTTGTGAATCCAACGCCGCACTCGCGCCACTCCGATACGTCCATCAAATTCGGCTACCCAAATCTGAGCTGGATTGAGCATGGTCCCAAAGACTGTCAAATGTGTCGGATTGTCGGGTCTTAGGCAGGCTAAAATCGGACCGGTTTCTCCATATTTCGCAGTGCGGCCGAAAAGAAGTGGAACCTTCTCAAAATAGGATTTTAATTCGCTCGATCGCACAGAAACACCGGGGTGCCCGTCGCGATCTTGGGCGCCAACATAGCTTTCGAGGTAGTTTCTCCAGAGCTCTTCTTCTGCCCACCAAAGCGAGCCGAAGCGCGCATTAAGTCGCGCCAGCCAGAGCACCTTCTCGTAACGGTCGATTTGACGCTTCTGGCTCATTGCAAAGAGGAAAGGGGGAATTATCGGCAAATGCAACTCAGCGGTGCATGTTGGGCTTAGACGCCCAATTTAACTTGATTGCAGGGGTTTTTTGCGACGCGGGAATGCGTTTTTGAAAAAACGACACAACGGAAATCACATTCTCAATACAGAACTCCGGAAAAGCGCACATCTAATGACTCTTCCTTAGTGAGATGAACACCACCACACAAAACAACCACCCAGCAAACACCAGCAAGCATGGTAACAATGGACATCACGGAACATGGCTGCCCGGTCGGGTAAAGCGGGCGCGCAAGGTTGATGGATCTTTTATCGGAGAAGCTCGCGCTTCCCGAGATTCGCAATGGGGCAAAAAGATAACCCGTGAGATCCCAGAGGTTAATTTCGGGATGCGTGAGGACAAAACAAACGAATTGGTGAGCGCTGCCCATGCGGCTGCTGCAATTGGTAAGCCGATTGAGGATGTAAGACGTCGCGGTAGACTAATGTTCGATGCTGTTTGGGCGGATGAGAAGGGCCGCATCGAGGCCCGTCGCAAAACGGCTATTCGGGAGATCGAACGCAATGCGTCAGATCGCGCCGTTCTAAAAAAAGATCAAGATGCTACGCCACGGATGATCGTAAAGCGCGATGGTAAGCTTTCCGCGCCGAGCGGATACGGATTCATTGGGTTCCTGGCAGTTGTTGCAGCCCTAATTACGGTACTGGCGTGCGAATGGCTTAGTGCGGCGACATTGCGCAAATTCGAACTTCAAAGCCTCGGCATGGCTTTGATGCTTACCTCACCTATCATAACCTTCGCGTTTGCCACGAAGCTTTTGTTTCGCCGCGATCCCTCGGCCAGGATGCGGATTATTCAAGTGGCTTTTCACTGCGTTGGGGTTGTCGCGGTCGCCACTTGGCTACTTTTGTTGGCCACGAACTACGGCACAGCATTGCGCGAAGACTACGAGCTGCCAAGTAAGGCGGCCACAATTGTTTTCACTCTTGCGCAGTATCTCGCGGCATTGGCCGGTTCGTCCTGGCTCACAATCCTACTCGCCTCGCTTTTCACACCGACGACTGTCGTATCGTCAAATCCTGATTGGGAACGTATGGCCAAGGCAATCGAGGAAATTGACGGGAAGATCAATCTTTCGACTCTGGCGATTGGTCGTGAAGACGCCGAATTGGCCACCTACGAGGCGTCACGGGATTCCTGGATCGCAATTGGAGAGGACGCCTATGAGCGCTCCCGGCATCGCCTCTCGCTTATCGAGGAGCGGATCAAGTTCCTCGACAGCAACTGACCACTGAAGAACACCGCAACCTAATTCTCATTCACCATGCGCATATTCAATATCTTTCCCTGCATCGCAATGCTTCTCAGTGCCCAGGTTATCGCTCACGCAGCCGACGCTACGATTCAAGTTGTAGTATCGCCGTGGACTACGCCAGCACAGCGCATAAAGGAGCAGCAACAGATCCGAGCGTTCATTCTCAGGCGAGCTCCCGCCGGAACCAATCTAGAACTCTGGGATGGCTGGTCGCTCGAGACCCTCGGTGAAGCAACAATACCTGCGCTTCGGTATGATAACGCGGCGGCAAGGGCTCAGAATCGCGACCTTGCTCGGCTGTTGGCAGGCCTCAAAAAGTGGGCCGAAACCCCTCAAGAGGATGACGTTAGCCTCGCCGGTACGGCGGCTCTTAGGGCGCCCGAACTTTTGCAGGAAATTGGAGACGAGCAGAGCGGAGCCTATCGCTCAGTGATTCTTATTGGCAGCCCACTGTACACGAATCAAACGGAGCCGACATTTTCGATGAGCGATGGGCGCTATCCCAGCGACGGACATTTGAAATGCACACTGTCGGAATCGGTCTACGGCGTGGCCGAAAAGCAGGGCCGGCTAGACCAAGTGTTCGTACATTGGGCGATTCCAAGCTCGGCGGTTTGGAAGAATGAACTGCATGAGCATGCCGTCACGCGCTTCTGGGTTCTCTTTGTGCAAGCCCAAGGCGGCAAACTCGTCACGTTCAATACCGATTTGCCCCGCGTTCTACAGCGGGCTCTCAGGCAGGATTTGATGCCGGTATTGTCTGCCCAGGCTGATCCTTCGGACGAAAAACCGGTGATGCATTCGGCCGCCCCGCGTGACGTGCCTGCATGGCTTGAGCAAATTCCTGCGCCTCCAGTTGCTTTACCAACACAAGAGCCAGAACCAAAACCCTCTAAGATTCAGCCTACACCAGTGGTGGTCATGCCCAAACTCGTGCCAACACCTCAGCCGACAGTGATCCACAGTATGGTCGTTGCTCAATCGTCAACGGTGTCAGTGGCATCTCCGCCTCCGGCCCCGATTCACATCGCGGTACCGGTTACCCTAGACAATTCCAAGACTGGGATCGGCATCGCGTGGTCGTCTGATGTTGATTTGGATTTGTACGTCCAGCCGGCTCCGGGAAAAAAGGAAGTCTATTATCGCGATGATCGCTCGCCCGAAGCGTTCCTCTACTCGGATGAACGCCACGCAAATGTCGGAGGACTCTACGAATTCGTGGAATTTCGGAAGCCGGTTGATCTAAATCAGACCACGGTCTGGGTAAACTACTACGGCGGCGCGGCCTCAAATGTCACCGGCCAGGTCGTGCTCTTCGATCACGGCCAAATCAAGGTCGGGACATTTGAGATCGTGGCGGCGCACGGCAATCACGGATGGAGCAGCCGCGACCGGGCAAACAGTCCTTATTGGGTAAAAATTGATCTTAACAGCCTCGTCGAGGCGGCTGCTCCGCTGGCAGCGCAAAAACCGTGTGAGAAATAACGTTTTAATTATTTAGCCAACATCACCAACAACTAAAAAACACTACCATGAGCGACGAAATCAAACCACTCGGCACCATTCGCGGAAAACGCAGCAGGAAGCCCTATAAGTTCTTTTGGCACTCCAAGAACCATCATGTTTATATCGAACAGTCGGGCTTCTTCAGCTCGTCCAAAGTAAAAACAGGAGTTATCGCCTCCAGCTGGGAGATGGCCTACCATGCCGCCGAGGCCTACGCCTTTGATCGATGAAGATTTCCGCCGGCGCGTTTGCAGCCGACCAATATCCACAAAATGAAAACAATCGGAAGATATCTCCTGCTCGCTTTCGGATTCATGGCGCTCTGCCGAATATCCCCGCTAGGCGCGGCTGTGGCTGTCACAACTTGCGTCATCCGCTGCCTATTCAAAAGCGGGGCCGTGCGTTACACAGCGGCGATGCTTCTTCATGACAGCGTCATGGGCATTTGGCACCGGATATTCGGGCCGCCCCGCGTGCGTGCAGAGATAGTCGAGCCACGCCACAAGCAGGATTAGAAAACTTTTTAAGAAATACCTCCATGAAAATTCTCACGTCCATCCATACCGCCGTTTTTCTCTCTATGAGTGCCGTGATGTTCACGGCCGGTGGCTGTGCCTTCTACCCGCTCGGACTCAGCAAGGAACAATGGACAGCACTTTCACCTGAGCAACAGGCTCAGTATCAGGCCCGACAATCTGAAATCGACCAAGCGAACGCGCAACAGGCCGAAGCTGAGCGTGCAAGGCAAGAACAGTTGGCAGCTGAAGCTGCGGCTCAGGAGCAGCAGCGTCTGTCGGCACTCTATCAGCAGGCGCGCTATGGAGATATCATCACAGTCACGATCCAAGGCGGCATGGTGGCCTTCTACGGGAAACGGTATCCCTACGAGCCGGTCTGCTTTGATCTTGTCCGAGGCGAGACCAAGTTGATCCAGATTGCGCGCCAGGGGCAATGCTACGCGACCACATTGATCGAGATGCACCTCAGTGAAGATGGAAACACTTTCTACTTTGATGCTCCCGCGCGCAAACGATTTGTCGCATTGAATAATGGCTGGGAACGCGGTGCGGAATATCACCCGCCCGAAATCGGCAGTCATGACGGACATTCTGAAGCAGTGGGTGTTTGCATTCGCATTCGCTACCGGCCGATGCCCGGCGATCATCGGCCAAGATTCGATTCCAATGGAGATTCGGGCAGGCCGTGAGAAAGCGGGTTGCATAAATATCACCCGAAATACCAACCTGAAGATCTCTAAATGTTATGCATCTCGATTTGTTCGAACGTCACCTTGCGATCGGCTCCCGCGAAGAAGCCGTGAGAATGACCCGGATGGACAGACGTTTTTGGAATGTCATTTCGATTTGCAGCCCGACCACTGTACCGGCAGATTTGCGTGAGGCGAAGCGGGTTCATCCTTTGCGCTTCGAGGACACCGAGGACTCGCGCGATCCCGAAGCCGTTTGCGTGCCCAGAGTCGAAAGCATCGCTGCCGCAATCCAATTCGCAGAGGAAACCGCTCCAGGCGGACTCTTGGTGCATTGCCAGATGGGTTGGTCGCGCAGCCCGGCAATCGCCCTGGTCCTGTTAGTTAAAAAGCTATGGCCGGCGCCCGATGCGCTCGACCGCGCTTGTGCAGCCTTACTCGCCGTGCGCCCGCGCAGTCGGCCCAACATCCTGATCGTTCGGTTGGGTTTTGAGCTCTTCATGCCGCAGGAGCAGGCCAGGACGTGGAGCACCCGAGTTTTCGAGCACCCTCCGTTCGTTATAAACCGCACGGAGACATCGAGGCACGCGGAGTAATCGTTCGATAGGCCGTGATCCCTACTCCTTCCATGAGCTCGAACTGAGCGAGAGAAGCGCTCCGCTACTTTAGGGCGTGCAGTGTGGCTACGTCTGGCCGATTATCAAAAAACTTGGCGAGAGCTTCGTGAAAGATGCTACCGGATTCCGATACGATCGAGAAAAGCGTCATCGACGAATGAAACTTGAGGTGGTCGGGGTGACCTAAAATTTCGCGGATCCCCTTCCCTTCAAATGCAAGAACAAGCCGTGTACACTCAATGAGTCGCGGACCGAGGCATCTGTGGGCCAGGAAAGCGAGGGCTTCTTCTTTCGAGTGTATGGCGAACTTCCGCGCCATCAGGCTGTGGCCAAGCCCCTCCACCTGTGGGAAGATGAACCACATCCAGTGCGTCAGCTTTTCGCCGGCGCGCAATTCATCGAGCACAGTGGGATAAACCTCATCCTGCGCAGCGACAAACTCTGCGAACCGGTCGGCTTGATCTTGCATGGAACGATGGATGGTTGACCGCCCATAAAACAGGGCGAAATGGACAAGGCAGAGCTGGAAGAACTAAGAGCAAAGCAAGCGTCGAGTCGTAAGCCTTAAGAGCAAATTGGCCTTCCATACTTTTCATTGGCAGAGATAATCGACCAGCGTTCGCTTCAACTTTTCCTTTCGCTCCTTGCACATCTCCAGATTCCACGAGGGAAACTCTTCTGCGTGTATACGCACCGTTCGGAAGGCGCTCCTGGTTCGGTAGGCAGGCACCTTCACCGTTTTATAGTCTTCATTGCTGATGGAACGATTTAATGAACTTTCCAACACGATGAGATTTCCGATCTGGTGCAGCTCGCCCTGCCAAAGAGCGTGAACCCTGGCACGTTCGAGCTCGTCCTTGTGGTTTACTGACTCGATATGCTCGATGTCGAGTTCGGTATCGAAAATCAGGCTGCGCATCTGTTTGGCGTCGAGTATACCTTCCTCCAGTTCATGCAGAAAAGCCGCCAGACGGCAGGCTAGGTTCTTCGCCCGCACGTTGTCCGCGATCGGGTCATTATGGAATGCGACCTCGATGGTCCGCTTTTTGTCCGCCGCCAGTTTCCGCAGGCATTCGATCACATCCTCGGCGGTACTGACGCTTGCGGGGTCGAACATCATCCCGACAGCCCGATGGAGGATACCATGTAATTCGTAGACCGCCTTCCAATAAATAATGCTGAAAATCACCAGCAGCTTCGCGAGCTGGATAATGAAACGTTCGGTCAACGCAAGGTCTGCGCCAAATCGGTCACGAAAGAGGACGATCAGGTAATCGTATTTCGAGTAACGCGACCACCTGATAATAAAATCGAGCATCGAACCCGCTTCGGGACTGAGCGCAGGAACAACTTTCGACCAGTCAAAGCGCACGGCTATCAATCGCTCGAACTCCTCCAGTTGCACGTCAGTCCTCCGGCAGGTAGCGAGGGTGAAGTTGGGCCAATTGTTGATGCTTAAGACAGTGTCGAAAAAACGGTCGAAGAAAATAGATGCGCCGTAGTCGTGCAGTGTCCTCGGCAGTTCGTACCGGGCCACCAAGATATGCCGCACGAGCGAGAGAATCTCTTCGATCCCGCAAATTGTTTGGCCCGCTGCGCGGTTCCGCTCATCAATCGCCTGATAAAGCCTGCTGATCCTCTCGAATTCCGTTTCCTTCACCTTTTGCGTGACGCGCAAATATTCGTAATACCGCACTTTGAAGACATCCCCACCATTCAGGTCCATGCCCGAGGTGTTGATCGCGTCGAAGATTTGTAGTGTCTTTGATAACGTTGCCCGCGTCTCGATGACCACGAAATAAACCCGGCTCAGCAGATAAGCCGTGAATCGTCCTACATCCAACGGTGCGCTTGGGGCAGACTTCTCGTCTTCGCCGTTGTCCGCGGTGGCCTCATCGAGCAATTGCTGAATTAGCGGCACGACGTGCAGGTAGGGATTTTGCGTCTCTTCTGGAAGATTGCGCAGATCAGCCTCGATGGCCTCTCGCAAATACCGCTGCTGCTCTCCGCTGCTCACTGCTGTCACCATCCGGTTTGCTATGTCCAGTCCGGTCCAGACTGGGAGCTCCGGGCAACGTCCTTTGAGAATATTCAACAGCAGGAGCAGCGTGCTCAACCGCTGCTGACCGTCGATAACTTCCTGCTCCGTCGTCCCATTGGTTCCGTCGAGCAACCGCTTTTTCGTAAGCTGCATCGTCCCTATAAACATCGGCTCCTCCACTGGGCGTCCATTCATTCCCAGGTAATTTGCGAGCAAATCCCCGAGCAGACGGCGCACCTCGCCCTCTTTCCACGAATACGCACGCTGATACACGGGCACGCGAAAGACTAACCCCTCCTGCCATAAGACATCCGCCGCGCTTGTTGAATTGCAAGCCAACGTGCAACTCCTCGCATTGATCTCGAATTGCTGCCTCTCCTCGAATCGCTGCCGGTGGGCAGTAAAAATTCGGCGGAACTCGTCGGCGCGTTCGTTCACGCTGTGGAAGGTGCTTACCCGGTAGCTCGGCTGCTCCTCCTCTCCGAGGTCGCTGAACGAGACCCGGCAGCCAAGGACGTGATCCTCGCGATCAAATTTGCTCAGGTCGTCATCCGTGAACTCAATCCCTAGTTCAGACACTGGCTTTGGCAAACTCATTGCCAGGCCCATCGCCACCACTCGCTTCGCGTCCGAGATGGCAATGAGGTCGCCCACTTCGATTTGTTGGAAGCGATCCTGAAACTTGCCCACGAAGACTACGTTGTGCCGCCGGAAGATGTCTAGAATCGAGCTTTCCGCGGTGCCCGTTTCACTCCAGCGGGACGCGACCTTCCAGACGCGATTCATGGACGCTATCATGGGTTCCGTCGTCATATGAGTAGAATACCGTGATCGTGTGACATCTTATGTTGCGGTCAATAACAGGTCAATCGGCCTGCTTCCGGTGACAAGGTGACAGCGCGGCTCAAGGCGCTCGCGGATTGACGAGAAGGGTAATGCCACCTTTTATTGAAATTGTGGCAGAACAACGAAATCGTAGCGGTCGCAAAAAATTAGCCAAGTCCACGCTGGCTAAGCTTCAGGCAGCACGTAACAGCGCGCTGCGCGAGTCATTCCGCCTGGGTGGTGCCATGGCCGATCTTCAGCGTGCATCTGACGACCTTCAGCAAACGTTTATCGCGATGGAACGTGCGGTTCTTAGAACAAGCCCGAGAGTTTGATCGACTGGCCGGTGCTAGGCGGCTGCAAAGGGCGAGATTGTTTCCGATCACACTCCGTAGCCATGCATAAGAATCATGTTAGCCAATTCTGACAATTCTTGCAGCTTGGCATCTTCAGAAAGGACTCCGTCAAACAACGTGCCGTAGGCGACATAGATTATATCGATGCTATCGTTACGCATCTTCTCCGGCCTTACTGATTGGTGCCCTCCGTCGCGCAGCCATTTGAGGGTCAATGCCTGGAGAGCGACCGTATAGCGGAAAGGCAACCAATACATCGCGTCATCCCCGTTGGGCAGGGACTCATTGGGAAAGGTTGCATTGAAATGCGCCGTAGTAATCCCAGCCACCATTCCCTTGGCAATTTTCAACTCTTGTTCGGTAACAGGTTTCCCAGCTCGCCAATTCGGCCGTTGGTCCGCGGGCACCGATTGCTCCAATTCGGCAATGCTGCGGCGAAATTCTTCAGACGTTACCTTCTCAATCTTTGACATGAATGTTTGCACTCGAGTCTGTTGCAGTTGGATCGTTGCGATTATTCTAGCATCGGACACATGGAGCATCTGGTGACAGTACCGCGGGAAATTACTGGTTCGCTCTTGGTCCACAATGGCGTCGTAGAAACCAGCTTTTTTTGGTCGAAGGTGACGCAGGTCTGAGAAGTCTTTAAGAGCGACAACGCGGTGCGCATAGGGTTCAAACGCGGCAAAGGATTTTCGGTAATTGTCCACACCATCGCGTTTAAGGCATTCAAATGCCATCATGTCTGTGACTATCGCAACGTTACTTTGGTTCGCAAAGAACGCATCAAGTTGGCGGGAATTGCCTCCAATGGCGTTGAAATCGATGACCTTTATCATGACGTAATCTCTATGAACGAGATTGAAATTGTGTGGAGGTAGTCAACGAAAGTCGTGGCTCGTTTGCGCGGGCAGGCCGAGGTTTGGCAGTTCGGCGATTTCCGCGGCCATGACGTGAATCACGCCCTGTTCGTTTTGCACTTTGCCGGTGATAATGAGGGCCGGTTCCAGGTTGATGATGAGCCGGGCCTTCTCAAATAGCCCTGGCCGGACAATGGCGTTCGCGGTGCCGGTCTCGTCTTCCAGCGTGATGAAGCAAAATCCCTTCGCCGTGCCGGGCCGCTGACGGCACGTCACGGTTCCGGCGACTGTCACGCGCTCGCCATGCCGGACATTTCTGAGGTCGGCGGTGGACAAGATGCCCGGGAGCTTGTCGCGCAGAAGTTTCATGGGATGAGCGCCGGTTGTCAGTGAGAGGTGGGTGAAATCGGCCTGCACCCGTTCCATGTGCGTCATTGGCTTCAACGGCGATGGCGCGATTTCGTCGTTGGCGATCGCGTGCCGGAACAAATCGTCGCCGGCATTTACTGCCTCAACCTGCCAGAGGGCGGCGCGTCGGTGGCCGGCGAGCGCATTGAGCGCCCCGGCGCCGGACAAAACGCGCCGCTCCGTGGCGTTGAGCTTGGTCCGTCGCATGAAATCGGCCATGGACGAAAACGGCCGTTCCTTCCGCGTCGCAAGCAACGTCGAGATGCTGTCCGCGCGCAGCCCGTTGACCGACGCGAAGCCAAGCCGGAGCGTGTTATCGGCATCGACGCGGCATTTCTCGTCGGAATTCACGACGCAGACGGGCAGGAATTTCAGGCCGTGCCGGCGCCCGTCCTGCACGAGCGAGGCCACTGAATAGAATCCCATCGGCTGGCAGTTAATGAGGGCGGCATAAAATGCCGCCGGCCGATGCACCTTGAGCCACGCAGAGGCGTAGGCGATCAAGGCAAAGCTGATGGCGTGCGATTCGGGAAAGCCGTAGAGCGCGAACGAAGCGAGAGATTTCAGGATATAAGCCGCCGCGTCGTCGGTGACATTATTCTTTTTCAGGGCGTCGCCGAGCTTCTCCTTCATCCGGTCGAGCCGCTCCTGCGAGCGTGTGAATCCAATCGCCCGGCGCAGCTCGTCCGCTTCCGCGGCGCTGAATCCGCCCAGTTCCATCGCCACGCGCAAAATCTGTTCTTGGAAGAGGACCACGCCGAGGGTGCGCTCCAGAATCGGCCGCGTCCGCTCGTCGGGATAGGTGATTGGGACTTTGCCCATGCGCCGCAGAAGATACGGATTCACCGCGTCGCCTTGGATCGGGCCGGGCCGGATAATGGCGACCTCGATGGCCAAGTCGTAGAAATTCTCGGGCTTCATACGGGGCAACGTGGACATCTGGGCGCGGCTCTCGATCTGGAACACGCCGACCGTGTCGGCTTCCCGGATCATCTTGAATGTTGCGGGATCGTCCTTGGGCAGGCGGGCGAGGTCCACCGGCTGCCCGCGCTGCGCGCAAATTTCCAGGGACTCCTGCAGGACGGCCATCATGCCGAGGCCAAGCAGGTCAACCTTCACGAGGCCCATGTCCTCGCAATCGTTCTTGTCCCACTGGAGCACGCTTCGCCCTGGCATCCGGGCGTTCTCGAGCGGCACGTATTGCGAAAGATTGCCCGCGCTCATTACCATGCCGCCCGAGTGTTGGCCCAGATGCCGCGGAAGCCCGTAGACCTGCCGGCAGGTGTCGAGCAGCGCCGGCAGGCGTGGATGGCCGTCCGTGATTCCGGCCATTTTCAACTGCTCCTTCAGTTCCAGCGTGTGCGGATAGTCGCCGCCGTGAAACAAACTGCTGAAACGGTCGAGCACATCGTCGGGCAGGCCGATCACCTTCCCCACTTCGCGCATGGTGCTTTTGCCGCGAAACGAAATGACGTTTGCGGTCATGGCCGCGCCCAATCGCCCATAACGGCGATAGACTTCCTGAATGACGCTTTCGCGCGCCTCGCCGCTCGGCAAATCGAGGTCGATGTCGGGCCAGTCGGTGCGGCCTTCGGACAGGAAGCGCTCAAAGAGCAGCTTGCTCGCGATGGGATCGACCGCGGTGATGCCGAGGGCATAGCACACGGCGCTGTTGGCCGCGCTGCCGCGTCCCTGGACCAAGACGCCGCGCTCCCGCGCGAACGCGCAGAGATCCCAGATGATCAGAAAATATCCGCTGAATCCGAGTTTGATGATGAGATCCAACTCGCGCTCCAACTGGCGGCGCACGTCGCCGACAATCGAGCCGTAGCGCTGCTGCGCGCCAAAGAAGGTCATCTTGCGCAGGAACGAGCCCTGCGACTCGTCCGCGGGCACGGGGTAGTCGGGAAACCGGTAGCCCAGGTTCGCGAGCGTGAATTCCAGCCGCTCGGCCAGCCGTTCGGTGTTTGCGATGGCCTCGGGCAAGTCGGCGAACAGTTTGGCCATCAGCGGACCGCTTTTCACCCGGCGCTCGCGGTTGCAGGCGAGGCGTCGCCCCGCGGCGTCGAGCGTCGTGTGTTCGCGCAGGCAGGTGAACACGTCGAGGGCGTTGCGCGCGTTCGGCGTGGAATAGAGAACGCCGTTGGTGGCGAGGAGCGGCACGCCGCTGGCGCGCGCCCAATCGACCAAGAATTCGTTTTCTGCCTCCTCGCCCGGCACGAGGTGCCGCTGTAGCTCGACGAACAGCCGGTCGCGGCCGAAAATCGTACGGAGCTTTTCGCCGGCCTCTGCAGCCGCAGCCGGCCCGCGCGTGCGCCAGGCTCGCCGCACCGGGCCTTCTTCGTCGCCGGTGAGCGCAATCAGCCCTTCGCTATTTTCTTCCAGTTCGCGCCAAGCCACGCGGCCTTCGCCCTTGGGGGCGCGAAGATGAGCGGTGGTGAGGAGCATGCAGAGGTGCCGGTAGCCGGCTTGCGAGGCGACGAGGACCGGCACGACGGTTTCGTCGTCCATCGTGAGTTCGCTGCCGACGAGCGCGCGGACGCCCGCCTCTTTTCCCGCCATGTGCAGCCGGACTGCGCCATAAACGCCGTCGCGGTCGCAAAGAGCGAGCGCCGGCAATTGCAGGCGGCCCGCTTCGGCAGCGAGCGACTCCGGGAGCGAGCCACCGCGCAGAAACGAGAAGGCGCTTCGGGCATGGAGTTCCACATAGGCCATCAGTCGAACACCCCTTCCACCCTCCAGCCGTCCTTACTCCGCGAGAGCTGATAGATTCCGCCCTTGGCCATTTCGACGTGCCAGTGCTCGACGGCCCACGCCTCCGGCGTCCACCAGTCGCCGGAAATGCGCCACGGCCCGCTGACATTGCACACGGTATCGCGCAGATTGGCGCAATCGAGTTCAACAGGCTGCGAGCCCGCGCAAGCCACACACACCGGCCACGGTGGTCGAAAGCGGCGCAACGCGAGACCGCGCAGTGGATGCACCGGCGCTGGTTCGGGCGCAGGGATGGTGTCCACCGGCTTGGACAGCGTAAATGTGTCTGGCCGGTAGGTGTCAGCCGCCACAGGCGTGCCGACGCGGCCGTCGCCCACGATGGCGGCGAGCCGGGCGAGGTTTTCCCAGAATGCCGCCGGATCGCGCAGACCGGTGTCGAACAACCCATCCTGTTTTTGCGGCGGCCTGGTCGGATGCGCGACTAACCGCGCTTTGGTGATGCGCGCCGCTGTGCGTACGGATTCAAGGTGCGAGAGGAAGACGCGCATCCAGCCATCAACGTCGGTGTTGGCCTCGGGTAACCGGAATTCCCGCCGGTGGTCGGTTTCGTCCTCAAGCAGGAGCGTGAGCGAGAGAATTTCCGCGACGAATCCCGCCGCGCGCAACTCCATCGCCACGCGTTCGGAGAAACGCCGCAGGCGAAAAAGCAGCGGTTCAAGCGACTCGATGGGTGTATTGTAGTCCCATGACACGGCGAACGACTGGGCCGGCTCGCTGAGTCGCAACGGCCGCGTTGTCTCGCCCGCGGCGCGTTCCCAAAGAGCAACGCCGGCAGTGCCAAGCCGCTGGCCAACCTCAGCCTTGGAAAGCGCGGTCAGTTGACCGAGCGTTCGCACGGCCCAGCCGGAAAGAATCTCGGCCTGTTCCGCGGTGGGTTCGGCAAATGCGAGCGGGAGCGGATGCAAAAACTCCCTTTCGTCGTCGACTACCAACACCGGTTCGGCGCACCGGGCCGCAAAGACCGCCAGCAGAGGCGTGGCCGCGATGCCAATGCGCACGGGCAGCCCGGCCGCCGTGAGTTCCATGACTCTCAACCGAATCTCGGCCGAAGTTCGTTCGGGGTCAGCTCCCTGCAAATCCACGGTGCAGCAGCCGGTGCTGGTGAGTTCGACGCGTGGCGAAAGGGTAAACGCGGCGGCTCTCAGTAACGCATCCGCCTCGATCTCGGCCGCAAAGTCGCGCGGACGCAGGACGATGCCCGGGCATCGGGCCATGGCCAGGGTGACGACCAAGCCTGGAGTAACGCCGGTCGCCTCCGGGGAAACTTGTGTGATGGCCGCTTTGCGCCCCTCGCCAGCGATGAGCGCCACGGGTTGGCCGGTCAGGGTCGGGTCGCTCCGCCGCAAGGCGTGCAGCGCAAAATTGGGCACGACGAGAACGGCGTAGTTCATCCGGCCCTTTCTTCGGCCGTGTCGACGTGTCCGCGGGTGATTTCCACGACGAGCTGGGTGGCAAGGATGTCGCGGGCGAGCCGCCGGCAACCGAGAGCCTGTGGCGTGTGCAGCACGAGCCGGGCTGGCACGGCCGGCACGAGT